>VFQQ010005269.1_pt1 | contig 10828 bp, 6 predicted proteins | sample 3512341 | NCBI WGS metagenome assembly VFQQ01 (sample SAMN10412373, study PRJNA504923) | tailings metagenome | isolation source: Relicate 2 Philex TSF1 revegetated site | place: Philippines: Tuba, Benguet | collected 2017-08-29
TTCTTTCTCGTACCACCACTATTCCTGAGTCGGTGAAGCAGGCGTATATTCAGAAGGCAAAGGAGATTGGCTTCCAGACGGAAGACTTAGTGTGGGTGAAGCATGACCGCCAAAGTGAATAAAACAAAAAACTCCCCAACTATTTCGGTTGGGGAGCAAACTATACTAAGAAAACAAACACAAAAACTAGTTAGGATATCCTGGATTTTGTGGCTTTAGATTCGGGTTGTTAAGCATTTCTTGTTTTCCAAGGGGCAACAACAAGTGCTTAGCTTCGAGTGCTTTGTTAGAGCTTAGATTAACGTGGCCTACGAAATTGTCGAATCCATTGGTTTTTTCGTTGTATACTTTACGAAGGCGAACCATGTCAAACCAAGTGATTTGCTCATAGCATAGCTCATGCCAACGCTCTCTCCAAACCGCTTCGCGGAAGGTAGCTTGAGTAAATGTACCAAGGGCAGGAGTAGTGAGTTTGGCCCGGTCTCTGATTCGTTTCATCGCATCGTAGGCAGCTTGATTAGGACCCCCTACTTCATTTTGGGCTTCAGCGTAGGTAAGTAGTACTTCGGCGTAGCGAATTTGAGGTACATTTAGGTTGTTTTGGCGTGTACCTGCGGTACCAGAAGTACCATTTGCTGTACGATTAAAGTGCTTAAAGATGTAAGGCGCTCCTAAGTCAAAACGAGCTCCATTGCCATTGGTAAAATAGGTGGTATAAAAATACCCTTCTTGATCTTTAGCACGCAAATCACCTGGCTCATAAGAGTTGTAGAATGCAGGAGTAGGCACTGTGCTACCTGTACCTGAAGGCCCGTTATAAGTAACAGGTTTGAAGTTAGGGTACATGTTGTCCATTGGATTTCCAGCTACTACAGTGTTGTATTGAAGCATGAAAAGGTGCTCAACTCTATTTTTGAGGCTTTCTTGGTGCACTTCTTCATAAGTAGAAAACAAGTTAATAACACTGGGGTTAGCGTTGGCATAGGTGATTACTTCAAGCGCTTTACTAGCGGCTAGTTGATAATGAGAAGCACCTTTGTTGAGAGGAAAACCAGCCATTGTGAGATACACACGAGCCAATTGTGCTTTTACAGCGGCAAGATTGACGCGTCCGCTTACATCCATCCATGCCAAGCCTGCATTTTCAGCTTCTGTAAGGTCAGCTACAATCAACTTATAAATCTCCTCTTGAGAAGTACGGGTGGGTTGAAAGTCAGCAGAACCAGCAGTTTGAGGATCAGTAATCAATGGTATATCTCCCCAAAGTCTTACGGCAGTGAAATAAGCAGAAGCCCGAAGAAAACGCGCTTCACCTAAGATTTTCTTTTTCTGCGCTTCAGGCATAGGGGTGATTGGCGGTACCTTCGCAATCACTTGGTTGGCTTGAGCAATTACTTTGTAAAGCCCATTCCAGTAGTTTACTACGTGAGCGGTGTTACCATCATGAACCAACCCATACAAGTTGTTAAGGTCAGAGTTTTGGGCGGTCTCAGTAGTAGAAGTACCTGTAAGTGCTTCTAACAGTTGCCAGTTAGAAGAGAAAATCCCCGCACCATCACCCATGAATCTCAAGTCAGCATACACAGAAGCTAAAGCGGCCTCGGCGTGATCGGGAATAGTGTAAAAGCTATCGGGAGTTAAGTTAGACGGTGCTTGTTCTTTTAAGAATTCAGTACAACCCGACGGTCCTAGCAAAACAGCACTTAACAACGCTGCTTTGCCTACATTCTTTATGATATTTAATTTCATCGCAATTTCGTTTTTGAATTAAGTAATTAATTAGAATCCAACCTGAATCCCTAGCATGTAAGTGGTAGGCTTAGGATAGTTGTGCCAAATCATCCCTTGAGAGAAGGCGCTGTTGCCATCTCCTTGGTTGGTAGGAGTTACTTCTGGATCTCCTACGATTTTGTCTTCTACCAATAAGAAGAAGTTTTGGGCACTAGTATAGACTCTAAGACGGCTTAATTTTAGTTTGCTAGTAACGTGGCTAGGGAAAGTATAGCCCAACAATAAGTTTCTACCACGTAGGAATGAACCATTTTTGATCCAGTGACTATCCACATTGGTTACATAGCCAGCTCTTGTATCACGAATTTCGGCAATCATCGTGTTTTGGTTTTGAGGAGTCCAAGCGTTCAATACAGATGTATAGCTATTGGCAAGCGCTTGGCGGTCTTCGCTTGGGTGAAGGTTCATGAGCATTACGTCATTGCCGTACATATATTGAAGCTCTAAGGTCAAGTCAAGGTTTTTATAACGAACGGTGTTGGTCAATGCACCCCAGCCTTTAGGACTACCGTTTCCGATAATGCTACGGTCGGCATCAGTGATGGCTTTGTCGCCGTTTACATCCAAGTACTTAATATCTCCAGGCAAGATAGTGAGACCATTGCGGTAGCTGGTGAATTTAGCAGCTTCTTCGCGCTCGGCTTCGCTCCATACACCTAAGCGAGTTAATCCCCAAAACGAACCTACGGGTTCTCCGATACGAATCACGTTGGTAGGGTTGGTGAAGTTAGGTCCCCCTACATTGAAGATGTCAGAAGGTGTTGCCAAAGAAAGCACCTTGTTACGGTTCATTGAAATGTTGAAGGTGGTATTCCACTGAACTACTCCGTTGTCGATGTTAGTAGAGTTGATGGCGATTTCAATACCCTTGTTGTACATGGAGCCTACGTTACGTCTGATAGTAGCGTATCCACTTGTACGCGGTACAGGTGCATCCAAAAGCATATCGGTAGTCTCTCTATAATACAAGTCAGCCTCGATATTTACGCGGCCTTTCAAAAGCCCTACTTCTACCCCTACGTCAGCTTGGGCTGTTTTTTCCCAACGCAAATCGGGGTTAGCCAAACGTGAAATACCTGTACCTGACACACGTGAATCGTTGTATAAAGTAGCGTAGTTTGAGCTAAGAAGGGCGAGTGAAGAGTAGGCTGGGATTTCGGAGTTACCAGTCAAACCAAAGCTAGTACGTAATTTCAAATTAGAAATAACATTGTTACCTTTCAGGAATTCTTCTTCAGACAAGCGCCATGCAAATGCTCCTGATGGGAAGAAGGCAAATTTGTGGTTGTCCCCAAATTTTGAAGAACCATCCGCACGACCGGTCAAGGTAAACAAGTACTTGTTGGCCAAGGTATAGTTGATACGTCCAAAGTATGAGTTAAAGGCAAAACGAGACGCACCTGAGCCCACACCAGGGTTGGTAGCACCTGCACCGAGGTTGTTAAAGCCAAAGTAGTCAGTAGCAAAGTTGTTGATGCTTGCACTCATACTAAAAGCATTTGTTTCTTGCCAAGAAATCCCCAAAAGGGCAGTCAAAGAGTGTTTGTCGCCGATTTGTTTGTTGTAAGTCAAATAGTTTTCCAACGACCAGAAGCTCTCTTTACGGTTGCTAGTAGAAGCGTTACCATTACCGCCAATATTCAAGGTACGAGTTTGAGATTGGTTGTTTTCTTGGGTCAATACATTTACCCCAAATACAGTGCGCATCTCCAATCCTTTAGCGATATTGATGTTTGAGTACATACTACCCACGGTAGTTTGGGTATTCAAAATATACTTACGACCCATCAAGCGGTGCAAAGAGCTCATAGTACCCTCTGCGTAGGGGTAGTCACGGTTGTTGGCAAATGTACCGTCGGCGTAGCGAGTAGGCATAAATGGAAAATCCTCCACGATTTGGCGCGCTACTGCGTCATTGATATCCACAAGGTTTTCGCTTTGGTTGTTATAGCTCAAAGTACCTCCTACTTTCAACCATTTTTTGATTTGGTCATCAATCGTAAAGCGACCTGCATAACGCTTCATGTAAGAAGTTTTGATAAGCCCTTGGTCGTCGCGATAGTTGAGAGAGAATGAGTATTGAGTACGTTCGTTTCCACCGCTGAAACCTAGTTGGTGGTTTTGAGAAAGGCTATTTTGGCTAGTCTCTTTAAACCAATCGGTGTCGTAAAGAGGGTTTCCATTAGCATCAAAAATCCGTGGATCTGTGCGGCGAAGTTTAGGGTTTAAGTAAGCCCATTTACCTGCTGCCCAGCCTACAGGGTCATACTTGGCCATGTTGGCCCATGCCAAATCTTCAACTGCCAAATATTGTTTGGCATTGAGTACTTCAGGGCGGTTGGGACCGATGGTATTTACGCTGAAGTCGGCATTGTAAGTGACCGTACCTTCGCCTGCTTTTCCTTTTTTAGTAGTTACCAAGATTACACCGTTAGCCCCTCTAGCTCCATAAATAGCGGTAGAAGAAGCATCTTTCAACACTTCTACCGACACGATGTCGTTGGGGTTGATATAATCGATTGCTGAGGTAAACTGGTTTTGGTTTCCTTGAGGAAGCATCACACCATCTACTACGTAAAGAGGGTTGTTGGAAGAGTTGATAGAACTAAAACCCCGTACCCGGATAGTAGTACGACCGCCTGGGCGCCCAGAGTTGGTGTTTACTTGCACCCCTGCCATACGGCCCGAAAGCGCCTGGGTAAGTGAAGGTGCGGGGCGTTCGAGTAGCTGATCTGCTTTTACTGAACCTACGGCACCTGTTAAGTCTGATTTTTTGAGGGTACCATAACCGATAACTACAATCTCCTCTAATACTTTACTGTCACCTTTGAGAGTAAGGTTAATAGCGGTTTGATTGCCAACGACAATTTCTTGTGGTTGATAGCCCACAAACGAGAAAATTAAAGTAGCTTTTGCGTCAGGGACATCAAGCTTGAATTGTCCATTACCGTCAGTGACGGTACCTCGTTGCGTACCTTTCAATACAATACTTACACCAGGAAGGGGGGAGTTGGTTTCGTCAACTACCTTTCCGGTTACAGTTTTGTCAGCTGATTTTTCATCCACATTAGTGGTGGTGAGTTTGTCGAGTACATCTCGATCTGGAGCGGCTTGGGAGATGTTGCTGCTCAAAAATGCTAAGATGCCTATCCCCATCATCTTAGCGAGCGAACCATGTGAATGTAATGGTTTGTTCATAGAGTGTTGCCATTGCTATGGCGTTTTAGGTTTGAAAACGACTGTACTAATTAAACAATGCACCCTAAGAAGAGTAGATTTCAAAATAATTACTTTCTTTATTCTAAAAAAAATATCCATTATCAAATTGTTAATTGAATTTTTTTAATATTTCATTTATTGTGTAGTGATTGCATAAAAAAGGCAAATCTGCTAATATGTGTATATTTAACACACATTTGTGTCTACAAAAAAGCATAATCCGTCTTGTACAAAAACCATTATAAAAAAATTGTGAAGTGATTCCCTCTACAAGAATCTTTTGGCTTTTGTATGTAAATAGGTAGTTTTGGAAAATACCTTGTCTATCCATCCAACCTGTTATTTTATGAGAAAGATATTACTCCTATTTGTGATTAGTTTCTTGGGGAAAACTGCCGTTTTTGCCCAAGAAGATGTTCTGAAAAAATTACAAAATATTGCAGTTGTTGACCAAAAAGTGATGATGCCCATGCGAGACGGAGTGCGCTTGGCTACGGATATTTTTCGCCCCAAAACCGATAAACCTGTTCCGGTCATTTTTTCTAAAACTCCTTACAACTTTAACTCTTGGGGCAATGGTGAAATGAATGCTCGTACCTACCAAGCTGCTTTGGAGGCTGTTTCGAGAGGGTATGCGTATGTGGTTCAAAATGAGAGAGGTAGATTTTTTTCGGAAGGTGATTGGGACATTCTCGGGCCTCCTACTACCGACGGCTATGATGCTTTTTCGTGGCTTACCAAACAAGCTTGGTGCAATGGCAAAATCGGCACTATCGGATGCTCTTCTACCGCAGAATGGCAGATGGCAGTAGCTGCCCTCGATCACCCTTCTCATGCGGCAATGGTACCACAAGGATTTGGAGCTGGAGTAGGAAAAGTAGGGGAGTTTTGGGAGCAGGGCAATTGGTACAGAGGTGGTGCTCAACAGATGCTTTTTACCGCATGGCTTTATGGTACTCAAAACGACGCCGTTAGGCCGCAGTTCCCCAAAAATGCTACTCAGGAAGAACTACAGCGCGTGTCAAGATATTTTGATTTAGCTACCGAAATGCCGCCAGTAGATTGGTCAAAAGGATTGAGACATTTGCCAGTGCAGGATATTATCAAAAATGTAAACGGCCAAAAAGGAGTTTATGAAAAAATGATTGTACGTAAGCCCAACGACCCTGAATGGTTTAAAGGTGGTTTGTACCACGACAACATGCCTTTTGGGGTGCCTAGTTTTTGGTTTGTATCTTGGTATGATGTATCAAGTGCCCCTAATTTGGCGCTTTTTAACCATGTTCGTAAAAATGCTACCGACCCTCAAGTACGCGACAATCAGTATTTGGTGATTGCTCCCACTTTGCACTGTGCTTACAAAAGAGCGACCGAAAATACCATCGTCGGAGAGCGAAGTGTAGGCGACGCCCGCCTCAATTATGATGAGCAAATTTATGCTTGGTTTGACCATTGGCTGAAGGGTGAATCCAACGATTTCTTCAAGAAAACCCCCCGCGTACAATATTATACGATGGGCTCTAATAAGTGGCAATCATCAGAAACGTGGCCTCCTGCCGATGTCGAAATGAAGACTTACTATCTCAATAGTGGTGGAAAAGCCAATAGCCTTTACGGAGATGGTAAGCTTACGCTTCAAGCACCTTCCAAAGACAACAAAACGGATGAGTTTGCGTACGACCCCAAATTTCCGGTGCCTTCTTATGGTGGAAACGTGTGTTGTACTGGCAACGCCGTGCAGGGAGGTTCTTTTGACCAACATCAAATGGAGACTCGTCACGATATCTTGGTTTATAACACAGAGCCATTTAAAGACGGAATAGAAATGACCGGACAAATCGAAACTACGCTCTATGTATCTTCGGACGCAAAAGATACCGATTTTACGGTAAAAGTTATCGATGTATATCCCGATGGGAGAGCGTATAATTTGGATGAGACTATCTTGCGGGCCCGCTATCGTGAAGGCTTCGATAAAGAAGTATGGATGGAAAAAGGAAAAGTGTATAAACTTAGCTTGAGTCCGATGGTGACCTCCAATTATTTTGCCCCAGGTCATAGTATTCGTATCGAAATATCAAGCAGTAATTTTCCACGTTTTGACCGTAACCTTAATACAGGGGGCAATAATTATGACGAAAAAGACGGTATCGTAGCTCATAATCAAATCCATCATTCGGCGGTTTATCCTTCTCAGGTGCGCTTGCCTCTTGTAAAGGCTAAGTAAATATTGGGAACAGGAGATACCAATGTAGGTGTAAGTTCCGTTAAAAAAATGATAATTTTGTAGAGGCGCTTACCGAAAGTAGCGCCTCTTTTGCCCTAATCCAAACTCAGAATATTCTGTGAAAAAACATTTTGCTTGGCTTTGTTTATTACTCTTTTTGGGATTGGAAGGTTGTAAAACCTCCAAAAAACCTCGGACATCTCCTCGTGATTTTGGCCCGATGGGAGTACGCCGTGAGATGAGGGCTGTGTGGATTGCGACTGTTGACAATATCGACTGGCCTAGTCGCAAAAACCTTTCTCCTGACGAGCAGCGGGCTGAGTTTGTACGATTATTGGACACTCACAAACGGACAGGTATCAATGCGGTTTTTGTGCAGGTACGTGCCGCTGCTGATGCCTTTTATGCCAAAAGTGAAGAGCCTTGGTCTGAATGGCTCACGGGCAAGCAAGGCAAAGCTCCCGAGCCTTTTTACGACCCTATGGAGTTTATGATTCAAGAGTGTCATCGGCGGGGGATGGAGTTTCATGCTTGGCTTAATCTCAATCGCGTGGCTCACAGGGTTAGTAAAACTATGGCTTCCAACAACATCGGCAAAGTACATCCTGAGTGGGTATTTGAATATGACGGCTATCGGTTGTTCAATTTTGGCTTACCCGAAGTAAGGGATTATATTACAAATGTTACTACCAACATTGTCAAAAACTATGACGTAGATGGCATTCACTTTGACGATTATTTCTACCCTTATACCGTGACGGGCCAAACCCTTAAAGACGAAGCGGCGTATCAAGAATACGGGCGACGATTCCGTTCAAAAGACGATTGGCGCAGAGACAACATAGATAAACTTATCAAACAAATAAGCGATGCTATTACGGCTCAAAAATCCTATGTAAAGTTTGGGGTAAGCCCTTTTGGGGTCTGGCGCAACAAACAAGATGACCCTAGCGGCTCTCCTACCCAAGCAGGGCAAACTTCATACGACAATCTATATGCCGATACCAAAAAATGGATGAAAGCCGGATGGATAGATTATATGGTTCCGCAGATTTATTTTTCTACCAAGTTTGACAAAGTGCCTTTCAGGACTCTGACGTTGTGGTGGCTCGACCATACTTATGGGCGTCATTTGTACATTGGCCAAGGGGCGTATCGGGTAGGGACGCAGGATAAAGATAAAACATGGGCCGACTATTCGGAATTGCCTCGACAAATGCGATTTATCAGAGAACATAAAGAAATCACGGGAAGTGTATTTTATAGCTCTAAGTCTTTGATTAATAACAAGTTTGGTCATGCAGATTCGCTTCGGAAGAATTTTTATAAAGAAGCTGCATTTCCCCCTCCTATGCCTTGGAAAGACCGCTTGCCGCCTGCGGCACCTCGCCAATTGCAAGCCAAAGATACGCGCAATGGCGTGGATTTGAGGTGGCTGCCCTCGCTCAAAGCGAGAGACGGGGATGGGGCGCGTTATTATGCCGTATATCGCTATGCAGACGACGAAGAGCCACGTTTATTAGCAGGGTGTTATGAAGGGCAAACCCGCGCTCTTGACCGTACTGCCCTTCGTGGCAAAGTCTATACGTATGCTATCACGGCCTTAGATCGCCTTCATAATGAGAGCGAGGCCGTTTTGACAAGCGTAATGGTGAGAGCCAATATGCACGCTAGAAGCAGTAAATAAGCTTATTTGCTGATTTTGATTTTCCAGTCTGGGCCACTTTTGATGCCGTATTTCCCCGCAAAATCTCCCATGTTGATAGCCAACGAAAATTGAAGAAGACTATTGAGATAGCAGAGGTTTTGTCCTTCGGGTACCTCACCAAAAGTATTGGCAAAGGGTATATTTTCCTCAAATACCTGCTGTGAGCCGTTCCAAATCGTAACTTTTAGTTTTTGTCCTGCTTTGAGATCCCATTTTTTGAGTAAATCGGCCGATATATTGGTCCATACGTTGCCATATTGAACGTCCAAAATAGGAATATTTCCCACAATACTGTTGGCTTCTAACTTGGCTTTTTGATAAGGAATACGCACCACATCGTCGGGTAAGCGCTTACCTACTTGAGCTAGGGTAATAACACCCGCCGCAAGTCTCGCACCTGTGTAAGCATATACATCTCTCCCGTGAAAAGTGTAGGAGGCTTGCGAATTTTGGCGGCGATTGAGGGCTTCATCTATTTCGTGAACTGCCTCAATTCCCAATGACTCCGCAATCAAAGTAAAAGTGCCGTTGTCGGGACCCACAAAATAGTGTCCACTTTTGGTTTTTACTACCACCGATTTGCGCTCAGTGCCTACTCCCGGGTCAACTACCGATACAAAAACCGTAGCTCGTGGCCAATAAGAGGCCGTTTGTTCGAGCCGATAGGCGGCTTCCCAAATGTTGTAAGCAGGGATTTCGTGGGTAAGGTCAAACAATTTTAAGTCTTGGCTCACACTCATCGAAACGCCTTTCATAGCCGCTACGGCACCGTCCTTTAACCCAAAATCAGTTTGAAAAACTACGATTTTGGATTGGGAAAACACCGAAAAACTGCACAGAAAAAAGAGGCCAAACGTATAAATGATTGTTTTCATAAACGTATATTTTTTTAAGTTAACACGGAAAAAAGAGGGGTGTTTGAAATACTTTTTAAACTTGTAATCCATTCATTTTCTGTTTGTTTCAAATATTCAACAATTACAGAGAGCGCTACTTTTCCATTCACAAAATCAAGTAAATCAGCATCACCTACCAATATTTCAAGGGCGGTTTTGGTGCTTCCTTTTTCATAAGCACCTTGTCGCCATAAATGGGGAATATATTCGTTACAAATTCTCAATAAAATCAAACTACTCAAAAGCGAGTGGTTGGATTGAGAAGGTGCTAGATGTATCTGAAATCCCCCGCAAAGTTCGTTGGCGTGTTTGTGAAAAGTAGGAATAAACTGCAAAGGCCGCAAGATATAATTGACCCACGGTAGGTCAGCCGTAAAGTTTTCAAAGTCGTGTTTGATGTTTTTTAAGACATCCCAAGTTAAAAAAGGCGCTCCGATAATCTCGAAAGGCCGTGTAGTGCCTCTGCCTTCACTCAAAGTAGTGGCTTCAAACAAGCACTGTCCGCTATAAAGGGTGGCTGTTTGGAAGCTAGGAAAATTGGGAGAAGGAAGTATTTGCATAAAATATTCGTCGGTTGGGGACGGTAATAGGTCAAGCGAGAAACTCCCTCGATAATGATACTTAAGCCAAAGGGCTATTTCCCCTAAACTAAGCCCGTGACGGTGGGGCAATCCTTCATGCCCGATAAAAGACGAAAATGTTTTGGTAATCATACTGCCTTCTACTTGCCTTCCGGCGGGATTTGGGCGGTCAATCACCCAAACGTGCGGCGGATGCTGACAGCGTGTAAGGGTTTCAAACAAATAAGCCAAGGTGGTCAGATAGGTAAAATAGCGGCAACCCACATCTTGAATATCAACGATGATAACATCAAGTGCGTCTAACAAAGCAGGGGCGGTTTTGAGACTTTGTTCGTCGCGACCATACAGCGAGATAAAATCAATTCCCTTCCAAAAATGATAGACGTTAGTATTTTCGAGGGGTTCT
>VFQQ010005270.1_pt1 | contig 10820 bp, 9 predicted proteins | sample 3512341 | NCBI WGS metagenome assembly VFQQ01 (sample SAMN10412373, study PRJNA504923) | tailings metagenome | isolation source: Relicate 2 Philex TSF1 revegetated site | place: Philippines: Tuba, Benguet | collected 2017-08-29
CGCCCGCGACGCTGAAAATCCAGCGCGAGATGGGCTTGCTCTACGATTCCTCGCTAATGGCCGACGACGATCCCTACGAGTTGATCGAAGATGGCGTGCCGACCGGCATCGTGGAACTGCCGGTCGAATGGATCCGCGACGATGCGCCTTATTTCAATATGAACCGTTTCGCGGCCTTGCGGCCCTATACGCCGCCGCCCGCCGTGCTCGATATTTTCCGGCGCGAATTCGACCGCGCCTGGGAAGAAGGCGGATTGTTCCTGCTGACCATGCATCCGCATGTGATCGGCTACCGGTCGCGGATCTTCATCCTCGAGGAACTGATCGCCCATATGAAGGCGAAAGGCGGCTGCTGGTTCGCCACGCACGAACAGGTCGCGCGCGCGTGCAAGGCCGCCTGATGCCATCCTGCTGATTCGAATGTGTCTACATACAGAATCATCGAGAAACGCGTCGCGTCCAACAATACTCGTCTTCGTCGCGTAGGCTAGGTTAGCTATCGTGCGTCATTATGCTAGGTCCGTGACGAGCACAACGCCGAAGCCCGCCGCTGGTTTCCCAGGGCGGGCTTCTTCGTCTCTCGTGTGATGGTCGGAGCGGCGGGATTCGAACCCTGAGCGGCATCGCCGCGAACCCAGTCCCCCAGACCGTATAAAATCATTAAATATCAAAAGTTTTTTCCACCATATCGAGGCATTTTGAAGCTTTTTGTGGAAAATGCGCGATCTAAAGCCCGCTGAAACAGAGATACTTAAGCTCCATAAACTCCTCGATCCCATACTTGGAGCCTTCACGCCCGATGCCGGATTGCTTGACGCCACCGAACGGTGCGACCTCGGTCGTGATCAGGCCCGTGTTGATCCCGACCATGCCGTACTCCAGCGCCTCCGCCACGCGCCATACCCGGCCGATATCGCGCCCATAGAAATACGCCGCCAAGCCAAATTCGGTATCATTGGCGAGGCGGATCGCATCCGCTTCCGTCTCGAACCGGAACAATGGCGCCAAGGGACCGAACGTCTCTTCGCGCGCCACCGCCATAGTCGAGTTCACGTCAGCAACGACCGTCATCTCGAAGAAATTCCCGCCGCGCGCGTGCCGCTTGCCGCCTGCGATCACGCGCCCGCCCTTCGACACCGCGTCGGCGATGTGTTCCTCAACCTTCGCGACGGCCGCCGCATCGATCAAAGGACCGTTGGTGGCTTCCGCTTGCGTGCCCGGCGCCACCACCAGCTTGCCAACCGCCACCGCCAGTCTCGCCGCGAACGCGTCGTACACGCCGTTCTGGACGTAGATTCGATTGGCACAGACGCAAGTCTGTCCGCTGTTACGGAACTTCGATAAGATGGCGCCCTCGACCGCCGCGTCGAGATCGGCATCATCGAACACGATGAAAGGCGCGTTGCCGCCCAGCTCCAACGAAACCTTCTTAACCGTCGGTGCGCACATAGCCATCAGTTTGCGCCCCACCTCGGTCGATCCCGTAAAGCCGATTTTGCGCACGATCGGATTGGCGGCGAGCTCGCCGCCGATCGCCGCCGCATTGCCGGTCACGACATTCAGCACGCCTTTGGGCACGCCCGCGCGCTCGGCCAATACGGCCAGCGCCAACGCCGAGAAGGGCGTCTGACTGGCGGGCTTCAGGACTACGGTGCAGCCGACCGCCAAGGCGGGGCCGACCTTGCGCGTGATCATGCTCGACGGAAAGTTCCACGGCGTAATCGCGCCAACGACGCCAATGGGTTCTTTGGTCACGATCAAGCGCTTGTCGGCCCAAGGCGATGGAATCGCATCGCCATAAGCACGTTTAGCCTCCTCCGCAAACCATTCGAGGTAAGCCGCAGCGATGGAAATCTCGCCCTTCGCTTCGGCCAAGACCTTTCCCTGCTCGCGCGTCATCAGTAGCGCCAGATCGTCGAGATTCGCGAGCACCAACTCCGCCCAACGGCGAATGACCGCCGAGCGCGCTTTGGCGGGCAGAACGCGCCACGCCGGTAGCGCGACACTTGCCGCTTCGATCGCACGCTTCGTCTCAGCCGCCCCCATCAACGGTACGGTGCCGATAATTGCAGCGGTGGCCGGATCGTCGACCGGGATAGTCCTGCCGTCGTCGGCGCCAATCCAAGCGCCGCCAACATAGGCCTGATTAACGAACAGCGATTTGTCGCCAAGAACGGAGTCCATCAATAGGTCGCGCGGCCGCCGGAGATATCGAACACAGCGCCGGTACTGAACGAACACTCCTCCGATGCCAGCCATGCCAGCATCGCGGCGAGTTCGGGCGGCGCGCCGAAGCGCCCCATCGGCACCTTGCCGCGCACCACGGCGATGTGCTCGGGCGTCTGTTGCTTCAGGATACGCGTGTCGAACACCGCCGGCGTCACGCAATTCACGCGGATTCCGGTCAACGCCAGCTCTTTACCCATCGATTTCGTCAAGGCGATCACGCCCGCCTTCGAGGCGCTATAGGCGCCGTCGTTCGCGTTGCCTTCCTTGCCCGCGATCGACGCGATATTGATCACTCGGCCGTAATCCTTCTTGCGCATTTCCGGCAACACGTAGCGCGAGCACAGGAAAGTCGACAGCAAATTGACCTCGATGATTCGCCACCAGTCCGTTTTGGCGTATTCCCAGGTCGGCGCCACCTTGCCCGCAATCCCGGCGTTGTTGACGAGAATGTCGATCGAACCGCGCCGCGCAATGAGATCGGCGACCGCGGCTTCAATGGCGGACTCGTCGGTCACGTTGAGCTTGCGCGTCGACAACGATCCGTCGGGAAATTTCGCCGCGGCCGCCGCAAGCCCCGCCTCGTCGAGATCCCACAACTCGACGAATGCGCCGCTCGCGATATAGCGCTCGGCCGTGGTGCTGCCGATATCCCCCGCCCCGCCGGTTATGATCGCCGTGCGGCCCTTCAAATCGATAGAATTCATCGCTCCTATCTCCTTCGTCATTACTTCGTCGTACCGGTCGCCCGATAGACGGCTTCAATGAGACTTCCCGCGCGTGGTCCATTATCGAGCCGCGCGTGCATCCGATTCATCACATACGCTATGGCGAGCCCGGCATCGGGGTCGGCCATGCCGATCGAACCGCCCACACCGTGATGGCCAAAACTCGCCGCATTCGGCCCCATCGGCACGATTGGCGCCGAGTTACGCAAAAATCCGAGCGCCTGGTGATACTGACGACCCATGACTTGTTCGACCATGTTGTGCTGCTCTTCCATCGCACGGCGCACGGTGACCGCACTCAACAGCCTGACACTGTCGATCTCGCCGCCGGCGGCGAGCAACGCATAAACGCGCGCGATCGATCGCGCATCCCCGTGCCCATTGCTCGAAGGAATCTCGGCGCCTCGCCATTCCGGCCCGTTGTAATCCAACGGCTGCGGCAATTCGCGGCCAGCCTTGAATAGCAACGATTCTTTATCTTGCTTCGAGGCGTCGAAGATCGTGCCCGCTCGCATCGGGATGAACTCGGCGATACGCTCGAATAGCGAGTTCGGCGTTCCGATATGAAAATCGAGCCCGAGTTTCTCCGCGACTTCGACGCGGAAGAACGCACCGAGGGAAGCCCCTGAAACGCGACGGACGACTTCTCCCAGGATGAAACCTTGGGTTCGAATATGGTAGCCCGCTTGCGTTCCGGGCTCCCAAAGCGGCTTCATCGCGGCGATCGCGGCCGTCATGATCTTCCAGTCGTAGATCTTACCGGGACCCGGCGAAGGCTCGACGACGGGTAAGCCCGCGCGATGATCGAGTGCGAAACGGATCGGAATCCCGGCCTTGCCGTTCGCCGCGAACTCCGGCCAATACTTGGCGATCGGATCGTCGAGATCGAGCGCGCCGCGATCCGCGAGGATATGCACGCACAGCGCCGTCATCGCCTTGGAGATCGACATCGTGTTGACGATCGTGTCGCGCCGCCACGGCAGCGTGCAAGCCGCGTCGCGATACCCGCCCCATAAATCGACGACTTTGCGTCCATGACGAAAGACGGCCACGGCCGAACCCGTCTCCTCGCCCCGCGCGAAATTCGCGACGAAAGCGTCGAGCACCGGCTCGAATCCCGGCACGATATCGCCCGCGATGTGGTAGTCGCGCGTTTCGTCGCGCGCGACGCGTTCGACGGGGATCGAATTCATGAAATCTCGCATTTCGCCAATGCCTCGACCAAGCGCGCGATCTCGGTATGGTCGCGGCCTGCTCCCAACATGCCGGCCGCCGACGCCCACATTTCACGGCATGACGCAGAGAACGGCGCCGGCGCGCCCGCATTGCGCGCGATGTCCAGCGCGATGGTCAGATCCTTGACCATCAAGTCAAGACCGAAGCCGGAATCGAACTTTCGCGACAATACGAACTGCTTCAGCTTCTTCTGCGTCGCGTTGTTCATCCCGGTCGAGACGTTCAGCACGTCGACCATCGTCGCGGGATCGAGGCCCGCCTTCTTGCCGATCGCTAGCGCCTCGGCGACGATCAGCAGACCGGCGGCCGAACACATATTGTTGAGCGCCTTCATCGCATGCGCGCTGCCAACGCCACCGGTACGCAGTATCGTCGTACCCATTCGTTCCAAAATCGGCCGCGCGCGATCGATATCGGCATCGGCGCCGCCGGCCATGATCGATAACTCGCCCGACTTGGCGCGCTGAACACCGCCCGACACCGGCGCGTCGATAAACGCGACGCCGGTCTTGGCGAGCAGGTCGGCGAAATGGCGGCTGCGCTCCGGCAGGCCGGAGCTCATTTCGATCAACAGTGCGCCGGATTTCAATCCCGCAAGCAGGCCCGACGGGCCGGTCAGTAATTGTTCGACCGCGGCACTGGTCGGTAGGATCGTGACGACGATGTCCGATGATCGGCCGAGCGATGCGGGGTCGGCCGCCGCCGCGGCGCCGAGTTCGCCCGCCAAAGTTTGCGCGCGGGCGCCATCGACGTCGTAAAGAGTCAACGCCGCGCCGAAACCGGCGAGCCGGGACGCCATCGGCCGCCCCATACTGCCGATACCAGCGAAACCGATCCGCACGGCGCTCACTTCGCGCGCGCCCGGCGTGATTTGGCGGCGGGTTTGGCTGCGACGGGCGTCACCAAACCGGCTTCGGTCAGAACTTCGCTGGCCGAGCGGAATGCGTCGAGACCGGCGGGAATGCCGCAATAGACCGTCGCGTGGAGCAACGTCTCGCGGATTTCCTCGACCGTCACGCCATTGGTCAGAGCGCCGCGCACATGCAGCTTCAGCTCCGACGCGCGGTTCAACGCCGTCAACATCGCGAGATTGAGCAGACTGCGCGTCTTACGACTGAGACCGGGGCGTCCCCAGGCGAACCCCCAGCAATACTCGGTCGTCATCTGCTGGAACGGCAGATTGAAATCCGTGGCCGCTTTGATCGAACGATCGACATACGCGGCACCCAGAACCGCGCGGCGCAGCTTCAGGCCTTGTTTGAACAGCGGCGTCGGGCGCGCCGGCCCCCGCGAAGTTTTAGCCACAGCGTTTTCCTCCATACCGTATTACGATAAGAGCGTCATACTGGAAAATCTGGCCGCCCGTCAATCGCTCCTGTATTCTTGCGCGTCCGAAACCCAGGAGCATCATGCCGCCGATTCCCACCCGCCCCCAAGCGCTCGTCGCGAGCGCCCCCCGCTCGACTGCGCCGTTGACGTTCGCGCAAGTCGATCCGCCCGCGCTGGGATTGCGCGACGTGCAAATCGAAGTCGCGGCGGTGACGCTGGGCTTCGCAGACCTGACGCTAACCGAAGGCAAATTTCCCGGTCACGCGCGCTTTCCCCTCGTGCCCGGCTTTGAAATCTCCGGCACGATCGTCGCGACCGGCGCGGATGTCTCGCGCGCGCGAATCGGTGATCGCGTCTTCGCCTATCTCGGCGGCGGCGGCGTCGCGACACATGCGACGGCGGCCGAGCATCGCATCTTCGCCATGCCGCCGGAAATGAAGTTCGAAACCGGCGCGATGCTGCCGGCGAGCTACGGCGTGGCGGCGATCGGTCTGCTGCATCGCTGCGCGTTGACGGCCGACGATACGGTGCTTGTGCGCGGAGCAAGTGGCGCGGTCGGACTTGCGGCGGTGGAGATCGCGCGCGCAATCGGCGCTGCGACGATTGCGCTGTGCGGCACCCCGGGGAAATGCGCCCCCCTCGCCGCACGCGGCGCCGAGGCTTTGTCGCCCGCCGCATACCTGTCCGGGGCTGCGGCGCGCCAATGCAAGCCGACGGTGATGATCGATCCGGTCGGCGAACCCGGCTTCGCCGAACTCGCCGCGACGCTGGAATGGGGTGCGCGAATTCAAACGATCGGATTTGCGGGTGGCGGCGTTCCCGCTTTGCCGATGAGCGACATCTTGCGGCGAAGCCTATCGGTATTCGGCGTACCCTGGGGTCAGACCCTCGATCGTCGACCGCGGGAATGCGATGCCGCCTTGCGGCAAGTCGTCGAATGGTGGCGAGAAGGCCGGATCGATCCACCGATCGCCGCGACATACCCGTTCGAGCGCGCACGCGACGCGCTCGATTCGCTCGAAGGCGAACGGCGGATCGGCCGCGTGATCGTAAAGATCGGCGGCTAGGCCGCGCCCTTCATCATGCGCGCGGCTTTTTCCGCAATCATGATCGCGGGCGCGTTCGTGTTGCCGCTGACGATCCGGGGCATGACCGACGCGTCCGCGACGCGCGCGTTGTCGAGCCCCCGCACGCGCAGCGACTCGTCGACGACGCTCGCCGCGTCGGCGCCCATCCGGCAAGTCCCGGCCGGATGGAAGACGGAAACGGCGCTGCGCCGCAACCAAGCCTCGCAATCGGCGTCGTTCATATCGCCAGGCGCGATCTCTTCGGCGCGATACGCGTCGAATGCCTTCTGGGCGAAAATGTCGCGCAATCGACGTACGCCCTTGCGCAACGCCGACATATCCGATCGCGCCGTAAAGTAATTCATTTCGATCAGCGGCGGCGCGCCGGGATCGGTGGATCGCAAGCGCAACCGACCACGGCTTTCGGGGCGAAGCTGGCAGATATTCGCCGAGAATCCGTGCCGATCGAGCGCGTCGCGGCCGCCCCGGCCGATCCAGCGCAAACGTCCCGAGGCGAGCCCAGCAAGAAAATGGCACTGGAACTCGGGCCGGCGGCCGACGCCATCGGCGGAGAAAAAGGCCGCCCCTTCCAACGGGAAGACGGAGCCCGGGCCGGTGCCGAACAGGAGCGCCTGGCCGACGGCGAGAACAGCGCGATCCACGCGCAACAATCCATGTAGCGTCACGTCCTTCTTGCTGGCGAACTGGACGCTGGCGACGAGATGGTCCTGCAGGTTGCGTCCGACTTCGGGACTGTCGATCTCGACGGAGATGCCCAGCGCGCGCAGATCGTCCGCCGGGCCGATGCCCGAGCGCAGCAATATGGCTGGCGAACCGAATGCGCCCGCGGCGAGCACGACTTCCTTGGCCACGCCGACGCGCTCCGGAACGCCGCCACGCGCGAGTTCGACCTCGCGGACAGTTGCGCCGTCGCGGATCAGCCGCACCACCTGCGTCTTGGTCCAGACGTCGAGATTCGATCGCTTCATCGCCGGATGCAGAAACGCCTTGGCGGTGCTACAGCGCCGCCCGTCGCGAATCGTGAAGTCGTAGCGGCCGACGCCTTCCTGCGTAGCGCCGTTGAAATCGTCATTGAACGGCAGACCGGCCTGCTGGCCCGCCTCAATCCACGCTTCGAACAGTGGATTGGTCGAGCGGCCGCGCGTCACTGTCAGCGGACCGGCTGCACCGTGATATTCGGATTCGCCGCGCTCGCTCGCCTCCGAGCGGCGAAAATCGGGCAGAACGTCGCGATAGCCCCATCCTTTAAGGCCGAGACTCTCCCAATCGTCGTAGTCTTCGCGCTGACCGCGGATATAGACCATCCCGTTGATCGACGACGTGCCGCCAAGCACCTTGCCGCGCGGCTGGAATATGCGCCGCCCGCCGAGTTCGGCCTCGGGCTCGGTGTCGTAGAACCAGTTGTCGATCCGCGAACGGTATAGTTTACCGGTCAGCAGCGGAACCTGCATCAACGGATTGACGTCGCGCCCGCCGGCTTCGACCAGCAGCACGCGCGCGGCCGGATCCTCTGACAAGCGCGCGGCAAGAACGCAACCGGCGGATCCCGCCCCTAGAACAACGTAATCATAATGCTTCATGTCGTTTCCGCCGGAACCTCGAAACGCTTATTTGGCGTTTGTATATCTTACCGTAATCCCATAATACAAGATGATTGACGCTGTATGGCGATCCTCTTCACGGATGCCCAGCTTGCCTGTCGTCATCGAGGCGGGCAGTATCGCTGCGGAATCCGACGTGTCAAACGGGAGCAGAAACGTGGAATCGACGCATCACGACCAAATGCGCGTGGAGCGCACCCCAGCCCCGCTACGTCAGCAGGTGGTCGACAGCATGCGCTCGGCGATCACCAGCGGGCATTTCCGTCCCGGGGATCGCTTGATCGAACGCGAACTGTGCGAAGCGACGGGCGTCAGCCGCACGCTCGTACGCGAAGCCTTGCGCCAGCTCGAGACGGAAGGCCTCGTCAAAGTTCTGCCCAACAAAGGGCCGGTCGTCGCGTCGATCGAACTCGAGGAAGCGTTGGAGATATACAAGGTACGCTCCGTTCTCGAAGCGCTGGCGAGCCAGCTGTTTGCCGAAAAGGCGGCGCCCGCTCAGGTCTCTGCGCTCAAACAAGCGGCGAAGAATTTCGCCGCCGCCTGCCGCGCCAAGGATCCCGCCGAAGCCGGCCGCGCGAAAAACGAACTTTATCGCGTGCTGTTCGCCGGTTGCGGAAATGCGGTGCTGCAAGGTCAGCTCAACCAGCTTTTCGCGCGCACCAGCTTGCTGCGCAGCGTGACACTGTCCTCGCCCGGTCGGCTCGCGGAATCGCAGAAGGAAATCGCGCTGCTTGTCGACGCGCTGGTCGCCAAGAAGCCGCAGGACGCGTGGGACGCGAGCCTCGCCCATGTCCACAACGCCGCGCGCGTGCTCGCGGGTGTGATGGCGCAATCGGCCGTCCCCGTCAGCCAGACGCGCCGGTCATCCTGAGGGCGGCGGCGTGTTCGAGGCCTACGCCATCCGTTACGCCACGGTCGAACGGCGCGCACCGGAGAATTTCCTGATCCAGGATGTTCATGACGGCCCGATGCCCATGGACTATTTCATCTGGGTGGTGCGCAACGCGGAGCGGACGATTCTGATCGACACCGGCTTCGGGCACGCCGCCGCCGCTGCGCGCAAGCGCAATTTGCTGATCGATCCGGCGGAAGCGCTCGTAAAATTCGGTCTGCCGCCCGATCGTGTTGAGGACGTGATCGTCACGCATCTTCATTACGATCACGCGGGAAGGATCGACGCCTTCCCCAACGCGCGGTTCCATTTGCAGGATGCCGAGATCTCCCACGCGACCGGACGCTGCATGTGCCATCCGATCCTGCGTCATCCTTACGCGGTCGAGGACATCGTCGGCATGGTGCGCCGCCTCTACGAAGGCCGGGTCGTGTTCCATCGCGGTGATTCGGATTTCGGCGGCGGCATCACGCTGCACGCCGTTCCTGGACACACGCCGGGATTGCAGGTCGTGCGCGTGCCCACGGCGCGCGGCCATATCGTCATCGCGTCCGACGCGTCGCATTTCACCGCGAACATGGAACTCAAGAACCCGTTTCCTATCGTCGTCGATGTCGGCGCGATGCTGGAAGGCCACCGCCGGTTGCGCGAGCTCGCCGATTCGCCGGCGCATATCGTGCCGGGCCACGATCCGGCGGTCTGCCGGATCTATCCGCGCCTCGATATTCCAGGCGTCGAAGTTTTCGCGCTGCACCGGCCGCCGGCCGTCTGAGCCCGTGCGGTTGCCGCGCCGCCGCATACATACGTTCTCGCGCGCCCGTTCGTCCGCTCGAAGGATTCCGGAGGAAATCGCCTCGACCGTCTTGACGCCTGATGCAGGCATACCGTAATACAGGATTACTGTATGGGTTGCGGCCCGATATCCCGCCAAGACAAACCGGAGGAAACGGAAAATGAAGATCACGCGGCGTAAATTCGCGATGTCCTCGGCGGCGTTGGCCGCTGCGGGCGTCGCCAACTTCAAGATTCTGCGCGAAGCGCGCGCGCAAGCCGAAGAAATCCGCATCGGCATGCTGGCGGCCCTCTCCGGTCCGACGACCGCTTGGGGCCTCGCCAGTCAGCGCGGCGTGCAGATGGCCGTTGACGAAGCGAACGAGGCCGGCGGATTGCAGATCGGCGGCCGAAAAGTCCCGCTCAAGCTGATTTCCTACGACGATCAGGGTAACCCCGCGCAAGCGAGCGCGGCGGCGAACCGCCTTATTTCCCAGGACAAGGTCGTCGCGATCATGGGGCCGGTCGGCTCGCCGCCCTCGCTGGGCGCGCTGCCCGTGACCCAGCCCGCCAAAATTCTGCAAATGTGCGATGGTTTCGCGCCGGCGCTGCTGAAGAACGAGTGGAACGGCGCTTACGTGTACCGCCTTTTCATGACTCCCATGGAGTTCGCGGGCCGTTTCATCGGCTGGTACAAGGAGAATCTGCCCCAGGCCAAGCGCGTGGGCATCGTTGCGCCGAACGATTCGGTCGGCCAGCTCGTCATGCCGCTCTATGTCGAGAGCTACAAGAAGGCCGGCTTCGAACCGATCATCGAATTCTACGAGCGCGGATCGAAGGAGTTCACGCCGCTGATGCTACGGCTCAACGCCCAGCGCGTCGACATCATCGACCTGTCGATCAATCCGCCGGGCGATTCGGGCCTCATGATCCGCCAAGCGCGCCAATC
>VFQQ010005272.1_pt1 | contig 10820 bp, 20 predicted proteins | sample 3512341 | NCBI WGS metagenome assembly VFQQ01 (sample SAMN10412373, study PRJNA504923) | tailings metagenome | isolation source: Relicate 2 Philex TSF1 revegetated site | place: Philippines: Tuba, Benguet | collected 2017-08-29
AGGTGTCAAACCCCTTGTTTGTGTGTGTGTGTGTGTGTGTGTGTGTGTGTGTGTGTCACAGGTCTTCACGTACCGTGAACGCCACCAGTCCGCCCAGAGCAGACAGTCCGTTACCAAAGATACGCAGACCAATGCCCAAGAGGAAGAAGAAACGCGCCACCAGACCCAACCACCAACGCACAAGACCCAGAGCCACCTGGGTGTGTAACAGCACGTCCATGCATGTACAGCGCGCACACAGGGTACATTTACGACAAAAGGCCAACTCATACACATACACACAATGTGAGTGGCATCACGCATGCACGCAACCCTCCCTCGCGGCTTGTAAAGCAGGAAGTGTTGGCTTCACAGCGCGATGAAGCGTGTGTGCTTGCGTGTCCTGGTTCCGCGTTCTATGCAACAGACATCTGTTCATATGTATGTGCATATATGTGTTCATATGTATGTGCACGCATGTGGCCGTGTGCATAGACCTTTGTACGTATGCGTGAGCGTGTATACGCATTACTCACGTTCGCGTACTCAACCAGTGTCCTGTTGCGTGTGAGCGTCACACGTCTCATCTGTTCGCGTGTGATGTGCTGCACGTTGGGTCTGAGTGCCGCAGTGAGGCGCGTCACAGGGCCAGGGGGCACATCGAGAGACATGGTGCCCACACCGTGTACTGTGGATAGGGCGTCTGGCTCTGAGGTGAAGTACAGCATGTGATCTACGACCTGTGTGAAACACACCAACACACACACACACATACACACACACACACACACGCACACACACACACACACACACACATTGTTGACAGGGCGTCCGGGCGTAAATGGGCTACAACCTGTGCACGAGATGTATACACGCATGCACGCCAACACATACGCACACTCACAAACACACACACACACAGAATGCGTGCATGAGGTGCAGGGTACAGTAGTGGGTCATTCCTTGCCAGGTCGGTGCCCCCAGGGCATCACGCGGACAGCAATAGCAACAGTTGTCACTTGTCGATTGCTATTGCCTGTCACGTGTGCCCAGAGGCACCTAGCGCTTGGATGTATGCTTAGTCAACAACATTGTGTATGTAGGTATTCTACAGTGTGCGCCTTACGGAGGAAACAGTACAGCCCTGAGGGTCGCACACTACGTGTATGGCACGTGAAGACGGTCATCTTTGGGCAGCATTGTGTGTGCGCATGGCCATGTGTGTGTGTGTTTGTGTGTGTATGTGTATGCATGATCTCGCACCTTGTCCACAGGGATTGTGGGTGGGTTGGGCCCTAGGTATGCGTTGAGCACTGGCAGCACCTTGCGACAGCCCCAGATGAACCTGTGATAACACACACACACACACACACACACACGTACATAAGGACAGGGAGAGGGCGGGCTGAGGGAGAGGGCGGGCAAAGGGCGCTTTGTGTGTGTGTGTGTGCGTGTGTGTGTGTGTGTGTTATGTATGCTTACCAGTCGTGTGCCATGTCACCCATGTTGCGTCCTGGGTACCCCTCTCCTGCCCCTACCTCCGCTGCCAGGCGAGACTCGACCGTGGTCGTGTCAGTGAGACCGTGATCGCCAGCGAGAACGCCTTTTGGCGAGCCCGTGAGGCCAGTGCCAGTAGACACACCCATAGGTGTCTGCAGCACGCCAGTCGTGATACGGTCAAGACGCTCCCTGTCTGCAGTAGACTGGACAAGCGTGGGGTCCTGGGCGACCAGCTGGTCCGTGATGTAGTCTCTGAGCTTGAGCAGGAGGGACGTCTTGGTGTCCAGGATGAGAGGCACCGAGTGATACCTGCGCAGCGCGGCACAAGCACGCAGCAAGACAACACTGCTTTCCCCCGCGTGCATTCTGCGCCCACAGGTACCTGATCAGGGGCTGGCTGCACCGCAAGGACGGTGCCAGGGGCTGCCTGTGACTGGGCTGCGTGATCAGGGCCGCGCACCGTTCCATTTCCATGAGCGCTCGGCCTTCCATGTAGTCCTTCAGACCGCCCAGGTGGGCGCTCACTGCGTCCTGAGATGTGATGGCTGTGCGCACGCGCTCGCGCAGGGCCTCGTCCGTCGCCGAGTGCGGGGAGGCGGGCGCTGTGTCATCGACCTTCCTGCTGAGGTCCAAAGCCCCGCACATCTTGTGCAGCACTGGCAGCCTGGCAGGTGCATTTGCAGAGAGGTGCAGGAAAGGGTAGGTGGCCAAGGTTGTGTAGAACTCCTCTGTCTTCGTGCCCTCTGAGCCTGCGCGATCAGACCCAGCCAGGCGAGCACGCACTGATGACGCAATGCCCTGCGCCTCCCACTCTCCTGGCCTGCGCTCTGTCGCTGGCTGCTTCTCACGCGGCCCTGTCCACTGAATGTGTGCTCGCGAACAGTGCGCACCAGTGGTCTCCGTTGTGTCCAGGCCGGCCGCGGCCTTCACGCCTCGCACAAGTGTCTCCATTCTGTGTCGCTGTTTGTGCTTGACGCTGTGCGAGCACACTAGCTAAGAATGGCTCGTATTGCAAACTTCGCACTGGCGAAAGATATGACTCATCGCGGTTACATGGTACGTTACAAGAGCGTTGCAATCCCAGCATCAAAGCGACTGTACGCATAAGAGCATCAAAATGTCTACACAGGCAAGGGCAGGTTGGGGCCAGGTGCTGGCCACGCGAGGAAGTCTGTCCGTGGCGTGAGGCCCGCGTCCGCCGGTGCGACGCCTGCTGGGTGCAGAGGCGGCCACTGCGGAGACGAATCACCCATGGGTGGCTGCCGAGCATAGGAATGACAACTTAAGTCTGGAACCATGCCACGTTAGTGAGGTGGAAGACTTTAGGTGGAAATGACGTAGCGTAGGCAGGCAGACAGGCAAGCAGACAGACAGACCGAGGCAGACAACAGGGTGCATTGAATATAATCTAAGGTAAACAGTCAAGGCATAAGAAAATAATCTAAGGTACTCAGCTGGCTGCCATGGGCTGCACGTGTTAGTCCGGCCCGAGTATATACACACTGAGTGACTCGCGACACCACCCTATGCCAACTTCTGGCATTTTGTCCCCTTGCTTTGTCCGACGCGTACCCATGACAGCGTCTTCGATGCCTTGTCCCAGCGTGGCTCGAGACCCTCCTTAGTGTAGCGTCTGACACTGTACTCCCTTTTGCAATGGGTACAGTGTGACGTTGGCCAGCCTTCGCCAGAATAAAGGTTGATTGTAGTAATGATCATGTGCCCGCACTTGGTGTGGTACAGCTTGTGTTTTTGGCCATCGATGGAGCTTTTAGTTGGCTGACGATTGGACTTGGAGTATGCTGCTCCACCACGTTCTGCCGTGGCCTGACCTCCCTGGCTACCTACAGACACGACGGCCCACATGGCGAACACCACACGATATGCTGTAGCACGATATGCTGTAGCGCGTACTTGGATGCGTACTGGTACGTGCTGCATGCAAGGAAGACTATATGAGCTGCACAAGCCTCCTGGACAATGCGGTGGCACAAGCAACGTAGCCTCATGCAGGTACGGAGGCGAGAGCACAGTGAAGGGCTGCTCTGCCCGCTAAGACATGCACGCAGATGCAATTACATACACGTAAAGAGCGCACGTGTGCCAATACAGACACAAACTCCTGCATAAAGGTAATCATTCATGTGTCCTGCCCTGACCCCTGTGTGTGTGTGTGTACCCTGCCCCTGATGGATACCTCAAACCTGCTGATCCCGCCGCGTGATCATGGCCTAGTCTCGCTCTGTGTGCTTGCTGAGTGCTGATACTGCGTGCCACTGGCTGGAGACCGTGATTGCGCGGCCTGTCTGCGCTCCTGCGCGGCGGTGCCCTGGTGCGCAGGTTGCGGCGGCTGCGCGTCGCGCGTCACAGCAGCCGCGGGCGCGGGCGCAAGGCTACGACTGGACATCTGGACACGCCCTCGCGCTGTTCCTGGTGCAGGTGCTGTGTTGGCGTCCCTCTCGCGTGCGAGGTGTCGCATGAGAGCCTGCCACTGCGCGATGAGCGGTAGGACTAGGTACACCTGCGCCACAAACACACATGTACACACAACTGCATACCATATGGCCCATGTCCTCACGCACACACACGCACATGCAATGCACGTGGCTTGCTGGCAATACGAAGGTCTACCATGCCACAAGCTGTGCAAATAGTTTGCAGACAGCGTTCAGTGCACCTGTATACCACTCACTCCCCACGCCCGCACACGCACACATGCACATGCTATGCATACCATGCCGCAAGCTGTACAAGGAGTTTGCATGCTAGCTGTATGACAAGGTGCTGTGTTTGAGCACAGCGTCAAGCGCACCTGTATAATGCTACATGTGACCATACCCATACAGGCTCCCACAGTCATCTGAAGGTCAGCAGCCGCGCTGCATGCATAGCAGTACCACACATCTCACATCTATCATGGCCTACTGTACATGCTACGACGACAAGCTCGCCTAATGCCAGTACTTGCATGGAATGTATGTGTGTGTGTGTATGCGTGCGTGCACGTACTATGGAAAGACGAGCTGACACAGGAGCGCGGCTGAGAATGTGCAGCCCATGAGAAGGACGACGAACAGGAAGTGCACGCATGTCCTGCATGGAGTACACATACACACACAGGGCCAACCATGCAAACAGACACAGAGCGGCGCCCATGCACACACAAACATGGACCAGCGTTTACACATGAGTACGGGCAAACAAACCAAGCAAGTAAGCAATCGGTTGAAAGATGCGCCCGGAGCTCTGTGGGCAGCGAGGAAGGCATGATGTGTTGTAGCCTTCACTGCAACACACAGATGCTCTGGGAGCATCAGGGCACATGCACGCACATAGACACACAGAATTGCGTGTACGTAGCAGTGGACATTCTGCACTGGTGTGTGCGTATGTTTGTGTGTGTGTGTGTGTGTGTGTGTGTGCATGCGGGCTTACTTGGTGGGACTGATGACCCACACAAGGATAGTCACAGAGCTCTCTACAACAGAGATAGCCATGGTGACCGCCAGACTCGCACCCATCACCTTGTAGCTGAAGAACAGGACCGCAAGGCTGAACAGCAGGCCGGGCAGGAGGCAGAAGGCTGCATACGCTGCGAGATAGGTGGGCACGGAGTGGTAGGGGTGGGGTATGGGGCGAAAGAGTGCGCGTAGGACGGGCGTTGAGACTTGTGTGCCGTCTGGGCTGACGATGTATATCGCGTGCTCTGGTTGGCTACGTGCTGCACTCCTGGCAGCGGCTTCCCTGCACGCACAGGCACGCACCCGGGCTGTCACCGTGTTCGCAGTCAGCGCACTGGTCGCACAGCCCAGCAGTAGCCTAGCTGCTGTGCGACACTGTGCAGGCAGCTTCACTGTGTGGGCCTCCGGCAAGGGCTGTGGGAGCGCTGTGTGTGGTCTGTCGCGCGCGCCGCTGCCCGACAACACTCACTTTGCACAGGCTTCTTTGAGGTCATCTGGCAGCCCCTGGGCCTCCACTTGACAGACCTCACACACCACACTGGCTCGCAGCAGGAACCACCTGTGGGCACAGACATCGCATTGCAGGGCTCAGCGATTTGTGCCGGGACAACGCTGCGTGCGGCCGCTGCGCCGTGACCCAGGCTGCTGCACGAAGGCATATGCACTCACTTCCTGGCGCACACGTCGTGCATCGCCACCTTCCCGTTATCGCATCTGCACGACAGTGGGCGTGAAGGCAGCACTCAGTGTGGCCGAAACGCGTACGCCACGACAGTGCGTTCACGCAGACCCTGTCCCGGCACTGCACTCAGCACGCTTGTAGCCTTACTGCACCTGCAGGCTAGGAGGTACGCTGTGCTGTCTTCACTGCTGGCTGAGGTGTCACAGGGGTCCAGGCACACTCTGCATGAGGGGCTGCACTCGCCGCGCGGTGCGGCCGTGCGCGGTGACGTGACGTGTGGGTCAGGGTTTGACCCCAAGCTCTGTGAACCACTGCTGCCACTGACAGCACACGACATCTTCTGGTGCTCAGGGTGTGCTGCTGTGGACTATGGTGAAGGGCGGCAAGCTGGTCTCCGTTCATCGACTTCGTGCGCACTGTTTCTGCCCCCGCACAGCACCTGTCACATCGCGTGTGCTGCGCCGAAAGTCAAGACCGCAGTCTTTCTATCCTTTACTGGCTCAGGATCGCAGGGTTGAGTCATCAACAAAGACTCGCATCTTCTGTTTGCTTGTTGGCTACGTACTACAAAATCACGAGTCTCGTACGCACAGCAAAGCCACAAGCGTGCGAAGTACACACGGTCCTGTTCTTTAGGTGCGCAACTGCGCACACTGTCAGTGGTCTAGTACGGTGCAAACAATGACTCCACAGCGGCCGCGTACTCGCTCCTGGCCTGTGTGATGCCGTCCTGTGCGGGGGCCAGCTTCTTGTTGACCTCGCTCGCTGGATTGCCCTTCTTCAATAGATCACTGCGCAGTAAACACATACACACACAGACACAATTCAACTCTAGTATAGCAGACCTTGCGCAGCGAGCCTGATGCCACGCCACCTATGCACACACACGCACACACACATACACAGGCAGACACACACACACACACACACACACACTCGCAAAACCGAAGACATGCCCTCACCTCTTGTCTGTCAGTTGTTTCATCATGCGTTGTTCAATGCCCCTCGCCCTGTCAATCAACTCGCGGGCCTTGTCCGCCAGCTTAGGTTGCAACGCGGCAACTTGACCCAGGAGGGCCTTGGCCTGCGATGCAATGAGGCACACACATGCACATACAGCACCTGTCTCTTTCACAGACACACGATGTGTGCGTGTGTGCGTGTGTGTGCGTGTCCGTGTGTGTGCATGTGTGTGCTCCACACCTTGTTCTCCAGTGCTGTGTATGACGCCTCCATGGAGCCGCGCTCCTTATGTGCAGCGTCTGCGTCCTCTCCACTCCTCAGTGACTGAGTCAATCGCTGGAGACTCTCCAACACCTCGTCTTGCTCTGCGACAAAGTGAGGCGGCGTAACAGCACATGACATAGAGTCGACATGCGCACGTAGACCACAGTGACTTGCAATCCGCTAAACCCATACATGCGTCCACGCCGTGGCTAAGGCGCACTTCGCCAATGCCAATCAAGCTGCAATGGATCAACGCACTGCCTGAATTTTAAAAGTCTGCACCTGTGTATGTGTGTGTGTGTGTTCACGTACCGTCCATGACCGAGTTGACAGCCTGCATGGCTGTGGCCACCTTCTCTGCGTCCTGACCCGCCTGCCACTTGTCATCCCTAGCAATAGTAAACTCCAACCGGTTGTACACGATAGCAATAGCGAACAAGGCGAAGAAAGCTGCGGAGACACATTGTAACACAGGTCATCGCACTACCTCAGTCAAGTAAGGCATCCAAGAGCGCAACAGGCATGGGAGTTGATCGCAGCGGGCGCGTGGGTCCTATGCGTGCGGGACTGTACACAGCAGTGTGCGCAGTGTACAGGCGCGTACGCTATGAACCCGTGCGCCCGTAAGCAAGCAGGCAGTAAATGGCAACGTGCTAGCATGTGGCCGGCGCTGCAGGCACAAGCATACTCTCTCAAGCTTGCCCACCTGTAATGAGCAGCATTGGTTCCCTAAGGATGCCAGTTGCAGCAAACGAGTAGTCCACAGTGAACTTGCACTGGTGCTCTGGTACCAGGTGCTTCTTGTGCAGCACCACCACAGGTCGCCCTGTCACATCTAGGTATGTGTACTTGACGTCACGTGACTCTGACACCTCGTGAGGCACTGACGTCTTAATGTCTGTGGCGCCCTCGGGGAGGACAACCTGTGATCACAAGCAGACACAAACACACATACACGATGGACACACACACACACACACAAACACAAGCTCGTCTGAAGCTCGTGAGCGGCAGTTATGAGCGTGGCATACAAGGAGGCGGGCATGAGGCAAGGCAGACAGAGCGCAGCATGGGGCAACAGATGTGGAACGGTGGATGGGCCGGCACAGTGGATATGTGTGAATCGACCCATCACCCCATTCTCATCTGCTGCCCCAGTATGCTATGTAAGTGTGTATATGCAAGCCACGTTCATGCTCTCACCTTGACTGTCATGTCCTCCGTGTACACGCCCTCCAGTGGTGTGCTGAAGTCGAATGTCAGCCGCCTCTTACCACCCTTGAGCACACCTAGGAACCCGCTTAGCGGCACACTGTAGCCTGCAGACACACACGCACACAAACACAACCACCCACACACACACACTAAGACACGCCGCTGCCGCCAGTGCCCTTGTGATTTGTTACTGCACACTATGCCTATACGTACCAATTTTGAAGTCTACCTTCCATCCACCCATCAGGGGGTATCTCGCCATAAAGTCCAACACAGTCTGTACGCATACGAGACACAGACAAGATATCAGCATCGCAGCTGCACAGGTGCTGGACATGCACGGACATCGCGGGTGCGGCAGTGCAAGCGCGCGGTGGGGTCACAAATGTTGTCCTGCGCGTACCTCTGTCGCTGTCTTGCGCACTGCTGACGTGGATATGTTACCAATGATGTCTACATAGTACAGGGAGTGAGCGCTGGCGGGCAGACGCGCCTTGAGGTCCTGTGTACACAGAACATACACACGACACAGTGGAACACAGGCCCTGCTTACGGGCATGACAGCACCATATGCCTCAGCCTCTCACCATATGGTGCTCTAAGCTGCAAGCAATGTGCGATTGTGTGTGCCACACGCACCTGGAACGAGTTGGCCTTGCCATTGTACGTGTGCGCGTAGCGGAGTCTGGAGAAGGCGCCCTTGTGGGTAGCACCAGCGTTTTTCTGCACAAGGCATAAGAACGCCACACGCCTGTGAGGCGTGCACATCACCAGCTGCAGAGGCTGCACAGACTAGTACGTCGCTGATGACAAACACACACACTCACCAGCTCGTACTGCTCCTCCACGTATATGTTACCCCAGTGTGACACCTCTATCTCACGAGTAAGAGACAACACCTGATAACACAGCGCAGTGCAACACAGAGCGAGCACAGCGTGCAGGTCAAAGCAAGCGCACAGTCACAGCATGGCAAGGAAAGTGCAGGGTGTGTGGTATCCACAGCAGGCGGCGAAAGCAGGTGCGATAGACAGGCGCCCTGGCCTGCTGCCTGATGACGCGAGGGTGCCGCTCTCTCACACGTGGTTTCGCCACCCGCTCTGGGTGGTGTGCAATCGCAAACAGTTTAGTGCCAGACTGTGGCTCACTGTGTGAACCCTGTGCATACGTGGCGTTGTGCATAGGTATGACGCACACAGGGCAAACGTCACGCACCTTCTTGAACGGCTTTGTGTTCTCATAGTGCACTCTGAGTGGGCTGGATGACCAGGGCTTGACCAGGTCATACTTGCCGTACTTGATCTTGTTGTCAGTTTGTGACACTGGCTTGACGTCCTCTGAGTATGACTTGACTGTGGAGCTGGGAAGGATCACCTGTGTGTGTGTGTGTGTGTGTGTGTGTGTGTGTGTGTTACGCCACAACCCCTATGGAATGCCAACTCGGGATGCAGGCTTAGGAGCGTGCGTTAAGTGAAAAAGATGTCTTTGCATCACTGCCCACTGTTGTACTGCACAGACTATTGTGTACGGCCGCACAGCTGCTGAGTGCTGCAGACTCTGTCGTGTGTCTGTGCGTGTGTGTGAGCACCTCTGTTGTCTGTGTTGACACACTGTATGGGGACGTCACGTAAACGTTATTGTTGAACAGCACAAGCTGCGTGTCCTGCTGTGTGATCTCTGCTGGATAAGGGACTTGCGCGTCCGCCAGCACTGCCACTGTGTCAATCGTGGCCACGTCCCCTGCTGCAATGGGCTGCTTGAGAGTCGCCTCCACGCATTGTGCGTTGGCGGGCGCGTCAGACGGGCTCACGGGCTTAAACTGCAGGGAGGCACAGAAAGCATACAGCGCGCTTCGCTTGCAATGCTGCGGAAGTAGCTGCACACGCAGGCTGCAAGCCGGCACCCTTTGCGCGCTGTCTGTACAATACGACGGATGTGCCAGCTGCGCAGCACTGGTGCGCGTACCTTCAGCTTGGCTTTTGCCGAAACTGTCTGGGTGACCTGCGCGCGCGAGGCAGGGTGCAGGACGCGGCCCCGTCGTCTTCGCTGTCCGTGCAACGATCGCCCGCCCTTACAGTTTGTCTCAATCTGCGCGGTCTCCAGGTTACCTTTTGGAAGGCTACCACTGCGCTGTCCTCCACGGCCTGGCATAGGGTTAGCCGATCTACAGCTTTGCTCCCTGTGTTCTTGACCTTGATGCTCTCCGTGATGCGAGCAAACTGGGAGTTCAAATTGATCTGTATACGCGAGCACGCCCGAGTTGTGAGCGGTACGCACTACTGCATCCGTGAAGGCGCGTGACGATGCTAGAGGTCGGTCCCGCCCACCTTGCGCTCCACACTCTGCAACTTGATCTCAGCCTGCGCCAGCCCCAGCAGGGCCAGAAGCACGAGGAATGTGGCGGGCTTCATGTCGTCACGAGGGCATCAGGCGAAAGGACGAGCGTGGGGGCTCGCGAGCAGGCACGCACGCAAGACCACTCTTTCTGAGCCTGGCTCACTCTTCCACAGCCAGCCCAAATGTGTGCAGGAAGCCTTGCTTCGTAATCCCCAGTATTGCCAGGTAACCCTTGTGAAGCAAAGGCCGCATCTGAGGCAGAGTCAAGCCCAGAGGTCACAGACCCTACCTCCCCCCCTCACCTACCTCAGCCTTGACCCCTGACGGGATGCGCACAATGGAGCGACACTGTAGTAGCTCACGGCGCAACTGTCAGCCTTTCCAGCCCGCATCCGGGAGCGCCCAGCTAGTGCAGAGAC
>VFQQ010005273.1_pt1 | contig 10819 bp, 11 predicted proteins | sample 3512341 | NCBI WGS metagenome assembly VFQQ01 (sample SAMN10412373, study PRJNA504923) | tailings metagenome | isolation source: Relicate 2 Philex TSF1 revegetated site | place: Philippines: Tuba, Benguet | collected 2017-08-29
CTTGTATTCGTTCAGTGCTCTTGCTGACCCTGTCCATGTAAGCGTGTCTCATACAGGCTGCGGACAGCTGCACCTGCAGTCTGTGTGCCTTGCATCGGAGATAGTCGCCGGTGTGTGTTGGCATTACTAGCGTCCTTGTGCTGTGTCTGTTCTGTTGTCATGCTTCCACACATACACACACGCAAGCTGCAAACAGGCGAGCCTGTATACCATGTGTTGCAGGTGCTGTGCACTCAGGGTGCGAAGGGTGTGTTAGAGTGTGCACGCAACGCAACTAAGTGCCAAAACCAACGATGGGAAGTATGCTGATGTATGTGTGTGTTTGCATTACTGGCGTCCTTGTGCTGTGTCTGTTCTGTGGTCATGCTTCGCAGGCCTCCCATCAGGCTAGAAACGGTCAACAGTCGCACTGCGTTACGAGTGGTGGTGCAGCCTGACAGCTGAGCCCGTGCTCAGTAAATGACAGGAGGGGAAACAGGCTTCAAGCCTGCAGGCTTACCTTTTCGCATTTAGAGCTTACACAGGAACCGGGGAGACAGGGCAAGCCTGCAGCCAGGAAGGAGGCCTACACCCCTGCCGGACGGCATCTGCAGTCTGCACAGGATTGCACACACACACACACGGACACACACCATACGCCCACCCAGTAGAGCTGAGTCAGGCGGACTCATATCTCGTGATGGAAACCATGTGGGCAGTCACACACACACACACACACGCACACCGCAGGGCCCAGGGCAGGAGGGCAGCCTATCAGGGGTTTGTTGGTGGTTATCTGTTCCTGTCCTGCGTGCTGGCCGAGGCAGGCGAGTTCTTTGGCAGCCCTCAGGGTCTGTCGGTGGTGACCCGTTTTCGTTCTGTTGGTGGAGGTTGATAGTTCGTTAGCGGGGTTTGGGGGGGGGGGTTAGGTTGTAGGGTTTGTTGACATGGGTATGTGAGCATGCTGAGGTTGTAGCCTTTGCTGGGAGTGTCGTGCCATTCAACTGTATCATAATGTCTGGGCACGTCAGGCATCTGGCCACGTCAGGCATCTGTGCACGTCAGGCATCTGTGCACGTCAGGCATCTGGCCACGTCAGGCATCTGGCCACGTCAGGCATCTGGCCACGTCAGGAATCTGGCCACGTCAGGAATCTGGCCACGTCAGGCATCTGTGCACGTCAGCATAGCATACTGGGCTTGCAGCGGTCATGAGTTCTGCGTTGTTCGTTGAGCTGTGCCTTCCACAGTGCAGATTTCGCCTGGGCACGTCAGGCATAACACAACATACTAGGGAGGTGTTCGTTGTTGTTTGGTGAGTGTGCAAGGGAACTGCGTGTGGGCAGTGTTTCGTACGGTGCATACTGGTGCGTGCATCGGGCTGGTGCGGATGGGGGCAGGGCCGCTTGGCTTACGTAAGGGGCCTGGAACCCGGTGTGATACTACGTGCGACATAGCACTACGTGCGACACTAGGTGTGATACTACGTGCGACATTGGTGTGATACTACGTGTGACACTAGGTGTGACATAGGTGTGATAGCACTACGTGTGACAGTACTAGTATACTGCGATCTATAGTGCATGGTGGCTTATGATCATATCGCTCGGTGGCTAAAACACAACCTCTCAGTCTTGGTGGGTGCATGCGGACGCATGGGGACATGGGCCCTAGTTATCATCAAAGGTTGTTCAAATCATTTTCAAATTATGTCTGAATCGCAAGTCATCAGAGAAGACATGCTACATGTAGAGCCCATGCATTGTATCAAGACTGGCCATTACATGATACGCACTTTTACTATGTTAAGGACAGATGACTGCGGCTTGCGTGTGTACTATAAACTGCCTAACCAGCGCAGATAGAGCCTGTGTGTGCGCTTGTAGCTTAGCATGACTGCAGCGACCCCTACGCAGGGCTTTTAATTGTACAGTGGTCCAACATGCATACTTTAGACCGTGCTTGGGATGTATCTGTAATCTTAGTTTGTCAAAACCTTATCTGGGGATCAGCACCGTGGGGCTTTTCTTAATCAAAAGTGTGTGTGTATGTGTGTGTGTGTGGCTGTTGTAGAGCACTCGTGGCAGGGCTTCGTTCGCGCGCTTCATGCACCTGCTCTGTTTACGTCGGCAGCCATGGTCAAATCAGGGTGCACTTCCTGCTGTAATGTTGAGCTTGCTGTTCTGCACTACGCCATTCTCACTCACTGCCATGATGCATACGTATGGCTCGTGCTCGGTGAGAGGCAGGCACAGGCGCAGTCTACCTTACATGCACATTCTCGTGGCAGAAAAAGAAGTACTGTCTGTGAAAAAAACAAAAGCACGAAAGACGCACGCTAGATATGGGGTTCAATTGAGCAGCATGCACACGCATGCGAAGCACCAAGAACAACAGGAGCAATCACAGTGCGCTGGGTTGACATTTCATGGTAGGTGAAACAGTCCACACACGCAACCACAAGGTGCCCAGGCCTGGGCACAAAACACATAGGTCACGAAAGGGGCCACACACACAGCGAGTCAACCGGCACGAAACAGCAAGGGCCATAAAAAACCAACGACACGCCTTTACACCATGTGAAAACTGGACATCTGCTAATCACTGCGCCAGTGCCTACAACACAGCATGGCCGATGAATGCATGTGTGTACACACGCGCACAACTAACTGGAATGGGCTCTCTATGCAACCACACGGGGCGGCCTACGCATGAACCCACACAGGCCGCAGTCGCAAAGACACTACGACACTGGTCAAACACAGACAAGACGCGTGTAAACTGGAAAAGAGCAGTCTGGATAAGAGCAAAGCGACTACACAACGGTGCCGTAATGGACGAAGGGCCAAACCTGGGGATGCAGATTCACTGAAGGCATGAGAGACATTTAGCATGTCATACAAGACCTGGAAGGAAGAAAAGCAGCAGCAGCAGCAGCAGCAGCAGCAGCAGCTCGTATTCTGATGCGTAAAGCGGGACCAGTGCGCCAAGCAGCGGCGGAGATTAACAGCGCAGACGTACATTTCATGCCCAAGAACCGCCGCCCCGCCCCCCGATGGGTCCCCGCAAACACTGGTGCACACCTGCACGGGCTACAAGTTCTTGTACGACTAGAATGCAAGCTGCTGACCTGCTCAAGTGCATCGGCTGCTGAAAATAATACGAAAGCCCCGGACTGCACAACACCAGTGGAGCGTACGTTGAGAAAAGAGAACCCAGCGTGACAGAACGCAGATCTGAAGCTGGCGATGTGTGGTGCGGGTCGAGATGCTGTGTGGGTCAGGCTGCGTTAGTACTAGTATCACGAGCTACGTGGGGCAAAGCAGAACATCGCGACCTAACGAAACTGCGAAGCAGGCGATGTACGGTGTGGAGTACTGGTATCAGCAGCTACGTGGGGCAATGCATATCGTGACAAGATGAAGTCCCAAAGCGGAAAATGTGTGGGGTGGTTCAAGATGCGCATTCCAAGCTGCGTCCGGACATGAGCCGTGCCTCGTACTACAACGAAATTGGTTAAGACAAGGCAGGTGCTGCACACGGCAGCACACGGCAGGCGACAAACCAAGGCCCGGCTGCACATGGCAGCAGTCAAGAAGGTACATGCCCTGTCCCCCTAGCACCACGCTTATCACATGCCACATGCCACATGCAGGCTCATGGTAGCAGGCTCTTCATGGAAGGGCCTGCTCTGGGTAGTTTAGAGCTTGGTAAGTGCCCAACAGCACGCAGACTGTACTCGTTACCATGCCATGAGGCTTGCGCAAAGGTAAGGTACTGTGCCAAGAGCGTGCGTAGTCGTGTCTTGTTACCATGGCCACGAGGCTTAATACTACCCCAGCATCGCGGGTGCATGGCGCACACTGTCATAGCGCGTGCGGCAGAGCATCACATGTCAACCATCCACAAACATGGGTGATCAGGAATCGTTGATCAGCACATGCCGTGGGCTGTTGCGGAGACTGTGTTTGGCGTCTCGTACGGCGCATTGTGCGCACTATGAATTGTGCATGATAAAACCAACGTATGCTACCTAGACACATCACCGCAAACCAGAGCCCTGACTATAACTAACGAGTCTGACTGACCATGCAGCGAATTGGGCAGAAGACCCGTGTTGGGCTGTGAGCGTGTGCGAGCCACCAAATGAGCATGGAAACCCGCGCACAGCCTTTGCAGTATGCTGCCGTATATGTGCATGATCAAGCCTTTCATAGATTATATTTCTTGAATCTTCAGTGGCTCGAGCAGTGCATGAAAGGACACAAAAGCGACACATGCTAGTGACCCCCACCACGTTTCTATGGCTTCCTACTCCCTGCGTGCAGCGCCTTGGCTAGCATTTTGTTGACCTTGTGTACAGCGCGCTCCGCCAAAGAGCGCTCGGCCCTGCCGGACGCGCCGGCCGCATCGCCTCCGTCGCGGGGGCCCGGCGATCCCGCGTCGGACGCCTCCGTCGCGCTATGCGGCGGTTCCGACAGGCTCGGCGGCAGCGGCAGCGCGTCCAGCGCGCCACAGGGGTCTGCTGTGGCGTACGCGGAGCCCGTGGCCACATCCCATGAGTGCCCTTTGGGCTGTACGATGGGCTGTGGCTGCTGTTTCTGTTGCACGGCCGTGCCCACTAATCCCGAGTTAGCCAACCCTGTAGCCTTTACGGCCTGCTGACCCACAGGGCTGCCATTTGACTGTGATACAGGGCCTGTGGCGTCCACCTTGCTGGGGGCTTCATGCGCTTTGGGCCCTGCCTGTGGGGCTGTTTGGCCGTTTGTGTGACCAGCAGCGCCGCCGTTGGTATGACCATTTGTGAGGCCCATTGTGCGGCCGTGTCCGGCTGCATCACCCTGTTGCCCAGCTGCGGACCCAGCCCGCTTCTGCGATTCCGAAAGCATGCCTTTAACCCGCTCTGCAAAACGCTGCAGCTTCCCCTCTTTCTTGACCCCTGCATCCACCTGCTCTGTGCTCTTACCCAACCCACTGTGGCTCGCAGCAAAACCCTTGCTCAGAGCTCGCCTTAGTGAAGACACTGGCGCCCAAAGACCATCCTCTGTGGTTGTGGTCACACCAGGCGAGTCAGTGCGGCTCGCTGCACATGATGTACCCAGGCCATTGGCAGTCTGCTGTCGGCTCGCTGGCCCAGACAGGGTTTTGCCTTGGCTAGCCGGGCCTGACCCCGCGAGGCCGATCATCGTGCGCTGGCTCATGATCTCTAGCCCTGCGTGCAGCTCGGCGAGCGCGGCGGGATCGCCCCAGTCGAGCTCGTCGCTCCCGCCGGCGGAGGATCCGGCGTCGCAGCGGTCGGCACCGTCCGACGCCGCTGACGCGTCCGGCGGAGCGTTCTCTATGTAGGTCAGCCCTGCGCATGTTGTCACACAGATGATACACACACACACACACACAATGAAGTGGCGAATTGCTCCGCTGCATGTGCCCCATTGTCGTTATTGTGTGGAGAGTCTGTGCAGAATTGAAGCAAAGACAGAGCAGGCTGTAAAGCCTCGGTTACGTCTGTATCATGATAATGGTATGGGTATGGTAGGGTTTATGAGTCTACTCACCAGGTACGTCTAGGCGTGTAAGTACACGGCGCTTTGACGACTCAATTTGCGAGGCGAGTTCGCGCTTGTGCAGCTGCAGCCGCGCCTCCGCAGTCGCGCGGCGCCGTGCCTTCTCCGCCGCGCGCCGCCCTCGCTTGTCAAGCCGGTGCGAGTCCGGCGGCAGCGGCGGCGGCGACCCCCGCGACAAGCTCGTCCTATGCCGCAGCCCCGCCAACGAAAGCGTCGTGCTGATCCGCTCTAGCAGCGCAGACGGCAGCGACCGCCGCGTTCCGGCACTACTGCTCGCGACGCTGTCGCGACGCGCGTACTCCTCCGCCGACGGCCGCGCGGGCGGCGTCCCCGCCAGCTGCGGCAGCGGGCTGGACGCTGCGCCCGGCGCGGCGCGGCCGGTGAGGCTCACGGACGAGGCACGCGGCTCGTACGACGCGGCTCTTTGTTCGTACGACACAGGGCGCAGCCAAGGTGGCACAGGACCTGCGTCGTTAGACTGAGTAACACTCGGCGCTGGGTTAGTGGCCACGCCCACCTGTGGGCGTGGTATAAGCCAAGGGGGTAGGCCGCCGTACGGGACGCCGCCGTTGCCGGCCGGCGCCGGCGCGGGCAGTGTACCGCTCTGGCTCTGCATGCTGCCGCGGCAGGTGGGGCCTGTCGAGCGATTGAAGATGGAGAAGGAGCCGCATGCGCTGATGCGGCTTGAGGGGGGCTGGGTTGGCTGCACAATCTGCACACACAAGACAACGCACATACGCCGCACCTAGTTCCTTGGTCCCTGTGTACGAACGGACCATGCAGCCCATGTGTTCGAGGCTGTCTCTGCATGAGCGCGGTTGTACGCGCGCTTGTACACACACACACACACACAGAACGACATGCCTGTGTTGAACCATGCAGCTGTGTGCAAGGCTCTTTCTCGCTCTTTCTTCGTTCCGCCTGTATGTGCACGTGTGTGTGTGTGTGTGTGTGTGTGTGTGTGTGTGTGTCGTACGCAGTGCAGCTGTCTCACCTCGACAGACCACTTGCGTTGTCTGGCTCCACCAGTACCCGCACCCACACCAGCGTACAGCCCTGACAGCTGCTCGCCACTGACATGTGTAGTCCCAGGGTACGAACGCAGCACGTCATCGCCCTCGTCAATAAGACCAGACGCACGGTCCGAGCCCTGCAAATCATACACACACACGCACACGCACACAGAAGAGAAGTTGGCAGAAGAGTTCGGTTTTCACCAATGTGTTGGTGTGCGTCTAGGCGTGCGTCTGCACATTGGATGCTGCACGTTGTGCTAAACGAGCTGTAAGTACTCACGTCTTCTGCCAGAGGCGCCACGTTGGTCTCCAGCTCCTGGTCAGCTTTCTGCGAGTAGCACAGCATAGCAGAATACAAGTGCACGATGAAGTCCATTTGCCGCGCACCTTCCCAGCAGCATGCTAGTCAGAACAGCACTCGCAATGCTTGAGGATGTGCACGACTCTGTGCCGGGACCTAGCCTGCCTGGTGGCCTGCACCGAGTGCGAGCCGCATACGCTAGTACGCGCTTACCAGTGTGGCGAGCAGCTCTTCGCCTGTGAGCTTTAGGTAGTAAGGCAACACGTCTGACTCTGTCAACTGATCTGCTGGCCGCGCAAGGAGCTCGTGTACCTGCACACGCACACACACACACACACACGTGTGTACAAATCTGCCATATTCCCGTCCCCCACGCGCACAAGGGCCTGCTGCAGACTGAGCTGTCTGCGCAAAGCGTATGCACAAAGCATAAGAAGCTATGGTAGCATGGTCTCACCTTACTGCTGATGCTGAAGTACGCAGCGGGGTCCGAGGGACGTGTCAGTGACCGGGACCCTCCGTGACACGACATGTCCGCCCCGGATGTCAGCAGCTTCCGAGCCCGACCCGCAAGGTCCTGCCAGCCTTGCCGTAGCTGTGCAAGGGCTCGCTGACTCAGGGGCAGCTGGGTTTGACTGTCTGACGCTGGCGTGGTCGTGCTGGGCTGACTCTTGGGCGTGATCTCAGTCGGCGGGGGTATGATCCAGCGTTCTCGAAGCAAGCCAGTCTCCTCCATCTCCAAAACCACGAGAATGCCTGCTGCAGGGCCTAAGGTGACTAGTGCTGGTAACGCTGCGAGGGGCACCACGCAAGACAGGGGTGGTGGGTGATCACGCACTGCAGCGCGTGATGAAGGGTTTGCGCGGAGCGGGCTGCTTTCCTGGCTTGCTTACCTAGGGCTGAGACCCAGCCACGGAGGAAGATGGTCAGCAGGCCAATGACTGCCAGGGTGGCGAGAAGACGCAGCGTAAGGGCGCGGTAGAGTCTGCATCTGGCCTGCTGCGTGCCGAGCTCGGACACAAAGGTCGTGATTACATCCTGCGTGCACAGACGGGTGCTGAGGCTTCTTGCCTTGCTGCTATTAGCGCTTGTAGGAATGAACGGGGTGCTGAAGTCACTGCTGTGGTGCTGCACACGTACCGTGAACACTTGTTTCGAGACGAGCGTCTCCGCTGCGTCAGTGTCGCTTGAGGCCTGCGCAGACACCACAAGCACGCCTCTGTAGAGAACGTCTGTGCTACTGTGTTGCACCTGTGCGTGCAGAACACCTGGCAGGGCAAGGGACTCACCCGACCGCTTGCAAGCGCGGAGATAAGCCTGGGCCACGCGGGGCGAGGCAGCCCCAAGCGCCAGCACACTGAGGGGACTGCAAGCGCAGCCTTCAGAGCAGGCACAGGCTCCTCAGAGCACAGGACCTGGTCCCACGCCTCGCTGCAAGCCAGGGTTGCATTTTCCGCCTCTGTGTACTGTGGCGCGCACAGACCCAGGGCCCTCTCCAGGGCACGTTGCACCTGCTGCCACGGCATAGATCTACTTAGGCCGGCCTCATTGTGCTGCTCCGGCAGGGGCGAGGCCGAAGCGGGCTGGATTTTAAGTGGCCCCTTCGTCTCGTAAACCCTAATGTCTACTCAGACTGGGTTTCTTTTACCGAGGTGCGCCTGAGATAAAGGATAGTAATGCTGTGGTGTTTGTCAGGCTCTGAGCTGCAGGGGAGGCCAAGGCAGAAGTGTCGGTCCGAAGATACAGATATGCCAACCGCCCATGTGCGTACTGCACCCCACCCTGTCCGTGTCTTCACAGAAGGCCAGTGTCTAAGGACACGGAAGCAGACAACAGCAGGTGCGAGCGCATGGTCATCGTGCTGCAGTACTGCACTACACAGGCCCTACCCTAGTACGCGGTTCCCAGCGAAGTCCACCGCGTACCCCGCGTTCACACCCTGCTGCTCATCCCACACGCAGACAAGCTTTGGCGACCTGACACCATCAAGCGGGCAGTGTACATGCCGCCGCACACCTCCAGAGCCCGCTTGCAAGCCCATGTCTGTCGGGATGTGTGTGTGCCCGTGTATGTGTACGCTAGAGCCCAGTTGGTCAAGCTGACTTGCCAGCTGTAGACAGCCCACAGACTTGGCTCCCTCAGCACCCCTACACACAAGCAGCACAACACAGGCGAACATCCTCTGTATGTGAAAGCACGCAGTGCACCCGGTACCGCAAGCATACTGCGCTGCGTATGGATACTGCAGTGCGTGCTGGCTGAAGCACTTACATGCTGCAGTGAAATGGCAGCCCGTGGCAAGGCAGGAAGTGGCTCGCCGTGATGACAACGGAGCGCTCTGCTGTACTGCGTTCCGAACACGGCGCTCCCTTCACACCCTGCATAGGTGCACAATGCAGCGCTGTATGATACACGCTTACATGGACAGGGTCAGCAAGAGCGCTAAACGAATACAAGCAGACGCAGGGAAGTACTCTCCCTGCTGTCATGTGTACAGCAATCGTGATGTGGACATCTTGGCACAACTGTGGCATGAGTGCCCATATACAGCATGAGTACCCATACAGCATACAGTATGAGTACCCATACAGCATACAGCATGAGTACCCATATACAGCACTCAGTGAGTACAGTACCTGTCGAAGCACATCATTTGTAAAGTGACATCATGTGTACACACTCATGTGTACAGCTGAGCTATCATGAAATGTACATCAACGAATGTACATACACGTATACGGAACTCACCATTATACACATACACACGCACGACGTGCACATACACACGCACATGTACGCATACATGCACTTACCAATATGAAAAACCCACCAGCAAAGGCCGCAACAATGCCCAGATTCTCCCACCTGTCGCCCGTAATGGCCAGCCACTGCACACACACACACACACACACACAGACACACGCACACACACACACACACACAGGGCTCCAGAGACTGGTCATCCTGTACATTGGGGCTTGTGGCGGCATGCTGGGTATGCCATGCGCGTGTCCTCTGTGCATAGCAATGCCAAATGCACACACATACACACATACCTCCAGGACGGTCTTGCCATTTGCAGTGAAGATGACGTCGTTGTCTTGAAACTGGTTAGTTATAAGCGCTGAGAAGCCGTAACGAAGGTAGTTGGCTCTGTATGACAACCCATGCATGACAATTCATGCTTATCATATAATGCATGGCAACATAAGCGTGATGTGCATGACTGGACAGGTGCACGTTGCGTGCATGACGGCTGAGGCATGCATGCATGCATGCATGACGGGAATGGCGCATGCCTGCATGACAAAAGATACATGACAACACACAGACAGACACACACACACACACACACGAACCTTGACAGCCACTTCCAGTAGATCGGTAGTGTAGCCAGAGTAGACGTCTGTCCCGCGCTGAAAAAACACACCAGATTGTACATTGTAATGACAATAGTCGCAGAGTTTAGGCCAGGACACAAAGACACAGCAGCGGCTGCGATGGCATTCGCTGTTGCAATGCCTGCCAGGGCCACCAGCCAGAAGAGCACGAAGCTGCCTTGATATTGCACGACGTAGAAGATCATTGGCGTGTAGATGAGTGAGATAGGGATAGATATGAGTGTTTCGCGTAGTGCCATGAAGGTAACGTATGCGAGAGGGTGGTACAGGCCGTCTGCACGCTCTCGATAGAACAGGGGCCGCTCTGCGTACGCACAAACAAACATGGCACATGCTCACGGTCCGGCCACGGTCTGGCCACGGCATGCGAAAGCATGCGCGCGTGTGTGCGTGCGTGCGTGCGCGTGTGTGTTATGGGACTCTAGCACTATCATCAGCCAGGGATCCTAACGTACACCACTCCTCTGGCTGCGTGTGCATCTGTGCGTCCGTGTGTGAATGTGTGTGTGTGTGTGTGGTACACGCTTACATGGACAGGGTCGGCAAGAGCGGTAAGTGT
>VFQQ010005274.1_pt1 | contig 10815 bp, 8 predicted proteins | sample 3512341 | NCBI WGS metagenome assembly VFQQ01 (sample SAMN10412373, study PRJNA504923) | tailings metagenome | isolation source: Relicate 2 Philex TSF1 revegetated site | place: Philippines: Tuba, Benguet | collected 2017-08-29
CCTTGATGGACAAAATGCCTGCGCAGATTTCCGGCATGATGGGCCAGGTCAATAGTGAGGCTGGCGATAAAGCTTTACGTCGCATCGAAGGCATCATCAATGCCATGACGCCACTAGAGCGCCGCAAGCCCGAGATCATCAAGGCGACACGCAAGCGCCGTATTGCCGCTGGCTCTGGGGTACAGGTGCAGGAAGTTAATCGCTTGCTCAACCAGTTCGAGGAAGTGCAGAAGATGATGAAAATGTTCTCCAAGGGGGGTATGAGCAAAATCATGCGGAGCATGCAGGGCCGTTTTCCAGGCATGAGGTAACCAGCAGGAAATGCTTTTTCGTCCATGGGCTTGCATACACCGATCCCTTTCTTTAGGCCTGAAACTAAGAGAATTTACAATCCAGCATTGACGTCAGCAGCACTTTTCTTCATAATTGCGCGCTTTCCGAGATGAGAGTCTCATCTCACGGGCCGTTAGCTCAGTTGGTAGAGCAGCGGACTTTTAATCCGTTTGTCGCAGGTTCGAGTCCCGCACGGCCCACCAGTTTTATAAAAGGTTACGCAATTGCGTAACCTTTTTTCGTTTCAAGGCTGCGATTGCAGTGTCTTTCACGTTGTTTTTTCCTAAGCGGTTTGATTTTTTGTGAGGTTGCGTTATGCAGGCAGGTCATCATCCATCTATTCATAACCGCTGGCTGGCGCTGATGATCTTATGTTTTGGCGTGTTGATGATTGTGCTTGATACCACGATTGTGAATGTGGCCTTACCATCGATCCGTGCTGATCTTGGCTTTAGTGAAACGTCGCTGGTCTGGGTTGTGAACGCCTATATGCTCACTTTCGGTGGTTTTTTGCTACTGGGCGGACGCTTGGGGGATTTTTTCGGTCAGCGGCGTTTGTTTTTGATTGGCATTGCTTCGTTTACCTTGGCGTCTCTGGTTTGTGGTATGGCAGTGACGCAGCAGCAACTGGTCTGGGCACGCGCTTTGCAAGGCCTGGGCGGGGCGGTCGTGTCTGCCGTGGCATTGTCGTTGATCATGAATTTGTTTACAGAGCAACGCGAGCGGGCCAAGGCGATGGGAGTGTATGGTTTCGTCTGTGCTGGTGGTGGTAGTCTGGGCGTATTGCTGGGTGGCGTACTGACTAGCACTTGGAGTTGGCACTGGATTTTTCTGGTTAATCTGCCTATCGGTATCGTGGTCTATATTCTGTGTTGGAAGTTGTTGCCTGCACACATGGCTGAATCACGCCCACAAAAGCTGGATATTGGCGGGGCAATGAGCATCACAGCATCAATGATGTTGGTGGTGTATGCTATTGTGAATGGCAATGAAGCTGGATGGCTGTCCGCACAGACATTGGGTTTGTTCGCACTGTCGGCATTTTTGTTTGCGTGGTTTATCGGGTTGCAGTTGCACGTGGCTGCGCCATTGATGCCTTTGAGTTTGTTCCGGCAGCGTAATGTGACGGTGGCCAATGTGGTAGCTGTACTATGGGCAGCAGCCTTGTTTGCCTGGTTCTTCATGTCCGCGCTGTATATGCAATTTGTGCTGGGTTATGACGCCTTGCAAGTGGGGCTTGCGTTTCTGCCGGCAAATGTGGTGATGGCTTTATTTTCACTCGGGTTGTCAGCATGGCTGGTCATGCGGATTGGTATCCGTGCATCGTTAACCCTGGGGTTGCTATTGGCTGCGGGGGGCTTGGGATGGTTTGCTTGTGCGCCGTTAGATGGCCAATTCTGGCGCGATATTTTTCCCGCCATGGTGTTATTGGGGCTTGGCGGTGGTATCGCTTTTAACCCTTTGCTCTTGGCGGCAATGAATGATGTGGCTCCTGCGGATTCTGGCCTGGCGTCGGGAATGGTGAATACTGCTTTCATGATGGGCGGTGCAGTTGGCTTGGCTGTGTTGGCAAGTTTGGCTGCGCTGATGAGTCAGCAATCGTTGGTGCAGGGCAATGCCTTGTCTGTCGCTTTGCTGGCAGGCTACCAACTGGCCTTCTTGCTTGGCGCGGCTGCGGCTGCCATTGGCGCTGGCTTGGCATTGATGTTGATGCGCGAATCCAAGCTAGGTCGAGCAGCATCTACCCATATGCATTAAGCGCTCGCGTACTGGTTGCTTTTCGCCCGGTGATACCGGGCTTTTTTATGTGGTGATACTTTTTTGAATGCTAGGTGATGTCAATGTTCGCACCATGTAGCATGCGTCCACATCGTAGCTACTTAGCTTAGCGGCAGGGACGAGATGGTTGGCTGGTTGGAATCGCTGCTTCTGCCAGAAATGGGAGGATTGATTGACCGCGATCAACGAGAGGTTGCACAAGCCTGCGCCGAGCGCATGCGCATAGAGGTGCGCGAGGATTTCACCTGTGGCGTTTGTGCCGCGTGCGATAGGCAGCAGTGCAATGTCATGCAGATAGTAGCTGTTAGCTAGGTTGGGCAATGCATGTAGCATGCTGTTGAGGGATGGTGGTGTGCCCAGCTCCCAGGGATGACTAATCAGGTAGCCGCAGAGTTGGCCTGCGTGTTGTCGTACCCAGCACCCTTGCGGATATAGCCGTTGACGCTCAATGAAGATGGCTTCATCCTCAGGGTAGCCGGGATGCACCTGGGCCGCTATGTGTATGACGGTTGGCAAGTCGCTCGCTTGCATCGGCTGCCATGAAGCCTTGGGCTGCATGCGATACCTGCGCGAATTACTCGGTTTCTGCCTGGCGTTTGCGGCGCTGGCGTACGCTTTCGGCAAGGGTGTCGAGCAGGGTGATGGAGTCGTCCCAACCCAGGCAAGCGTCGGTGATGGATTTGCCGTACTCGAGTTGGCAGCCGGGGATTAAGTCCTGTCGGCCTTCGTTGATGTGCGACTCGATCATCATGCCGACAATGCGGTCATCGCCGCTGGAGATCTGGCTGGCGACATCGGCAACAACATCGATCTGGCGCTTGAATTGCTTGAGGCTGTTAGCATGCGAGCAGTCGATCATGACTTTAGCGGCTAAGCCGGAATGTGCAAGCTCGCGCGCGGCATCTTCCACACTGGCAGCATCGTAGTTCGGGGTTTTGCCACCGCGCAGTATCACGTGGCAATCTTCATTACCGCTGGTTGAGATGATGGCAGAGCGACCTTCCTTGGTCACGGACAGGAAGTGGTGCGGGCTCGCTGCGGCTTTGATGGCATCCACGGCAATGCGGATGTTGCCATCTGTGCCATTCTTGAAGCCTACCGGGCAGGAGAGGCCTGAAGCCAATTCTCGGTGTATCTGCGACTCTGTGGTGCGCGCACCGATCGCTCCCCAACTGACTAGGTCGGCAGTGTATTGTGGGGTAATGACGTCGAGAAACTCCGTGCCGGCAGGCATGCCGAGGTCATTGACGTCCAGCAGGAATTTACGTGCCAGTTCCAGACCTTCGTTGATGCGGTAGCTACCATCGAGGAAAGGGTCATTGATCAGACCTTTCCAGCCGACAGTGGTGCGCGGCTTCTCGAAGTAGACGCGCATGACAAGCAACAACTCATGCTCGAAGCGCGCGCGCAGGGCGACCAAGCGGCGGGCATATTCCAGGCCTGCGTCATAGTCGTGAATAGAGCAGGGGCCGATGATGACAAGCAGGCGGTCATCGGCGCTATGTAGGATTTTATGAATGGCGCTGCGGGTTGCCACGATATTGTCTGTGGCAGCCTGGCTGGCAGGCAGCTCTTCAAGCAGCTCGGACGGTAATCTCAGCTCCTTGATTTCCTTGATGCGAACATCGTCAGTCGCAATTTTCTGGTATGGGCTCATTCTTTTTCTCACCGTCGCCCGGAGGGTAACCAAGCATGGCACGGTATTGGTATTGTAAAAAAGTCGATTATTATAACTTTATGCGGGGCTTCATGCCTGAGTTTGTGTCTTAACCGCCATGATGCTGCCTGCAGATGTCAGGCTTATGGCGCGATGGGCGTTGTTTTGCACACAAAGGTGTGAAAGCCGGGCTTGGGGCCATCGATCTTGTCGAAATAGCCGTCTGACGAAGTTTGTACGCTGCCTTGTGGGCAGGTGAACATCGAGGGCGCTGATTCTGCAAGAGGCACGTAGCTTGCAATGCGGCCATTGGCATCGCGGCTGGCAATCAGCTTGTAGAAAATGCGGCGATTGCCTTCTTCGGCAATTTCAGAGGTGGTCCAGCACATATCGCCGTAAAAATAGGCGTCGATCTTGTCTGTTTTGTAATCGGCAAACACCACGCCGCCAATCACCTCGCTACCATGCTCGGGCTTGAAGTTGCCATAATCCTTGCATACAGCCATGGCGCTGGTGCCGTATAGCATTAGCGATGCAAGCAGGATGATAGTGAGCTTGTTCATGCGTATTCTTCCTCAAGATGCAATATTGTTTTCCGGCTATTCTCGCACAATCGCCGTGGTGGTCGTAGCGAGTCGTGGTTGAGCGATGTGGAACTCTAGCCCCTGTGTTTGATCTCATTGGGCATGCCAGAATAAAATAATAGTGATTAACAATATCAAGAGTTGTCACTCAAGCAATATTCATCTGCCCACCTGCTTATGTCAGCAATGGGTGAGTCTATCGGGGAGGCTTGCCAAGGTGCCCCTGTGAATCGTGATCGTCAAGATTGATGTGCCACACATCGCGGACACGTTCCTTGTGCCTGCAAGTGAAATGCAGATCATCATGTATGGATAACGGGCCTGATTCCTCAATATCTCAGAGGATAGCGTCAGAAAGGATTAATTTTGTATCGTGTTGTGTTGAATCGGTTGAGTGTTGCCTACCTTGTGGTGGCAAGTGTGGGTGCGTTGCCATTATCAGCTGCAGCTGATGAAATTCGTCTTAAGAATGGTGATGTGATCACTGGTAAAGTGGTCCGCAAGTTCAATGAGAAGGTTGTATTCAAGACCTCTTATGCGGGTGATATCCAGGTCACTTGGTCTGAGATTGAGACAATCAAGACAGATGAGCCGCTTGCTGTGACGCTGACGGACCGCAGTAACTTGAAGACGACGCTGGAAAGTTATGATTCAGGCAAGGCGACCATCAAGCTGGCACAACTGGATGACGATGATGAGGATGGCAAAAAGCAATACGAAGAAAAAGAGATTCCCCTGGCCGACTTACTGTATATCAATCCCACGCCTGAATTATCTGGTGTCGGCGTGAATTGGAGTGGCCGTATCAATCTGGGCGGCTCGGTGACGCAGGGTAACACCGATACCACCACGCTCCGCCTTGATGGAGAATCCATTGCGCGTACGCTTAATCATCGTTTGACAGTGGCTGCCGTAGTCAATCGCGCAACCAACAATGGTGAGAATACCCAGTTTAATAACCGATCTTCCATCAAGCTGGATCGCTTCATCAGCAATAAGTGGTATGTCTATGCCAATAACACGCTGGAAAATGATCGCTTCCGTGATATCAAGCTACGGACAATGACAGGTATTGGTAGCGGTTACCAGATATACGAGCGACCAGACCGCAATCTCTTTGTCGAAGGTGGTCTGAACTACGTGACCGTCAACTATTACGACGCGGAAAATGAAAGTTACCCAGGTGCACGTTGGGCCTTAAAGTATGACCACCGCATTTTTGGTGGTAGCACCCAGTTTTTCCATGAGCACGAAGTGTTACTGGGCCTCGATAGTGCAAGTAATGCGTTGGCATTCACCAAGACAGGCTTGCGTTTCCCTATCATCAATAATTTCAACGCATCTATCCAATACAATCTGGATTGGGCAGGCCAGCCAGCAGAAGGGCGTAAGAGTACGGATAGTGCTTTGATCTTTAATCTTGGTTATGTCTGGCAGTAGCGGATGTCATCAGCGTAGCGCGCCAGTTTGCCACCTGTTGCCAGCGCATGATGTACCGTAGCAGGATGGTGATTACCATAAAGGTCAGTAGGTGAGCTAAACCCGCATAAATGCTGACCAGAAAAATATGTGTCAATGCACTGGTCATGACCAGTGGTAATAATGCCATTAAGGCGATCAGAAAGATCAGAGGCATGATTGGGTCTCCTTGCTGGGGTGCAGCATCATGCAGTTTGAAGCATGAAATGCGCCAGGCAAGTATGACGAATACTCAATCTTTTCAAGAGGGTGCCGTTAATTGACCAAGGGACAAAGTTCCTTTCCTCCTTGTTGATAAAATGATGCAACAAGCCAAGTTACAATAAGCGCTATATTTTCTGGGCCAAAGACTCTAAAAAAACATGTTTTCTGACCAGGGCAGCCAATTTAACATTGCGCCAGGTGGGTGGAGATTTTTCTCTCCCCTGATGGTGGCGGCCCTGATCGGTGTTTGTCTGCTGGGCGTTGCATTCTATATCCACCATGTGGATCACCAAGCCAAGATCAAGGATGAGCGCCATTATGTGTCAACGCTGGCAGCGGGGGTGCGTGCTCGCATTGAAGGGGAGTTAAATAGCTCTATTCATCTTGGCTTGGGAATATCTACGTATGTGGCGGCTAACCCCAATTTCAATGCTGATAGTTTTAATCGTGTTGTAGCCAGCCTAGTGCATTATGGGCGTCATCTTAAAACCATCACCATGGCACCAGGCAATGTGGTGCGCTACGTTTATCCATTGGCTGGTAATGAGAGGTTGCTTGGATTACGTTATCAGGCAACCTCTCATGATCATGAAGTGTCTTTAGAGGAGTCCAGGCATCCGGAGTTAATCGGCCCAATTGATCTGGTACAAGGTGGGCGCGGCATGGTGCATCGCTTGCCGCTATTCGTGTTTGACCAGGCTGGCAATGAGTCCTACTGGGGTACTGCGACGATAGCGCTGGATATCAACAGCCTGTTGCAAGCGGCAGGCCTTGAGGTGCATGGCCCCGTCCTCAGCTATGCCTTGCGTCGCCTTGATGCACGCGGTCATGCAGAAATGATTAGTGGCGACAGTGCTTTGTTTAGCCGTAACCCGGTTTTGCTGGACATTAGTCTGGATGGTCAATCCTTCTGGCAATTGGCCAGCATACCCACCAATGGGTGGGGTTACCTTGCCAAGCCAGATGACTGGATTGTCTGGGTTGGAGGATTGTTGGCTTTGGCTCTTGCAACCCTGACCTATGTCTGGCTGCGTACTATCCAGCAATTGCGCCAGCGCGATGCCCGAACCCGTCTTGCAACGAGTGTGTTTACCTCATCTAGTGAAGGCATGCTGATTGCCAGCCCCAGCGATGAGGTTATTGGTATCAATCCCGCAGTGACAGCGCTGACAGGATATTCGGCAGATGAGTTGTTGGGGATGCCTGTGAGTTTTCTTGCCGCTGAGCAGGATATGTCGGAAAGCCGGCAGCAAGCCTATTTTTCAGTCACTGAGACAGGAATTTGGCAAGGCGAAACCGTAATGCGGCATAAGTTGGGGCACACCTTCCCGGTAGCGCTGACCATTACGACTGTTGTTGGTATGGATGGTCATGCTGATTGCTATATCAATACCTTTAGCGATATCAGCGAGCGCAAAGCCAATGAGGCGAGAATTCATGATCTGGCTCACACCGACACCCTGACTGGATTGCCAAACCGGATGAGCCTGTATAACTGGTTGGGTGAGCGGTTGGCAAAAGCCCAAGTGATTGGGGTGATGATTCTGGATTTGGATAATTTCAAGATCATTAATGATACCTTGGGACACCATGTGGGAGATCAATTGCTGGTGGAGGTGGCGCGGCGTCTGGTCTACTGTGTGGCGCAAGAGGGAATGGTTGCACGGCTGGGGGGCGATGAGTTTGTACTCGTACTTGATGGGGAGTTGGTATCGCAACGGGTAGGGAAAATGGCGGAGCAAGTATTGCAACGCCTGGCGCAACCATATCTGATTGAAGGCTATGAGCTGCATTCTTCATCCAGCATTGGCATTGGTATTTATCCACACGATGGTAGTGATGCGCATAGCCTGCTCAAGAATGTTGATACGGCGATGTATGAAGCAAAGTCGTCAGGCAAAAATAACTTCAAATTCTTTACCGAGAAAATGCGGGAAGAAATCAATGAGCGCCTGCATATGGAAAATCATCTCCGACAGGCATTATTGCGCGAAGAGTTTGAGCTGCATTACCAGCCCCAGGTAGACATTGCCAGCGGACGCATGATAGGCATGGAGGCATTGGTGCGTTGGAATCATCCTGAATGGGGGATGGTATACCCGGATAAGTTTATCCGGGTTGCGGAAGATACCAATCTCATTATCCCGCTGGGAGAGTGGGTGCTCAAGGAGGCATGCCGGCAGATTAGCCAGTGGAGTCAAGAGGGCTTGGATGAGGTGTGTATTTCTGTCAATATTTCTGCGCGTCAATTAAAATCAAGGCACTTGTTCAGCCTGATTGATGAGTTAATTGCTACATACAATATCAAGCCAGGCATGCTGGAGCTGGAAATTACTGAAAGTGCGGCGATGGATGATCCCGAGCAAACCATCCCTCGCATGAAAAAATTAAGGAATAAAGGCGTTGCGTTAGCGATTGATGACTTTGGGACAGGCTATTCTTCCTTAAGCTATCTCAAATTGTTGCCGTTGACACGCCTGAAAATAGATCGCTCCTTCGTCAAGGATATAGAAACCGACCCCAATGATGCGGCGATTTGTGCTGCGACCATTGCATTGGCTCGGATCCTGGGCTTGGGCTTGGTGGCCGAGGGAGTGGAGACAGAAGCACAATTAGAATACCTACGCGCCCAAGGATGCGATAGCGCCCAAGGATATTATTTCAGTCGGCCCCTGCCAGAAAAAGACATTATGGCGTTTTTCGCCTGTCATCAGCAGGAGATATTAGCGTCATGACACGATGATGCGGGGAATGGGAGGGGTGTTGCATAGGCTGGTCACATTGATGCTGCTGTGGGTTTTCCATGCTTGTGCGTGGGCGCAGCCTTCCGCATTACATCTGGATAATAGTCAGGGTGTCGTGCATGTTGGCTCATTCCTGCAGTATCTCGAGGATCCTGATCATCAGTTCAGGTTGCAGGATTTACCGCCCTTGCGCGAGGGCGGTGCCTGGAAACCTGCATTGAATGTGCATGGCAATGTGAATCTGGGCTATTCGCACTCTGCCTATTGGTTTGCCTTGCCAATATCTGTGAGTTCCGGCACTACAAGGGAGCGATTGCTCGAGGTGGCCTTCGCCTCGCTTGATCATGTTGAGGTTTATATGCCGGATGACAATGGTGCCTATCAGCGCCAGGTGTCAGGTGATCTCTATCCATTCAAGCAACGCCCTTATCCGCATCGTCATATGGTGTTTCCGCTCAATTTTCCCACGGGCGATCATGTAATTTATATCAGGGTAGAGTCAAAGGGAACATTGACTGTTCCAATCAATATTTGGCAGGTGAAGGCAATGCATGCGCATGACCAATATGCGTATTCATTGCTGAGCCTATATTACGGCGCGTTGTTGGCGCTGTTTTTCTACAATTTCTTGATTTACCTCTCCACACGCGAAACTGTTTTCCTGTTTTACGTGGCTTTTGTCGGGAGCATGGTGGTGGCGCAGGCGTCACTGAATGGTTTGGGCAATCAATTTCTTTGGCCTGACTGGCCTGCATGGGGTAACGTAGCATTGCCCTGTGGCATGGCAGCCACGGGGTTTTTCGGCGTATTTTTCAGCCGTATTTTCCTCAATACACGCAATACATTCCCGCGGCTAGATGCGGTCATGCTGGCATTTGCTATCTTGTTTGCCTTGATTATATTGTCTCCGCTCGCCGTGCCGTATCAATGGTCTGCGTTGGCGGTTTCTTTGTCTGGGGTGATATTTGCATTGTTTGTCACTGTCGTGGCCATCATGTCATATATGCGTCACAACCCTGGAGCGTTTTATTTTCTGCTGGCATGGGGAGCCGTGCTGGCAGGGGTGGTGATTCTTGGGTTGCGTAACATTGGCTGGGTACCCACCAATGCTTTTACCATCTATGCGATGCAGATCGGTTCTGCGATTGAAATGTTGATGTTGTCTTTTGCGCTGGCTGACCGCATCACCATCATGCGCAAGGAAAAAGAGCAGGCGCAACGCGACACCTTGAATGCCAAGCAGGAGCTGGTGGATGCCCTGATCAAGACAGAGCATGAGCTGGAAGAGCGGGTGACGCTACGTACCAAGGAGATTGAGGCAGTCAATACCCAGTTGCGCCATAAGGAGCGTGAGCTACGCTATATGGCACTGCATGATGCCCTGACTGGCCTTGCTAACCGAACGCTGATGAATGACAGTCTCAAGCGTGCACTTGCCCGTGCCTGGCGGGACAAGGGAGTAGTGGCCGTGTTGCTGGTTGACCTTGATGGCTTCAAGGAAATTAATGATGCCTATGGTCACGCGGCGGGAGATATTGTTCTGCAAGTGGTCGCTGCGAGGCTACGTAAAGTAACGCGAGTGAGTGATGTGACAGCACGACTGGGCGGGGATGAGTTTGTCGTGATTCTCGAGGACATTCATGGAGAAGATGATGCCATCCGCATTGCCGAGAAGCTGGTGCAGGAATTAGCTCGTCCGCTCGAGGGTGGCTTGCATATTTCGGCCAGTATCGGGATTGCCCTGAGTGCAGGCGCACAGGTCACCGATGATGTGTTGTTGCGGCATGCCGATAAGGCGATGTATCAAGCCAAACTGGCTGGCCGTAACCGCTGGCATGTGGCCGATGGCATGGAGTGTGACAGCATGCGCTGATGGTTAAGCAACTTTTGCTGCATGTGCTTGTCATTTGGAATGGGAGTTCTGCTGCAGATATTTCCCATACAAATCAACATTAATAAGGCAGCGTATGAATATTCTAAAAAAATATAAAAGGTTTTTTCTTTCCTTAATCATCCTTATTGCCGGTGTTATTTT
>VFQQ010005275.1_pt1 | contig 10815 bp, 9 predicted proteins | sample 3512341 | NCBI WGS metagenome assembly VFQQ01 (sample SAMN10412373, study PRJNA504923) | tailings metagenome | isolation source: Relicate 2 Philex TSF1 revegetated site | place: Philippines: Tuba, Benguet | collected 2017-08-29
AACTCTTTTGGTTTCGCAGCCGTCTAACGGTTTCAATCCGCGCGCCCCGCGAGGGGCGCGACGTAGAGCTGCGCCCACGACGCGACGCTGTCGTTGGCGTTTCAATCCGCGCGCCCCGCGAGGGGCGCGACCCGGGCGAGACCTTGGTGCAGCCTTCCCAGGGGTTGTTTCAATCCGCGCGCCCCGCGAGGGGCGCGACGCCTCGACACCCTCAAGACCTGCCTCTCCGAGGTTTCAATCCGCGCGCCCCGCGAGGGGCGCGACACGCTGTGCTTTGCTCATGGTTGGGGTGCGTTAGTTTCAATCCGCGCGCCCCGCGAGGGGCGCGACCCGGGGGCTCCCGAAGAGATTCCTGCAATCCATGGTTTCAATCCGCGCGCCCCGCGAGGGGCGCGACTCGAGGGAGCCGCGCAGGAGCGCGTCGACGTTGTTTCAATCCGCGCGCCCCGCGAGGGGCGCGACGCGGGCTGGCGCGCAGCACGCGCGGGTTGAAGTTGTTTCAATCCGCGCGCCCCGCGAGGGGCGCGACGTTGTGCGCCGCTTCGTCGTTATCCTCGGCATCGGTTTCAATCCGCGCGCCCCGCGAGGGGCGCGACAGTGGGGCTGGTATCTCCGCAGCGACATCATTTGGTTTCAATCCGCGCGCCCCGCGAGGGGCGCGACCGGGATAGAACGCCGCGGGCGATGTCGTCGCGGAGTTTCAATCCGCGCGCCCCGCGAGGGGCGCGACGGCGGCCGCGATGTTGATCACCAGCGGGGCGAGGTTTCAATCCGCGCGCCCCGCGAGGGGCGCGACAAGTTCGGCCTCAAGGACGATGAGGAGTGGAAGTTTCAATCCGCGCGCCCCGCGAGGGGCGCGACAACTGTATTCGATCCGCGCGGGGACGGTGCGGGTGTTTCAATCCGCGCGCCCCGCGAGGGGCGCGACCACCATCGCCGACGCCGCGGCGGACGGCACCACGTTTCAATCCGCGCGCCCCGCGAGGGGCGCGACCAGCACCAAGGGCTGGTGCGGATGTATTCGCTGTTTCAATCCGCGCGCCCCGCGAGGGGCGCGACGGCGGAGTCGCAGGTCGCGAATCCACGCGGAACAGTTTCAATCCGCGCGCCCCGCGAGGGGCGCGACGACGTGGCTCTCGTGGAGCCCTCGCTCCTCCCGCAGTTTCAATCCGCGCGCCCCGCGAGGGGCGCGACGATCGGCAGCAACGGTCGCCCGCTCAAGTCGAAGTTTCAATCCGCGCGCCCCGCGAGGGGCGCGACAGTTCGCCGGCCTTGAACAGGTCGCGCGGGTTGAGTTTCAATCCGCGCGCCCCGCGAGGGGCGCGACGGGCGCTTTGTTTTTTGCGGGGAGCGCTTCACCTGTTTCAATCCGCGCGCCCCGCGAGGGGCGCGACCCAGTGCGACCACCAGACGGCCGCCGGCATCAAGTTTCAATCCGCGCGCCCCGCGAGGGGCGCGACGCTCCAAGCTGCCGGCGGAGTTCTGCCAGGAGGTGTTTCAATCCGCGCGCCCCGCGAGGGGCGCGACAAGATGATCAACGGCGCGATGCTCTACCGCGACGTTTCAATCCGCGCGCCCCGCGAGGGGCGCGACCGCGGCGGGTTGGCCAGGCACCGCTCGTAGCTGTTTCAATCCGCGCGCCCCGCGAGGGGCGCGACCGCATTGCCTCGTCCACCTCGAAAAAGGCCGGATGGTTTCAATCCGCGCGCCCCGCGAGGGGCGCGACGCCGCCGACCCACTCCCCCCACTGCTTGAAGAAGTTTCAATCCGCGCGCCCCGCGAGGGGCGCGACACGTTCACCAACGGCTCAGGGGTGAGGGTAATTGTTTCAATCCGCGCGCCCCGCGAGGGGCGCGACCCTGAAGGGTGACATCCAATACGCCGTGGTGAAGTTTCAATCCGCGCGCCCCGCGAGGGGCGCGACTCGACGCCGCCGCCAAATCGGCCGAGGATTACAAGGTTTCAATCCGCGCGCCCCGCGAGGGGCGCGACCGCTCCGCCTCCCCGAGGATCTGATTCTCCGCTGTTTCAATCCGCGCGCCCCGCGAGGGGCGCGACCCTCGCCGAGCGTCTTGCCGGCGTATTTCTTGCCGTTTCAATCCGCGCGCCCCGCGAGGGGCGCGACGGCGCGAACCGAAGTGTATGAGAATGAGGATGTCAAAGAACGGTTTTCGCGAAAGTCTCCCAGCAAGGGCTCGCTCTCCACGGGATGTCGGCCCGTCGCCCGCGATCTGCCTGTTTCTGAGTGGGTTTGGATAATCGCGGACCCCCTCTGGAGGAGTCTGATTGGAGCGGGTCCGCGCCCAATCGTTTAGACGACCAGTGGCCCTTCGGGGTCCAGCGTTGGCTTGGCGCCATGATGCTCGACACGTCGCTGCCATTCATTTCCGAGCAGGTAGAAGCGCAGGCTGTCTTTCTCCAAATCGGCGAGCTGAATCAATTCCGCGCGCAGGGCGACCCATTGGTCGTTTTGAAGCACGCATTCGAAGACGGAGTTCTGCACCCGCTGTCCGTGATTTTCGCAGGCACGCGCGACACGACGCAGGCGGCGGGGGCCTCCGGGGCTGGAGGTGGAGACATCGTAACTGACAAGGATGAGCATGGGGGGAGGGCGCTACGTCAGCGCCATTCGAAAGGGGGATAAGCGTCGAGATCGCCGCGAAGATGACGGGCGAGGAGCAAGGCTTGGGCGTGGAGCAACAGGCCGATGGGGAGTTTGTCTTCGAGAAAGGGGTGCTCGATTTCCTCCTGTTTGCGTTTCTGCCAGGCGGTGAGAACTTCCTTGCGGCCATCGGCGGTGAGAAGCACAGCGCCGGTTTCCGCGTGCTGGAAATGTTCGGGGCGGATCTGCTGGCGGTTGATCAGGGCGAGGGCGAAACGGTCGGCGAGCGGGGCGCGAAATTCCTCGATGAGGTCGAGGGCGAGGGAATCGCGGCCGGGGCGGTCGCGGTGGAGGTATCCAACGGCGGGATCGAGGCCGTGCGTGGTCAGCGCCGCCGCAGCATCGAAGCGGAGGAGCGTGTAGAGATACGAGAGCAGGGCGTTGAGCGGATCGGTGGGTGGCCGGCGGTTGCGATCGCCGAAAGGGAAATGCTCGCGTTGCTGCGCGACCAACTGGGCGAAAACGGCGAAGTATTGAGCGGCGGCCTCACCTTCGAGGCCGCGGACCGTGGCGAGGTCGGGTGCGTCGGCCAGCGCGCGGAGGCGATGCGCGATGAGGTCGGCGGCGCACTCGAGAGCCGCGGGGTCGGGTGAGCTTTCGCGGGCGGCGCGGCGCAGGACGTGGCGGGTGTTGGCGAGTTTGCCGGCGACAAAGGCGCGGGCGAGCGCAGTAGTGGAGGAGGCCTCGTCGGCGCGGCGGTATTGCTCGCGGCGGAGAAGGACGTTGCCCGAGGGTGCGCCGACGACATCGGCGAGATGGCGGCCGTATTCCGTGAGGAAGGAGACCGCGATGCCGGCTTCGGCGCAGGCACCGAGAAGGAAAGGGGAGCAGAGGACGTTGCCGAAGCAGGCGATGCCGCCGATGTTGAGGAGTGGGAGGCGGAGGCGGGTTTCCTTTTCGACTTCGACGACGACGGTCTCGCCGTCTTTGCGGAGGTAGGCGCCCTGCGTGGTGATGTAGAGAGTGTTGAGGAGGCGGCGCATGATGGGGTCAGTCGGATGCGGAGAAGAGTTTCGCGAGGTGGGCGGAGGCGCGGTGCCGATCGAGGCGCGGTTGGCAGAGCGAGAGCAGAGAGCAGGAGCGGCACTTCGGTCCGAACTCCGGCGGAGGGGTGCGACCGCTGGAGAGGCTCGCGTGCATGCGGGCGGCGAGGTCGCGGGTGGTGGTGCGGAGAACGTCGTCGAACACCACGTCGAGCCGCCGGTGGGTTTCGCCGTAGAAGATCGCGCCGGCAGGCACAGACGTGTGGAGCATCTCCTCGAGGCAGAGGGCTTGCGCGCAGAGCTGAATGGAATCGGCGGAGTGGGCTTTGGGGCGGCCGCGTTTGTATTCGACAGGGAAGGGGTGCCACGCGCCATCCGGCTGGCGGTGAAACTCCACGATGTCGGCGACGCCGTGGACGCCGAGAGAGTGGGAGTGGAGCGGGAGCGCGCGGGCGATGCGGAGGTCGCGGCGCGATTCGGTGCCGGCTTTGTGGGCGCGTTCGTGGAGGACGCGGCCCTCGGCGGTGCGCGTGTTCTCCGCCCAAAGGCGCTCGACGTGGATGAGCGCGCACTGGCGCGGGCAGAACGAGAAGTGTTGCAGGGCGGAGAGCGGAAAGGTGTCGGTCTCGGCCATGCGGGCGGGGGCTTAGCGGTTGCCGGGGTGAAAACCAATTTTGCGCCGGTGGCGCGGACCGGCGTCGAAAGCGGCGAGTTGTCGGATGGCTGGCTCGTCGCCGTGCTTGGTGGAGGCGCGGGGGAGGTGCTGGATGCTTTGCCCGCGGTTCAAGGTCGCAAATTGCGACCTTGAACGTTGGAGCGTCTCGGGCTCCTCGCGCGTGAATTGTAAGCAGACGTCCTCCGGGAAGTGGCGGGCGTTGCGTTTCACCTGCTCGTTGAGGCGCTTGGTGGGCACGCCGTAGAGAGCCGCGAGATCGGCGGTGAGGATGGCGCCCTGGCCCCGGAGCACGACGATGCGCGATGGGATGCGCTCGGCGGGCACCGGGGCTGGTGAGTCAGCGGGCGTGGAGTCAGCCGCCATAGCCGGGCGGGACTCAAATCCACTCCTCGACCGTGACGCCGGACGGGATCGCGGCGGAGTCGATCGTCACGGTGTAGTCGGAGTAGGCGCGCGGGACATCGACCCCGGAGTTCTTCGTGATTTTCACCGCTTCGAAGAGTTTGTGCGCAGGAGCGTTACCGAGGGGCGTGGCGTGTTTGAAGGCGATCAGTCGGCGAGCGCCCATGAGTCCGCGCGCGGCGGAGCGATCGAGCTCAAACATCTGGGCGAGCGCAGTCTTGAGCGTGGCGAGATCGTCTTCCGAGAAGCCGGTTTGCTTGGCGAGGAACGGATTGATGAAGCCGTGAGCGAGGTAGAGGCCGTAGGGGATGGTGAACTTGCGGCCCATGGTGCGATTGTCGCCATCCTGTGCGGCGGCTTCACGCTGGGTGGTGACCGCGCAGCGGGTGACGGCGTGCTCGAGCGAGACGACGGGCGAAATGCTGCGCGCGAAGGTGAGCTGCACAGGACCGCGCACCTGGCCGCAGTTGATCTCGGTGCTCATGACGGCACCGAAGGTGCGGATATCGAAGAAATTCTCGCACATCCAGGCACGGACGGCTTCGACGTCGGGAGCCTTGGCCTTCTTGGGGTCGAGGCTCTTGGCGGTGTAAGCGCGCTGGTGCTGATCGTTGAGCACGGCTTTCTCGCGGACGTAGATGTCGTAGCCCGCGGCCTCGGCCTTAGTGAGCTGGACGAAGTTTCGGATTTTACGCTTCAGGCAGACGTCGGTGACGATGCCGTGGCCGGTCTCGGGATCGACGCGCGGAAGGTTGCCGGCGTCGGGATCGCCGTTGGGGTTACCGTTGGTGGCGTCAAAGAGGAGGGCGAAGTCGTAGCGGTGGTTCATGGGAATAAGGGTTGAGGAGGGTGGTTGAAATTTAGGTGGCGAAAGGATCAGGCGGCGGGTTGGGCGGCAGAGTCGGCTTTGGTATAGAACGCCTGCCGCTGGTGGTAGTAGCCGAGCGCGAAGAGGCTTTGGCCGGCGAGGTCGAGATGGGCGGGCATGTCGCCGAGTTCGGAGACGATTTCCTGCACGAGTCGCTCGCGGTTCACTTTCAACCCGACGCCACGCTCGCCGGCAGCTTTGGAGAGGTGATGTTGGTAAGTGCGGAGCAGGCGCGGGAAGACGGCACGCGGCGTCGCCGACGCAGCGCTGTAGAAGCGGTCGCGGATGGTGGCGTTGATGCCGGGCAGGGCGTCTTCCTGGGTTTTTTCGAGGGCGGCGAAGAGCCGGCCGAGGCGGTAGGCGGGTTCGGGTCGGGAGGAATCGAGGCTCATGGGGAGGTCGAGATGGAGGTTGCGGTTGAGAAAGGCTTTCAGGATCGCGCAGCGGAGATAACCGACGTCTTGGTCGGCGCGGATGCGGTTGAGCACGGCGTTGACGAGCGTCGCGGGGTAGGGAGCACCGGTGAGCACGGCGCGCAGATAGGGTCCAGCGAGAAGCGGCGGGATGTCCTTAGACTCCCGGGCGGTTTGCCGCAGGAGCAGCCAGAGGGCGGGAAACTCCGGTTCCTGCTCGGGGAAGCGGCGCGCCAGTCGCAGCGCGCCGTAGTGGGCGCGCAGATTCGCGATGAAACCCGCGAGCGTGTCGACGGACCAGAAGCGGACCGAGAGGCGTGCGGCGTTGGGCGCGAGGCCGAGCACGTAGAACGGAGTCTCGGCACGGTCGCCGAGGTCGCCCACGGCACGGCCGCCGCCTTCGCGGAGGAGTTCGAAGAAGGTCTGCAGTCGGGCGCGGAGGGGCTCGTCCTGCGCGAGCGTTTTCTCGTCGACCGCGTGGCCATCGAGGAACTCGGCCAAAAATCCCTCGGTGGCAGTCGGCGCGCCGGTCCAGAAAACGGCGGTGGTGTCGCCGACTTGCAGCCGATGCACCGCCGAACGCGGGCCGGCGAGGAGGGCGTTGAGCGCCGTGGCGTGGCGGAAGGCGACGGGCGCGGAGATTGGGGAGTTGAGACCCTGGTCCTTCCCATACGAGGTGAAGGCGTCGCAGTTGAACGAGATGATTTTCGCACCGCTGGATTGGGCTCCGGCCACACCCTTGATCGCGGGCTCCACCAGCACGGCGAGCGGTTGGTCGGACTCGCCGGTGACGAGACATTGACCACGCGGGGCGTTGGGATCGGCAATGGCTTGGATGCGGTCCCAGTAGGCGCGGACGGCGGCGCGCTCGTGGATGTAGTTTTTTTCACCTGCGAGGCGAAAGACGCCGAACCCGGTCGCAGCGAAGTCATCGAGCAGCGTCTTGAACTCGAGCGCGCGGGCCGGGGTCCACGCACGAAGGAATGCGCAGACCGCGGCGAAGCCCGCATCGCCGGCGAGCACAGGCTCGGACGCGGCGAGGTCGAGATGACGTTCGCGAAACGCGGCGAAGGCTTTCGCGGTGCGCTCGGGGTTTTCGTCCTCGGACTTGTAGCCAAGGAGGTAGGCGCTGTTGTCCCAGAGAAAGCAGGGGTTGAGGCCTTGACCGGGAGGTTTCGCCTGGCCGGGAACGGAGAGCTGGCGCGCGAGCGGTTTTTTGCCGGAGGTGTCGCGTTCGTCCTGCGGCGGCGCGGCGAGCGAGCCGTCCGGGTGCAACACGAGGCAGAACGAGATTTTCTGGGTGCTGTAGCCCGGCAGCGCGAGGCCGTAGCGTTCATCGGCGGCGAGGCGACCGTAGAGTTGATCGAGCGCGCGCAGCGGCGAGGAAGCGAAGTCAGAAGCGGAAGTGTTCATCGGCGTTTTAGGCGCGGGTGGCGGAGAAGGGCGGGACGTGGAGCACACCGTCCTGAAGCTGGGCGGAGAAAAAGCGCGGCGTGGCGGAGCGGACGGCCTTGGTTTTAGCGTCCTGATCGAACACGAGGTCGTGGAGCATCCAGCCGAGGTTGCGCTGACGATCGGCGGCGGGGAGCGTGCTCTCGGGCAACAGGTCGCCCGGTTCGAGCAACGTGAAGCGTGCGGGAAATTCTCGGCAGCCGAAGTAGGGTTGTTGAAAACACTGCCCGGCGCGGGCGCGGCGGGTGAACATGTCGAGGTGTTTGCCTTCGCAGTCCTTGGCCGGCAGCTCGGGGCCGCCGCGCTCGTAGCGGAAATCGTGCACGGAGAAGTGCGCTTCGAGCACGTAGGCGACGTCACGCAAGAGAAGAGCGGCGCGTTGCTGGCGGTCCTCCTCGATCGCGACGCCCACGTTGCCGGTGCCGGCGCGCATCGCGGCGCGGGCGGAGGTGAGCGGGATCTTGGACGCGATTTCGTTGCGCCGGACGGAGGTGAACTGGATCGGACGCAGCACATGGATGCGGTCGATGATCCAGCGGATCTGGGGTTTCCAATAGATCGCCTCGAGCACGCCGCGGGCGGCGGAGGGAGTGATGACGTCGTAGGAGACGCGCTCGGCCTTCATTTCGGGCCGGGTGAAGAGGGCGTAGTCGCCCGTGACGTGGAGGCGGATTCCGTAGGGCATGGGTTGAAGTTTGAAGTTGCGAAGGGAGGTTTGTTGGGGTGGATAAGGGGAAATGGAATTCAATGTAGCAAATCCCCCGATTCAGGCCTTGAGGCGCCGATTTTGGTGGCCCGGTCGACCTAAGGGGCTGAAAATTCCTGAGCATTGAGCTACATAGAAAGATAATAATCGATTTTGGCAAGTAGAATGTCACTCCTACTCGGAGTGAGGATTGAAACAATGTAGCTCATAGCTCTCATTATCAGTCACTTCGGCGCGGCTTCGGCCGCGCCGATTTTTTAGACGGTGAGTTTCTCGGGTTCGTAAAGGCGGCCGTGCGCGAGTTGGAGACCGAGGGTCGGCGAGTAGGCGGTGTCGTCATCGAGCACGAGGAAGCGGTCGTGAAGTTGCACGAGGCCGCGGCCGAGGCTGGCGCGGGCGACGACTTCGGGGATCTGCACGACGTAGCGTTGCAAGCGGCGGGCGAGGTCGCGCTGTCCGGCCGGGTCGAAGGTGTGGCGCAGCCGATCCACGAGTTCACGGCCGTGTTTACCATAGGGAACGATCACGGCTGAGGTCGCGGACTCGATGAATTGGAAGCGCTCGGCGCAGTCCTTGAATTGGAACAGCAGCAGGTGCTCGGGGCGCCACGCCTGCGGGTGCTCCTGCGGGAAGCAGTCGAGAATACCCTTGGCGTCAGTTTGGTCCTCGTGGCGCCAGTAATGCAGGCGGAAGTAGTCCTCGATCGCGGCGGGGGAGAGTGGGTCGGCGAGATGCCGGGGAAGGATTTCGGCGGCGGACTCGGCCGTGCGGCGCAGAAAGCCTGCGGGGATGGGGGCTTCCGGCGAGAAGACGAAAACTTCGCCGCGGCGCAGTTGCCCCTGAGCGTCCATGAGCTGCCCCTCGCGGTTGCAGCGACCGGCGGCTTGGGCGATCGAGTCGAGTCCCGCGAGGGCGCGATAGACCACGGGAAAATCCACGTCCACTCCGGCCTCGATGAGCTGTGTGGTGATAACCCGACAGGGCAGACCATGGAGCAAGGCGTGGCGGACGGAGCCGGGTTGCGGATTGCGCGGGTCGCCGAGCACCTCGCTGCGATGGGCGGGACACATCAAGGCGCTGAGATGCCGGTTGGCAGCATCGGCCGGCAAGAGGCGGAATAAATCCGCCGCGTGGCGGCGTGTGTTCACGATGCAGAGGACCTGCGGATGGGCGGCAAGTCGTGCAGCGAGTGCGTCATCGACCAACGGTTCCTTGCCGAGGGAGCTGACATGCACCCGCGCGAGCGTGTCGAAGAGCGCGGCGCGGTCGGGAACGATCTCGCGGACATCGCGCAGACCGGACTTGAAGTCGTCGCGCCGGGCGATGGCCGGCTGCGTGGCGGTGCAGAGCACCACGGAGGCGTGGTAGTTCGGGCGGCCGTCGGCGCCATGCCGGGTGAGTTCGCCGAGCGCCGCCAGGCAGGGGCGCAGCAGGGTGACCGGGAGGGTCTGGGCTTCGTCGAGCACGACGACGCTCCGCGCAAGGCGGTGGAGCTTGCGGCAGCGGGACGGTTTGGCGGCGTGGAGCGATTCGAAGAACTGCACGCTCGTGGTCACGATGATGGGGGCGTCCCAGTCTTCGGTCGCGAGGCGCGCAGTCGGCGTGAGGCGGGCGGAGTCGGGATCGAGATTGGAGTGATGCTCGATCACCACGGCATCCCCGAGCGAGGCGAACACCTCGCGGAAAACGGCGGCATTTTGCTCGATGATGCTCGTGAACGGGAGGACATAGACAATCCGTTCCAGGCCGTGCACGAGCGCATGTTCCACGGCAAACGCGAGCGACGAGAGCGTCTTGCCGCCACCGGTCGGCACCGTGAGCGAAAACAATCCCGGTGCATCGCTGGCGCGCGCCCGACATGCCGCGAGCACGGTGGCGCGGGCGCGCTGGACCGGAGATGTGGGCTCCCCGAAACGCGAGAGGTGTTGGTTGAGGCAGGTGCGGAGGGCTTCCAGCGATGGCTTTTTACCGGAGCGGAGCGCTGCGCGGTCAGGGGACATGAACTGCTCCGTATCGCGCCAGTCGGCGTCCACGAGGGCCGAGAAAGACATGCGCAGAAAGAAACCCAGCGCATATCCCGAGGCGAAAGCGTGCTTGGGCAGTTGCACCCTCGCCGGAGTCGCGAGCAGGGCGGCCGGTGCGGCGGTGAATGGCTCAACGGCTTTAGCCAACCGTGCTTCGAGGCAGGAAGGAGTGGCGTCTCGTCCGTTCGGCAGTCCGCTGTGGTGCCCGGCGATGAGATAGCCGAGGAGTGGGCCGAGTTTGCTGAGGTTCCGCGCGGCGTGCTTTGCTCCGGCGGTCGAGTGATCGGGGCCGCGGGAGGGAGACTCGCCATCGGCATCCGGATCGGATGCGGCGTTGAGGTAGTGCTGAAACGCATCGGAAAACTTTCCCAGATCGTGCCAGAGGCCGGCGAGTCGCACCCACTCGGCGGCATCGAAGGCTCCCGCGAAATGGGCCGCGAGCCGGGCGACTTCCTCGAGGTGGCCGGGATGCGTTGCGTCCCCAGTATACAGGGGCTGCCACTTGCTCCGATCGTTAATCCGGTTGCCTTCAGCGTCCTCCGCCGTGTGGGCGTAGTAGCGGAGCGGTTGAGCTGCGGAGTCTGGGGTGGGCGTCATGGCGATTGCTCAGCGGTTGCCGCGGTGGAAGC
>VFQQ010005276.1_pt1 | contig 10815 bp, 8 predicted proteins | sample 3512341 | NCBI WGS metagenome assembly VFQQ01 (sample SAMN10412373, study PRJNA504923) | tailings metagenome | isolation source: Relicate 2 Philex TSF1 revegetated site | place: Philippines: Tuba, Benguet | collected 2017-08-29
GAATACGTCGTCGACTTCCTGCCCAAGGTGAAGATCGAGGTGGTGTTGAAAGACGACCTGCTCGACCGTGCCGTGGAAGCCATCCAGAAGGCAGCCCGCACGGGCCGCATCGGCGACGGCAAGATTTTCATTTCCAATGTCGAGGAAGCGATCCGCATCCGCACCGGCGAAACGGGGCTGGACGCGATCTGAGATTGAGCGGGGTGGTTGATCGCCGGTGCGACCCCCACCCCTAACCCCTCCCCACAATGGGGAGGGGAACAGAATTTGAAACCGGAAAGCGCGGCCTGAAAGCCGCGGTCATCAGGAGAGCAGGGGACTATGAGCACACCCGATAAGATCCAGAAGCTGATCAAGGAGAAGGAGGTCAAATTCGTCGACCTGCGCTTCACTGATCCGCGCGGCAAGTGGCAGCACGTCACGTTCGACCTCTCGCTGGTCGACGAGGACTTCCTGACCGAAGGCACGATGTTCGACGGTTCGTCGATCGCCGGCTGGAAGGCCATCAACGAGTCCGACATGCTGCTGAAGCCGGACCTCGACACCGCCGTCCTCGACCCGTTCTTCGCGCAGACCACGCTGACGCTGGTCGCCGACGTGTGCGAGCCCTCGACGGGTGAGCGCTACAACCGCTGCCCGCGCTCGATCGCGAAAGCGGCCGAAGCCTATATGCAGTCGATGGGCGTGGGCGACACCGCCTATTTCGGCCCCGAGGCCGAGTTCTTCCTGTTCGACGACGTGCGCTTCGAGCAGGGCATGAACAAGGGCTATTACTTCCTCGACTCGTCGGAAGGCCCCTACAACACCGGCACCGAATACGAGACCGGCAACCTTGGCCATCGTCCGGGCGTGAAGGGCGGCTACTTCCCCGTGCCGCCGGTGGACAGCGGGCAGGACATCCGTTCCGAAATGCTCGCCATCATGGGCGAGTACGGCATCCAGCCGGAAAAGCACCACCACGAAGTGGCGCCGTCGCAGCACGAGCTTGGCTTCAAGTACAACACGCTCGTGAAGTGCGGCGACTACATGCAGATCTACAAGTATGTGGTTCACCAGGTGGCGGCTGCCTATGGCAAGTCGGCGACCTTCATGCCCAAGCCCATCAAGGGCGATAACGGTTCGGGCATGCACGTGCACCAGTCGATCTGGAAGGACGGCAAGCCGACCTTCGCCGGTTCGGGCTATGCCGATCTGTCGGAAACCTGCCTCCACTATATCGGCGGCATCATCAAGAACGCGAAGGCGCTCAACGCCTTCACGAACCCGCTGACCAACTCGTACAAGCGCCTGATCCCGGGCTTCGAAGCCCCGGTGATGCTCGCCTATTCGGCGCGCAACCGTTCGGCTTCGGTGCGTATCCCGTTCTCGTCGTCGCCGTATGGCAAGCGTCTGGAAGTCCGCTTCCCCGATCCGGGCGCGAACCCGTACCTCGCCTATGCCGCGCTGTTGATGGCCGGCCTCGACGGCATCGAGAACAAGATCAATCCGGGCGCCCCGGCCGACAAGGATCTCTACGATCTGCCGGCCGAGGAAGCGAAGAACTTCCCGCAGGTCTGCGGTAGCCTTCGCGAAGCTCTGGACGAGCTCGACAAGAACCGCGCGTTCCTGAAGAAGGGCGGCGTGTTCAGCGACGACTTCATCGACTCGTGGATCGAGCTGAAGATGCAGGAAGTGTACGCCTTCGAGCACACGCCGCATCCGATCGAGTTCCAGATGTACTATTCGGTCTGATCCCAAAAGGATCGGCGATTGCGGAAGGCCGGGCAGACGCCCGGCCTTTTCGTTTGCGCGGGCCGCCAAAAGCGAACGGCCCTCTCGCGGGGGAGAGGGCCGTTCTTGGGGCATTCGCGTTGCGGGGGATGTTCACGCCCCAAGCCGTCATTGCTTCCGGCACAACCAAAGATCGTTCCTTCCCGCATGAATTTCCAAACAAGCCGCCGTCAGCCGAAGCTGAACGATTAGACAGCTTGCCGCCGCCGGATTGACACAATCGGTGGCGGGTAGAGACTGGCCCTAATGGCGGAAACACGCCGGTGGGATGGAAGCATGGACCAGCAATTCGACATCGTTGTCGTGGGCGGCGGGATCGGCGGGAGTGCGCTGGCAGCGACCATGGCAAAGGCCGGCAAATCCGTGCTGTTGCTGGAGAAATCCCAAGTCTATGAAGACCGCGTGAGGGGCGAGTGGATCGCGCCGTGGGGCGTCGCCGAGGTGAAACGGTTGGGGCTCTACGATCTGCTGGTCGGGGCGGGCGGGCACCATATCGACCGCCATGTCAGCTATGACGAGAGCCGGCCGCCCGCGGAGGCGCAGGCCGCGCCCCTGCCTCTCAACGTGTTCATCCCGGATATCCCGGGGCCGCTGGCCATCGGTCATCCGCATCCCTGCCAGACGCTGTTCGACGAGGCGGAGCGAGCGGGCGCGACGGCTCTGCGCGGCGTAAACGTGGAGAGCGTGACGCTGGGGGCTTCGCCGTCGGTGACCTACAGCCATGACGGCGCAACGCATACTGCGCGCGCGAAGATCGTGGTGGGCGCGGATGGGCGGACTTCGATGGTGCGCGATGCGGCGGCGATCAAGCTGCACCAGGACAAGCCGCACCATATGTTCGCGGGCATGCTGATCGAGGGGGCGGCGGGCTGGGACGCCAAGCTGCAGGCGATCGGGACCGAGGGCGAGTTCAATTTCCTTGCGTTCCCGCAAGGCGACGGGCGTGTGCGGATCTATGGTGGTTTTCCCATCGGGCAGCAGCGCAGGTTTACCGGGCCGGGCGGCGTGCAGAATTTCCTCGATGCCTTCCGCATGCAGTGCGCGCCGGCGAACAAGCATCTGGCGGAGGGCCAGCCGGCGGGTCCGGTGTTCGCCTATTTCAACAATGATGCGTGGACGGATGAACCGTTCGCAGAGGGCTGTGTGCTGGTGGGCGATGCGGGCGGATGGAACGATCCGATCATCGGGCAGGGGCTGTCGAGCACCTATCGCGACGTGCGGATCGTGACAGACATTCTGAAAAGCTCGGACGACTGGTCTGTCGCGGCGTTCAAGCCTTATGCCGAGGAGCGCGCGGAGCGGATGCGCCGGCTGCGGTTTGCGGCCGAGATTACGTCGGCGCTGGACTGCGAGTTCGGCCCGGAGGCGCGGGCGCGGCGGCACAGCTATGACCAGCGCAAGGCGGCCGATCCGTCGCTTGGGATTCACGGCATGGCGGTGATGGCCGGGCCGGAGATGGTGCCACCGGATTTTTTCACGCCTGAACACCGGGCGCGCGTTCTTGGGGAAGCGGCATGAGTCTCGATCTGGCGGATTACAACGAGCGTTGGCTACAGGCATGGAGCGACAAGGACGTTCCGGCGCTGCTGACCTTCTATGACGAGACCTGCATCTACTTCGACCCCAACGTGCCGCATGGCGTGACCGGGCATAAAGAGCTGGGGCCGTATCTGACGGGGCTGTTCAACGCGCTGCCGGCGACGAAATACATTCCTGAGGAAATCTGGGCAACGCATAACGGCTATTGCGGGCGCTGGTACTGCGTGATGGGCGATGACCCGAATGCGAAGGCTGCGATGCGCGGGTTCGACCTCGTCGTGCTGAAGGGGGATAAGATCGTGCTGAACGAGGTGTATGCGCACATGCTGCAGGTGCCTGCGGCGGGTTAGTGCCACGTATTGAACGGCCTCAGGCATGGGTCCCCGGGTTCGCTTCGCGCCCCGAGGATGACAGCCAAGGTTAGGCGCGGGGCAGGGCCTTCAGCGATTCCAGATCGAGGGCGTGCTGGCAGTGGCGGCGGGCCATGGTCATGAACATCTGGTCGCCGCGCTCCGTGCGCACGGTGCCGACTGAGGCGAAGATGGATGTGAAGACGCCCTGCAGGATGCCGAGGCGGTAGTCGCGCCACGCCGCGTCGTGGCCGTAATCGGTGACGCCGTAGGATTTCAGTTTTTCCCGGTAGCGGTCGAAGAGCGCCTGTTCGTGCTTGCGGCGGTCATCCGCGAGGAGACCGGCACCGATGAAATAGGCGACGTCGAGCATGCCGGAGCCGACGCCGACGGATTGCCAGTCGAGCACCGCGAGCGGGTCGGTGCCGTTGTTGGCGTCGAAGAGCATGTTGTCGAGGCGGAAATCGGTGTGTTGCGGTGTAGGAGGTACGTCGCGCGGGGTCATGTAGTCGGTGATGCGTGAGCCGAATTCATCGCAGAACGCCATGTATTCGGGTTCGAGCATGTCGTCGTAGCGTTCGTGAAACGCGGCGAGGAAGCCGGGGAAGCCGCCGACGAGATACTCGGCGAGACCTTCCTTGGGCAGCAGCCAGGGGATAGTCGCGAGGCTGGAATCGCCCCAGCGCGGGCCGTGGAGCGCAGCGGCCTGATCCATGGCGCGTTCGGCGTCGGCGATGGTGCAGCCGGTGAGCTGATCGCCGCCTCGGGCAGGTGCGAGATCTTCCAGGATCAGCGTGAAGTCGTGGGTCTCGGGATCGATCTCAGCGAGATAGGGATGGGGCGAACGCACCGCGACGGTGTCGCGCAGGGTGCGGTAGAAATTGACCTCTTTCGCATAGAGGCCGACGCCGGCGCCGGTGGCTTTCGAGACGGGATCGGTGGAGGCGAATTTGCCGACGACGCTGGCCGGGGCTTCGTCCTCGACGCGGTCGTAGGTCAGGCGGAACTGGACGCTGTCGCCCAGCATGCCGTTGCCGACGCGTTTGGACGCGATGTCGGTGACTTTGGCGTCTTTCAGCGCGCCTGAGCGCCGAAGCGCGGCGGTCAGCCACGCCGCGGTGACGTCGTCCGGGGTCCGGGCGAGGAGCAGATCGGTCATCCTGGGTGCGCCTCCCCGGCGCGGTATTTAGTGTCTTTGTCTTGTCATGAAAGCGGACAGCGGCAGGGTTTCCAAGGGGAAACCGAGTGCGCTGGACAAGGCGCGCAGGCCGCGCCAAACCCTTGGGCAATCAAAATCCAAGGCAGGCGACGACCTATGAGCGACGATTTCGAAGACGAAGGCTACGAAGAGACCGAGATCGTGATCGATCCGCGCACGCCCATTCTGGTGGGCGGCGGGCATTTCACGCAGCGTACGGCGCAGCAGGGCAAGTTCGCCGACGGCATGAAGCCGCTGGAGATGCTGACCAAGGCGGCAAAGATGGCCGCTGAGGATAGCGGCGCGGGCGAGGCCGCGCTGAAGGCCGTCGATACGGTGGCTGTGGTTCGGTTTACCGTCGACAGCGCGGAGGCGGGTCGTCTGCCCGTGGGGCAGATGCCGAATCCGCCGCGCTCGCTCGGCAAGGCGATCGGCGCGTCACCGAAGCGCGAAATCTATACGGCGGCGGGTGGGAACACGCCGCAGGCGCTGGTGAACGCTTCGGCTGAGGATATCGCGAACGGCAAGGCGGATGTCGTGTTGCTGGCGGGGTGCGAATACCTGGCGACGCTGCTGGGGGCGCTGAAGGCCGGCGTGAAGCTGGAGGCCTGGGGCGACGAGGAAGGCGGCGAGCCGGAGAAGTTCGGCGACTATGCGAACGGCGTGAACGCCTACGAGCATGCGCACGGTCTGCGCTTCCCCGTGAACACCTATCCGTTGTTCGAGAACGCGATCCGCGGATCAAAGGGCCGGCAGGTGGCATTCCACCAGAAGAAGATGGGCAAGCTGTTCCAGCGCTTCAACGCGGTGGCGGCGGCGAACCCGGAAAGCTGGTTTCCGACGGCGCGCTCGGCCGACGAGATCGCGACGCCTGGCGAGAAGAACCGCTATGTCGGTTTTCCGTACACGAAATATCTGAACTCGGTGATCGAGGTCGATCAGGCGGCCGCCGTGCTGATGATGTCAGTGGAGAAGGCCGTGGAGCTGGGCGTGCCGGAAGACCGCTGGGTGTTCCTGCATGGCTGCGCCGATGTGAAGGAGATCTGGAACGTTTCGGAGCGGCCCGACCTTTCCGTGTCGCCGGCGATCCGGCTGATCGCGCGCGAGGTGTTCGCGCAGTCGGGGCTGTCGATTGGCGATATCGACCACATGGATCTCTATTCGTGCTTCCCGAGCGCGGTGGAGTACGCGCTGGATGCGTTCGGCATTCCGGCCGACGACGAGCGCGGGCTGACGGTGACCGGCGGGCTGCCGTATTTCGGCGGCGCCGGCAACAACTACGTCATGCATTCCATCGTGATGATGCTGCACAGGGTGCGCGAGGATGCGGGATCGTTCGGGCTCGTCACCGGCAATGGCTGGTTCGCGACCAAGCACGCGGCGGGCATCTATTCGACCGAGCCGACGGAAGGAAAATGGACGCGGCGCGACCCCAAGACCTACCAGAAGGAAATCGACGCCATTGAGCGTCCGAAGGTAACGGTGGAAGCGAACGGCAAGGGGACGATCGAGACCTATACGGTGGTGCATGACCGCAGCGGACCGATGCTGGGGATCATCATCGGGCGGCTGGAGGATGGCAGTCGGTTCGTTGCGAATACGCCAGTCGAGAAGGATGTGCTGGAGGGACTGATGGCATCGGAAGCTCTGGGGCGGACGGGCACGGTGCGCCACGAGGGCGGCAAAAACATCTTCACGCCGGACGCCGCGTGATGGCGCGCATCTATATGGTGCGGCATGGCAAGGCGTCGGCGAGCTGGGCCGATAGCGCCGATCCGGGGCTGGACGATACGGGGCGCGCGCAGGCGCAGGCGGCGGCGGATGTGCTGTCAAAGCTGACGCCGATGGCGATCCTGTCCAGCCCGCTGGCGCGGGCCCGGGAGACGGCGCAGCCGCTGGAGCTGGCGTGGTCGAACCATGCGCGGATCGAGCCGGGGGTGGCGGAGGTGCCGTCGCCGGACATTCCGCTGGAGGGGCGCGGCGCCTGGCTGCGCGGGATCATGAGCGGGACTTGGGGGCAGGCCGACGAGATGCGGCGCAAGTGGCGCGACGGTGTCGTCGCGACGCTGGTGAAGCAGCCCAAGGACTGCGCGATCTTCAGCCATTTCGTGGCGATCAATGTCGCCGTTGGCGCGGCGACGGGCGACGACCGGGCCACGCTGTTTCAGCCGGCGAACGGCTCCATCACGATTTTCGAGACGGACGGCAGCAAGTTGACTCTGATCGAAAAGGGGCGTGAGGCGGAAACCGTCGTGCGCTAGGCTTCTCGTCATGGACGAGACCGACGATCCCCAATGGATGAGCGCCACGCAACTGGCGGCGCTGTATGAGAGCGGCGAGGTGTCGCCGGTCGAGGTGGCGGAGGGCCTGCTCGCGCGGATCGATGCGCTGGATGCGGGCCTCAATTCGTTCTGCTTGATCGATCAGGGCGTGACGCTGGCTGCCGCCGAGGCGAGCCAGGAACGCTGGATGATGGGTGCGCCGCTGTCGCCGCTGGATGGTGTGCCGGTGGCGATCAAGGATTTGCTGCTGACCAAGGGGTGGCCGACGCTGCGCGGGTCGCGGACGGTCGATGCGAACCAGCCGTGGCATGACGATGCGCCGAGCGTCGCGCGGCTGAAAGAATCCGGCGCGGTGCCGCTGGGCAAGACGACGACGCCGGAGTTCGGGTTCAAGGGTTCGAATGACAGCCCGCTGACGGGGATCACGCGCAATCCGTGGGATGTGTCGAAGACGCCGGGCGGTTCGAGCGGTGGATCGTCGGCGGCGCTAGCGGCGGGGTTTGCACCGTTGGCTCTGGGAACGGACGGCGGCGGGTCGGTGCGTATTCCGGCGAGCTTCACCGGTACGTTCGCGCTGAAGCCGAGCTTCGGGCGGGTGGCGGCCTATCCGCTGTCGCCGTTCGGCACGCTGGCGCATGTCGGGCCGATGACGCGGACGGTAACGGACGCGGCGCTGATGCTGAACGAGATGGCGAAGGCCGATGCGCGCGATTGGTATCAGGTGCCGAACGCGGTGGCGGATTATGCGGCCGGGTTGGAGGACGGGGTAAAGGGCGCGCGGATTGCGTACTGTCCGACGCTTGGGTTCGCCGAATATGTGGACCCGGAAGTCGCCGAGGCGGTGAAGCATGCGGCGCTGGCGTTCCAGGCGCTGGGCGCGCAGGTGGATGAACTCGATCCGCCGCTGGACGATCCGTCGGAGATTTTCCGCGCGCTCTGGTGGGGCGCGGCGGGGCAGTTTCTCGGCGGTCTGCCAGATGAGAAACGGGCGATGCTGGACCCCGGCCTGCAGATGATGGTCGAGGGCGGGCTGAGATATTCGCTCAGCCAGTATTTCGAGGCGGGGCTGGCGCGCGGGCGCTATGGCGCGGGGATGCGGCAGTGGATGGAGAATTTCGACTTCATCCTGACGCCGGCGACGGCGGTGCCGGCGTTCGGCGTCGACAAAATCGGGCCTGGTGAACTTGATCCGTATTGGCTCTGGATGAAGTGGACGCCGTTTTCCTATCCCTTCAACCTGACGCAGCAGCCAGCCGTCTCGATCAATTGCGGGTTCACGAAATCCGGATTGCCGATCGGGCTGCAGATCGTCGGCAAGATGTTCGACGATGCGGGCGTGCTGCGCGCGGCGCGGGCGTTCGAGGCGGCGCATCCCGAGCATCAGCGCCACGCGCCGGATTATTGATGCGCGCCGAGGCGTCCTTTGACACGCTGATGAGCGTTGCCGAAATGGCGGCGGCGGATGCGGCGGCCCCGGAGTTCGGTGTGCCGTCGATAGCGCTGATGGAGATGGCCGGGCGGGCGGTGGCCGATGAGATCGGGCGGCGGTGGACGCCGCGTTCGACGGTGGTGCTGTGCGGGCCGGGGAATAATGGCGGCGACGGGTATGTCGCGGCGCGCGTGCTGAAGGCGCGCGGCTGGCCGGTGGTGTGTGAGGCGCTTGGCGACACGGCGGCTTTGAAGGGCGATGCGGCGGAGGCATTCCGGCACTGGGATGGCGTGACGCGACCGGTTTCGGCGGGTGCGCCGGATGCGGGACTGGTGGTCGATGCGCTGTTTGGGGCGGGGTTGTCGCGGGCGCTGAGCGGCGAGGCGGCGCGGTTGGCGGCGTGGTCGGCGGAGGCACGGGAGCGCGTCGTCAGTATCGATATGCCGAGCGGGATTCATGGCGATACGGGGCTGGCGCTGGGCGGTGTGGCGTTTCATGCGGCGCTGACGGTGACCTTCGTGCGGCGCAAGCCCGGGCATGTGCTGGAGCCGGGGCGCAGTCATGCCGGCGCGGTGGCGCTGGCCGGGATCGGCATGCCGGAGGCGTCGGTATTCCGCGCGCTCGACGGCGATCAGACCTTCGCCATCGCGGGCGGGTTTGCGGTGCGCGGCGATCCGGCGGCGCACAAATATGGGCGCGGGCATTGCCTGGTCGCGTCGGGCGGATGGCTGTCGACGGGGGCGGCGCGGCTGTCGGCTCTGGCGGCGGCACGGGCGGGAGCGGGTCTGGTGACCATCGCGGCGCCGGACGAGGCGGCGGGTGTTCATGCGAGCCATCTGACATCTGTGATGGTCCGGGCGGAGAGCGTGAGCGCGCTGCTGGCCGATCCGCGCAAGAACGCGGTGGTGATCGGGCCGGGGTTCGGGACCGGCGACATGGAGGCGATGCAGCTGGCCGCCGTGCTCGCGGCGCGGCGGGCGACGGTGATCGACGCGGATGCGCTGACGCTGCTCGGGCAGCAGCCCGGATTGAAGGTGCATGGCGCGTGCGTGCTGACGCCGCATGGCGGGGAGTTCGCGCGGGTCTTTCCAGACTTGGCCGAGGCGTTGTCGGTGCGCGGGAAGCTGGCGGTCGTGCGTGAGGCGGCGGCGCGGTGTGGGGCGGTAGTGCTGCTCAAGGGACGCGACACGGTGGTGGCTGACCCGGATGGACGCGCGGCGATCGATACGCTGGGGCCGCCCTGGCTGGCGACGGCGGGTAGCGGGGATGTGCTGGCGGGGCTGATCGGCGGGTTGCTGGCGCGGGGCGCGGAGCCGTTCGAGGCGGCTTGCGGGGGCGTGTTTCTGCATGGGGCGGCGGCGCGGGCGTTGGGACCGGGCTTGATGGCGGACGATTTGCCGGGAGCGGTGCCGGGCGTGCTGGCGGGGCTGAAGGTAGGTTAGGGTGCTGTGTGGTGGGGGCCGGTGCGACCCCCACCCCTAGCCCCTCCCCGCAAGGGGGAGGGGAATAGGTGGGAGAGTTTCATGAAAGACGCGCAGGGAAATCCGGTTTCGTTTGAGAACGCGGCGGCGGTGGCGGCGTTGGATCGTGGGATTGCGGAGCTCAATGCGTTTCGCGGCGATCCGGTAGGGACGGTTGGGGCGGCGTTGAAAGAGCATCCTGACTTCGTGATGGGGCATGTGTTTCTCGCCGCGCTGTTTGCGACGGCGATGGACAAGTCGTTCGAGGCGCATACGCAGCGGTCGCTGAACTCGGCGGTGCCGTGGCTGGATGGCGCGAACGATCGCGAGCGGGCGCATTACGCCGCGGTGCGTCGCTGGGCGGATGGCGATATCGCGGGGGCGACGGAGGCGTGGGGGCGGATCGCGATGGATTATCCGCTGGATATTCTCGCGATCCAGCTGGGGCAGCAGGGCGATTTCTTTCAAGGCCAGTCGCAGATGTTGCGCGACCGTGTGTTGCGGGTGTCGAAGAAATGGGGACCAAGCGTGCCGGGGCACGGCTTTGTGCTGGGGATGCTGGCATTCGGACATGAGGAGATGGGCGAGTACCGGCGGGCGGAACCGCTGGGCCGGGCGGCCATCGAGGTGGAGCCGCGCGATGCATGGGCGGCGCATGCGGTGGCGCATGTGCTGGAGATGGAAAGCCGCGTGCCGGATGGACTGGGGTGGATCGAGCACACGAAGGACGGATGGGATGATGAGGGGCTGCTCGCCTATCATTTGTGGTGGCATGCGGCGCTGATGC
>VFQQ010005277.1_pt1 | contig 10808 bp, 11 predicted proteins | sample 3512341 | NCBI WGS metagenome assembly VFQQ01 (sample SAMN10412373, study PRJNA504923) | tailings metagenome | isolation source: Relicate 2 Philex TSF1 revegetated site | place: Philippines: Tuba, Benguet | collected 2017-08-29
CGAGGTTGTGATGAACTGGGAATCGACCAAGGCCCTGCCGTGGGACGTGCTGCTGCTCTTCGGCGGCGGGCTCAGTCTCGCGGGCAACATCCAGAAGCACGGACTCTCGCAGTATCTCGGCGAGCTGTGCGGCGCGCTCGGCGGCGTCCCGATGCTGCTCACGCTGGCCATCATCTGCTTCGGCATCCTCATGCTCACGGAGCTCACCAGCAACACCGCCACCGCCGCCACCTTCCTGCCCATCGTCGCCGCCATCGCGATCAGCCTTGGGCAAAACCCGCTGCTCTTCCTCATTCCCACCGCCCTTGCCGCCAACTGTTCCTTCATGATGCCCGTGGGCACCCCGCCCAATGCCATCGTCTTCGGCAGCGGCCGCATCACGCTCCCGCAGATGGCCAAGGCCGGTTTTCTGCTTAACCTCATCATGGTGCCGGTCATCATCATCATGCTCCTCCTGCTGGGCCCGCTTGTTTTCGACCTCCGCTTCGACACCCTGCCCGTCTGGGCAAAATAATCCCCATGCAATTCGAACACTTCGCCCTCAACGTGGCCGACGCCCGCGCCGTCGCCGCCTGGTATGTCGAGCATCTCGGGTTCCGCGTCGCCCACCGTCGCGAGGAATCGCCCTACACCCACTTCCTCGCCGATGACACCGGCAGGGTAATCGTGGAATTTTACTCCAACCCCGCCGCCCCGGTGCCCGACTATGCCGCCGCGCACCCGCTGTGCTTCCATCTCGCGGTCGTGGCGGCCGATGCACGCGGCGAGTGCAGCCGGCTCGTGAAGGCCGGCGCCAAGCTTCTGCGCGACGAGCCCCAGCCCGACGGCTCGCTGCTCGTGATGCTGCGCGATCCCTGGGGCGTGCCCCTCCAGCTCTGCGAGCGCGCCCGGCCCATCACGTCCCCGGCGGGCTGAGCCGGTCCGGCAACTTCACAGTTTTTTGGCAGAACCCGGCTTGGCTCCGGCGGGTCCGAGTGCAGCATCGCTCCATCGCGTGCCGCCATGTGTCCCCTGACCTCATCCTTTCCGGCCAACGGCCCGCGGCCGCGCCGCTTTCTTTACGTCGAGGATCTTCCGTCCATGCGTGAGCTCATGGAGGTGGTCCTGACCGGCGACGGCCACGTGCTCGCCTGCGCCGCCAACGGTCTGGAGGCCCTGGAACTGGTCGTCGCCGAACCGCAGGGGTTCGATTTTGTAATTACCGACCACGAGATGCCGGTGATGAACGGCGTTGAGCTGGTCACCGCGTTGCGCTCGATCGGTTTTCGCGGCCGGATCCTCGTGTTGAGCGCCGCGCTGACCCCGGAGATCGAGACCGCCTACGCCGGGCTGCGCGTCGATTGCGTGCTGGCCAAGCCCGTGCCGCCGCTGGTTCTCCGCACGTTGCTTTCCACGCTTTGACCGCGGGCGAACCATCCCGGATGGACATCCCGCCGGCCGGGGCTAGTCCTCCTCCGCATGGATTCCACCCCGGTCCTTGAATTGCCCGCCCGCCCCGGCCGCCCCCGCAATTCCGAAGGCGCCTTTCTCACGCTGGCCGACGGCCGCATCCTCTTTGCCTACTCGCACTACCTCGGCGCCAGCTGGCAGGATCACGCCCGTGCCGTCATCGCCCTGCGCGAGTCCGCGGACGGCGGCCTCACCTGGTCCGCGGAAGACCGCATCATCGTCGCCAACGAGGGCGGCTGCAATGTCATGAGCGTGTCGTTGCTGCGGCTGGCCGACGGCCGCATCGCCCTGTTCTACCTGCGCAAGAATTCCGCCCGCGATTGCCGGCCTTACCTGCGCACCTCGGCCGACGAGGGCAATACCTGGAGCGAAGCGGCCTGCTGCGCCCCTTCGGTCGGCTACTTTGTCGTCAACAACGACCGCATCCTGCGTCTCACCTCCGGCCGGCTCATCATCCCGGCCGCCTGGCACCGGCCCAAAAACCCGGCTGATCCGGACGACTTCGCCATCGAGGCCCACGCCGAGGACCGCTTCTTTCTGTCCGATGATGACGGAATCAACTGGCAGGAAAACCGGCAGCGGCTGCGCGTGTCCGCGGCCGTCGAGTCCGGCCTGCAGGAGCCGGGCCTCATCGAACGGCGCGACGGTTCCCTCTACGGCTGGGCCCGCACCAGCGCGGGGCAGCAATGGGAATTCGAATCCCGCGACGGCGGCGAAACCTGGAGCGAGCCGCGCCCGTCCCGCTTCACTTCCCCGTGCAGCCCGCTTTCGCTCAAAAACATCGGCTCCCGCGAAGAACCGTTCTGGCTCGCCGTCTGGAATGATCCCTCCGCGCTCGGCGCCGCCGTGCATCAGGAGAAGGTTTACGCCGGGAGCACCAGTTGGGGCCGCACCCCGCTCGTCGCCGCCTTCAGCCGCAACGAGGGCATCGACTGGAGCGCGCCGCACCTCCTTGAGCAGGACCCCGCCCGCGGCTTCTGCTACACGGCCATCCACCGCACCGGCGACGCCGTCCTGCTCGCCTATTGCTGCGGCGGCCGCGGCACGGCGGTGCTGCAGGACCTTTGTATCCGCCGGCTGCGGCTGCCGGGCTGATCTTTACCCGACCCGGCGGCAGGCTAATTGTTACGCCCGGGTTACATTTGCACGCCGCCCCTTGAATCGGCTTCACGCCGGCTGCCGGGCAGCCTTGCGTGACGCGGATGTCACCGCGGCCGTTATTTGTCCTGTTGGGTGCAGCCCTGCTGCTCGCCGGCTGCAACCGCAACATTGAGCCGGCGGGCGGTGCGGCGCCGAAAGTCATCCGTCTCGCCGACACCGGCATCGAGGGCATGGAGGACCTCTCCCGCGCCTATGGTCCCTTTGTGGCGGAGCTGGAAAAACTCACCGGGCTGAAGGTCGAATTCTTCCCCGTCAGCAACCGCACTGCGGCGGTCACCGCCCTGCAATTCAAACAGGTGGACCTCATTCTCGCCGGCCCCTCGGAGTATGCGGCCATCGCCGCGCGCCTGCCGGTGCGGCCAGTCGTCGGCATCGAACGTCCGCAATATCATACGGTCTTTGTGGTGAAGGCCGACAGTCCCGTCCAGTCCCTCGCCGACTTGAAGGGCCGGAGAATCGCGATGAAGGATCCCGGCTCCACCACCGGCCACATCGTGCCGGCCTGGATGCTGCACCGCGCCGGGCTCGAGTTGGATCGCGACGTGAAAATCCTGCTGCTTGACGGTGCGCGGCTCGAGGCGCTCGTCGCCGGCGATGTGGACGCCTTGGGCAGCGGCGTGCGGGATTACGACCAGTTGATCCGGCGTTTCGGCCCGGGCTCCTACCGCATCATCGCACAAAGCCAGAGCATGCCGAATGACCTCCTGTTGGCCGGGCCGACCCTGTCCGAGGCCTTTGTGGATGAGCTGCGCGGGCAAATCCTCGCCCATGGCGAGCCCCTCATGGCCGCCATCCTCGGCTCCACCCGGCGCGACCGCTACGCCGGATCGCGCTTCGTCGCGGTGCAGGACAGCGACTACGACGTGATCCGCGAGGGTTATCGCCTCCTTGGGCTGCCTTTGCCATGAGCCCAGCACCGACCGCTTTGATCTCCGCCGAGGCGCTCGAAAAAAGGTATCCGGGCGGCCCTTTGGCTTTGCAGGGGGTTGACCTCGCGGTCACGCGAGGCGAAGTCGTCATCCTCCTCGGTCCGAACGGCTCCGGCAAATCCACCCTGCTGCGCTGTCTCAACCTCCTCGAGCGGCCGACCGCCGGCCGGGTCCGCATCGACGGACTCGAACTCATGCAGGCGGCCCACGCGGACCTCCGCCGCTGCCGCCGGCGCATCGGCGTGGTTTTCCAGCGCTTCAACCTCGTGCCGGGCCTGAGCGCATTTCAAAACGTGCTTTTCGGCGCCATGGGGCAGCACGGGCTGCTGCGCACCACGACGCTGGCAGCCTCCACGGCCCTGCGGCAGGAGGCGATGGCCTGCCTCGCCCGTGTCAACCTGGCCGAAAAGGCTGAACAGCGCGCCGACACCCTTTCGGGCGGCCAGCAGCAGCGCGTGGCCATTGCCCGCATGCTGATGCAAGATCCGGAAATTGTCCTGACCGACGAACCGATCGCCAGCCTCGATCCCAAGGCCGGCCGCGACGTCATGAACCTGCTGTGGGAAATCGCCCGCGAGCGCGGCCTCACGGTCATCTGCACCCTGCACCATCTCGAACTAGCGCGGGAATACGGGGGCCGCATAGTCGGGCTTCAGCTCGGCCGCAAGGTGCTCGACGTGCCGGCGCGCGAAGCCGGCACCGCCTCGTTCGATTTTCTCTACGCCGCGCAACCGGAAGCCGCCCATGCCTGAATCCCCGGCACCGCCCCCGCCGCCGCGCGGTCCGCGCCTCTCCGTCTGGAGCTGGGCCGCGCTGCTCCTGCTCGCCGCCTTTCTGCTGCAGGGACTCGGTCAGGCCCAGGTCACCCCCCAGCGCCTGGGCAACGGACTCACCAATCTTGGCCAGTTCCTCGGCCAGGCCTTCCCGCCCGACCTCAGCCGCCTCGGGCCGCTCGCGCGCTCGATGTATGAAACCCTGCTGATGGCCTTCGTGGGGGTTGGCTTCGGCGTGCTCCTCAGCCTCCCGGTGGCGGTGCTTTGCGCCCGCAACACCAGCCCGCATCCCGTCGTGCGCACGCTTTCCCGGCTGCTCATCGCGACCTTACGAACCATTCCCGACCTGGTCTGGGCGATGGTCTTTCTGGTGGCGGTGGGTTTTGGCCCGCTTGCCGGTATTTTGGCCATCGTGGCCGACACGATGGGTTTTTGCGCCCGTTTTTTTTCCGAACGCATCGAGGAAATCCGGCCCGGCCGAGGCCCTGGCCTCGGCCGGCGCCGGGCGCACGGGCGTCATTTGCGGTGCCATTCTCCCCGAGGCCTTCCCTTCCTTTGTCGCCACCGGTCTCTATGCCGTCGAGAAATCCGTGCGCGCCGCGGTGGTGCTCGGCCTCGTCGGTGCCGGCGGCATCGGCGTGGAACTGCGCTCGGCCATGAACCTTTTCCAATATCCTCAGGCGCTCACCGTCATCCTGCTCATCCTCGTGGTGGTCATCGGCTGCGAGCAGGTCTCGTCGTTGCTGCGGAAGCGGCTGATCTGAGCGACGTCCGCCCGCGTTCGCATTGCCTGCGCAGGAGCGGTCTTTTGCATCCCGCGAATTTGCGCTGGCTTGCGTTCGGAATGCTGTTCAAGTCAGCCCGGCTTTGCCATTCCGGCCGGGCTGAATACGTTTTTCCTGCATGTCTGATCCCATCCATGGTGGCAAAGCCGAGCCGAAGTTTTCGCTCGGGCTTTTCCTGCTCGTCAACGCGCTCTCCTTTGCCGGCCTCTGCGGCCTGGTGGCGCTGCTCGCCCCCGCCGTCTGGTCGGCGCAGTTGGCCGCCGGATGGCCGGCGGTGCTCGGCGTCTTCCTCGGCGTGCACCTGGCGGCCGCGTTCGTGGAGTTTTTCTTCCATCGCTACGTGCTTCACGCGCCGTTGATCCCCTTTCTCGCCTACTTCTACAAGCAGCACACCCTCCACCACGCCCTGACCCGCGTCGGCTACCAAAAGGGACGGACGGCCGGTGAGACCGTGCCGCACCTCGTGGAAAACGTCTACCCCATCACCGAGGAGAAACAATACGAGGCCTCCTACTTCCCGTGGTATTCGCTCATCGTCTTCACCGGGGTGGCCGCGATCGTGCTCGTCCCGCTCCAGCTGCTGTTTCCCGCCGCCCCCATCCTGCTCGGCGGCATGATCGCCGTCCTCTGGTCGCTCGTCCTTTACGAGACCATCCACGCCATCGAGCACCTGCCGCAGGCCGTGTGGGACCGCCTCGTGGCCCGTCCCCGCACCGGCCGTTTCTGGCGCAAGGCCTACGCCTTCCACCTCCGCCACCACGCCGACATCCGCTGCAACGAGGCCATCTCCGGCTTCTTCGCCCTGCCGTTGGTGGATTTCCTCTTCGGCACCTACGTCGATCCCGACACGCTCTACCGGCACGGCCAGAGCGCGCCGCCGGAGGAGTTCGTCAGCCCCCGTCCCCGCTTCGGTTTTCTCCGCTGGCTCGACCGGCGGGCGGAAACGTCGGTGGCCGTCCGCCGCCAGCGCCGCGCCGCCGCCTGAGCGGAATTCGGATTGTGACCGGCCCCGCGGCGCGCGAAGCTGCCGGCATGTCACCCGACTCCGCCGACCTGCTCGACCGTTTCTGCCGCTACGTGCGGATTGACACCCGCAGCGACGACGCCTCGCCCGCCACGCCGAGCACGCCCGGCCAGTGGGACCTGCTGCGGCTGCTCGAACGCGAACTCCGCGAACTCGGCGCCCAGAACGTGACGATCGACGCGCACGGCTACGTGCTCGCCACCATTCCGGCCACCGTCCCGCACCCGGTGCCGGTCATCGCCTGGTTCGCGCACGTGGACACCGCCACCAACCTGCCCGGTGCCGCGCAGCCCATCGTGCACCGCGCCTACGACGGCCGCCGCATCGTGCTGCCCGACGATTCGGCGCAGGTGCTCACCGTCGAGGACACCCCCTTTCTTCGCGAGGCCATCGGCCACGACATCATCACCGCCAGCGGGACGACGCTGCTCGGAGCCGACGACAAGGCCGGCGTCGCCATCGTCATGGCCGCGGCCCGCCACCTGCTCCGCCATCCGGAAATCCCGCACGGCAAGATCCGCGTGTGCTTCAATCCCGACGAGGAGATTGCCCGCGGCGTGGAGAAGCTCGACCTCGCCGCCGTCGGCGCGGATTTCGCCTACACGCTCGACGGCTCCGAACGCGGGGAGATTTGCTACGAAACCTTCAGCGCCGACGCCGCCGTGCTGGAAATCCAAGGCGTGGCATCCCATCCCGGCTGGGCGAAGGATGTCATGGTGAACGCCCTCCGGCTGGCCGGCCGCTTTGTGGCCGCCCTGCCGATGGAGCTCTCGCCCGAGCGCACCGCCGGCCGGGACGGCTTCATCCATCCCCTCGCCGTCACCGGCAGCGCCGAGCACGCCGCCGCCCGCTTCATCCTGCGCGACTTCGAGCTCGCCGGCCTCACCGCCAAGCGCGCGTTGATGGAGAAAATCGCCGCCGAACTGCGCGCGGCCGAACCCCGCGCCCGCATCACGCTCACCTTCACCGAGCAATACCGCAACATGCGCTACTGGCTCGAAAAGGACATGCGGCCGGTCGAGCTCGCCCGCGCCGCCGCCCGGTGCGCCGGCGTCGAACCCTTCGACCAGCCCATCCGCGGCGGCACCGACGGCTCGCGCCTCACCGCGCGCGGCCTGCCCACGCCCAACATCTTCACCGGCATGCACGAGGTGCACAGCCAGCGCGAATGGGTCAGCCTGCAGGACATGACCAAGGCCGCCGAAACCCTGCTCCACCTTGCCCGGCTCTGGGCTGAACCGCATAACCCGCGCTGAACCATGCCCGCCCGCTCCCCTGTCTGGTCCCGCCTGCTGCGTTATCTCGGCCACGGCATCCTCATCCTCGGCCCGCTGGTGCTGACGATCGTGGTGCTGCACTGGCTGTTCACCCGGGTGGACGGCCTGCTTCGCCCTTACGTCAACCTGCCCGGCCTCGGCTTCGTCCTCGTGCTCGGCTTCGTCCTCCTCGTCGGCTGGATCGGCTCGTTCTTCCTGATGCGGCGCGGTCTCGCCCTGATCGACGGCTGGCTGGAGCGCACGCCCGGCGTGAGTTTTGTTTACTCCTCCATCCGCGATTTCTTCGACGCCTTCATCGGCGAAAAGCGGCGCTTCACCAAGGCCGTGCTCGTGAATGTCTTTGCCGACGAGGTCTGGCTGGTGGGTTTTCTGACCGACGAAGATGTCACGAACTTCCGGCTCGGGGCCGAATACGTCTCCGCCTACGTGCCCCAGGCCTACAACGTCGCCGGCCAGCTTTATCTGGTGAAACGCGAACGCATCCGGCTGATCGACCATCTGCCGTCCGCCGATGTGATGAAATACGCGGTGACCGGCGGCGCGGTGGACATCGTCACGCCGACGAACCATCGCAATTGAGCATTGCCCCCGGTTTCGGTCGCGCAAAGCCTCCGCCGCCGTGCCCGCCCCTCTCGCTTCCGCCCTGTTGTTCAACCCCGCCGAGCTGCCGCGCATCCGCGCGACGCTGGCCCGCCCCGAGTTCGCCGTTTTTTGGGAAGCCGCCCGCGGAGCCGACCTTGCGGCCGACGAGCGTTTTCTGCGCGAGGAAATCAAGCTGAACGAACCGGTGCGGGACCTCGCCCGCGCCGCGAACATCCTGCTGCGCTCGGCCTTCGTGCAGGTGATCGGGCCCGCTCCGGCCCACGCCGCCCTCGCCAACCTCGCCCTCGACCGGATGCTCGCCTACCGCCGCTGGGACTGGTTCCTCGAGGCGGGCCGCGACACCGTGGGCATCATGCGCAACGGCTCGACTTCCATCGCCGCCGTGCTCGCCGCCGACTGGCTGGGCGACGACCTCGACCCGGCCCTGCGCGCCCGGCTCGACCGCTACATCGCGGAAGAGACCGGGCCCGCCGCCGAACGGGCCGTCTTCGGCATGACCCACCACGATCAGGTCGTCGGCTGGAGCATGGACCCGGAGATGACCGGCTACGCGAAGGTGGATGTCAGCCGCTGGCCCGCGATCCTCGACCGCAACAACCTCCGCATCATCGCCACCTCCGGCCTCGCCGCCGCGGCCGCCCATCTCGGCCCCCGCGATCCGCGCTCGGCGCGCTGGGCGGCCCAGACTGCCGACAGTCTGCGGCTCTTCGCCTCGCGCCTGCCGGCCGACGGCTCCTTTCCCGAGGGCCCCGACTACTGGTATTTCACCTTCACGTATTTCATCATGTCCGTGGAGCTGCTGCACCGGCACTGCGGCCTCGACCTGCGCAACATCTGCGATTTTCCCGCCATGGCGCGGTATGTGCAGGCCGTCACCCTGCCCACGCACGGCAAGCCCGACGGCTGCCTCAACATCGGCGACGCCTTCCTCACCAGCGGCGCCGAGCCGCTCGCCTGGATCGGCCGCACCTTCCGCGACAGCCAGGCCAACCACCTCGTGCTCCAGCCCGGCTGCATCCGCGACACCGCCGTCAACGCCTTCGGCGCGATCTGGTTCGATGCTTCGGTGCCGCCGCGGCGCGCCGCCGACCTTGCGACCGACCGCGTGCTCTTTCCCGGCATTGTGCTCTCGCGTTCCGGCTGGGAGCCCGAAGATTCCGTCCTCAGCCTGCGCAGCGGAGAACCCGAGAACCACGAGCACGCCGACCGCAACAGCCTGCTCTTCGCCGCCCACGGCGAGCGCCTGCTCAACGACCCGCTCAAGGCCGCCTACCCGCGCAACGATCCCAAATGGCTGCTCCGCCTGCCCGCCGCGCACACCGCCGTGCTCGTTGACGGCAAGGGTCATGTTTACCACGAAGGCGAGGAAGGCACCAACGCCTCGACAGCCGCGGCGCACCTCGTGGATCACCGCCTTGGTCCGAACTGGATGTGGGCGGTCAGCGATGCGACCGACGCCTACCGCCGCGCCGGCCTGCCGGCCACGCTCGTGCGCCGCAGCGTGCTTTTCCTCAAGCCGGACGTGCTGATCGTCGCCGACGAAGTCGCGCTCACCACCGCGCTGCCCGTGCAGACCCGCTGGCAGGTTTACAACAACGACGACCGGGGCACCGTCGCCGCGGAAGCCGCCGCCTTCACCATCAACCGGCCGCATGCCAGCCTGCGCGCCGGTCTCGCCGCGGCCGGTGATTTCACCGTCCGCACCGACCGGCTGCCGCTGCCGGCCGACGGCGGCACCTATCCGTTCGCCGAGGTCGGGTCCGCGTCCGCGCCAAGCCATCTTCTGCTGACCGTGTGCACGGCCTGTCCCACGGGGGACAACCACGGTCCGCTGGCCCTCCGGCGCACCGCCACCGGCTGGCATGTCACCGGCACCCACCGCGGCCTGAAGGTGGACGTCGGCCTTGATTTTTCAGTCGCCGCGCCCCCGGCCGTCCGGCTCTGATGTATTGGCACGGAACCTGCCGGAACATTTGCTTCGGGAATGAATCCCTCCACGTTAGCTCCAACCCTCAACCTCCCATGAAAAAACTAGCCCTCATCTGCACCGTCGCGCTCACCGCGCTCGCCGTCACTTCCACCGCGCTCGCCCGCGCGAAGCCCGAAAAGCCCGAGCGCATCGCCTTCGGCCAGGAAGTGGACATCAAGCAATACCTCGTCCCCGGCAAGACCGTGGTCTTCGACTTCACGAGCGACTTCTGCCCGCCCTGCCGCGCCATCAACCCCTACCTCGACAAGCTCCACGCCAACCGGGCCGATGTCGTCGTGGTGAAGGTGGACATCAACCGGCCCGACGTGCGCGGCATCGACTGGCAGTCGCCCGTCGCCAAGCAATACGGCATGCGCAGCATCCCCTACTTTCAGGTCTACGGCCCGGACGGCGAGATGATCGCCGAAGGCCAGCAGGCCCGGCAGATGGTGACGGCCTGGTTCGAAGAGTGAGCCGCTGAGTTTTTCATAAACGAAACGCCGCCGGATATTCCGGCGGCGTTTTTTGTTGGCCGACCGAAGCCGGCGCTCAGTCCGCTGCGTTCAACAGCTCCACGGTCACGGCAAGCAGGCTGCCATCGCTGCCGGGCGTGGTGCTCACGCGCACCTCGGCGCCGGTCTTGATGTCCTCCGACGAGATCGTGCGCCCGCCCTGGAGATAAACGGTCGCGTCGGTGAGCAGGATGCTGTGGCCCTCGACAATCATGACGGTGGCGCTTTTGGCCACGACCCGGCCGGTCACGGATTCACCTTCCGCCGCCACGGCGATGGCAGCAGGCGGCTGGACGGGCACCGCCGTCACGGCCAGCGGCAGGGCC
>VFQQ010005279.1_pt1 | contig 10805 bp, 7 predicted proteins | sample 3512341 | NCBI WGS metagenome assembly VFQQ01 (sample SAMN10412373, study PRJNA504923) | tailings metagenome | isolation source: Relicate 2 Philex TSF1 revegetated site | place: Philippines: Tuba, Benguet | collected 2017-08-29
AAACGCAGGTCCGGTTCCGCCGCAACACCCGCGACACCTCCTTCCGCTATGAGATCAACGGCTACGATGTCCGTGTCACCCAGTTGAACACCCCGACAACCGGCGCCTTTGAGAACCCCGCGGCCTATGTGTTCCAGCGGTTCGACGTCGAGTCCGACGACGCCCGCGAGACCGAGGCCAACCTCCAGGTCAACGCCCGCTACGAGCTTGCCACCGCCAACCCCGCCTACCTGAAGTTTGGCGCGGCCCTGCGCCAGAAGGAGAAAGTGCGGGACGAGGGGGTCTACGAGTTCACGGACAACGGCGGCGGCCTCACCTTTGCCGCGAACACCGGCACCTTCGGCAAGTATCCCTACGGCCCGCGGATCGTGCGCATCAACACCCCGGCCGTGGTGGGATTCTTCGACGCCAACCGCAACCTTTACGACGAGGACTTTGCCGACGAACTGGGCAACGACTACGTCGTGGATGAAGACGTGCTCGCGTTCTACGGCATGGCCGGGCTGACCTTCGGGCGCCTCGACGTGATCGCCGGCGTGCGCGTGGAGCGCACCGAGGTGAGCACGACCGGCAACGTGACCGACGAGGATCTCGCCCTGATCGGCACCGAGACCGCCGGCTCCAGCTACACCGACGTGCTGCCCGGCCTGCACTTCCGCTACAACGCGTCGGACCGCCTCGTGCTGCGGACCTCCTATTCCCAGTCCATCGTGCGCCCGGCCTTCGGCGAGCTGGCCTTCGGCCGCAGCATCAACACCGACGATTTGGAGATCAACGAGCGCAACCCCGGGCTCAAGGCGCTCAACTCCAACAATCTCGACGTCTCCCTCGAATACTACATGCCCTCGCTCGGCGTGTTCTCCATCGCGGGCTTCTACAAGGACATCCAGGACTTCACCTTCGTCACCGCGGCCGGCACGCGCGTGATCGGCGGCAACACCTACAACGTCTTTCGCCCCGAGAACGGCAACGACGGCCGCATCCTCGGGGTGGAGCTCGCCCACCAGCAACAGCTGCGGTTTCTGCCGGCGCCCTTCGACAAGCTCAGCATCCAGTCGAACCTCACCTTCAGCGATTCGGAGGCCGACTACGGCGCCCTCGGCAAGTTCGACTTCGTGGGGCAGTCCAACCTCCTCGGCAATGTCTCGCTCACCTATGAGGACCGGCGCTTTCTCGCGCGGGTCGCCGTCAACTTCCGCGACGAGCGCCTCCGCGAGGATGAGGACATCAGTCCCGGCAACACGCTGATCTACATCGACGATTCGGTGCAGGTTGACCTGACCCTCGCCTACAAGCTCAACCGCAACCTGGAGCTGTTTGCCGAGGTGGTGAACCTGACCAACGAGCCCTTCCGGGTCTTCACGAAAGGCGGCCCGGCAAACCAGCCGAAGCTGTTCCAGCAGTTTGAGGAATACGATTACAGCATCTACGCCGGCGTGCGTTGGAAACTTTGACGCGCACCGATCTGAAGGGTGTCACCCCGGTCCGCCGGCAACCGGCCGGGGTGATTGCTTCCGGCGTTTTTTTATCCACGCTCCAATCCCTGCCATGCGACGCGGTCTGCTGCATCTCTTGGGCTGGTGGCTGATCCTGCCGTTGGCCGCCCGCGAGGTTGCGCCCGATCCGGCGGCCACCAATCCCGCGCTTCAACCCCGGGTCATCACCGAGCCGGTGAAGCACGACACCGACGATCCGGCCATCTGGATCAACCGGGCCAACCCTGCGGAGAGCCTCGTGCTCGGCACGGACAAGGATCACGACGGGGCGCTGGTCGTCTTCGGGCTCGACGGCCGCATCCGGCACGACCTCACCGTGCGCGGCCTTGTGCGGCCCAACAACGTGGACATCGCCTACGACGTGATGATCGCCGGCCGGAAGACGGACATCGCCGTGGTGACCGAGCGGTATCCGCACCGCCTCCGCGTTTACCGGCTGCCGGACATGGCGCCGGTGGACGGCGGAGGCATTCCCGTCTTCGTGGGCCAGGTGGGTCGCGAGGCCATGGGCATTGCGCTCTACACCCGCCCGACGGACGGAGCGGTGTTTGCCATTGTCAGCCGGGCCGAGGCCGGGGCGCCCCGTGACAATTACCTCCACCAATACCGGCTGGTGGACGACGGCACCGGCACCGTGCGCGGGATTTTTGCGCGGGCTTTCGGGCGGTGGAGCGGCCGGAAGGAGATCGAGGCCGTGGCCGTGGACAACGAACTCGGTCATGTTTATTACTCCGACGAGCGTTTCGGCGTGCGCAAATATCAGGCCGATCCCCTCGCGGAGGATGCCGAGGACGAGCTCGCCCAACTGGGCACCGCCGGTTTTGCCCGGGATCACGAGGGCATTTCCATTTATCCGACCGGCGCGGGGCGCGGCTACATCCTCGTCTCCAACCAGCAGGCCGACACTTTCCGGATCTTTCCGCGCGAAGGCACGGCGGAAAATCCGCACGACCACCCGCTGCTGGCCGCCGTGCGGGTGGCGGCGATGGACAGCGACGGCAGCGACGTCACGGCGGTGGAGCTGCCCGGCTTTCCCGGCGGACTGTTTGTGGCCATGTCCACCGACCGCACATTTCATTTCTATGCCTGGGACGACCTCGTCCTCGCGGCGGGATTGCGACGGGACTAGGCGCGTTTTCCGGCCGGATTTTTTCGGTGACGTAACTTTGCCTTGTCGCGCCCGCGGGCGGCCGCACGCTGGCCGGGATGTCCCTGTGTGAACCCCGTCGCTGGCTCTGCCGTCTGCTCCTCGCGGCGTTTTGCTGCATTCCGCTCCGGGCGGAGGAGGATCTGGCGGCGGTATGGCGGCAGGTCACGGCCTTCTTTGCCAAGGAAGCGATGTGGGCGCTGGAGGCGCTCCCGCCCACGCCGGAGGCCGCCACGCAGCGCGAACGCGATTTTTGCCATGCGGTGATCCTGCTCGACCTCCAGCCGCTCACCGAGGCGCGGCTCGACGAGGCGGAGACCCGGCTGCGCCGCCTGGTGGCGGCCGGCGAGGACGAGATCGCTGCCGCGGCCCGCTATCTGATCGCGCGCAGCCGGCAGCTCTACCGGCAGCGCCCCGACCACGCCGAGGCCGCGCGGTTGTATCGCGAGACGATGGCGCACCCCCGCGGCGGGCCCTGGGCGGAACTGGCCCGGGTGAAACTCGCCCTGCTGGAACTCTATGTGTTGCCGGCGGCAAACCCGCCTGCGCGCATCGCCGCCGCCCGTGCGCTCCTGGCCGGGGCCGGCGAGGACTTCACGCGGCGCGACCTGCACCGGCTGGTCGCCCGCGCGACCCTTTTCTACGACCTCGATCCCGCGGCGGCCTTCGCCGACCTGCTTGCGGCCGAGGCGATCGGCGGGCTGCAGGGCGAACCCCATGCCGACCAGCTGGTGCAGCTCGCCGAACTGGCCTGGGAGTTTGGCCGCACCGGGGAGGCGGCCCGTTTTCATGCGCGGCTGGTGGCGGAGCATCCGCGCGATGTGCGGGCCTGGGGGCTTGCGGAAAAATTGGCCGGCCGGCCGGCGCCGGCCCGGGGGAGGTTTGGCCATGCCCCGTAAACCTCGTCTCTGGTTTGCCCTCGGGCTGGCGCTGGCGGCTTATGTCGCGGTCGTCGTGATGGTGTTCACCCGGCCCGGCGCGGCGCTGTCCACCGACAAGCGGCCCGTGATCCGCATCGCGCACTGGCAGGTGGAGGTGGGCCCGCGCGAGGCGCTGGAGGCGCTGGCCGCCGCCTACAATGCCCGCAATCCCGACGTGCGCGTCGAGGTGCTGGCCGTGCCGGGCAACGTCTATGTGCAGTGGCTCCGCACGCAGCTCACCGGCGGCACGGCGCCCGACATCATCGAATTCGGTTTCTGGCTGCACGGCTCGCGCGACATCCCGGCGCGCTATTTCGCGCCGATCACCGACTACGTCGAGCAGCCCAATCCCTACAACCGGGGCACGCCGCAGGAACACGTGCGGTGGCGCGACACCTTTCTCGACGGCCTCAACACCAACGAGGGCTACATCCGCGACCTCAACAACTACTATGCGGTGACGCTCTGCATGCTGAGCATGCGCCTGTTCTACAACGCCGACCTGCTGGAGGAAATCACCGGCTCGCGGGAGCCGCCGCGCACGTATGGCGAGCTGCAGGCGCTCGGCGCCGCCCTGCGGGGCCGCACCAGTCCGCGGGGCGCCGCGCTCGCGCTGTTTGCCGGCAGCAACTTCAACACCAACGTGACGATGGAGGTCCTGCTCGCGCGCACGGCGCTCCCGCTCAACCATGCCCGCGACCGGTTCCGGGAGCACGGCGCGGTGACGCGGGATTTTGCCCTCGATTACCTGCGCGGCGGCTGGGACTACCGGCAGCCCGAGCTGGAGTCGGGCTTTGCGGTGCTGCGCGAGATCGCGCTGCTCACGCGGCCGGGTTTCCAGCAGCTGGAGCGCGATGCGGCGATGCAGGAGTTCATGCGCGGCGAGGCGGTCGCGATCTATACCGGCACCTGGGACGCCACGAGCCTGCAGAAGCTCTCGCCCTTCGAGCTGGCCGTGGCGGAGTTTCCGCTGCCCGACCGCAGCCACCCGGCCGTCGGCGCCCACATGTGGCTGCCGCAGTCGGAGGGCCAGGTGGGCACGGCCGCGCCGTTTTTCCTCAACAACGCCAGCCCGCACCGGGAGGCGGCGATCGATTTCATGCGCTTCATGACGAGCGTGCCGGGCAATCAGATCTTCGTGGAGGCAAGCGGTTGGCTGCCGTCCGTCGAGGGGGTCGAGGTGCCCGCCCATCTGCGGCCGCACCTGCCGCGCCGCGACGGCTGGATGGGCCGGTCCGCGATTCTGCGCGCCTTCGGGGCCGAGACTTCCACCGTCTGGCAACGGCTCGCCCACCGGCTCGTGAGCCGGGAGGGCGGGGTGGACTCGTTTTTGACGACCTTTGAGCCCGCCTTTGCGGCCGGGCTGCGCACCGATCTTGGCCGGGATGCCCGCAACGCCCTCGACAGCATGCGCCGCCAGGTGCCCGCTCTCGCCGGACTCGCCACCCTGGACCGGCTGGAAGGCCCGGACCCCGCGCGCCTGGCCAACCGGCTGGAGCGCGAGTCCAGCCAGCACCTCACCGAGGCGCGTTATTACGAGACGCTCGCCGTCCTCGAAAAGGGTCCGGCCGTCACGCAGTGACGCGCCGCAGGTTGTCGCACACGATGGCGGCGGCGACGGCGGCGTTGAGCGACTCCGCCCCGCCGTAGCGCGGGATGGTGACGTAATGGGTCACCAGCGCCTTGGTCGCGGCGGAGAGGCCGCGGCCTTCGCTGCCGATGACGATCACGGCATCGCGCCGGGGCTCGAGCGCGTGCACGTCGGCCCCGGTGAGATCGCAACCCAGCACCGGCGTGGTGGCGGGCAGGCCCGCGAGGGCGGCGGCGGGGTCGGCGGTGTGCACGGCCACGCGCGCGAAGGAGCCCATGCTGGCGTTGATCACCTTCTGGGAAAACAGGTCGGCGCAGTCGGGCGACAGCACGACCCGGTCGAGCGCGAACCAGTCGGCGACGCGCAGAAGCGTGCCGACGTTGCCGGGGTCCTGCACGCCATCGAGCAGGAGGGTGAGCCCACGGGCGAGGCCGGCGGGCGGCAGCGGCCGGCGGTGGATCCGGCCGACGGCCAGCACGCCGGACGGAGTCGGGAAGTGGCTGGCCTTGGCCATTTCCTCCGGGGTCAGCCGGTGCGTGGTTTGGCCGGACCAGGCGGCGGTGGCATGGATTTCCTCGAAGACAAATCCCGCCGCCAGCAATTCGCCCACGACCTTTTCCCCTTCGACCACGAACAGGCCCGCCGCTTCGCGGTGCTTTTTGTCGCGCAGGGAACGCAGGCGCTGGAGCTCGGCCTTGGTGGGCATGCCGGCAGTGTTGGCGGCGGCCGCGCGGGTGCAATCCTGCGCGTGGTTGCATCCGGGAGAAAAATTCCCCACGTATCGCCGGACTTTCTTATGACCACACCTCTGGGTTGGGGAATACTGGCCACGGGCCGGATCGCGGGAATCTTTGCGCAGGGCGTCGCCCGGTCGCAACACAGCCGGCTTGTCGCCGTGGGAAGCCGCGCGCTGCCCAACGCGGAGCGGTTTGCGCGGGAGTTCGGCGTGCCGCGGGCACACGGCTCCTACGAGGCGCTGCTGGCCGATCCGGAGGTGCAGGCGGTCTACATCGCCGTGCCGCATCCGCAGCACGTGGAGTGGGCGGTGAAGGCCGCGGAGGCCGGCAAGCACATCCTCTGCGAGAAACCGATCGGCCTGAACCGCGCGGAGGCGATGGTCATCGCCGAAGCGGCCCGCGAGCACGGCGTGCTGCTGATGGAGGCGTTCATGTATCGCTGCCATCCGCAGACGGCGAAGATCGTGGAACTCGTGCGCAGCGGGGCGTTGGGCGAGGTGAAGCTCGTGCAGGCGTCGTTCGGCTTCAACGCACCCTTCAACGCCGCCTCGCGGCTCTGGGCCAACGCGGCCGGCGGCGGCGGCATCCTCGATGTGGGTTGCTACCCCGTTTCGCTGGCCCGGCTCATCGCGGGCGCGATGAGCGGCCGGCCGTTCCTGGATCCGGTGGCGGTCACGGGCGCCGCCCAGCTGCATCCCCAGACCGGCGTGGATGTCGTCGCGGCGGCGACGCTGAAGTTCGCCAACGGCCTCGTCGCGCAGGTGGCGACGAGCGTCGGTGTCGGGCAGGACAACTCCGCCCGCCTCTACGGCACGGCGGGCATGCTGCACGTGCCTTCGCCGTGGATTCCTCCGAGTGACGGCGAGGCCGCGAAGCTCTTCCTGCACAAGGACGGCAAGGTGGAGGAGATCGCGATCGTCACCCCCGCCGCCCTCTACGGGCTCGAGGCCGATGCGGTGGCCGGGGCGCTGGCCGCGGGCCGGCGCGAAACCGCGGCGATGAGCGTGGCCGACACGCTGGGCAACATGGCCTCGCTGGATGCGTGGCGCGCGGCCATCGGCCTCGTTTACGAGCAGGAAAAGCCGGAGAACTTCCGCCACACCCACGCGCGCCGCCCGCTGCGCCGCCGCCCGGGCCCGTTGATCCCCTCCGCCGCCATCGCCGGCTTGGACAAGCCCGTCTCGCGCCTGATCATGGGCTGCGACAACCAGGAGACGATGGCGCACGGTGCGGCCGTCTGGGACGACTACTACGAACGCGGCGGGCTGACCTTCGACACGGCCTATATCTACGGCGGCGGGCTGCAGGAGAAGCTGCTCGGCCACTGGGTGAAACATCGCGGGCTGCGCGAGGAAGTGAGCCTGATCGTGAAGGGTGCGCACACGCCCTACTGCAATCCGGACGACCTGGTCCGGGAGTTCGACGTCTCGCTCGGCCGGCTGCAGACCGGCTACGCCGACCTCTATGTGATGCACCGCGACAATCCCGACGTGCCGGTGGGGGAGTTCGTGGACGTGTTGAACGAGCAGGTGCGGGCCGGGCGCATCCGCGTCTTCGGCGGCTCCAACTGGTCGCTCCCGCGCATCGCGGCCGCCAACCGCTACGCGGCGCGCAAGGGCCTCCGGGGCTTCGGCGTGGTGAGCAACAACTTCAGCCTCGCGCGCATGGTGAACCCGGTCTGGGCCGGCTGCATCGCGGCGTCGGACCCGGACTCGCGGCGCTGGCTGAAGAAGCACCAGTTTCCGCTGCTGGCCTGGTCGAGCCAGGCGCGCGGCTTCTTCACCGACCGCGCCGGGCCGGACAAACGCGACGACGAGCAGCTCGTGCGTTGCTGGTATAGCGACGACAACTTCGCCCGCCGCGAGCGGGCCGTTGCGCTGGCGGCGAATAAGGGTGTCACCCCCATCGCCATTGCCGCGGCCTATGTGCTGCACCAGCCGTTCCCGACCTTCGCCCTCATCGGCCCGCGCTTCATCCACGAGACGGTGAGCTCGCTCGACTGCCTCAAGGTCGAGCTGACGCCGCGCGAGCTGGCCTGGCTCAACTTGGAGCGCGAGCGGCCCTGACCGCGGTCGCCTCCCCGTCGGCTGCAACCGGACAAAGCAACCCATTGGGTTACTTTGTCCGGGTGGCGGAATTCCTGTTGTCAGCGTGGCGGGCGGGGACAGCATGGGGCGCAAACACCCGTCCCATGAAACGCTTCGCCCCGCTGGCCCTGGTTGCGCTGATGATTGCCGTAATCGTGACGCCCCTCTGGGCGGCGGCCGGACCGGCTCCCGCCAAGAGCAAGGCGCCCGGCGCCGAATTTGCCGCGACCATCACGGCCGTCACGGGCATGGCCATCTCGCCGTTGCTCGGCGCGGGCGGCTACGGGGCCTACCAGTGGTTCACGGCCAAGGACGAAGCGGCGCGGGCCGCCCTCCCGTGGTATGCGCAGATGAGTTTTTGGCTGCCGGCGCTGGCGCTCGTGGGTGCAGTGGCGGCGAAGGATTCGCTCGGCGCCGTGTTGCCGCCGGGCTGGAAGAAACCGCTCGATGTGCTGGAGACGGTGGAAAACAAGGCCACCGGGCTGGTGGCCGCAGGCGCCATCATCCCGTTTACGATGGACGCCTTCAGCAAGATGCTGGTGGCGGGCGCGGAGACCGCGGAGCCCGCCGCGCCCACCGGGCTGGCGATGATCCATCTCGGGGCGATCGATCTTTCCTGGCTGCTGAACCTGCTGACCGTGCCCTTCGGCATCGCGGTCTTTGCGATCGTCTGGATGGCTTCGCATGCGATCAACGTGCTCATCCTCCTCAGTCCGTGGGGAGCGATTGATGCGGCGCTCAAGGGCGCGCGCACCGCGCTGCTCGGTCTGCTGACCCTCACCGCGACGATGAACCCCTGGATCAGCGCGGCGCTGTCGGTGGTCATCATCATCATCGCCTATTTCGTGGCGGGCTGGGCCTTCCGGCTCACGGTTTACGGCGGCATCTTCAGCTGGGATTTTTTCACGCTGCGACGGGCGCGCTACCGGGTGCGGCCCGACGAAAACAAGGTCTTTGCCGGCGGCAACCTGCCCGAGGTGCCCGTGCGCACCTACGGAAAATTGCGGCAGACGGACGACGGTCTGTCCTTCGCCTACCGGCCCTGGCTGGTCCTGCCCGAGCGCAGCGTGAAGGTCGCGGGTGACAATCTGTCGGTCGGCAAGGGATTGTTTTTCTCCACCGTCATCACCGGGAAGGAAGAGACGTATTTCATCCTGCCGCCGCGTTACCGCGGCCATGAGGATGAGTTGGTGAAAGCCTACGGCTGGACCGGGTTGCAGCCGGCCGGCCTGCGCAAGGCCTGGAGCGTCCTGCGCGAACTCTTCGGCGGTGGCGCGGCGAAGACCCAGGTGGCATGAGCCGCGCGGTGCTCATCGCCCGCTGGCTGGCGGCCCTTTTCTTCACGGCCGCGGGAGCGAATCATTTCCTGAACCCCGGGATCTACCTCGGCATGATGCCGCCGTGGCTGCCGTGGCCGGAGGCGCTCAACTATCTCAGCGGCGCGGCGGAGATTGCCGGCGGCCTCGGCCTGTTGTGGGCCGGCACGCGGCGGCTCGCGGGCTGGGGGCTGATCGCCCTGCTGGTCGCGATTTTTCCGGCCAACGTGCATGTGGCGCTGCAGGGCGAGATGCCCGGGCTCGACGTCTCCCCGTTCATGCTCTGGCTGCGGCTGCCGTTTCAGGCCGTCTTCATCGCGTGGGTGTGGTGGGTGGCCGTGCGAGCCGAAACTCGTGCCGCGCCCTGAGGGCTGCCGCTTTTTCCGTCAGGCGCACGCGGTGCAGACCTTCGCCCCAGGAGGCGGCGAGCAGGGGGTCGTCTATCTGCCGCGGTTCCGTGGTGGCGACCAACCGGTTGACATCGTAATGCAGGATGGCGGCGGCCCCGGCGGGAGTCTGTAGCCGCAGCACGCCCGGCACGGACAGATCGGGAGCGACGCAGGTGATGAAGTGGAACAACGCCGGCCGGTGCGCTTCCTGCAACTCGTAGTCGTCCACGAGCGTGATGCCCAGGCCGCGCTCCAGACGGAGCGTGCGGGTCCATTTTCGCACCGCGGCTTCGGCCGGATAGGCGCCGGCGAGGTCGAGCCGGAACGTGGCGGTGGCCTCATCGGCCTGATAGGAGGCGTCGCGGGCGGTGAAGCTCCGGCCGTTTGACTGCTCCGTGCCGTTGATGACAGGCAGGTTGTGCCACTGGGTCTGCATCGTCCAGATCTCGTAGCGCCGTGGGCTGAAGGTCTTCGCGGTGTAGGTTTCGACGCCGATGTCGATCAGCAGCGGTTCGCCGTCGAGGAAGATGACGAAATTGCCGACATCGTTGTGATTGTGGCTCTCGGCATTGTGGCCGCCCTTGGCGGCGAGGTAAAAGCCCTCCGCCGTGCCGCCGGTGTCGCGCGCCACCGCGACCTGCAAATCCGGCAACCACACGTCGCGCAGCAGCGGGGCGGCGGCCGGGCTGGCCGCGACTTCCGCCGCGGCGAAGAGATTGGCGAGGAGGCGCGTGGGGGTGTTGATTTTGCCAAGCCAGGGCAGCGGCCGGCGGCCGTGCAGCCACGCGCCGAAGGCGCAGAGCGGCGCATTGCCGATGCGCCGGCCGAATCGCCACACCAGCAGGCCGTCCACCTCGCCGCGCGCCTGGGCATCGGCGAAGTTGAGCAACCAGTCGCCGCTGATGTGGGCGCGCATGACGTAACGCGCGAGCTCATGGACGAGCGGCTCGCCATAGAGATCGAGGCGACCGCCGGTGGCCGCGTGCAGGAGTTCCAGCGCGTCGAAGAGGCTGGCGGCGGCGCGACCCCAGTAGGCCGGACCCTCGTCGCAGCCGCCGTCGGCCGGTTGCTGGTTGAGGAAGACATCGAGACTAAGCAGACTCTTGTGCACGGCCTGCACGC
>VFQQ010005280.1_pt1 | contig 10803 bp, 15 predicted proteins | sample 3512341 | NCBI WGS metagenome assembly VFQQ01 (sample SAMN10412373, study PRJNA504923) | tailings metagenome | isolation source: Relicate 2 Philex TSF1 revegetated site | place: Philippines: Tuba, Benguet | collected 2017-08-29
CCCGCGTGCCTGACGCTCCTAGCTGCCGTCTGTTACAGCCAGTCTGCGCAGGCTACCGCAAAGCAAGCTGTTGAACTAGCTTCACTCCTGTGCTGCTGTCTTTCAATCAGCAAACAGCAAGTGCAGACATCATGAACAGCTGGCATTGTAAGAAGGCTGGCTTGGCTCTGTGCAGGACCTCCAGCGCGCGAGGCTGTATGCCGATCTTGCCTGACCTTGCTGCACCCGCTCTCCTGGCAAACAGAGCGTCCGGGTGTGCGTTTGCTCACCTGAGCTCGTCCTCGCCTGCTGCTGTTGGCAAGTCAATCTTGTTGCCCAAAACCAAGACTGGCACGGTCGCAAGCGAGTCGTCGGACAACAAGGCATCCAGCTCCTTCTTGGACTCTGGAAAGCGGTCTCTGTCTGCTGAATCTACCAAATACACGATAGCGTCCACCTGCAGGGGGCATTGGCGTCAGCACAGGTGCAGCGCGGTGAGCACGCACGGTCTCCGGTGCTACAGCCGCGCGGCCAATTAAGAGCTGTGCCTTGCTCCCACCTTTGCGTAGTAGTCTCGCCACACACGTCGTGCAATCTCGTGCCCTCCGAGGTCAAAGGCCTTGAAGTTGATGCCGGCGAGCTGTAGCTCTTCTGACGTGGGGTATTGCGTAGGCTGGTGCTGTGCCACACGGTCGTCCTTGAGCATGTGCATAAGGGTGGTCTTGCCAGCATTGTCAAGGCCCAGGAACAGAATCTTGGCGTTCTTGTTATAGAGCCTGCGCACGGACGACCGCACGCGTGAGTGTCTAAGGTGAGCACACCGGGATCTTTGTGTCTACTCCTCTCTGCCATGTATTGGCTGCACAAGGAGAAGTGCTATGTGACAGAGTTTCATCTCCAAAGGCCCTGGAAGGTTCAGAGGCTGCAGGGCTGTTCTTGTGTCACTGCTTCGGGGCTGACCCTGCGTCAAACTTACCCCAAGTAGTTCAGCATGCCGCTAATCCAGTTCCATAGGAACGACATTTTGCGTCGGTGCTGTTGCTAAGAACAAAGGCTGGCGAGCTTCGCGAAGGTTTGGCGTGCGGCAAACGGCAGAGAAGCGAGTTGCTTGTCTTGCGATGGTATGAGCGTTGCGAGGTACAGGAAGCGGTGAAGGATGAGGGGGAAAAGGAAGAAGAGAGGCCAACGCCACTGCCGTTTTACACCTGCACCTTTGCGTTGGCATCCCAGGCCGCCCGTCGCGCCCTTGTGCCCGCACTAGTCTTGGGAGCCGCTCTAACCTGCGCATACAGCGCCATCACAGGCCTGCAGTGTCCCTTGCGCTGAAGAGCACCGGGCCTCCGCGATGACAGCACAGGGCGCGCCCATCCGCCTGCTGGCGCAGGTGATGGCCAGACTCCGGGCTAGCGCGGCTGGCCGCCTTGCTGATGTGCACGCCTGCCGTGGGATCCCGCATCCGCATCACGCGTGGGGCGCCGATCAGCACGCCACCGCAGTAGCGATACAGACCCGCAGACAGACCACGCAGGCAGCCAGGAAGGACGCCACCAGTGAAGGAGGCGAGGACGACGAACTGAAGATCACAAGGAAGCGAGTGAGTGAGCTCTGCGAGGGCCCGCATGCCCTGCACATCGCAGCACGGCAAGCGGCCAGCGCCTGACACCTGCGCTTGGCTGGCATTCTATAGTTGCAATGCTTTGTTGCTGCGCCTGCAGGAGCATGTGTTCGTTAGCCATCTAAAGCAGAAGGGCGTGAGAGGCGACCGGCCGCTGCTCTCCGAAGACGGGTATCGGCAGATCTTCTTCCCAACTATGACGATGCAGGTGGGCGCCTCCTTTCCCTTTTGCGCGCGCGCACACACAGAGCACACAGTGTACACACCACTCTATACGGGGATGGGTTTGTGAAGCAGCAAGCGGGCTGCGGACAGCGCAGGCTGTGTCTTTATACGTGAAAGATACTGGTCATAACATGCGCTGTGCGTTGCTTCGTATGGTGTGTTCTTGCAAGCTACTGGTTCTGGGTTGCGATGCCTTGCATTGTGCGTTGTGTGTGGTGGTGTGTACTACAGATGCTTCCACCCTCAGAAAAGGTAATGGAGGAGATAAAGGCCACAGGATGGACACGTGAGGTGGCGTTTAAGGTCAAGCCACACGTGACCAAGGTGTGAACACACACACGCACGCACGCGCACAGACACACACACACAGAGAGAGAGAGGGGGGGGGGGGGGAAGAGAGAGCCCGTCGACCCCATTCCGTGCACGTGAGCTTGTGCCTCGAATGCCTTTCTCATGTCTGGTCACCTGTGACAGGATTTGTGTCCCATGGATATGTATGTGTGTGTACGTGTGTGTGTGTGTGTGTGTGTGTGTCACTTGCAGTTGGAGATCAAGGCGTATCTAGAGGCGGTGTACAGTATGGAGGTAGAGCGCGTATCCACCATGAACTACCTAGGGCGAGTTGTGTATCTGCCAGCTAAGGTGAGCCACACACACACACACACAGACACAGACATACACGCACCTAGAGTGAGGCTGTTGTACACGCATGTGTCTGTAAGACTCCTCAGCTTGCGCAACGTTGCGGCACGTAATTTCTTGCTTGTCCCTTGTGCGCATGCACACCCCCATGTATTTCGCCGCCTGCGTGCACATGTGTGTCTCAGCGCGTATGCACCGTTACATATGTATGCTTGCCCCTTGTGCCCATGCATGACCGCAGAAGAAAGGCGAGCCAAACATTCCCGCACGTTTCGACGACTACAAAAAAGCATATGTCATCTTCAAACCGCCAGCCGGCATCTCCCTGGAGACACCCGAGCCGCAGCCCTCGCCCGCGCAGATGCTCGAGACGCTGCGGCGCGTGCGCCGCGCGCGGCGCACGCCCGGCTCCCAAGACTACCCAGAAGACCCAGACGCACAAGACCCAACTGACTACTCTGACAGCGAAACCGATACTGATAACAACAAAGAGATCATTCTGCGAAGGCAGGGTAAGCATGGTCCGTTTCTGCCGGCTCAGGATGAGGATGCTGTGCGTGCGCACTATCCGCGTGAGAGGCGCGGGGCGTATCTTGTGGCGAGGGATGGGGTGGTGAAGATCAGGAACCCACACGAGCTGTTGGAGAAGCATGACTTGGCGGGGAGGGCGTTACCGGAGGTTGAAAAGTTCGTTGAAAAGGACAAGAAGTAGGTTAGGATGCGTTTTGCACGCACACACACACGGACATGCACACGTGCACAGGGTTTGGACATGCTGGGCTGCGATGAGGGCTGGCGTGTTTGCACGTACTAGTACGCGTGCACGCAAAATAGGACAATAGCTAGGACACTGACTCGTAGGATGTGACAGAGTGGCTGGATTAGGCAGACGCCCTTGCTTTGCGTTGCCTGGTCCTGCAAAGTGTAGCCGGTAGAAGTTTTGAGTAAGGCATGCCATTGAGCTAGGAGTGCGTTTGCTTGCGCTGTCGAGGTGCACAGGTGGGCTGATTGTGTAATCCTGGTTATCCGCTTGTACGCTTTAGAGGTGCGCACATGAGCTGACCATGAGCTGACCGTGTAGACATGTTTATCCGCTTGTACGCTGTGAGAAAGGGCTGTGTGCGGCAGCGGTTGACACGCCTACATGGCGTACTATAGCTACTGGCCCAGAACACGCATTACATGATGCATACTGCACTCACACGCAAGACACCTATAGGCTGTTCGCTATACGCCAGCTTGTCCGCGCACGCTACCATGCACTACACGTGTGCCTGCGTGCTGATCCCTACATGTGACATGACACACTCGCACTGTGCCAAACCCTGACACAGCTCTGCAACAACAGTCTGGTGTGACACCACGTGTGACATAACGACATGGTATGTGACATGTCCGCCCCCTAATGCATGAAAAGAACCAAATGATAACCATAAGCGTGAATATGCAGTCTCCGTGCAGCCTCAGTTGGCCTTGAAATAGGTCTCTGTTAGTCCATGGAGCCATGAGCAAAAAAGGGCTGCGAGGGCCACACGCTCAGTGTCATAGGTCAGCTACTGCCAATGGGTCAGCCCAGGTCATTGCTCAGCCCCTCATCTACTCGTGTGTCAGTCTATGTGTGGCCCTAGTCAAGTGCATAGGCCATGTGTCGAGCCATGTGTTGAAAGGCCCGTGCTCGCAGCGTCTACTCGTGTGTCAGTCATACGTCAGCCACTCATCAGCCCAAGCCATTGCTCAGCCCCCTGTCTGCTCACCGGCTTGTGTGTGTGTGTGTGTGTATGTGTGTTCTGCGTTAGCCTGCAACCCCTGTGCGCTCACTGAACCAAATCTCACTGCGAATCACTCCTGCCTGACTAAGCCCGCCCGCCAACCCAACCTGTCAACCATGCGCGTCTCACTTGCCCTTGCTTCACGTGCTGCTATGTAAGGGCCCTTCTGTTCACACGTTAGAGGTACTAGAGCGTCCGTGTTTCTGATTGGCGAGCACATGGGCTTCACCTGACAGCAATCTACGTGTGTGTGTGTGTGTGTGTGTGTATGTGTGTGTGGGCGTGTGTGTGTGTGTCTGCTGCAAGGGCTACTGTCCGCCCAGTATGTGTGTGTATGTGTGTGTGTGTGTGTGCTGTAAGGGTCACTGTCCGCCCAGTATATTTTTCATTGTCTCATATGTGCCCCAACAGATAGCTGCTGAGGGGGCATTGAACAGGACACGTGGTCTGAGACCCCGCCAAAGAGCCTTCCAACCCTCCTCCTGAGCTATCCGCCGCATCACTGGGAACTGTGAAAACACACACACACACACACACACACACACACACACACACACACACACACACACACAGGCGTGGATACACCCTGCCTTTCTCGCAGAGCGCAGTACTTACGCAACCATACCTTGAACGCGTAACCTAGCCAATCCAAAGCACACGCGTGCATTTGTTCCTGTGTAGGTGGTCAAGATGGGCACGTGCATGTGTGCTGCAGAGCGCTGTACGAACGCGTCTGTGTGTGTGTGTGTGTGTGTGTGATACAGACAGCTCTGATCACTCACCACGGCAGTCGTGTTGTACCGTTTAGCGGAGAGCACCCCCTCTGTTTGTAACCTTGTCTTGACGACGTCAAAGGGCGTAGTGACAGCTGTATGACACACACACACACACACACACACACACGTCTAGACAGCCACATTACAGACTCTGTCAATGCTTTCCACGCGCACTCCGCGCACAAGACGCCGACAAGTGCTAGGAAGTGCAGGTTGCCCACTGCGTGCGTGTGTGTGTGTGTGTGTGTGTGTGTGTGTGTGTGTGTCGTACCTGCAGCGCAGCCCCCTGCCAGTCCCCCTGCGAACAGCTGTACTGCGAGTGTGTCATCAGTTGCGTCCTCAGTGCCTGTGATAATACGTTTCATAGCGTCGTATACACTGTGAACACACGCACACACACACGCACACATGCACACACACACGGACCTCAAGAGTACGAGCAGCCCTTGGTCAACGCACGCCAGAGTATATCGGATCAGGATGCAGTTGAAGGTCTGGACGCACTTGAATAAGCCCATGCATGCACAGGCGGCACGGGAGAGATGCTCAGTACAGAACAGTCATGCATGCGGCGCTCACCTAAAGTGCATAGCTATAAAGGGTACATTCATGACCAGTGTTGTCCGATAGGACCTAAAGAATGCAGGTACCCCCTCCGTACGGTATACTTGTCGTATACAATCCCATACACCCTTGTAGGGCGACCCTGACACCTGCACACACACACACACACACACACACACACACATGCATGCATGCATGCATCACCCATGGCGCTCTGCGCGAACATTTCTCTGCTGAAGGTGCACGAGCACAGCACCATATCAAAGGCTTGATGCACTGGGGCACATGACGTGAACAGGCCGCCTTGTGTGCACGAGCGCAGCACCCGCTGTACTGCACCTGGCGTGGTGCATGGTGCGTGGTGCATAGATAACAAGAACACCTTACCTGTAGTCTCTGTTTGATGACGTCAGCACACATCACTCGTGCAAACGTGGCCATGTTACACATGCAGCTATATCTAACTGTGATGCATGCATGGCTCACCTGTAGTCTCTGTTTGATGACGTCAGCAGGGGTCATAATCGCATCATTAAACGCCGTGGCCACAGCGCCGGCCAGCCCAGCTATCAACGGACTATGGCCCTGTTCGTTGCCACCTAACTGCTCCTTCACTGCCTCGTACACAGCGAAGTGGAGGGCGTGGGCAGGCCTGCAAATATGTCAGAAAAGTGCATGTCAGCAAGTCAGTCCTGAGCGTAGCCTGGCGTGACGGTGCGCTTCTGCTTACGCATACAGTGACACGGGACGTGACACCACTTTTACTGGCACACTCGCTGCGCATGCAAAGGCATGGCATGTATGGTAGTCCCCACAAAGCCACTCTTCTGCTATTCGCTTCATGTACGATCAGACATGCTTTGAGCAGTGAAACACGCCGCACGATCAGACATGCACGAAACACGCTGCACGATCAGACATGCTTTGAGCAGTGAAACACGCTGTGACTTACCCCGCGCCTGCAGCCACAGCGCCCACGCCTTTATACAACCCTCCGAGCCCGTCTCTCCGCAACGCTGAACTGACCGCCGCAGATATAGACTGCCTATGTAGCTGCGCACAACAGAAAAACACGCGCGCACTTACACATGTACTCACACATGCTGTCTTGGCATGTCACGTACCCGCACTTCACTGTCAGGCTACATACAGTTGTCATGCATGGCTGTTGAGCATGTGTGTTGTGCAGTCATGCTGAGAGCTGTGTTGTGTGTGTGTGTGTGTGTGTGTGTGTGTGTGTGTGTGTGCGCTGTGTGACTCACTCTCTGCCCTGGGTGACTGAGTGCCTGCATTCGCGTCTTTATTGTATCGACTGGATACATCGCCACGTGCTCAACCATGCCAGCTGTGGCGCCCGCTATCATATGCTGCGTGTAAGGGCAGGGTACAAATTGTGCAGGGTTTAGTGAGGCACTGTAATCACGCGGCTGCACTGAAGATCCCAAAGCGCGTACTGCTGCTCTCCACTCACAGACACGAATGTCAGCCCATCGTATGTCTGCTGGGGGTCGTTGATGACTAGGATCTCTGTCTCCATCTGTCTGGAGCGCGCACGATGTAGCTAGTACGCGCCCAGCCGCGCGCTCAGATAGGTTCGCGGCTCTGCGGTACTCGTGCTGTCCCTTAGTACTGGATGTTGTATGATGGCCCGCCTTGCCCCCAGCTGAGCGATCAGCTATGTACAGGCTTCAATGGCTTGACTGCAGGGCCGGAGTGCAAGCGGGCTGGGAGTTCTCCGAGGTGCGCACTCTGCTGGCGGGCACGGTGGGCGGCGTGGCACGGACGACGGCAGGGTGCTCTGGCACGCTTCTAGGCCTTCCCAATGTTTCAGCAAGCAAAAGCTACCTCCATCGGGCAGAGAGGGGACCACAGGGGTCACCCTATGACACAGGGAGTGACTGTGCTTTTTCGTTGCGACTGTGCGCTGCGTGCACCTTGCTGCGTTGCCCTTTGCTTGCTGAGTTGAGCTAACAGCACTGCGCAGGAAGCTGGGCCATCGGTGTTGCACCCACGCACCCTCATCTGACCTGTCGTGTCTAGCGCTTGTCAGTGCAGCAAAGGCACAGCGCCATTGGTAGTACATTGGTGCTCAGAAGGACAAGGAATTCGTGCGCTTAGCAGCAGGCGAACAGCAACGCGCCGCGCGCTTCTGGGCACAGCAAAAGCCACAGCCACGCATCCCTTGTAGTCAACACATAGATGGCGCTGCGCAGCCCCTGCTCCCGTCCCCAGGCAGCGCAGACACACTGGCATCCACTAGCTCAGGCGCCGCGGCGAGTGAGCACCCTCTGTGCCCTGCCAGAGCGCTCTGTGCGCGCACAGACGCCCGCTGAAACCCGAGAGCCCTCGCCTTCGTCACCGCCACCCTCCCAGCCTTCACAGCCGTCCCAGCAGGACAAATGGCAAAACGCGCCCCTTGAGCAGCACTTCAAAAACAGCTTCACGATGTCGCAGGCATACGTCAAGGACAGGCCAGCGCCCGTCCCGCTCACAGACTTTGAGGCACGGCGCAAGAAGCGTGATTTGGAAGAAATCTGCGTGGTACGTGCTGTGCGATAGGGCCGCAACACACACTCGCACACACTGACGGACACACAGACGCACACGCACAGATGTGGGTACCAGCAGCCCAGGATGGCGCCGGTGGCGCCAAGGGCATCTCCGTGGCAGCAGTCGCCTGCCGTCATGAGCGTGTGTGCGTGCCTGTGTGCTGTGTCGTGCGTGCAGGCCGGCAAGCGCAAGGGCGTGTCTGCAGAGCTACTCAGCACCAACATGAACCAAGTCGACGTGCTTATCCCAGGACTCGTCAATCTGCACAAGGCCAAGGCATCAGACTGGGTAAGACAGTGTGTATCAACACGGGCGTGCCATGAAGTCAGGCAGGATGCAGGCAGCGAGGCATGTTTACCACGTACATTTCAGCATTCGCAGTGTTACACGTCGCGGGCACCAAAGGCTATATGTCACATATTACAGTATCTACCGCGGGCTGCTGAGCTATGCTGTTTTGGTCTCTGTGTGTGTGTGTGTGTGTGTGTCACATGCAGGTCGTGATCCTCTCAGATCTCAATGGCATCATGACAAAGCTCATCCTTCTTAAGGAGCTGTTTCCTGCAGGTGTGATGATACCTATGTACACATGCCTGTGGGTCCCACACCTGTGGATCGCACGCCAGCATGGGGCTCCGCAGCCAACCACCATGCCTATATAACAGTGAAAATGTCTTTGCATCGCACGTCTATCAGCCGCTATGCATGTTACGGCCCGCGCCTTTTATGCTGGCATCCCAGCTTGCAACAGGCATGCAAACAAGGCTGAGGTGCTGACCTCTTGGTCTGTGTCTCCATGCCATGCCTTGCAGCCAATCTACACAAGATTCTCGCATCGCAGCCCAAGCTCCTACTTAACTCAGAAGAGCAACTGAGATCAGACGCAAGCAAGGTATGGACTGTATACTACGCAAAAGAACTGTTGTGAGCACATGCACAGGCTGAGCAAGGCTTCATGCAGCTGCAAGCTTGCTAGGTAGCATGTTCGTGTTCAAATGTCATCATGCTTCCTTTGCAATGCTTGCATGGTATCTGCTCCAATGGTCCGCAGGTTCGGCGTATGCTCACCAAGGCTCCGGAGCCTGATGCAATCATTGAGGCTGTGCCGGTGAGTGTACACAGACACACATGCCATGTCACAGCACACACCAATGGCCCGACTGAACGTACCTATGGCCCACGTGCACTCAATAAGTCTAGGTATGCTTTGTCGCTCACGTGTTCGCATGTCCTATGTCTCACAGGATCTGATGAACCCCATCACACTAAGTAGATCTCTGGCCCAGCTGCAGGCATTGTATAAAGGTGAGGTAACTTGGCTCGATCTTAGCCATGCCATAGGCACAGGACAGTCGCAGTCCATCGCCACATCTGGGGGCACAGCCACCGCTTCTGCGGATCAGAGAAAGAGCGCAAGGGTGTGTGCCTCTGTGTGTCTCAGGTTGTGATCCAGTCGAGCTGCTGGTCAAGAATCCTACCATCCTACTACACATGGGCGAGGCCACCGTTGAAGGTAAGCAGCACGCAGCACTGTCACCCACACATGAGCGGCTCACAATATAAGGCACCCTAGACATGGAAAGAATCTGATGAGAGCCGACTCGAGCCTCTCAGATGGTGTAGCAAGAAGGGTCCGTGCTGCATGCATCCAAGGGCAGCGGGCTTCGCCGCCTGCGCGCCTGCAGAGCACGCCGAGCTTGCTGACTGGTGATCCCACCTTCGCAGCGGGGTGGTGCGGAGTGTGTGTGTGTCAGTGGGTTGTGTGGGTTGATCGGGCCACACGGTGAGCCATGACACACAGGACAGCACGCAGAACGCCAGTTTGAAGCGTGTAAGTGTAAATCGGCGGTTTTGAATATCTATGAAGGAAGACCATAGACCATACACCCAGAGCAGGCCCTTCACGTGTCTGTCCCCACTGTCTGACCAGCTGTGCGAATATTCATTCAAAACGTCTCGTGCGTTCCATGTCCTGTGAGGAAGGCATTCCAGGTCCCTTAACAGAGAGTCAATATGTCTTGTTGTAGGGTTAGCACCCCTCCAACCCTAACCCTGACCCTGCACTGTCTGCCTGGCTGCTGCACCACGCAGCCGTCACTGATTACGATGAAGAGGCGGGCGGAGACTCGCAATGAGAGAGAGTGAGAACGAGAGAGAGAGCGAGTGTGAGAGAGTGTGAGAGTGAGTGAGCGTGTGTGTGAGAGCGTATACAGGAACCAGTGCGTGTGAGAGAGTGGGAGTCGCGTTGTGTGTGTAGCTGTACGCCTGTTCTCTGTGTGTGTGTTGTGTGTTTCTGTATATGCGTGCAGATTCTGCAGAGTACGGAGAGCTAAGCACCAAGGACTGATCAGCCTATCACAATAACCAGCCTCTCAGTGCGCTGAAGCTCTTCGAGACGGGCTACATGCAGTTTTGCGGTGCACCTGATGTCATGATCATCGTACTCAAGGACCTGTTGGAGAGTCTCCGCTGCTACAGTCTCACTGAGCCGCTGATAGAGTTCTCCAGGATTAACTGTGCCTAGAACCCTACCTAAGCCTAGCGTAATCATACAGACAGGCACGCGTGATTAGCCCACAGGCACGCGTAGACGAACCAGAGCCAATACACGTGACCACAGACAGATTCTCTCAGCTTTGCTCTGACGAGTTTCTTACTTGGCTTGTTGTTCAGTGTTCAGCTC
>VFQQ010005281.1_pt1 | contig 10802 bp, 12 predicted proteins | sample 3512341 | NCBI WGS metagenome assembly VFQQ01 (sample SAMN10412373, study PRJNA504923) | tailings metagenome | isolation source: Relicate 2 Philex TSF1 revegetated site | place: Philippines: Tuba, Benguet | collected 2017-08-29
CAGGGCGATCCGAGCCGATGTGACGGGCGTCACGCAATGCGCGATTGGGCGCGCAAACCCAGCAGGCGCCTTGTTCATGCCCCATTCATCTCGCCGGTACCGAAGAACCGAGTGAGCTTGATTGGACACCCGCGGCGCCGCGTCCTAAACACCTTGCCGAACGCGTTTCCGGAGATAAGCGCATGCCGGCCATCGCCGACCTGAAGGTCAAGCTCTACACCGACGGTGCCGAGAAGGCTTCCATCGTCGAGATGGCGAAGAAGCCGTGGATCCAGGGCTTTACGACCAATCCCTCGCTGCTGAAGAAGGCCGGCGTCTCCGACTATGCGGCCTATGCGAAGGATCTCGTGGCCGCGGTGCCGGACCATCACATCTCCTTCGAGGTCTTCTCCGACGACCTGAAGGAGATGGAGGCGCAGGCGCGCGTGATCGCGACCTGGGGCACGAACGTCTACGTCAAGCTGCCAGTGACCAATTCTGAGGGCGTGCCGCTCTACGACCTCATCCACAAGCTCTCCCGCGAGGGCGTGAAGATCAATTTCACCGCGCTCTACACCGAGGCGCAGATCGAGGCCTCCGTCGATGCGCTGCGCGGCGGCGCGCCGTCGATCGTCTCGGTCTTCGCCGGCCGGCTCGGCGATGCCGGTCACGACTACATGCCGGTGATGAAATATGCCGTCGGCCTTGCCCGCGGCACCGACACGGTGGAGGTCATCTGGGCCTCGACCCGCGAGGTCTGGAACGTGATCGAGGCCGACCGCATCGGCTGCCATATCATTACCGCGCCGGCCGACATCCTGAAGAAGCTGGAAGGCCTCGGCCGCGCGCCGGAGGATATCTCGCTCGATACGGTGAAGGGCTTCGTGGCGGATGCGAAGGCGGCCGGACTGACGCTCGACGCCTGAGCCGCAGGACAGCCGGCCGAACGGCAGGGCTTGAGCGATGTCGCCGTGGAGTGCGACATTTGCCGCATCATGGATATGGCAACTCAGCACGCTGCCGCGCCGCCGGCGGGTTTCCGGCCGTTCAGGGACATCGAGGGCTTCATCGGCCTGACCGGGCCCTACTGGTGGCGCGACGACGGCTCAGGCGTGGTCGACTACGGCTTCCGCGCCGACGCCCGCCACGGCAACCCCAACGGCGTGCTGCATGGCGGCTCGCTTACCACCTTCATGGACACGGTGCTCGGCTACGAGGTGATCCGCGTCACCGGGCGGCGCTGCGCCACCATCGCGCTCGACACCAAATTCCTGTCGGGCGGCCGGGTCGGCGACTGGGTGCTCGGCCGGGTGAAGGTGCAGAAGATCACCGGCTCCATGGCCTTCATCGACGGCGAGGTCGTTGCCGGCGACAATCTGGTCGCCACCGTCTCGGCGGTGTTCCGCGTGTTCTCGCCGGATGCCGCTCCGATGCAGTTGCCCGGAGGGCCGAAGCCCGTTCCGGCGTCCTGAGCCGTCCGCTGCGTCGCATCGCCCCGCGCCGAATCGTTCGGCCTCGTCTAGACCTTGGTTTTGTCGGAAAACGCCGCTAGGGCTGCCGACCGGGCCGGCCGGGAGTGCTTCGGGCCCGTGCCCGTCGACTGTGAGGACCCCTTCCGCCGTGATCAAGAACATCTTCTCGGTCTCGGCGATCACCCTCGTCAGTCGTGTCTTCGGCTTCGTGCGCGACCTGATGTTCGCTGCCGTTCTGGGGGCAGGGGGGCTCGCCGACGCCTTCTTCATCGCCTTCCGCATCCCCAACCAGTTCCGTGCCATTTTCGGCGAGGGCGCTGTCAGCGCCGCCTTCGTGCCGGGCTTTGCGCGTGTCGCCGCCCAGCGCGGCCAGGATGCGGCACTGGTCTTCGCCGACCGCATCTTCGCCTATCTCCTGCTCGCGCAGGTGGTGCTGCTGTCGCTGGCCTTCGTGTTCATGCCCTGGGTTGTGTCGGTCATGGCGCCGGGCTTCGTCGGCGATCCCGTGCGCTTCCCGGCGGCGGTCGAGCTGACCCGCATCACCTTCCCCTATCTGGCGCTGATCTCGCTGGTCATCCTGATGAACAGCGTGCTCAACGCGGTGGGCCGCTTCGTTGCCGCGGCGGCGACGCAGGTGGTGCTCAACCTCGGCATCATCGGCGCGCTGCTGGTCTCGAACCTGTTCCCGACGCCGGCCCATGCCGCCGCGTGGGGCGTGGTCATTGCCGGCCTGCTGCAGTTCCTGCTGGTCACCGGCGACGCGCTGCGCGCCAACGTCATGCTGGAACTCCGCCTGCCGAAGATCACGCCGGAGGTGAAGCAGTTCTGGAAGACCTTCCTGCCGGCGACGCTGGGCTCGGCCGGCAGCCAGGTCGCCGTGCTCGCCGATACGATCATCGCGAGCTATCTCGTCAGCGGCGCGGTCTCGTGGCTTTACTACGCGGACCGGCTGAACCAGCTGCCGACCGGGGTCATCGCGGTGGCGGTCGGCACCGTGCTGCTCTCGGAGATGAGCCGCCGGATCGCCGCCGGCGACGAGACCGGCGCGCGCCACGCGCAACTGCGCGCCATCGAGCTGACGCTGGTCTTCTCGCTGCCGGCGGTTGCCGCCTTCGTGCTGGTGCCGGACGTGATCATGAAGGCGCTGTTCATGCGCGGCGCCTTCACCGAGGAGGATGCGCTGCGCTCGGCCAGCGCGCTCGCCGCCTACGGGATCGGGCTGATGGCGTTGGTGCTGGTCCGCCCCTTCACCATCAGCTTCCACTCGCGCGGCGACACCACGACGCCGGTGATCGCGGTCGCCATCGCGCTGGTGGTCAATATCGGGCTGAAGATCGCTTTGATGGGCCCGCTCGGCCATGTCGGTCTGGCACTGGCGACCAGCGTCGGCGTCTGGATCAATGTCGTGCTGCTCGCATGGTTCGCCCGCCGGCAGGGCCTGATCGGCCTCGACGACCGGGCGAAGCGCGTGCTGCCGCGCCTGTTCCTGTCGTTCGGCTTGCTGTGCGCCGCCATCGTCCTCGTCGGCCTGGGCCTCAGGGCCGTCGCGCCCGGGCTTAACGAGAAGCTGCTGCTGGTCGCGCTGATGGGCGCCGGCGGCATCGCCTATGGCGGCGCGCTGATCGCGCTGTTCGGCAAGGACTTCCTCGCCGACTTGAAGCGGCTCAGGCGGGGGGTCGCCGGCTAGCGGCGGTCCCGCTCGATGGGGGTGACGCTCGCCTTCTCGAGCTTGCCGCGCCTGATATAGCTGACCTCGACGGGCAGGCCGATGCGCGCGCCGACCATCAGCCGCACCACGTCATCAGCGCCGGTGACCGGCTGGCCGTCGAGATAGAGCAGGATGTCGCCGTCGCGCAGGCCGGCGCGATCGGCCGGGCTACCCGTCTCCACCGAGGCGATCATGGCCGCGGAATCGCGGGTCAGGCCGAGCGCCAGCGCTGCCCGGCGCGGTACCGGCACCTGGTGGGCGCCGATGCCGAGATAGGCGCGCCTGACGCGGCCGTGCCGGATCAGTTCGGACAGCACCACCGAGGCGGTGTTGGAGGCGACCGCGAAGCAGATGCCCTGCGCGCCCATGATGACCGCCGTGTTGATGCCCACGACCTCGCCGGTGGAGGCGACCAGCGGCCCGCCGGAATTGCCGGGATTGAGCGCCGCGTCGGTCTGGATGACGTCGTCGATCAGGCGCCCCGTCTGCGAGCGCAGCGACCGGCCGAGCGCCGAGATGACGCCGGCGGTGACGGTCGATTCGAAACCGAGCGGATTGCCGATGGCGACGACCAGCTGGCCGCGCCTGAGCGCCTTGGAATCGCCGAGCCTTGCGGCCGGCAAGAGGGCGGGATCGTCGACCCGGACCAGCGCCAGGTCGGTGTCGGGGTCGTCGCCGACGAGGCGCGCCGAGAGGTCGCGGCCGTCCTGGGTGGCGACGCGGATGGAAGTCTTCTCGCCCTTGCGGCCGCCGGCGACGTGGCTGTTGGTGAGAAGCAGGCCGTCCGGGGAAATGATCACGCCCGAGCCCGTGCCGGCGCGCCGGGCATCGGCACCCGACACGGTCAACCGGACGACGGCAGGGCCGACCGTATCGACGATGCCGGTGACGGCGTTCGAATAGGCATCGAGCAGCGGTCCGTCATCGACGGGCAGCGCTGGGGCGGTCGACGGCGCGTCGGCCGCATCGTCGTCACGGACGAAACGGGGGCTGAGGTCCAGCATGGGAGGAACTCCGGGGGACTTTCGACGCAGATGGTGTGCCAGGCGACGCAATGCGAGAGCCGCATCGGCGGCATGAACCTTTGTGTGCACTGCAGCGACACAAGGCCCAGCACGGGCGCGCCTGCGCCCAGACAGCCAGGAACAGTTCGATGTCCATCCTCCTCGCCTTCGTCATCCGCCAGCCGAAGCTCTCGGCGGCGCTCGCGCTGTCGGCGCTCGCCGGCCTTGCCATCGCCTCCGGCGCAGGCCCGCTGGCCGGCGCTGCCGCCTTCGCGCTCAGCGCGGTGCTCACCTCCGGTGCAGCCCTCGCGCAGGACCTCGCGCGCCCGGCCTGAGGCCGGACCGGTCCCACAGGGAGCCCGCCATGAGCGAGTTGCTGGAAGCCATCCTGTCCGAGCCGAAGATCCTCATCTCGCTGGCGATCGCGGTGCCGGTCGGGTTCGTTGTCGGCAGCTGGTTCGGCTTCATGGCCGGACTGGTCAGCTTCGGCGCGTCCTTCGCCACCGTGCTGACCCTGCTGCTCGTCCGCTCCTGGACGAAGAAGCGCTGAGGCGGACCTATTTCCGGCGCTGCTGCCAGGTCTGGTAGAGGCCGACCGCGAAGGCGATCATGCCGGCATACCAGAAGGCCGGCACGTAGCGCGGCACCGGCCCGCGGATCTGCTGCTGGAAGAACAGGCATTCCGGCGTCGGCCAGGAAATGCAGGCGAGTTTCAGGCTCATCAGGCCGAACGCGCCGCCATACTGGGCGTAGTAGAAGAACCACCAGACAATCGCGATCGCCCACAGGCCGAAGCCGAGCTTGGTGGCGAGGGGCGTTTGCGGTCTCTCGTCCTGCATGGGTCCGGGGAGGCGGTGTTCGGTCCTATCGGGGCCGACTTGCCGATACAGGCTCGACCGCCGGTGGGTCCCATTTAGGGCTTCGCGTCGCGGTCGTCCAACCATGCAGCGCAAAGGCACCGCCGCAAGCTGCGATCAAATGGACACTGGCGCCTTGCCGAAATGTCGCGGATGATCGACGACCTTCCGTTACGTCAACAGGAATCGCGATGCTTGGACCTCTGCTTGAAGCCATCCTGCCGCTGATCATGGGCTGGCGTTTTGTCGGCAGCCTGATCCTGGCGATCGGCTCTACCTTCATCGGCGCCTGGCTCGGTGGCGAGACCGGCGCGATGATCGCTTTCTTTGCGACGTTCGGCCTCGTCTATGGCGGTTGGTTTCTGGCCGATCAGCGGAAAAGCGATACGCCGTAGCGAGCCGCGCTTGCCGCATTGCGGTGCTGCACTGCGCACGGCTTGCGCAGCAGGCTGGAAAGGTTCCATGCTTGGGGCTCGCACCCCCGGAGCCCGCGACATGACGCCGATGAAGTTCGGAATGGGTCAGGCATTGACCCGCATCGAGGACGACCCGCTCATCCAGGGCCAGGGCCGGTTCGTCTCGGACCTCGTGCCCGAAGGCACGCTGGTCGGCTATGTCCTGCGCTCGCCCTATGCCTTCGCCGACTTCGTCATCAAGGACGTCTCCGCGGCGCGCGCCATGAAGGGCGTCAAGGCGGTCTATGTCCATGCCGACCTCGCCGGCGTCGGCGACCTGCCGTGCCTCTCCCAGGTGCCGACCAAGGGCAACAAGCCGATCTTCAACCCGCCCTGGGAAGTGCTCTGCTCGAAGACCGTGCGCCATGTCGGCGACGGCGTCGCCTTCGTGGTGGCCGACACGATCGAGCGTGCGCGGGACGCGGCCGAGGCTATCGAGATCGAGTGGACCTCGCGCGACCCGATCATCGACGCGGTCGATGCGCTGAAGCCCGGTGCAATCCAGCTCTGGCCCGAGGTTGCCGGCAATCTGTGCGGAGAAGTCGAACTCGGCGACGAGGCAGCGACCGAGAAGGCCTTCGCCAAGGCGCACCGGACGGTGAGCCTGACGATCGTCAACAACCGCCTTGTCACCAACTACATGGAGACGCGCGGCTGCCTCGCCGAATGGGATTCGAAGGACAAGAGCTTCACCCTGACGCTGGGCAGCCAGGGTTCGCATGGCGTCCAGCAGATCCTCGCCTCGAAGATCTTCAACATGCCGAAGGACAAGATCCGCGTGGTGACGCCGGATGTCGGCGGTGGCTTCGGCACCAAGACCTTCATGTTCCGCGAATATCCGCTGTGCCTGTTCGCGGCGCGCCAACTGAAGAAGAAGGTCGCCTGGATCCAGGATCGCGGCGACCATTTCGTCAATTGCAGCCAGGGCCGCGACAATGTCTCGACCGCCACGGCCGCCCTCGACCGGCGCGGCAAGGTGCTGGCCGTGAAGGTGGAGACGGTCGCCGACATGGGCGCCTATCTCTCGCAATACGCGACCTTCATCCCCTATGTCGGCGCGCTCATGCTGGCCGGCGTCTATGCCTTCCCGACCATGTATGTGCACCTGAAATACGCCTATACGAACACGGTGCCGGTCGACGCCTATCGCGGCGCCGGGCGCCCCGAGGCGGCGTACTTGATCGAACGTCTCATGGACCGCATCGCGCTGGAAACCGGCCTGACGCCGGCCGAGGTGCGGCGGCGCAACTTCATCCAGCCCGACCAGTTCCCGTGGAAGACACCGGTCGGCCGCACCTACGATTCCGGCGAGTTCGACGGCCACATGACCCGCGCCATGGAGGTCGCCGGCTGGGACACGTTCAAGGATCGGCTGAAGACTGCGCGGAAGGCCGGGAAGATCCGCGGCATCGGCATGGCCACCTATATCGAGGCCTGCGGCGGCGGCGCGCCCGAGAACGCCTGGATGAGCCTCGAGAAGGACGGCACGGTGACGATCAAGATCGGCACCCAGTCGAACGGGCAGGGCCACGAGACCGCCTATGCGCAGCTCGCCTCGCAATATCTCGACATCCCCATCGAGCGGATCAACGTGATCCAGGGCGATACGGCCGCGATCCCGTCCGGCACCGGCACGGGCGGCTCGCGCTCGCTGCCCGTCGGCGGCGCGGCGGTGGATGTCGGCGCGCGGGCGCTGGCCGATGTGATCAAGGACATGGCGGCCTCCGAAATGGAGGTCGGCATTGGCGATGTTGAAATCCGCGACGGCACGGTGCGCGTGGTCGGCACCGACAAGGCGATCTCCTACGAGAAGATCGCGAGCCTGCCGGGCGCCGAGGACAAGCTGAAGAGCCACGGCACCTGGCGTCCGCCGGAGCCGACCTTCCCCAATGGCACGCATATCTGCGAGGTCGAGATCGATCCCGACACCGGCGCGACCGAGATCGTCGCCTACACCGTCGTCGACGACTTCGGCGTCACCATCAATCCGACGCTGCTTGCGGGCCAGGTCCATGGCGGAATTGTCCAGGGCATCGGTCAGGCCCTGCTCGAACGCACCGTCTACGACAAGGAGAGCGGCCAGCTGCTGACCGCCTCGTTCATGGACTACGCCATGCCGCGGGCCGACCACATCCCGAACTTCCATTTCGAGACGCGCAACGTGCCCTGCGTGACGAACCTGCTCGGCATCAAGGGCGCGGGCGAGGCCGGCACGATCGGCGCATGTCCCTCGGTGATGAATGCGATGGTGGACGCGCTCTGGCGCGCCTATGGCATCCGCGAGATCGACATGCCGGCGACGCCGGCGCTGGTCTGGCAGACGATCCAGGACGCGAAGGCGGCGAAGGCCGCCTGAGCGTCCGCAGCATCACCGCCGTTGCATCGCACCGTCACGCAGCTGTGATCGTGCGGAGCCGTTTCGTGTCCGGATTCACTGCGCGCGAAGCGCCGCAACGGCCGGTATCGCGCAGGTAACCCGCTCCGTACCGGCAAGAAAAAACCGCGAGTCGCACAGGGCGACTCGCGGTTTCGCTCAGCTGTCGGAGGCTGATCGGCAGCTCAGGGATTGTTCGAGCGCTGGGCGTCGACGCTCCACGGGCCGGGGCCCGCGCACATCAGGTAGAGCGCGGTGAAGCAGTACATGATGGCGAGGTTGCCGCCGTTGGCGATCGGGTAAAAGCCGCGGCCGGCATGGCCGAGGAAATAGGCGGCAGCCATGGTGCCGGCGAGCAGGAAGGCCGCCGGACGGGTGAAGAATCCAACCAGAATGAGCAGTCCGGTGACCAGTTCGATCACGCCGGCGATCCACGGCATGGAGCCGACGGGGGCAAAATTGACGCTCATCGGGAAGCCGAAGAGCTTCACGAAGGGGTGCTGGAGCAGGACCAGCGCGAACATGATCCGCAGCACCGACAGCATGCGTGGTGCAAAGGCGTTGAGCGTGGGGTTGAGGCTGTCCATGATGGGTCCCGTCCGTGAATGAAGTTGACTCTGTCACCGCCTCTTTCAGGGCGGTGAGGCCGACCATATCGACGACGGAAAGCTGCGCAACCGGTCCCGACTGACGCCCGGCGGGCCCGCCGCAGGCCAAGCGTGCAGCAACGAGCCTCCTCATTTCTGCATGGATGTGATTGAAGAGGGTCCGCCCACCGCCCGGCTTTCCCCATCCATGCCTGTCCTCTCCCGCGCCGTCACGGGAATCCTCCTCAAGCTTCTGTCGACCATGGCCTTCACCTGCATGTCGACGCTGGTGCGCGTGGTCGGCCGCGACGTGCCGGTGGGCGAGGTGGTGTTCTGCCGTTCGTTCTTCGCGCTGATCCCGCTGTTCCTGATGCTGGCCTGGCGTCGCGAGATCATGGACGCCTTCCGCTACACGAGCTTTGCCTCGCATATGAAGCGCGGCGCCATCGGCGCCACCGGCATGTTCTCCGGCTTCGTCGGCCTGACCATGCTGCCGCTCGCCGATTCCACCGCCATCAGCTACGCCGCGCCGCTGATGGTCGTGCCGCTCGCCTATTTCCTGCTGGGCGAGCAGGTGCGCATCTATCGCTGGTCGGCGGTCGCCATCGGCTTCGTCGGGGTGGTGGTGATCCTCTGGCCGCATCTCGACATCGCCGCCTTTGCCGGCCGCGACCAGCAGTCGACCGGCGCGCTGTTCGCCCTCGGCGGGGCGGTCTGCGCGGCCTTCGCGACGATCCAGGTGCGCAAGCTGGTCAATGTCGAGACGACGGCCTCCATCGTCTTCACCTTCATGGCGCTCTGCGCCGTGCTGGCGCTTCTCACCTGGCCGCTCGGCAAGGTCGTTCCCCTCATGGGCCAGTGGATCGTGCCGACGGCCTGGCAGGCCTTCCTGCTGGTCATGGTCGGGGTGTTCGGCGGGCTCGGCCAGATCTTCCTGACCATCAGCTACCGCCACGCCGACACCTCGCTCATCGCCCCCTTCGAGTATTTCTCGATGATCTGGGCGATCACCATGGGCTATCTGGTGTTCTCCGACCTGCCGAGCGTCTATGTGCTGGCCGGTGGCGCTATCGTCGTCGCCTCCGGCATCTTCGTCATCTGGCGCGAGCAGAAGCTGGGCCTGGAGCGCGGGCGCCAGCGGAAGGTGTCGACCCCGCAGGGGTGAAGATGGCGTCCCGACGTATCAGCCTGACCTCAGAACGCCTTGAACGTGATGATCGTCCGCGTGTCCTGGATGCCCGGGACGACCTGCACCTTCTCGTTGACGAAATGGCCGATATCCGTGCCGGCCTCGACATAGAACTTCACGAGCAGGTCGAACTCGCCGGCGGTCGAGTAGATCTCCGAGGCGATCTCGCGGTCGGCGATGGACGAGGCCACCTGGTAGGACTTGCCGAGCTGGCACTTGATCTGGACGAAGAACGGGATCATGGCGGGCCTCACAGAGGGATGCCCTGACATGCCATCAAAGGGCGGCCGCGTCATCCCCCGCAGCAATGCCATGCGGCGCCAGCGCCCTTGCGCGCCGGCCAGCCTTCCCTTAACTCTTCTCCCGTTCTCGTCGGGGTGCCCTTTCCGGGCTGAGAGGCTGAGAGGCTTGCAGGCTGAGAGGCTTGCCGCCAACCCGCGTACCTGATCCGGATCATGCCGGCGGAGGAAACCGAGATGCACGCCCCGTCTATCGGGCGCAGCGCGCCCCTGTCCCACAGCCTGCCCGTCACGGCCGCCGAGCTTCTGGCGAAGGTCCGCCTGCGCCGGCCGCGCGTCCACTGCATCACCAATACGGTGGCGCAGGAGATCACCGCCAACGCCGTTCTGGCGGCTGGCGCCGTGCCTTCCGTGACCATCGCGCGCGACGAGATCGCCGCCTTCGTGGCGAGCGCAGACGCCCTCCTGATCAACCTCGGGACGCTGGAACCGCAGCATCGCGAGGTCATTGCGCTGGCCATCGCCACGGCGCGCGACAAGGAGGTGCCATGGGTGCTGGACCCGGTCTTCATCGACCGCTCGCCGGTCCGCGCCGCCTATGCGCGCGAGATCGCGGCACAGGGGCCGGCGCTGGTGCGCGGCAATGCCGGCGAGATCGCCGTGCTCGGGGAGGGTGAGGGGGCGCAGGCGCTCGCCCTCCGCCTCGGCGCCGTCATTGCCGCCACCGGCGGCACGGACCTGGTCACAGACGGCCGGCGCAGCGTCGGCATTGCCAACGGACACCCCTTCATGGCGTCCGTCACCGGCATGGGCTGCGCGGGCGCGGCGGTGACCGCCGCCTTCATCGCAGTCGGCGCCGATGCCCTCACGGCCACCGCCTCGGCACTGCTGGCGCTGGGCGTCGCTGGAGAGATCGCCGCCGAGACGGCCAGGGGGCC
>VFQQ010005282.1_pt1 | contig 10802 bp, 16 predicted proteins | sample 3512341 | NCBI WGS metagenome assembly VFQQ01 (sample SAMN10412373, study PRJNA504923) | tailings metagenome | isolation source: Relicate 2 Philex TSF1 revegetated site | place: Philippines: Tuba, Benguet | collected 2017-08-29
ATATTGGCTAGCCCTGACGCGGCACTGCTCTTGCGTGCAGCTGTCTTCTTGGGACGCGCGACGGCACCCGCCCTGCCGCTTGCGCCGGGCAGGGCTGCGCTGTCTGATCTGTCCTTGCGCGCCACCGGCGCGCTGACGAGCTGCCTGTACGCGTACTTCTGCTTGTTGAGCGGCTCCAGACCCGGCGGCAGCGGCCAGCCTAGCTCTGGGAGATGCCGCGTGCGCGCCGCTGGTATGTAGGGAACGATGTCTGGGAACATGGTGTAGGGGTGCTCTGCTTGAGGGAAGATTTTGAGCTTGTCCATCCGATAGATGCGCAGCCGGTTGCGCGGGAGCATCCCGTGCACTACAGGCATACACCAGACAGGATAAGGCCGTGTGAGAGCTGGACTGCAGGGTGTGCGCGTATGTGTATGGATGTCAAGCAGTGCATAGCAAGATGGCTACTGACCTGCTTTTCTTAGGATGGATGTGGGGTCCTTATCCCACTGCTCAGACGCCACGCGCTCTCTGACGCCCCCAGGGTAGCCTGCGCACAGGGAAAGCAACTCAGTGAAGCACAGACCGAGGAAAGCATACACAAGCGCGCAGTCCCCGTTGCTCGCCCATCGCGCCTCACCTGTGTGCCACATATACAGCTTCTTGCTCCACTGATCCTTGTTGAAGTGAACGTGCGCTGCGTTGACGACAATAACAACGTCTCCCTGGTTGTGCGATGGGTTGTACGTGGGCTTGTCTTTGCCTTGGAGAATACGTGCTATCTCGCCGGCGAGCGGGCCCACCACCTGCGCGCGCAGCCCACCAGGGAGCAGCTGCTGACTCCAAGGCCTGCTCAGCATCGCTGACAAGCATCAGCACTGCGTGCGGCTCACCATTCCCTTGGCGTCGATGAGTCTGATGCGCAGCCCATCTAGTCTGATGGTCTCCAACTCCTTCAGGGACTGTATCAACTTGTTGCGGTTCATCCTTCCTCAGATGCGTCCTCAGTAAGCTGGCGCCGGTGCGTAGAGGCAGAAGGACGCAGACGATGCGCTGCGGCGACCCAAGCCGCGCGCACAATCAGGTGTGATGGTTGTGCGCTCACTTCCGCGCTCTCCTCCTTTGTCCGCTGCACAATTGAAGCACACGTACATCATTCGTGCCCGCGCGCGGACAAGTTGCACAGCAGCGGCGCGATTCTGCACGTTCGCCGCACCCCACGCGCCCGCCCGCGCCACGATGAGCGCAGCTCCCATCGCACAACAGGGAGCGCTGCCTGTCCAGGGAGAAGAGAACAGCGATGACGCCTACTCAGATGAAGAAGAGGCGTCTCAGCAGTCCTATGAGAACGAAGAAGAGGAAGAGCGCGTCAACCTGGAGATGTTTGGCATTCGACAAGCTTTGCCCATCCCAGAAGGCGAGCCAGACTGGGATTCAGGTGCGTACGCATGACGAGGCGCTCCTACAGACAGTGGCAGCTAGGTCGATGCCACTACAGAGAGGGCTGGTCCACAAACAACCCTGCGTGTGTCGCACCCTGCAGGTCCGCCTGATAGCGCGGAGGAGTATCTGAGACGGGTCCGCGCAGAAGCCGCGGCGTGCCCACGTGTTGTGCGTGTGGAGTTTGACGCCGAAGCTTACGCAGCCAAGCAGCGGTCCAGGGCAGCGGCGTGCCAGCTGAACGACGGAGCGCGCAAGGCACAGGGCCCCAGCGCACCGACGCAGACAGACGACACAGCAGCAAGCACAGCAGGTGAGCACGCTGCATTTGTGAGCGCAGTAGGCAGCGCTGCTGACCGTATGCCGCCAAGGCTTGAGGCAAAGTAAGGAAAGGCGTATGTTACATCTGCCGACAGGTGCGAGTTCCACTGGCACTCGCCCATCCTTGGAGGCAATGCCAGGATATGTGGCGAGACTTATAGCAGCAGGCAACCTGCAGGACGGGCCGGAGTGGGCGCAGCCATCCCGTGCGTGAGTGTCTGTCATGCACACACGGCACAGTCAGTACTCATCAAGCATATGGCCGCATGCAAACAGGGGGTCGCTCCCTGTTAGCCTTTGGATGCATATGTATGTGTGTGTATGTGTGTGCTGCAGATGGGTAAGGGAGTTTGTCACAGACTTCCGTACCATGCGTCAGTGGCTCGTAGAGACAGGCGAGAGGCACGCGGAAGGTACGCTCACCTGACATCATGCATGCCGCTGTGCAACAGCCAGCACAGTTGCACAGCGGCACAAATGGGCACTTCTTTACTCGTGTGTGTGTATGTATCTGTGTGTGTGTGTCTATGTGTGTGTGCGCGCGCGCGCGTCATGCAGAGTTGGGTCGCGTGCGTTTACCGCACATACGTGACGTACCCGCATGGGACCGCATCTGCTTCGGCACCCGCCCCTCTCAGCCCACCCCCACATGGAGCGAGAGCCTCACCACAGACATACACACCCTTTCGAGCCCTACTCACACAGCCAGCGCACTCACAGACACACATACAGACCCTGACAGCGCTGCCGCACAGCAACAACATACGGCAGCACACGGTGCGTTGATACAGGAGAAAGTGTCAGGCCCGGTGCTCAGCACGGTGCTGTGTTTAGACCAGGTGGCAGTGGGGGCGTTGTTACAGCGGTGTGTGGCGCGTGTTACAGAGGATGGTGCAGCACCACTCACAGAGACAGAGGCACAGTGGCTGTTTGCTTTAGCAGCAGCCCTGGAAAAGCCTGCGCACTGCGACGTGGTCGCAGCGCTGCGGTGTCTCACGCGGCGCGTGCGCGCGCTGCGCAGCGGGTTACAGAGCGCGGAGGACCCGCTGTTGCCGCGGTTGAACACACTGGCTGTGGTGGCAGGGGCGTACTTTGGACAGGATGACAAACTGGTGCCTTGGGTGGCTGACATGGACCTGCCTTGAGTCGTGTTCTGTAGCTGAGTGTGTGATCGGCTTACTACTTGCAGGCAACTGTACAATGGGTACACTAGTGCTTTGTCAACGCTGTGGGAGCTAGCACGGCCCAATGTAATCATCAAGCGCGCTGACATGTTCTCGAGGCTGCTCAGACGACACAGACAAGTGAAGGTAGAAGAGTCGTAGTATCTTACATCAATCCCAGAGGCAAGAGCAGTGAAGGGTGTCAAACGGAGCGTGTATGGGCGTTGCACATACGCATGAATGCATCTACTCTACACTACAAGGCAAAAACAAGCTCAAAAACCTACCTACCCTAACACCCCGCATTGCTAAGAGAACGACCCTCACCCAAAACACACTAACCCCTGGCTATGTTTGTGTTGTAAGGACAAGTAGTGATACAAGAATGGAAGCATGCAGCGATGAACACGCTCGCTGAGTGTGCATACAGTGGCAGACAGCGGTGGCGTGCTGACTTGCTCAGAGAATACACATCCCCGCTCATAGGCAGTGGTGATACGATACTGGCCTAGATTGGCTCCCTCACAGTGTTTCTCACTGCATATCAGTGCTCTCACATACTGCTGCTATAGCGTGTCAGTTTCACGCCCGCATACGATCCCATTGCGGGGGGTTGCTGAGTAAGCGTACAGTGTGCGCTCCTGCAGACATGACACTCCCGCTCCCTGCAGTCGTGTGTCCTGCTGGTCAGGCTGATAGAGGCTGTGCACACATAAGGAGGCTGACACGCACACTAGAGGATGTGCGCGTATGTCTCTGGCTTGAGGATGCCAATGTATGGTAATGTTCTGTAGTGCTCGTCAAAGTCCAGACCGTAGCCGACAACAAACTCATTGGGACACTGCAGAGTACACACACACACACACCACACACACCACACACACACACATACATATCAGTCAATGCTTGTTCCTCTGTGTTGTCATGCACAAACTGCACAAACTAGGGTCATGCATGCAACATGGCGTCCCTGGGGCGACTGCAGACTGCTCTTGAGGGTGCGTAGCTTTTCTTTCTGTGCTGTGTAGTGTCTGTGTGTCTGCGAATATCTCACCACAAAGCCGGTATAGTCAGGTTGCAAGGGCACCTTGCGTCGCTCCTGCTTGTCTAGCAAAGCCACAATTGCACAGCTCGCAGCGCCGCACTCCTGTGACACACAACACACACACAGCACATGGTAAGTCTGCTGTGCTGCAGGCCGCCGCCTCGTCGCAGGACATCTGTTGACTGAGCTGGCGCCTTACTGTCCGGTTTGGCTGAGCAGCACGCCTGTCTGATGCAGCAGGCCTGCATGTACGATCACGTACCTTGAGGATGTACTCCCTCAAGCGTGTTAGTGTGAGCCCTGTGTCTACAATGTCCTCTATAAGCAGCACGTGTCTGCCCTGCACCACCTTGGGGCTGATGTCCACCTTTAGCGTAACCTGTGGACGGGCGCAGATTCAGAACGTACACCCGAGTTCGCCGGCGTACAGATCACTCGCCGTCCCTGTAGCCCCAGCTGCTTTTCGTGCACTATGGTGCTCATTGTTGTGCCTGCATAGTGCACACACCTGGCCGCTGCTCTCCATCCCTGACCCGTAGCTGGACGCACGCACGAAGTTTACTTGCACTCCACGGGGTGGCGGCTCCATCGCTCTCACGAGGTCGCCTGTGAACTGGAACGCGCCGGTGAGGACTGCAGGCAACAAGAAGACATGTGCTGGGGTTACTGTGTGTTGCTAGCCAGGCTACAGCGGCGAACGCACTGCTAGCTGCGCAGAAGCCCCAGGTCAAACAGGGTTTGAAAGCCAGCAATTACTGCGCAGCCTGCCAATGCTGCAGAAAGGCTGTGCTGAAGGTAGCGGCGCTTTTGGCTGCCTTAACAACTGGCAGGTCACAAAGGAAAATGTATGAACGAAAGCCCGCCGACGCTCACCTCCCAGAACAAGTGGACTTTTGTCTGCATATACTTGGGCTAGCTCTTGGCCCATTTCTCTCACTCGCTGCTGGACTTGCTCCTCCGTGAACAGGACCTGCGCACAAATGCACAGAGGTTGGCTACCTCAGGTCCGGCTGTGGCCAGGTAGACGCCACCTGTGTCAGACCCAGCTTCTGGCCCACAGAACATTGCTCACCCTCTCCTAGCTGATGTGATAGTGCAAGAGTATGTCCTAGTGCTGCTACGCACCCGCTCCACGTCCTCGTGGTGGTCCGAGGAAGGAGACGCCGCTCTCAGCAGTTCTGTGTCCGTGCTCCCGTCAAAGGAGCTCCGGCTCACTGGAGAGGCTTTCACACCATCAATGGATGCAACAGCGCAGGCTGGGGAGGGCAGGGCCATTCTCTTCGGCAGCAGGGAGGAGCAGTGGCTGAGTTTGGCTGTGGTGGCTGGGCGCACGCGCGAGACTGGTAGCTGGCGCGATAGCATGTTTACGGCCGCTCAGACATCTGCGGCTCTCGCCAAGCGGAGCTTCTGCCGCCGCAAAGGGGGACGACACAACTACCAAAACCCTTTTCCGTTGGACTTTGGACCTCCCTCTGCGCTCAGCGCTCAGCTGCTTGTCAGCGTTGCAAGAGACAGCTAGCAGTTTTGCAGCGCTGCTATGTAGCAGACACAGCGCTGAAAGCAGCGGCGCGCGAGCACTGCCCCGTACATAAGATGTGCTCCGCTGTGCGCGCCCCGCGCCATTGACCTGACACACAGCTGCATAGCTCTGACGCGCAGGCAGTGTAGCACGATGCCAGTGGAGCCAGGCGCGGGCGTGCAGTCCCTGCGCACGATGACAGACGCGTTGGGCGCGGGCACGGCAGGGAGTCGCGCGAGCGTCTCACAGGACATGTCCCCAACCCAGGCAGCGCAAGCAGCAGCCGCTCGCCAAGGCACTACCTTCCCATTGCCAGCAAAGCCACGGCACGGTGGGTGGCACAGCAGCACGGACCTGCATCTTAATGGTGCCCACGCGTGCACCCTGGACCTTACATGCACCCTTGCCATGTCACCTCTTTGCAGGCATCCTAGTGCCGCAGCTAGCAGACGGCACCATCCACACGGCGCCTGCGCCAGCCCCACACAGCCTCCCCGCGGCGCTGACCCTGAAGCCCGCAACAGCCAGCACCCCTACCAGCGCCTACACACAGCCCGTCACATCAACTTCCCAGCAACTGCGCTTCAGCAATACATCCGGAGAGAGGCGCGCGCTGTCCCGTCTCAGCACTGCTGAGTTCACAGTGGACGAACCAGACCTGCCCCACACGCTGCGTCGCAACAGCCATGCATCAGCGCAGTCACAGTCCATCACACAAGGCAGCTTCACGTCACTCCACTCTCAGTCGCAGAGACAAGGCAGCCTGACAGCTATGCCTTCTCAGTCGCTGCGGCACGGTAGCCCTCTGTCTGCTAGGTCACACAAGTCAAACATGTCTCCTGCCATCAGTCGCAGTAATACAGCACACAGCAGGAAGGGTGTGATTGGGACACTCAACACGAAGAGCTCGCGTAGCCTGCAGTCACAGGTGGCTTTGCCGCTAGCGTTGGAACCCGTAAGCAGGTGCGACGAGGGTGTCTCCATGTGTGCACACGACACCAGGCACAGCGCACGGCGCACTGCTTTGCATGGGGATACGTTTGCATGGAGCAATAGTGGCTGCTCCATATGTAGTGCTGCTACTTCACGTGTGTGTGTGTGTGCGTGTGTGGCCACAGGCCGACAAGCAGGCAAGTGAGTAGGGCTATCAGTGATATGCCAGGGGAGGCACGACGTAATCAGGACGGCAGTCAGCTCGACATGTTACAGGTATGACACACACGCACGCACGCACACACACCCACACACACACACACACAGTACTGAGATGACCCCATATGTGACCTTGTACTTGAATGTGTGTGTGTGTGTGTGTGTGTGTGTGTGTGTGTGTGTGTGCAGACATTAGATGGCGATGATGATATCAGCGATGGGTCACTCAGTCACAGGAGTAACACAGGGGTGTCAGCACAGGACCTGTACGCACTGCTGTGAGTCATGAGGCAACACACACACACACATACAAGTATCCTCCTACGCCCCAGTGTATACGCGCAGGACTGTACTTGGCAGTCATTGACATGAGGCAACGCACACACACACACACACACACACACACACACACACACGCACACACACACAAGTATCCTCCTACGCCCCAGTGTATACGCGCGCAGCAGTCTCGGTCTTGGCCGATGGCCAGCCAGCTATACAGTGCAGCTATACAGTGCTTCTCTGTCTGCTCCTGTGCATCACACCTGGCTTGTCTCTGTGTTTACCTACTCCTTTCACTTATGCTCGCAGCACGTACCGTTCAGGTCTGGTGGGTCACAAGGGCAGTGTGGAGGCACACATGAGACGTATGAAGGAGAGAGAGGAGGTCATACGCACACTCAAGGCATGGACTAACGACGTGCTCATTAACAGGTACGCGTATCTGGCCTGTGTGTGTGTGTGTGTTTGTGTGTGTGTGTGCGTATGCCCAACTGACAAATCATGCAACTGAGCCTAAGTATCCACCCACCCGTCCACGCACACACACACACACGCACACACACACATGCGTGTATGTGTGTGTGTCTTCCCCGTCTTCCCCACAGGGCCCCTACTGTCCCCGAGGAGGACACAGAACACGTAGACGCAGAGCAGTTGGAGATAGAGTCTCGTTGTACTGACCCTGACATGAAACCTGACCCACACGGGGTGGGGTACCAACTCAGAGCGTACTGGAACGCTACTGTACAGGAGGCAGTGGAAGTGAGGTTTAACTCGGTAAGAGAGCCTGGAGGCAGGTTGTATGTGTGTGCGCCATGTTGCGTGTGCACACAGGGTAGCCGTTGCATGTTTTGACGTCAGCACCATGGCTTTACAACGCACCTTGTACGTTGAGTTAGGCGAGCGAGCGAGGGGTCGTGTGCGCACGGTAGTCCATATCTGGCTGCATGAGGCCAGGCTGGCTATGTGTGTGTGTGTGTGTGTGTGTGTGTGTTGCTTGTGTGTGTGTGTGTGTGTGTGTGTGTGTGTGTGTGTGTGTGTGTGTGTCTTACGCAGATGCAAGAGAAGTGGGAGAAGGACATGGCGATAGAGATGAATGAGCTGAGGGAACTGAGAGTGAAGAATAAGGAAATGACAATACAGCTGAAACAGGCGGAGGACAAGTGAGACACACACACACACATACACACACACACACACGAGCGCACAGATCTCCATGCGCACTTGGCCCACAATCGTCATGGCAGAACAGAGAGGAAGCGTGGGTAGGCTAGACCATGTGTGTATGTGTATGTGTGTGTCTGTCACAGGGTTGTAGCTCTACAGATGAAATATGACATGGTAGTGCGTAACTCGCGCCCCGCGGCCCCCGCGCCCCCAACACCTAGCGCACAGCCGCCTGCCAGCAGACAGGACAGCCGGCTGCCAGTGCAGTCAACTGCCGCAGCCGCCGCAGCCGCTGAGGACAGCACCAGGTATGGGGCTCTGAGCCGAGTACATGCATACCCTGAATACGTACATACAGCACACTTCTCTGAGACAGGATGGGCTCACTTGATGCAAGAAGATATCTTTGTGTTGTTATGTGCGCAGGTCGGGCCAACCCAGCTATGACCCTAGCCGTGAGTGGTGCACACACACACACACACACACACATGGAGCATGTATGTTAAGCAAGGCAGAGCCGTGATGCTTACATGCACCAGGAAAGCATTTGTGTGTGTATGTGTATGTGTGTGTGTGTCTGTGTGCGCCTTCACACAGAGGTTACCCCTCAGGAGGTTCATGACTTGGCACAGGAGATGGACAGACTGAGAGCCGCTATCAGTGAGGCAAAGAAGGAACAGGAAACAGCTACACTGAGAGTGAGCACGGGGCCCACACACATAGACGCGCGCGCACAGGCACTGTAGCACCCGTGGCATCAATGCAACATATGCGAATGGGCGGAACTGGGAAGTGGAATTGTTTAATCATGTGTGCGCTTGTGGTGTGTTTGTTGTGTGTGTAGGCCACACAGGCGATGGACACACTAGAGGCCACTCTCACATCCAAACAAGAGGTGGAGACAGCGCTGTCAAAAGCACAGGTACGCACAGACACATACACACACTCACTTGTCCTTGCGTACAAGCACATGCTTTGCGCGGCCACATGCTGACCTGGCCTGTCGTCCCCTATGCTTGTCCCTCTCACAGGCTGAGGCTGCACTGTTGACTCTGATTCACACACATCCTTGCACATGCTGTGCAGGCTGAGGCTGCAGTGTTGACTCTCAAGCTATCAGAGGTTCAGTCAGAGTTAGACAAGGCAACGAACGAGCTAGAACAACAGAAGAAGTCTGGAAACAACAACACTAGCAAACCCGGAGCCAAGGTGCGTGTGTGTATGTGTGACCCTCGCTGACACCGCGTACAGCTGACCCACACCTCTTACTGGTCTTAGGTTTTTGCACCACTCTCTCTCTCTCACACACACACACACACATGCACACACAATGCAACAGGAATCACGAGTGCCTCACCTTTGCTGTTCATGTGTTGTGTCTATACAGGGCGCTGCTGCGTCGAGAGGTGGTGCATCCAGTGCGCGGGGCACAGCAGCATCGGACAGGGACAAGCCAAGCAGTGCCAAGACCAGTGCACGCGGCAAGGCCCCTGCCTCAGGTGGCAAGGGTCATGACACACAGGACACAGGGGTGCTTACGCCCCGCAGCGCGGACAGGGAAGGGACAGGAAGCGAGCAGCTACAGGCCAAGTGAGTCAACACATACACACACACGTGCACACACACACACACACACACCGAGTACTTTGCATCCCACTGATGCCATCTTTGGTAAGCATACATGTGCGTGTGTGTGTGGACACAATTGTGTGTATGTGTGTGTGTGTGTGTATGTGTATTCACAGGATCAATCTGATGCAGAAGGAGCAGGACCGTCTTACAGAGCAGATGCAGGTGTTGCAGCAGCTGTTGGATGACAGGACCAGTGACGTGCAGCGGGTGAGTGGATATGTGTGACACACACACGCACACACACACACACACACACACATCTCACTCATGGATACGTACAAGCACACCATACGTATGCACATGCGACAGACACTTGCGACACTTCATTATGTTGGTTGTGTGCTGTTGCACTGTGTGTGATGTGTTGCGTTGCAGTTGACTGCTGAGCTCACAGCCATGCAAACGTGGGGAGGGGCCAGAGAGTCCAAGGAGGCATCAGTCACGTAAGTCACACACACACACACACACACACACACTCAGACAGACAGGCACTCACGCTCTTTGCAATCAACGACACAGCATGGCCATTATCTTTGGTATTGGGTACGTAATTGAGTTCTAGTCTTCAAATGTGTGTGTGTGTGTGTGTGTGTACAGTGGTGGCAGCTCAGTCAAGGTGGCAGGGGATCCCCTACTCATGGCGCGTGTGGCTAAGGCAGAGGCTGAGCTCACTGTGTCACGCAGAAGGAACGAGGTGAGACACGTGTGCGTGTGCGTGTGTGTGTGTGTGTGTGTGTGTGTGTGTGTGTGCGTGTGTGTGTGTGTGTGTGTGTGTTATTGTCTGGTACTGCAGCAGACACACGACGCTGCATGTCATGCCAGAGCCCTGAATGCAATCATTGTATGGCGGGGCAAGTGTGTGTGTGTGTGTGTGTGTGTGTGTGTGTGTAGGAGCTGCAAGAAGAGCTGGTCAAGGCTCGCAAAGACCTGGAGGCAGCCAAAGCGTAAGTGATACACACACACGCGCACAACATACACACACACGTGCGTACGGGAAGACATCCCTGTACTTACCTATGCTCTGAGCCATCTGTTATCTGATGTGTGTGTGTGTGTGTGTGTGTGTGTTTCGTATGTGCAGTGCGCCAGTCACCGCCACTCA
>VFQQ010005283.1_pt1 | contig 10800 bp, 11 predicted proteins | sample 3512341 | NCBI WGS metagenome assembly VFQQ01 (sample SAMN10412373, study PRJNA504923) | tailings metagenome | isolation source: Relicate 2 Philex TSF1 revegetated site | place: Philippines: Tuba, Benguet | collected 2017-08-29
AAATATACTTAGGTATTCCTTAAAAGCTATTTCAACATACAACAGCAATAATTTTAATCATTTAAATTGCAAGAAATACTACAAATACATCAAAAATCATGTAAAACTTACAAGAAATTTTGCTTCCAACTACTCGGATTTACCGTTCATCGGGGTAACCTTAAAAAAAAGATCTTTTATGCAATAGTGCTTCTTATTTTAATTTAACCTGTAAAGCGAATTTGAATTCAACTCAATTCTACCTGACACATATGCAAGTACTCGGGGGCTCCACCTTTGGAGAAACATAGGGGGTAAAAGAAAAAATTGTCTAAATTTTGATTGTACCTGAATCATGAATAATACAATTGAATGTTGAGGAGGCTTTTTAAGGGTTGACAAATTATAAACCCCCAAAGATTTAATTTTATACAAATAACCTCAAGTTATAAATTACATTTAAGAAAAATCATCAATATAAAATTCTTTTAATGCTGCAAAGTATGTTTCGGTCCAGCCAAAGGTAATATCTTCAAAAGCTTCATCCGGAATATTGGTATGTCGTAATTCAACCGATGTGCCTTTTTTATCTGGATGCAAAATAAGTGTTACAATAGATGGCTCTTCTTGGTCGCCAAAATACCATTGTTGAACAATCTTTCTTCCCGGTTCAAAGGCAATGTTTTTGCCACAAATACTGCCACTCCATAGGCTAAATTCACTATCCGGTGTGGTGTCCATTTCTGCAGGCTCGCCCGTCCATAACATAATGGTATTGGGGTTGGTTAGTGCTTGGTAAACAACCTCAGGCTCGGCCGGGATGGTGTAATACTTTTTAAAATCTTTCATGAATACAAAATGCGTTTCTACGTAACTTACAAATATAGCTTAAAGTTTGGCATTGCATTGTTTTTTGTTTAACTGTTTGTACAAGCAAAGGTTGCGTTCAAACAAAAAATATAATATAAACAAATTTACTGCTCAGATATTTCTTTAAGCAAATCCAATGCAATGGGATATTTTTCATTGAAGTAATCAACATACGCATCAATTGTGTCAATATCAACTGTTACAGTTGTTATGCCATTTATTTCCCGGTATGCATAATTTTCATATCCACCTGCCCATTTTTCAACTTCCTCTCCAGATGTTATTTCGGTATCTCCGTCTAAAAAACCATAGTGTTTAATTGAAACAAATTTAGCCGGTTGGTTTGCTTCTATATTAGAAACCATACCACCTTTTTTGCCGTTTTCGTCTGTGCCAACAAAATAAATTTTGCTACCTTCATTCCAATTTCCTTCATAAGAAGAAGTAGGATTAAACGCCGAAGTCCAAAATTCATAACTGCTTTTATTTGTTAGGCCAAGCATGGTTTCGTAAACTTTTTGCGCAGAAGCATTAATTTCTTTTTTAAAATGTAGTTTTATCATAATTGTTTAAGTGTTAATTTGTTTGTTATTGTTGCAGGGGCTTAATTTTATCGAATACCATATTAACAGCAATACCAATAAGTACGCCAATTAATAAATCGGTTAGTACCACTGCTACTAGGGTTGTGGCGTATGGAATAAATTGCTTTAAACCTGCTTTAAATTGTGTAATTATCATTGCCGGATTTACCAATTTGTAACCTGTGTAAATTAATATAGCTGCCAGTGCGGCAAGTGGAATTTGATTTAAGTAATTAGAAAAGTACAATACCGAGCCAGCTAATAATATACCATGCACAATGGCAGAAATTTTACTTTTTGCACCTGCCGAAACATTTACCGAGCCCCTTACTATTACGGCTGTTATAGGCAATCCGCCAACTAAACCGCAAATGGTATTGCCTACACCTTGTGCAATTAACTCGCGGTTGGGTTTGGAGACACGTTTAAGTGGGTCGATTTTATCAATGGCTTCTAACGAAAGTAAAGTTTCTACCGATGCCACAACGGCTATGGTAATGCCTACCATGTAAACCGGAGGCGTAAATATTACAGATAGGTTAGGAAAAATAGATTCCGCTTTAAATTCGGCTGCCGAATTTACCTCTGGAATTTGAACCAAAAACTCGTTTGATAACGGCGCAAAAGTGGCCCAATGGTCGAGCATAAGTTTTAAAATTACTGCAAAAACCACAACAGGTAATGCGCCCGGAATGGTTTTTAAACGTTTGGCAATAAAGTATTCCCAGGCAAACAAAAATACTATTGCACTAAAGCCAATTATAAGCACGCCCATATGCAAACTGTTATAAAAGGCAATTAAAGCATTAAAACCTTTTTGGTAAATTCTAATTAACAGTGGGGCAGTATTAATATTGTTAAATTTTGGCAAAAGCTCGTTAATACCAATAATTTGGCCATTATAGCCCAAAAGTTGCGGCAATTGTTTAATAATTAAAATAACACCAATGCCCGAAAGCATGCCATTAATAACATTTGCAGGAATAAATTTAGCCACCACGCCGGCTTTAATTATACCAAATAAAATTTGGAGCACACCGGCCAAAAAAACGGCTGTTAAAAAGGCCTCAAACGATCCAAGTTGCGAGATTCCTGAAATGGCAATGGCTGTTAAACCTGCTGCCGGTCCGCTAACACTAAGTTGCGAGTTGCTAATAAGTGCTACCACAATACCGCCTACCACACCACTAATTAATCCGGAAAATAGTGGCGCACCAGATGCACTTGCAATTCCTAAACAAAGCGGTACAGCTACAAAAAAAACTGCAATTCCGGCAGGTATATCGCTTTTTAGGTTGTTTATAAAAAAATTGTCTTTAATAATTTTTGCCAACATGGTTTAAGCGTTGCAAGGTAATTACAAATTTTATTTTAGCTAGGGCTTGTTTGGTATTTTTATGGCCTGAACCCACTGCCTATGGTAAAATCTTTACAAAGTTTATGGCTGCTTTCGAGTGCAAAAATCAATTATTTAAAAAAAAATTTTAACAATCCTTTAACTCGTACTATCTTGCGGTGCAAAATTTCAATAAGCCAACATGTTAACGCAACGTTCACGCGCTTTAGAGACCGTACAAACCCGAAAAAAAATTGAAGTTTTGCGCCCTTCAGTTCGAGTTTCTGATTATTTTAACAAAAATGTGTTTAACGATATTGCCATGAAGCAATATCTTACCAAAGACGCATACAATGCTGTAAAAAAGGCCATTAACGAGGGGCACCAAATAGATCGTGCCATGGCCGACCAAGTTGCCAATGGTATGAAAGCATGGGCAATAGCCAATGGGGTAACACATTATACACATTGGTTTCAGCCGCTAACCGGCGCAACAGCCGAAAAGCATGACAGCTTTTTTGAACCAACCGACGATGGTGGTGCCGTAGAAAAATTCAGTGGCAATGCTTTGGTTCAACAAGAACCAGATGCCAGCAGTTTTCCTAGCGGTGGTATTCGAAATACTTTTGAAGCTCGCGGTTATACAGCCTGGGATCCTTCATCTCCGGCTTTTATTATGGAAAGTTCAAATGGTAAAACCCTATGTATTCCTACTGTATTTGTAAGCTATACCGGCGAAGCACTTGACTATAAAGCACCCTTGTTAAAAAGCCTGCATGCCGTTGAAAATGCTGTGGTAAATGTTTGTAGCAGCTTTTTCGATAAAAACGTTACCAAATCTTTTGCCAGTTTGGGTATTGAGCAAGAGTATTTTTTAATAGATGAGGCCATGTATTTTGCAAGGCCAGATTTAATGCTTTGTGGTCGTACTTTACTTGGACATATGCCGGAAAAGGGTCAGCAGTTAGAAGACCATTACTTTGGCTCTATCCCTATGCGTGCCTACGATTTTATGGTAGATTTAGAAACAGAATGCTACAAATTAGGTATTCCTTTAAAAACCCGCCACAACGAGGTAGCACCTTCTCAATTCGAGTGCGCACCTAATTTTGAAGAAGTTAATTTAGCCATAGATCACAACCAATTATTAATGGATGTGATGGAGAAAGTGGCTGAACGCCATAACCTAAAAGTATTGTTGCACGAAAAACCATTTGCCGGCATAAACGGTAGTGGTAAGCACAATAACTGGAGTTTAATTACCAATACGGGCGTAAATTTATTGGCTCCCGGCCATACGCCTAAAGAAAACCTAATGTTTATTACGTTTTTTGTTAATGTAATAAAAGCTGTTTACGACCATGCCGATTTGCTTCGTGCAAGTATTGCCAGCGCCGGTAACGACCACAGGTTGGGAGCAAACGAAGCCCCTCCGGCCATTATGTCGATTTTTATTGGCTCGCAAATGACCGAAATTTTAGAGGAATTGCTTGGTGGTAAAGCTACTAAATCTAAAAATGCAGCAGGCTCTATTTCTGTAATTAAAGTTCCTGAAATTTTAAGAGACAATACAGATAGAAACAGAACGTCTCCTTTTGCATTTACAGGCAATAAATTCGAGTATCGTGCGGTGGGTTCAAACGCAAACAGTGCTAATGCCATGATTGCTTTAAATACTGCTATGGCCAACCAGCTAAATGTATTTAAAAAAGATGTAGAAGCACATGTTGCTAAAGGTAAAAAGAAAGAAGATGCTATTTTAGAGGTATTAAAAACATACTACAAAGCCAGCAAACCTATTTTGTTTGAAGGCAATGGCTACGGCGATGAGTGGGTTAAAGAAGCTGCTAAACGCGGTTTAAGTAATATTAAAAATACACCTGAAGCTTTAAACGCTTATATTTCAAAAAAATCGAAAGAGTTGTTTACCAGTAACAAGATTTTTAACGATATTGAATTGGAAGCACGTTACGAGATAATGCAAGAAAACTATGTAAAGAAAATTGATATTGAAGCCAAGGTTTTAATGCAATTAGCTACTTCGCATGTTTTATCTGCAGCTTTAAGCTATCAACGTAACCTGGCCGAAAATATTAAGGCCATGAAAGATGCAGGTTTGTCTAAAGCCGATTATGAAGTGCAGTTTAATTTAATTAAAGAAATTTCGGCTCATATTAAAGCCATACAAACCAACACAGCCAAACTAAGTGCCGAGTTAGATAAGGCGCATCATATAGAAAATACCGGTAAGCGGGCTGTTGCTATGGTTAATAAAGTAAAACCTTTGTTTGATCCTATTAGAGCCAGTGCCGATGCATTGGAGTTTTTGGTTGACGATGAGTTATGGAAATTACCAAAATACAGAGAAATGCTTTTTATAAAATAAGCAAATAAAAAAAATCCCATAAAAAGAGCCGCCAACTTGTGCGGCTCTTTTTATTTTATAGATATGCTTTGTTAGAATTAAAAAAATGGCCAACTTGCAACAAATTTTAACAATAAAGCAGTTAAAAACATGAAAAGTACAATAACCAAATATGGCGTTTATGGCGGTATAAGCAGCGCGTTTTTTTTATCGGTATCGAGCTATTTGCAGTATAGCTTAAGCCTAGATAATGGCTTAATTTATGGCTATGCGGGTATGCTTATTTCGCTAATTTTTGTGGTTGTGGGAATTTATACAAAACGTGCAGAGAGTGGTGCCGATTGGCGCTATGGTAAAGCATTTGCCAATGGCATGGTAATGGTTTTTATTACCTCGTTAATTTATGTTATAACTTGGCAAATAATTTATTACACCTTAATGCCCGATTTTGCCGATAAGTATGCCGAAACGGTAATTAGTCAGCTTAAACAAAAAGGCCTTACCGGCGAAGAATTACAAAAGCAAATAGATGGTATGGAAAAATTTAAAGAGAATTACCGCAATCCGTTATTTAATGCAGGTATGACATTTTCAGAGATTTTTCCTGTAGGATTTTTGGTGGTGTTAGTAGCCTCTTTGTTTTTGCGTAAGCCAAAAAGCTAATTTAATTTAAAAGGTGCCTGCAGCAAAAACTCAGGAATTTTAACCTTAAATTGTTGTCCGTCTATTTGGCGTTCCATTAAATACGTGCCTTGCATTTTGCCAATATCAGAAACAAGCGCACACCCCGATACATATTGATGCGATTCTCCGGGCTCTAAAACCGGCGTTTGACCCACAACACCTTCGCCCTCTACTTGGCTGTTACCACCCAATGGATCGGAAATAAACCAATGCCTGCGTAGCAGTTTTACAGTGTATTCTCCTTTATTAATAATGGTAATGCGGTAAGCAAATAAATACTCAGCACCATCGGCACCGCTGCGCGCTTGCTGGTAGGCTGTTTCTACCGTAATTTTTACATTATTGGTTATTGCTGTGGGCATGTTTACTACAAATAAAAAAAAATTTTCTTAATTTGTTTTGAACCTACATAAACTTAAACAGAATTTTACATCGGTTGTGGGGTTGAAAACAAGTTGTAATAAGCTTTATTTTAATGCAAAATGGCCATTTTTTTAAAGGTAAACGCAAAAAACCGGCATTTAATTGTGCCATTGTAGCCCTAGGTTGTATATTTGGCGGCCATGCTAAGAAGTGCCCTGATTTTGCTATTTTTTATATTTGGATGTTTATTTCAAACAAATGCCCAAACATTTACCATAGATGCAGATGGAGATACCATTAATGTAACCATGCCAAATGGCAAAAAGCATGGCTTTTGGCGATATTACTGGCCAAATGGCGATTTAAAGTACGAGGTTTATTACGAAAATGGCGAAAAACATGGTTTAGAAATGCGCTACTTTGATGCGCAAGATTGCTTGGAGTTTACCAATACATACAGCCATGGTGTGCTTAATGGCCCCAGTGTTACCTATTTTCCTAATTGTAAAGTTAAAACGGAAGAGAACTACCGTAACGGACAAAAAGAGGGTAGCGAGCGTGTTTTTGATGAAAATGGTTTTTTACTTACCGAAGGAAAATTTGTTAAAGGCGAATTAGATGGAAGCTATGCCCATTATGATAAAAAAGGTTTTGTTACATACGAAAGTCCAACCAAAGAAACCACTTTAAAGTTCGACAAGTTCCTAACCGGAGAGTATAAAATTAAAGACTCAACCATTTTTTGGGCATTTAAGCGCAATAAACAATGGAAAAAAGTATTACTGGTGGTTGATATGACAGGAAGCATGTTTCCGTATATTGGGCAGTTACTGGTTTGGTTTAAACAGAACTACGAAACCGAAAAAATTAAATATTATGTGCTTTTTAACGATGGCGATAATTTACCCGACGATAAAAAGGTAGTGGGCAGAACAGGTGGCGTTCATCCATTTGAAGCCAAAGACTATAAAAAGCTAAAGAAAGATGTAGAGGATGTGCGCAAAAAAGGCGAAGGTGGCGATGATCCTGAAAATGATTTAGAAGCTGTTATAACTGCTATGGTAGCTTACCGCGATTATGGCGATATTGTTTTGTTAGCCGATGATAGCCCCGTGCGCGATATGGCACTTTTGCGCCGAATTAAAAAACCCATTAGGGTAGTTTTGTGCGGAACCAACAAAGGCATTAACGAGCAGTATATAAAAATTGCATTTCAAACCAAAGGCAGTATTCATACCCGTTATAACGATATTGATATGAAAACGCTTGTTGATGGCGAATACTATACTTTAGATAAAGATGTGTTTCAATTTACCAACGGACAGTTTGTTTGGGTAGATGCAAATGAATAAGGCAAACAAGCATGCAAAACAATTTAACAGATTTTACCATTGTATTGGCCAGTAAATCGCCACGCAGGCAAGAGTTAATTAAAGGCCTGGAATTAAATTATAAAATAGTAACCTACGATGTAGATGAATCTTTTCCATTGCATTTGCAAGCCAATGAAATTGCAGAGCATCTGGCCGAGAAAAAAGCTAATGCTTTCCCACATGCATTAGCCGATAATGAAATTTTATTAACTGCCGATACCATAGTTTGGGTAAACAATAAAGTACTAAACAAACCTGCTAACGAGGCCGAGAGCTTTGCCATGTTGTCTGAAATATGTGGCAATGCGCATATAGTTTATACCGGTGTTTGTTTAAAAAGCAATCATAAAACAATAGTTTTTAGCAGCAGCAGCAAAGTGTATTGTGCGGCACTTTTGCCCGATGAAATTTGGCATTATATACACCAATATAAACCATTTGATAAGGCCGGAAGCTATGGCATACAAGATTGGTTTGGTTATACTGCTGTAGAGCGCATTGAGGGTTGTTTTTACAATGTAATGGGGCTACCTGTTAACGAAGTTTATAAAAAACTAAAGCAGTTTTAAGGGGTAATAAAATTTGCATTAACAGTATAAACATGCGCTTGTTGCAATTTTGCCTGTTGCATACCTGTTATTTCATATCCTTTTTTTGTATGATAAACTAACTGCTTTGTGCTTTGGTACAAGTTGTTTTTTTCACTAAGGGCAAATGCAATGCTTTCTACTTGCTGGTTGGCATTAAAAGTTATTACAACTTGTTTAATATTTGTAGCGCTATCTAAAGCATTGTAAGTAGTTTGGTTAGCCATATTTTTAATGGTAAACCTACCGGCATAGGCCGGTTTGTTTAAGTCGAGTTCAAAAAATGGCGCAAGTTCTTCTTTCCAGTTGGGTTTTGTATTAACAACAGTATCTGTTTGGTTGTTAAACGCCAAAACTTTATGTAGCATCAGCTCTTGTTGAGTTAGTATTTTTACTTGGTTATTAAAAAAATCAATGGTATTGAATAATTCTTGTTGGGTTGTTTTTGGCGAGTTACAGTTGGTAAAAAGTAAGCCTATAATAATTCCGGTTACAATTAATCGCATAGTAAGTTTTCTCCGGTAATTTCTGTAGGTACAGGAATTTGCATTAACGATAAAACGGTAGGGGCTAAGTCGGCCAGTTTTCCATTTTTAATATTTCCCTTGTAGTTGTTATCAACTAAAATTAGGGGAACCTTATTGGTTGTATGAGCGGTATTTGGCGAATTATCTTCTTCGTTAATCATGTATTCGCCATTGCCATGGTCGGCAGTAACAAGTAAAGTATAGTTGTTTTTTAATGCAGCATCTACAACTTTACCAAGGCAATCGTCAACTGTTTCAATGGCTTTAATTTCTGCTTGTAAAACGCCGGTATGTCCAACCATATCTGGGTTTGCAAAGTTAACACACATAAAGTCGGCTTCATTTTTTTCAATTTCTTGTAATGCAAAAGCACAAACTTGTTTTGCACTCATTTCGGGCATTAAATCGTATGTAGCTACTTTTGGCGAAGGTGCCAAATGGCGTGTTTCGCCAACAAACGGAAGTTCTCTCCCTCCACTAAAAAAGAAAGTTACATGTGGGTATTTTTCAGTTTCTGCAATTCTAACTTGCTTTTTTTGGTGGTGCTCAAGTACCTCCCCTAAGGTGTTGTTTAATTCAATATCCGGAAAAAGTACATTTACATTTTTAAACGTTTTGTCGTACTCGGTAAGTGTAACATAATTTAGTTCAAGCGGGTGCATGTTAAACTCATGAAAAGTTTGCTGGGTTAACACTTGCGATATTTCTCTGCCGCGGTCGGTTCTAAAATTAAAATTAATAACCACATCGCCGGGTTGTATGGTAGCTAAAGGTTGTTGGTTTGAACCTACACAAATAATTGGTTTTAGAAATTCGTCGGTTTCGCCTTGTTGGTAGCGTTGTTCAATGGTATTTAAGTAGTTATTGGTTGGTTCGCCCAAGCCATTAACCAATGCATCGTAGGCCAGTTTAACACGTTCCCATCTTTTATCTCTATCCATAGCAAAGTATCTACCAGTAATACTAGCCACTTTGCCTCCTGTTTGTTGTAAGGTTTGTTCTAATTGGTTTAAAAAGCCAATACCACTTTTAGGGTCGGTATCTCTGCCATCGGTAAATGCATGAATAAACAGCTGGTTGTTAAGCTGATGTTGTTTAAAAATAGTACATAAACCGGTTAAATGGTTTAAGCTGCTGTGAACACCACCATTGCTAACCAAACCAATTAAGTGAATATTTTTTTTGTTTTGTTGGGCATAAGCAATGGTGTTTAACAAAACCGGGTTTTGATGAATATTGCCATCTCTAAATGCTTTATTAATTAATACCAGTTGTTGGTAAACCACTCTTCCGGCACCAATATTCATATGGCCAACTTCGCTATTTCCCATTTGGCCATCGGGTAGTCCAACCCACTCGCCACAGGTATGCAATTCGCTGTTAGGATAAGCCTTAATTAAGGCATCAAAATTGGGTTTATGGGCTAAATTAATGGCATTTCCTTGGTAGGGTTTTCCGTTACCCCAACCATCTAAAATAAGTAACACAACGCGTTTGGTCATACCCGCAAACCTAAAATAAATTGCCGAAATAGCGTAACAAATAATAGCTGGCACAGCTTTTGAACTGAAAAATTGTGCTTTTAATTAGGGCAAAGAATTAAAAACCATTAAAATTGTACTAAATTAGCTGTGAAAATGAATAGGAAAATAGCGATAGCATTGTTTTTAATAACCATAAACGTAGTTTCTTACGCAAATAATTTTGATGATGTATTGCAGCAGTTAAAAGCGGGCAATGCATCGGGGTTGGTTAGAATGTTTAACAGCAATGTTGAGTTAACCTTGTTAGCAACTGAAGGCATATACAGCAAACAGCAAGCAGAGGTAATGTTAAGAAATTTCTTTAATCAGCATCCACCCAAACAAGTTGCATTGCAACACAAAGGTACTTCATCTAAAGGGGCCATGTATGCCATTATGATTTATGAATCGAATACGGCCAAGTTTCGCACCTATATATTTATGAAGGATAATGGAAATGGCATGCAAATAAATGAATTTAGAATAGAGCGTGATTGATGAAGAATTAGCAGACGATTTAGTTAGCCCTTAAAACATTCAATTTTGTTAATCATGTTTCAGGTACAATCAAAATTCCGGTAATATTTTCTTTTTCCACCTTTGCTTCTC
>VFQQ010005284.1_pt1 | contig 10798 bp, 24 predicted proteins | sample 3512341 | NCBI WGS metagenome assembly VFQQ01 (sample SAMN10412373, study PRJNA504923) | tailings metagenome | isolation source: Relicate 2 Philex TSF1 revegetated site | place: Philippines: Tuba, Benguet | collected 2017-08-29
GCTGCTGCTGCTGCTGCTGCTGCTGCTGCTGCTGCTGCTGCTGCTGCTGCTGCTACTGCTACCGTTGTTTGTGTTTGCTTTGAAGGTTCATTGTCAAAGGTGCATGTCGTGCAGTTTCAGTTCCCTTGCAGTTGTCCACGCGCCTAATTATTTTTGTTCCACCTCCCACCATCCACGTCCTGCAGCTCGCAGCTGGTTTGGTCGGGCGTGTTCTCGCAGACAGAGCTGCTCACCTTCATCCTGTTTTGGACGGTGAGCTGTGGAGCTATTGCGACAGATGCATTCAGGCCACATGTGCATGCCGCTTCTGTATGCTGGCTGGTGACTCCACGCACTGGGTCGGACGGGCCGTCCAAGTTTGAGGAGGCAGCTGTGTACTGCTGTGCTGCGCATGCTGCATACGTGCTGTGCATTCCTATTGAAGCTGCCCACCCCTCGCCTTTTGCGGCTGCAGGTAACAAACAACCTAGTCTACCTCTTTTGACCGGCTTCCAGCTATGATCGATGGCCTCCAGCTAGCTTGTACTAGAGCGCATGCCTCAGCTGGGCAGAGTGCACTGGCGTGCACCGTACATGCCGCTGTTGTCGTGGTTTCGCTGAGTTTCCTGCTGCCCCTCCCCCCTTCATCCACATGCGCTGTTTAGTCAACACAACTACTTGTCAACACTGGCGCGTCCAGAGTTGGAGCATGAGAGCCTGCCTGCTGGTGTAGCAAGGGCCTGCGTTACAGTTTGGTACAGGGCATGACCATTGACGGTACAGGGCATGCTCATTGCAGGGTTCAGAAAACTGCAGGCACACAAAACTCAGCAAGGAGGACAGCCGGGGACGCACTTCCATAGAGTTTCACTCGTCCTTCTTGTCCGCCGCACTCTTCGGCACTGCTGCTGCCGCTGCTGCTGCATCACCAGCCGCCGCCTTGGCCCGCTGCGCCAGCTGCACGCTGCCGCCCACCGCCTGCTGTGCCTGCTGCGCCTGCTGTGCCTGGTTTGCCACCAGCGCCGCCACGGTGCGCCGCTTGGCCGCCTCCTGCCTGGCTGCCTTGAGCTGCTGCTCCGGCTGCTCAAACTTGTGGCTGTGCACACCGGTGGCGGGGACGTGCACCAGGAAGGCGGGCAGGCCGGAGGCCAGACCGATCTCTTGTGCGTCTGTGCGGATAAATGGGTGCAGGCATCACACTCTGTTCATGCGCTACATAATGGGAGCATGGAGTGGGGCAGACAGCGGGCAGGTTCACCCAGCAGCAACACCGGGCCCGCCAGCGGCCCAACACCATCCAGCTGTGCACTGGGGATGCGCACCCCCACCTCCACACAATGCACTGGCACGCCATGCAGCCACCCACCTGGCGGCAGCCCCGCTTCTTCCACAAGCGCCACGCCCTGCTCGCTTGCCCACCCCCCTCCCACACCTCGTGCTGTTCAGGTGTGCACCGCCCACCTGGCGGCAGCTGGGCTTCTTCCACCAGCGCCAGACCCGCCACCATTCAGCTACGCACACCCACCACCCACACAGCATGCATCCCTTCACCTGGCGGCAGCTGCGCTTCCTCCACCAGCGCCACGCCCTGCTCGTTCAGCGGCGGCAGCACCAGTGCTGTGAGCTCCCCGCCATACACGCAGCCGGTGTCGATGCCAGTGGCGGCGCGGTGCAGCTGCAGGCGCCTGCGCGGCAAGGGGCAGGGGGCAGGCAGCTGGTGAGTTGCAGATCTGACTGCTGCTAAGCATCGAAGGGTGCAACGGGACTGGCAGCATCGGCAGTGCGAGGACGCATAATATGACAGCGAGCAGCAGCGGCAGGAGCAGCCAGACCTGTGTGCTCCATGCGCTAAGTGTAAAGTTAGTGTTGCAGCTACTCACCGCTTGGCGTCGTGGCCAAACACCACATGCAGCGGCCCCGCCTGCCCCGGCAGCTGCCCGCTCCAGATGCCTGCCCAGGCTCGGCCCAATGGGTTGGGCTGCTCCCGCCCAACTAGCGCCAGATCGGGCGGCAGCAGGCAGGCCGGGCCGCCTTCAGTCGTAGCACCACTGTCGGTACTGCTGCCGCCGCTGCCGCTGCTGCTGCCACTTGCGCCGCCTTCTGCCGCCGCTGCGTGAGCTCCATCTGCCAAGGTTGGGGCTGGTGCGCTGCGCGCCAGCTGCGCCAGCGCTACAGTGCATGCGTCCCAATCAAAGCACCCTGTAGGCAGTGAATCCACGTTCTCTCCAGCTGCCAGCCCCGCGGCTGCTGCATCGGCGGCACGCTCCTCTGCTGCTGGGACCACGTCCCGCCTGCGTGGCAAGGGAGGGGTGGGTTTGCGGTGAGCAGGGCGGCAAGGAGGAGAAGGGTTAGTATTCCCCTTTTTTCCCCTTTTTCCTCACATCTTCTCCAAGTCGTACAGGGCCTGGCGCTCCAGCAGCACGCCCGGCACCAGCCCCGCATGCACGATGATCACTCCATAGGCGGGCAGCTGCGGGTGCGGGGAATGATGGGGGCAGGGGTTTGGGGGGCAGGTGAGCGCAGTTCTAGGCAGCAGCACCAAAAATGCAGTCACAGCAACTGGGACAGGAGGCAGGCACCTTTGGCACGACCCATGGCAGCAGCACACACATGCAGCTCTCTGCATGTTTCGCTCACCGCAATGGTGTAGGGCAGCTCAGCCAGGAACGAGGCCAGCTCCTCTGGTAGGCCAGCCACCCAGCCCTGCAAAGGGGCAGTCATGTGAGCAGCGGGCATGGCTTCGGATCATGCCTGCACCATGTACCCTGCTGCACAGCACCCAAGCATTGCATCAACCAAACACAAATGCCAGCTCCACACCTGCTTCTTGGGCTTGGGAATGTCCCTGCCGTCCAGCCATGCCCGAAAAGCCGCATAGGCTGCAGGCAGCATGGGAGGCCGCAAGGGGAGATGGCTATGCATCACAGTTCTTGGGTGCAGCTTTGTCATGCGGCAGCGCACATGGCCATGCACGCTGGCGCATGGCAAGGCAGCTCATGCATGGCGTGCAACAGCCAGATTTGTAGATCGGTCAACATGAAGATGCGATGCGCACCCGAGTCGTCATGGTTGCCACGCACGGGGCGCATGCTTTCCTCTAAAGCAATCTTGAGCACCTGCAGGCGGTCGATGGAACACACGCAGGCATGAAGCATAGGAGGGCATGGCAGCGGCCGCATGCCGGTTTGCTGCAATGGTTGGATGGTGCCATGGCACAAAACAATGCACAGTTGGCTGCCATGCATCGGCAGGCATGCAGTCCACATGCAGAATACATGGCATTGCATGCCACATGTTGCCACCGTGCAGCACGCCATGCCACATGCTGCCACAGCGCAGCATGCCATGACAAACAGCATGCCACATGTCGCCACACCTCAGCATGGCATGCCACCAGAAGCAGCGCACCCACCCTCTCAGAGTCGGGCCCCTTGTTCACCAGGTCACCCACGCACAGCAGCAGGTCTGCTCCACGCCGATACTCAAGCTTCTGGAGCAGCGCCTGCAGCTCGTCTGCATGGCATGGGGGTTGGAGTGGAATGCAATGGCATGGGACGTCAAGGTACGGCATGGAATGGGTGTGACCCAGCTTCTGGAGCAGCGCCTGCAGCTCGTCTGCAGCGGCATGCCATGGAGTGCCCGACTTGGCACAGCACAGGTTGTCCAGTAGCATGGCATGGCAGACCATGGCATGTCATGCGGGCATGCGGCGACAATGCCTGTGGCATGCCAAGCCGCTGCATAAACAGTGCATGCTGCTGGCCGAGCTGAGCAGGAGGCGCAACGACAACGATCATCAACGCGGCCTCCACCATTCCAGCCATCCAGCCATGCGCCCACCTGCGCTGCCGTGGATGTCTCCAACAATGATGACGCGCCTGTCGGCGGTCTGAGCTGGCGGTAGCACAGCGTGCACCTCGCGCGGCAGCGGGTTGCCACACGGTGTGCGGCCCAGCTGCACCCGCTGCCGCGCCTGCTGCAGCATTTCGTGCAGGCGAGAAGCGAGCAGCGCGCCGCCGCCAGCCACCACCAGGCCAGCGCCTAGGCGCAGCACCAGGGCCGCCATGCCGGCTGGGGAGGGTGAGTGCCAAGGGTGCTGAGAAAGGGGGGTCACTGCTGAGAGTGATGGCAGCTGCGGCAGCGACGCCGGCGCCGGCGCTGGCGGGGAATAGAGCCTGCCTGCTGGCTTAGGGAGCGCCGGCGCAGCTGCGATCACTTCAAATCTAGCCCAGCTGCTCTCTGCTGCAGCAGGGCGCCACGCAGCGCGCTGGAGGCTAAGTTTGGGGTCGGCGAACAGTCACCCGACTGCCCACGTCCTCTTGTGTCTGTGATAATCAGCAATCAGGCTGTTGCGTTCCGAAAGACAGCGCGATCGGGAGGAAACAAGCACGCCTCACAATGCGCCCACAGCAGTCATGTCATGGGGACGCTCGGTGTGTCACAGCGCTCGACTGCCGGGTTTCCGGTGGTGTCAGCATTCCGTGCACCGCCTGCAAGCCTCCCCGCGGTAGGGTTCGGTCGGCGCCCCAAAGCAGGTTCCCTCGCTCGGCAGCTCGAGGTCTGCGGCCCAGCAACCATGCAGGCGGCGCGGCAGGTTGCCCTGAGTGGCGCGCGGTCAGCGCTGGGCGCCCCGACAGCTGCCGCGTGGTGGCCGGCGGCGGTGGCTGCGGCGGGCCTCCACACGGCGCGCCAGCTGCTGAGCAGCCTGCAGGTCAAGATCCCGGCCCTCGGCGAGAGCATTGCAGACGGCACGGTGGCGGTGGTGTTGAAGCAGCCGGGCGATCGAGTGGAGGAGGATGAGCCCATCCTGCAGGCGAGCTTTTGTTGCTGTGTTGCAGTGTTGGGGCAAACTCTTTGCCGGCTCAGCTGCGGTGCGAGCGGCGGTTGCTGCTGGCACTGGCACTGACCTGGTTGAGTTGCCGTGGCCGCCAGCGTCAAAAACGGTGGCTTGCATGGGTGTGAAACAACCACCAGCCTCCTCCCTGTGCCGGCGACGCGGGGTGCTGTGGCCTTTGCTTTTGTACCGCACCAGCTGCCCAACCATGCCACTGCTGGCTGCATGGCTCTGCAAATTCACTTTTGTCTGGCTGCATGTTTGCTGCAGATTGAGACGGACAAGGTGACGGTGGACGTGCGGGCGCCCAAGGCCGGCATTGTCGAAGCCATCCTGGTGCGTACAGCCTGCCTGGATCTCTTATACAATTGCAGTAGATTTTCACGATACCAGCCGCATTGATGCATGCCAGCTGCTGTCTGGTGCAATCGCGTGCGGGCGTGACGTGGCATTGCATTTACTGCTGATGCACATTCTTGCGCACATCGCCATCTGCACGGCTGCGCAGGCAGAACATGTGGCAACCACGCTCCGCACATCCAATTGCCGCCCTGCCGCAGGTCAAACCGGATGACAATGTGGAGGTCGGGCACGTGGTGGCCAGCATCGGGCCTCTGGGCTCCGCTGCAGCTGCCGCCGCACCGCAGCCCGAGGCCCCGCAGCAGCAGGCGGCTGCGCCGCCGCCCCCGCCGCCGCCCGCGGCGCCAGCGGCGCCGCCGCGGCAGGCCGCGGCTGCGCCAGCGCCAGCGGCAGCCCCCGCCGCTGAGGCTCATCGCATGCCCAGCATTCGCTTCCCGCCACGGCGCACACCTGAGGGAGATCAGATCTCAGCACTGCCCCGCACGGAGGCAGAGCGCATGATGGCACAGGTGCTGAGCGGCGGCGCGCAGCAGGCGCAGCAGGCGCAGCGGTAGCCAATTCCAGCGGAGTACAAGAACATGATTGCAGGTGCGTGGGGTAAGAGGGGCTGTGGCAGCTGGGGGCCTGCCTGAGGGGGACGGAGGGGTTGGCCTCGTGCTGCTGCAGATGCCGGTGCCGTACATTGTGCTTCTCTTGACCGCCGTCTTTCTGCTCCCTCCGCCGCCTTGCCCTCTGCAGTGCCCATTGTGGGCGGTTCCATGCCCATCCTGCGCGGCATGGCGGTACCCTCCGGACCGCCCGGCCCTCCCCGGCGCACCATGACCGATGCCGAGATGGAAGCCATCATGCTGGGAGGCGCAGACCCCTGAGGCGGCAGGCTGTGCTGTGCTGCGTGGCGCGCTGTGCTGTGCGTGCGCACTGTTGCCTCAGCGGCAGGCTGTGCTGTGCTGCACCGCACGCCGGCCAACGCTGCGCCCAGGGTGGCAAGTTGCCTGAGCCAGACGTGCTGTGCTCCTGCCGCTTCATCAACACTCCCATGCCTCCTCAAAGATACATGCCCGGGCTGGCAAAGCCTGCTACCACATCCCGTTGATTACTGTTGAGTGCCAATAGACGTTTCTGCAAGCTGCTCCTCACCCCTGCACCCCTTCCGCTCTTTAGCACCTCGTCTGTGCTCCCAGCACCTCTCCCGCTCTCTACTGCCCCTCCTGCTGCCTTCTCGCTTCCTCGGCTTGCACCGGGTGCATCAGCGGCTGACGCCGCTGCGCTGCCCTGCTGTGAATGCTCTAGCCTCCCTGGCTGCCACAATGGCCCTGCATCCGCACCACCCCTCGGTGCTCTTTTGCTGTAAACCGCCAAAGCTGCTGCAAGGTGACCCGAGGGCTTGAAGACAGACGTGTGACTTGGATCAGCATGCTGATAGAACTGATACAGCAGGTTTTGGCGAAATCTTGCTTCAGACCTGTACGAGCTGCAGCAAGAACTCACAGCAAGATGCCGTTGCTGCCGGCCGCTGCACGCCGCGAACATGCTGCAGCGGGGCCGCCGACCCCACATGCGGCCAGCGGGCAGCTGGGCGCGCCGATCTCCATTCCACATCACGCTCCAACCATCCGAGGCCTCAGCACCGCGTGAAAAGCCGCGTCCAGCGTTGAGCTCCCATCGGCTGGAGCACGCGAGGCCGCCGCCCCAACTGCAGCTCGCTGTGGCGCGTGGGGGCCACCAGGCCGGCAGGTGGGTGCCTGCGCCAGCCCGCTGCGTCACTTTGAGGCTGGGCGGGAGTTTGGCTCGCGCCAAAGTGCGTGTGACGGCGCGAGGCGGTGCGCAATGGCGATCATGTTGCACTCCGATGCAGCCGCGCCGCGCTTGCGCCGCCCACCTGCCCGCCGCTCGCCGCCGCTGCAACCGCGCACTGGAGCCGCCCTCCCGCTGCTGCAGCGCCGATCGACCCTGTGCTGTGGATCGTTTGACGGGCGCGTGATCCAGCGGCTGGATCGCAATGGTGGTGCTGTCGGCGGCCATCGTGTCGCGCAGTGGCAAGGGTGCGTGCCGCTGCCGCTCGCTCTGCCTGCTGCTCCTGGGGCGGCGCACTTGGCCTGCCTGCTCATGAGCACATGATCGTTGCTGCTGTGGTGCTCAGCCTACCCCAAAGCTGCTACCAATGCAGTGCCAGTGTCTGTTATCCTGCCCTGCAGCGCTGGTGGCGCGGCAGTTTGTGGAGATGAGCCGCATCCGCATTGAGGGCCTGCTGGCCGCCTTCCCCAAGCTGGTGCGTGGGCAGCTGCATTGTGATATTGTGTCGCAATTTGTCTCATTCAGAAGTGCCTGATGGCTGCCTTCCCCAAGCTGGTGGGTGGGTGGGCAGCTGCTGGCTGCTGGTTGCAGGGCCGCAGGGCTGCAAGGCCATGATATTGCTGCGGGTGCCCGTGTGAAAGCGGTTGGCTTGATCTTGCACGGCTGGCAGCCAGTCGACTGCCCAAGGCTGCCATCCGGCGGGGATTTGTCTGCTGAAGCGCAGTCGGCGAGCATGCAGCACCTGCTGAGCGACGTTCGGTTGACCGGCACCTGCTTGCGCCCTGCAGGTGGGCACCGGCAAGCAGCACACGTATGTGGAGACCGAGAATGTGCGCTACCTGTACCAGCCCATCGAGGTGAGATTTTTTTCTGATTGCCACATTCTGTGATGGTTTGCTGGGGTGCTGGGGTGCTGGGGAGGATGTGGAGCCTCATAATATGCGCTACCTGTACCAGCCCATCGAGGTGAGTTGTTCACTGAAATGTGCCAAGGGACGTGGCTTGCTGGTGCTGGGAGTGCAGCACCCGTACCAGCCCATCGAGGTGAGCATCGCTTCGTTTTGGCATGCTGGTTTGATGAAGAATGCGTCTACCTGAGAAAATGAAGGGCACCTAGGAATGTGTGGTGTTGTGCCAGCTGTATGGAGTGCGGTACCCTGCTCCAGCCTGACTGAAGTTAACTCTTAACTCACTTGTGCCTGCTGATTGCTCGAGTTCCTACCCTGCGCAGTCCATGTACCTGGTGCTCGTCACCAACAAGGGCAGCAACACACTCGAGCTAACTGCCTCTGAAAGCAGCTACCTGTTCCTCGCTCGCTGGCTGCCAATCTCCCCACCCACCGCAGTCGATGTACCTGGTGCTGGTGATCAACAAGGGCAGCAACATCCTGGAGGACCTGGAGACGCTGCGCCTGTGCGGCAAGGTGGTGCCCGAGTATGTGGCGGCTCTTGAAGAAGAGGAGGTGAGCGCTACTAATTTTATTCATTCGAAATTTGGGGTACTTGAACGAAGATTCATTTATGGCTTAAATGAAGCGGCAAGGTGGTGCCCGAGTACGTGGCGCGGAGGAGGAGGCGAATACACACTACCTTGATGGACGGCTGTTGGTGTTATGCTGCTGCTTGACCTCTCTGCTGGTACCCACTGCTGCTGCTCCTGCGCCTGCTCTTCGTAAGTGCACGACCTGCTACGCTTAGGGGGCCGTGTTTTTGGGACCCTGCTACACTCATTCACCAGCACCTCTTGTGTCACAACCCCTGTCCCTTACCCACCTCTCTATTCACCCACCCTCCGCAGGTGGCTGCCGCCGCCTTCGACCTGCTGTTCGCTTTCGATGAAGTCATTTCGCTGGGACACAAGGAGAATGTTACGGTGGCGCAGGTGAGTGTCAGTTAGCTGGAGGCCCTGCAAGTGGACCGGGCTTCGCAGTGGTGGTGCAGTTGCGCATACATGTTGTGCATGTATGTTGAAAGGAAGGTGCTTGAGGATTTGCTGGCGGCGGTGGCGCAGCTTCTCACCGTCTATGCATGGGGCTGTTGCATGCACGCCCACACACTCCTATCTTTTGTTCCTGTCTTCCTGCGCGCAGGTGCGGCAGAACACGGAGATGGAGTCGCACTGTGTGGTCCCAGCTGCCTTGCCACCTGATTTCCTTGTTGTTTCTTATGCCTATTTCACCCTGCAGGTGCGGCAGAATACGGAGATGGAGTCGCACGAAGAGAAGCTGCACAAGATGATCATCCAGGTGGGGGCTGCTGGCTGTTTTTGTGTTGGTGCGACTTTAAGTTGGATTGCGCATAACAAGTCAACACAAGTAACACGGCATCACCCTTATGTATGGTTGGTAGGACCCCTCAGAATTTGGCCAACCCCCATGATGCGTCTGCAAACTTTTTCGGCTCTTTTCTCGTGTTCCCACAAATCCCTGCAGTCCAAGATCAACGAGACCAAGGACCTGATGAAGAAGAAGGCGCAGGAGATTGAGAAGACCAAGATCGAGGCGGCCAAGGGCGGTGAGAGAAATGCGGCACTGGCTGAGCTGTGTACCGGAATCGCATAGTCGTTTGGATAGAGCGCCTATAAAGGCCAGAACGGTGTCGCCCGTCTATCCAGGCGCCAGCATGCCCTGACACCTGCCCCCACGCTTCCTCCCCTTCCTTTGCTGTGCAGGGCGCATGGGCGGCATGGGCGGCGGCATGGGCGGCATTTCATCCATGGGCGGCATGGGCGGTGAGTCTCCTTGCACCCTGCTGCCTACTTGCATCCTGCCGCCTGCTTGCACCCTGCCGCCGCTGTTTGTTTTCGCCATGCAGCTACCTCACACCAACTGCTGCTCCCTGTCTGCGCTGCATGCTGTTCCGTCTCAGCACCTGCCCGCCCCGCCACTCATTCCTCATCCACCCTGCCCCCTCCCCGCTAACCAATGCAGGCGGCATGGGCGGCGGCGGCGGCATGGGTGACGTGGCGCCCTCGTACCGCCCCGAACCCGCGGTACCGGCGTACAGCGCTAAGCCTGCTGAGCCGGCGCGGGGCCCCAAGAAGGGCATGCAGGTGCGTGCTGCTGCATTTTGTTGCATGTTTGGCATTTGTGAGAGGGGCTGCAGGCGTTGCAGCACATGTTTGCTGAGCCGAGCGGGGCCTGAGCAGGCAAGCAGGCTGGTGCGTGCAAGGTGAAGAGCATGTGCATTCCAGGCTAGCGTTGACCAGCGTATTGACATGATCTCACTCCCCTGGGCCTGTTGTATTACTACAGCTGGGCAAGGCTAAGGGTGGGCGCGACTTCCTGGACAGCCTGCGGGCGGAGGGCGAGTCCGTGGAGGACGTGCCGCACCCCGCAGCCGCAGCAGCAGGTGGGCAGGCGCAAGTGCCAGCGGTTGGTGGTGTGCCTCGTACCCATCCGGTCTGCAGCTCTTGAAGTCCCCTTCTCACCTGCATTAACCACTTCTTTTGCAGGCATGGCGGCGGCGGCCGGCCTGCCGCCGCCCTTCGAGCCGGCCGGTGTGCAAACAGGCCGGCGTTTATTGACGTAATTTCCTCTCATCCACTGCCTTTGCTCGCAGGCGTGGTGGCGGCGGCCGGCCCGCCGCCGCCCTCTGAGCCGGTGTTCATTGCCATCGACGAGAAGATTTCGTGCGTGCTGAACAAGGACGGCGGCTGCGAGAACTGCGAGGTGCAGGGCACCATGAGCCTGCAGGTGAGGTGGATGTAGCCAGTTTGGCTAGCTTTGTGAGTTGGGAAGGGTGCAAGCCAGGTGGAAGGGAGAAGTGCGAGGTCCAAGGCACCATGAACCTGCAGGTGAGAGGGGCGATCGGAGTGTGAAGTTTGATTCC
>VFQQ010005285.1_pt1 | contig 10798 bp, 12 predicted proteins | sample 3512341 | NCBI WGS metagenome assembly VFQQ01 (sample SAMN10412373, study PRJNA504923) | tailings metagenome | isolation source: Relicate 2 Philex TSF1 revegetated site | place: Philippines: Tuba, Benguet | collected 2017-08-29
CTATGCGAGCACGTCTCCTTACAGTTCCAAGGTTCGCATGGCGGCTGCCTATGCCGGCATCGTGCTGGAGTTGCAGCCCGTCAAGACAGAAGAAGACCCCGCCGATCTGATCGCAGCCAATCCACTGGGCAAGATTCCCGTTCTGGTGCTGGACAACGGGCAGGCGATCTTCGATAGCCGGGCTATCACCCAGTACCTCAACCGGCAGACCAAGAACCTTCTGTTTCCGCGCAATCCGGAAAAGCGTACTGAGGCCGAGGCTCTTGAGGCCCTCGCCGACGGTATCTGCGATTCCGCGTTGTCTATGGTCTATGAACGCAGGGTGCGGCCCGAGAACATGGTGTTCCAGCCATGGCTGGACCGGCAATGGGCCAAGGTGAGTCGTGCGCTCGACAGCCTCAACGCCAATCCACCCAAATTGCCGAAAAAGATCACCGCCGGCCAGATCGCGCTGCGCGCCGCGCTTGGCTATCTGTCGCTGCGCTTCGCCGGCAAATGGGAGAAAGGGCGCGGGCGGCTGGTGCGATGGGCGGCTCGCTTCGACGACAGGTTTCCGGAACTGAAGGCCTGTATTCCTGCCTGATTCCAGAGATGCAGGCTTGTATTGCCAAAAACGAAAAAGCCGGGCGTGAGCCCGGCTTTTTGCTGATCGAAGATCGATCAGAACTTCATACCGACACCGAACTGGATGCGGTTGTCGCTGTCCTTGACCTTGCCGATACCGTTGTCGAAGGTCTTTGAACCGTAGTCGGTGTAGCGATACTCGACACGGCCGAAGACATTGTCGGTAAGCTTGATGTCGGTACCGACGCCAGCCGTCCAGCCGAACATGGTCTTGCGGTCGTTGAGACCGGTGACTTCGTCGGTCACCTTCAGGCCTTCGCCCGCACCACCGGCCGTGCCATAGAGCAGGATGTCAGGGCTGACGGAGTAACCGAGGCGGGCGCGGATCGAGCCTTCGAGGCCCGACTTCGACTTGAAGCCGTTTTCTGAGCCCTTCGTGCCGTTGTAGCCGAGGTCACCTTCGACGCCGTACACGAAGTTGTCCTGCTGCCAGTTGTAGCCAGCAAAACCGCCGCCGATGAAGCCGTCTTTCTTGATGCTGGTGTTGTAGTCCTCGACCTTGGAGCGGCCCGAGAAGCCGTAGCCGAGATTCACACCGGCATAAGCACCGGCCCAGGAAGCGACCGGCAGTTCAGCAATCGGAGCCGGAGCCGGCGGCTCTTCCGAAACGACGTCCGCAGCGAAAGCCGGAACGGTGCCGATGACAGCGAGAAGCCCGATCGCAGCAACCGAAGTCCGCGCGAATTTGTGGTTGATAGACATAGTTCTTACTCCATAAAGCCAAAGACGCTGGCTTGTTCCTTGCGAACCAGACCCGCCGGGGGAGGAAACGGATCACGTGTTCAACGGTTCCGGAATTTGGGCGGCAAATACGGCGGAAGCGAACCTGAACTTGGGTCTTTAGCTGGCGCGAATGAGGCTGAAGGATGACGTTGCACTAGTGCAACAAAGTTGTCAGGAGCCTTTCGGCAGAGCGGCTGTACCCGGCTTGGTACAAGGGATTGAGGTCCCTATATTGGCCGTCCGATCAGACGACCAGAATGCGAGTCGGGGCCGTCATTTCGATGCGCCGACACAATGTGGCCATAGGAGCGAACGGCATTTTACCATTGAGCGGTCTCATTTGCTGGCTGCCCTTGTTGCGGATGAAAGCCAGATGACGAACAAAATCACAGCTGCGGCCCTGGTTACGGGCGGGGCCAAAAGGTTGGGCCGGGCGATTGTCGAAGATCTCGCGGCCAACGGCTTTGCCGTAGCCGTGCATTGCAATCGGTCCCGCGATGAGGCGGACTCCCTTGTCGGGGAGATCGTCGCGGCCGGAGGGCGCGCTGCCGTCGTAACCGCGGATCTGACCGATATGGACAGAACGGCCGGGCTGATCGAGGCTGCCACCGACGCGCTCGGCCCGATCAACCTTCTGGTCAACAATGCTTCATTGTTCGAGGAAGATTCCCTTGAGGATTTCGATTGGTCGGGATGGGATCGTCATTTCGCTGTGCATGTGAAGGCTCCGGCGCTTTTGACGCAGCGTTTCGCTCGTGCCTTGCCTGATGGGCAGGATGGTCTGGTCATCAACATGATCGATCAGCGGGTCTGGCGACCGACGCCACGCTATTTTTCATATGCCCTGTCGAAATCGGCGTTGTGGGCAGCGACGCAGACAATGGCACAAGCACTGGCGCCGCGCATTCGGGTGAATGCGATCGGCCCGGGACCAACGCTGAAAGGAGCGCGTCAGGAAGATCACGATTTCCAGAGGCAGCTCGACGGTGTGCTGCTGAAACGTGGTGCCGAGCTTGGCGAATTTGGCGCGACGATACGATATTTGTGGAATGCGCGGTCGGTCACCGGCCAGATGATCGCGTTGGACGGCGGCCAGCACCTTGCATGGCAGACGCCGGATGTGACAGGCGTGGTGGAATGAATTCCGGAAAAGCAAAAAACGGACGCGCGGGTGAAGATCTCCCCGATGTCGATCTGGATGACGACGACAGCATAGAAGTGGATGTAGGGAATTCGGGTCCCGAGGTCGCTTTTACGGCGGTCGACTGGACGCAACATGTCGGCGATACCGACGGCAAGATTGGCGCGGAGGTCATCCAGACGCTGGTCAAGCGTCTGCCCAATGCTCCCGGCGTCTACCGCATGATGAACGTCAACGGCGACGTGCTCTACGTTGGCAAGGCTCGCAGCCTCAAGAAGCGTGTCACCCAGTATGCTCAGGGGCGGTTCCATACCAACCGCATCGGCCGCATGGTGCGCGAAACGGCGACGATGGAATTCGTCGTCACCCGCACAGAGATCGAAGCGCTGCTGCTGGAGGCGAACCTCATCAAGCGCTTGCGGCCGCGCTTTAACGTGCTGCTGCGCGACGACAAGTCATTTCCCTATATCCTGTTGACCGGAGACCACCTGTCGCCCGGTATCTACAAGCACCGTGGCGCGCGCTCGCGGAAGGGCGATTATTTCGGGCCGTTTGCGTCGGCGCAAGCGGTGGGGCGTACCATCAACTCGTTGCAGCGGGCTTTTCTTCTGAGAAGCTGCACCGATTCCTTCTACGAAAACCGGACACGGCCTTGCCTGCTCTATCAGATCAAGCGCTGCGCCGGGCCATGCACGGGCGAAATCTCGCACAGCGACTATGGCGTGCTGGTGAACGAAGCGAAGGATTTCCTCTCCGGTCGCAGCCAGAAGGTAAAGACCGAGATTTCCGCCGCCATGCAGGCCGCTGCCGAAAATCTCGATTTCGAACACGCAGCGATCTATCGCGACCGTTTGGCGGCGCTCGCCCATGTGCAGAGCCATCAAGGGATCAATCCGCAATCGGTGGAAGAGGCAGACGTCTTTGCGATCCATCAGGAGGGCGGGCAGGTCTGCATCCAGGTCTTCTTCTTCCGTACAGGCCAGAACTGGGGCAACCGCGCCTATTTCCCCAAGGCCGATCCGGCAATGGAAGCGGCCGAGGTGTTGGGTTCGTTCCTGGCGCAGTTTTATGATGACAAGCCGACACCGCGCACGGTGCTGCTCTCGCATGCCGTCGACGAGCAGGAATTGCTTGCCGAAGCATTGTCGACCCGCGCCGGCCGCAAGGTCTCGATCTCGGTGCCGCAGCGCGGCGAGAAAAAGGATCTGACCGACCATGCGTTACAGAATGCGCGCGAAGCGCTGGGCCGGCGGCTCGCTGAAACCTCGACGCAGGCGAGATTGCTGGCTGGTTTCGCAGAAACTTTCAGTCTGCAGAAGCCGCCGGTGCGCATCGAAGTCTACGACAATTCGCACATCATGGGCACCAATGCCGTCGGTGCCATGGTTGTTGCCGGGCCGGAGGGTTTCGTCAAGAACCAGTACCGCAAGTTCAACATTCGCTCGACCGAGATCACGCCCGGCGATGACTTCGGCATGATGCGCGAGGTGATGGAGCGCCGCTTTTCCCGCCTTATCAAGGAACACGGTGATGAGAACACGGGTGAGGAGAATGGCGAGCCGGACGATCTTCTCTCCCACGGCTTCCCGGCTTGGCCCGATGTCATCCTGATCGACGGTGGCCAGGGGCAGATGTCGGCCGTACGCAAGATCCTGGCAGATCTGGGCGTCCAGCATCGCGTGGTGGCCATCGGCATCGCCAAAGGCCAGGATCGCGAGGCCGGCCGCGAGCGCTTTTTCGTTGAAGGCAAGCCGTCCTTCACGCTGCCTGTACGGGATCCGGTGCTGTATTTCATCCAGCGTCTGCGCGACGAGGCGCACCGCTTTGCGATTGGCTCACACCGTGCCCGCCGCAAAAAGGAAATGGTCAAGAGTCCCCTGGACGAAATCGTCGGCATCGGTCCGGGCCGCAAGCGTGCCTTGCTTCTGCATTTCGGTACCGCCAAGGCAGTCAGCCGTGCCGCAATCGACGACCTCATGTCGGTCAACGGCATTTCAGAGCAGGTTGCGCGGCTTGTTTACAACCATTTTCACGAGAATTGACCATTTGTGCGGTGTTTTGCGCTGGCTAGTCGATTTTCAATGGTTGACCCCTGATATCGGCTTCTGATTTGAGTACGAAGGCAAAAGAAACGACCCCGGAAGCTCCAGGCACGCATGGCGAAACACGCATTCAACCTGCCGAACATGCTCACCTACGCCCGTATCGTTGCGGTGCCGATGGTCGTCGTGTGTTTCTTTCTCGAAGGCCATTTGAAATCGAGCGATTTTGCACGCTGGCTCGCTCTGGCGATCTTCCTGGCCGCGTCGATTACCGATTATTTCGACGGCTATCTGGCACGTGCCTGGCAGCAGACCTCCAATATAGGCAGGATGCTGGATCCGATCGCCGACAAGCTTCTGGTTTCGACTTGCCTGCTGCTGCTTGCCGCTGACGAGGATGGCATAGCCGGCTGGTCGCTTTGGGCGGCCATCATCATCCTGTGCCGCGAAATCCTGGTTTCGGGCCTGCGCGAATATCTTGCAGCGCTCAAGGTGTCGGTTCCGGTCACACAACTGGCCAAATGGAAGACGACCATCCAGATGGTGGCGATCGCCTTTCTGCTTGCCGGTCCGGCCGGTGACAAGATTTTTCCGTTCACCACGGAAACCGGGTTGGTGCTGCTCTGGATTGCAGCGGTGGTCACGCTCTATACCGGCTATGACTACTTCCGTGCCGGCTTGAAGCATATCGTCGACGAGTAGCGAGACGGCGATGAAGCTCATCTATTTTGCCTGGGTGCGTGAACGGATCGGGAAAACCGAAGAAGAAGTCGAACTCCCGGCAGAGGTGACCACAGTGGCCGAGTTGCTGGCCTGGTTGAAATCGCGCGGCGATGAGTACGAAAACGCGCTCCAGCACCCGCGTTCGATCCGTGTCGCCATCAATCAGGAGCATGTCGACCACAGCGAGAAGATAGCTGGCGCGCGCGAGATTGCGCTGTTTCCGCCGATGACGGGAGGTTGATGCCGTGTCCGGCGTCGTTGTGGCGAAGGTCAGCATCCAGGCCCAGGATTTCGACATTGCGGCGGAGGTCGCGGCTCTTGCCGCCGGGCGCGCCGATATCGGCGCCATAGTCACGTTTTCCGGGCTTTGTCGTGATGAAGGCGGTGTGCTCACAGCGCTCGAGCTTGAACATTATCCCGGCATGGCCGAAGCTGAGATCGGCCGCATTGCGGACGAAGCCATCGGACGCTGGCCGTTAAAGGGGATCACGGTCATTCATCGCCATGGCCAGATTCGGCCTGGCGAGAACATCGTGCTGGTTGTCACTGCATCCGCACATCGACAGGCTGCCTTCGAGGCCGCCGATTTCCTGATGGATTACCTCAAATCGCGTGCACCTTTCTGGAAGAAGGAGCACCGTACCGACGGTACCGACGGCAATTGGGTCGAGGCCAAGGACAGGGACGACAAGGCGGCCGCCCGCTGGCGCTGACTGGATTTCGCGCTCGAAAATACCCCAGATCGGTCATGGATTGTCCGCAATCACAGCGGATTTTTCGTTGGCGCCGACGTTTGTCGAGTGCCAATGGAGCAGTGTCATGTTGGACAGGATCGCGGAATTCCTGATCTTCGGCTTCGCACCCTTGATGGTGGGGATGCTTGTCTCAACCGACATGTCCGCGGCGGCCGAGCGCCGGTTGACCGGCGAAGTGATCTACCGCGAGCACATGACCCTGCCCACGAACGCGGTGCTTACCGTGCAGTTGCTCGATACATCACAGTCCGATGCTCCCGCCAAGGTGATCTGCGAGCAGAGGATCACACCTGCCGGCCAGGTGCCCATGCGTTTCACGCTGAAATTCGATAGTCGGGACATCCGCCCGAAGACGACTTATGCGGTGGACGCCACTATTACGGTCGACGGCCAGACCCAGTTCCTGACCAATGCTCGACACTATATCGATCCGCTTGCCAGCGAACCGATGACGATGGTGCTGAAACAAGTTCAGGACAAGCAAGGCGATACTGCTACTCTAGGCTAGATGGAGAGAGCCACACGCGAACACAAAAAAGCCGGGCATCCGCCCGGCTTTTTACAACGCTTGTGCCCTGCAATCGAAGGCGCGATCAGCCGACGATCTCGGTGCCCGAGAACCAATACGCGATCTCTTCGGCAGCAGTCTCAGGGGCATCCGAGCCGTGCACGGAGTTTTCGCCGATCGACAGGGCGTGCACCTTGCGGATGGTGCCTCCTGCGGCGTTGGCCGGATTGGTGGCGCCCATGACTTCACGGTTCCTGGCGATTGCATTCTCGCCTTCGAGAACCTGCACGATCGTCGGGCCCGAGGACATGAATTCGGTCAGTTCGCCAAAGAAAGGGCGGTCCTTGTGGACCGCATAGAAGCCCTGGGCTTCGCGCAGGCTCATCCAGACGCGCCTGGAGGCAACGACGCGCAGGCCGGCATCCTCGAGCATCTTGGTGATGGCGCCCGTGAGGTTGCGCTTGGTGGCATCCGGCTTGATCATCGAGAAGGTGCGTTCGATCGCCATGGGTCGTCCTTTGGTGATGGGAATTGAGGTGTGGCGGGCTCTATACAAGCCGCCCGGCGCATTGCCAAGGGGAGGCGTTGATCGTGCTGCCGGGCAAAATGGCCATGGCTTTGCCCTTCCCGACACTCTAGATCAGGTTCGGGGTGGACAGTGTGGGAAACCGGGGATCGGATGAAACGCCATTTCATGATGTTCGCGGCCTACAATCGGTGGGCCAACAGCCGTCTCTACGATGCCGCCGACGCCCTGACCGACGAAGAATTCACGCGTAACACCGGCGCATTCTTCGGGTCGATGATGGGCACGCTCAACCATTTGCTGGTTACTGACCGCATCTGGATGAAGCGCTTCACCGGCCAGGGAGACGCACCGGCCAGCCTTGACGCAATCGTGCAACGGGCGCTGCCGGCGCTGCGGATAGCGCGCGAGGCTGAAGACAGGCGTATTGTCGAATGGGTCGACGGTCTGAGCGACAAGGATATCGCGGGCCGGTTTTCCTATGTGACCACTGACATGCGCACAATTTCACAGCGCCTGGCGCCAGCGCTCGATCATCTGTTCAACCATCAGACCCATCACAGGGGCCAGGCGCATATGATCCTGACAGTTCTCGGACATGCGTCGGTTCAGCTGGATCTGATGTACTTCCAGCGGACAGAAGAGGGCCGTACTTTCGCATAATTTCAATGCAGTCGTTGATTTGTTATATAATAAAATTAGACAGCAATTGACCAAAGGTGGAAAACGCACCGAAAGCCATAAATATTAAAACGTGAGAATGTACTGACGGTTTTGGTATTCTCCAGATGTTTTGACTTCGCTGCGGGCTGATTTGGCCGTGCTGTCGAGGAAGCGCAAAACCATTAGGAGGATGTAATGGCTGGTTTCGTTAGGAGTCTCGCCGGAACATTGGCGAGTGGTGCCGTCGTTGTTTGTTTGGCTTTGCCAGCAGGTGCCGATGGTCTTGGCGTGTCCGCAGGAGGTGTCAATGCAGGTGTTGGCGCTTCGATTGGTGGCTCGGGAGGCGTGAGTGCCGGGTTGGGAGCGTCGATCGGCGGTTCCAACGGTGTTAACGCAGGCGCGGGCGCCAGCATTGGCGGGGCAAGTGGAGTCAATGCGGGGCTGGGCGCCTCGGTTGGTGGCAGCAATGGCGTCACTGCGGGGGCCGGGGCAAATGTCGGCGGATCCAACGGCGTTACAGCGGGAGGAGGAGCCACGATAGGAGGTTCCGGCGGTGTCGCAGCGGGCGCTACTGCATCGGTCGGTGGCAGTGGCGGTGTGAATGCCGGCCTCGGCGCTTCCGTTGGTGGTTCGAACGGGGTCACTGCCGGTCTTGGTGCTTCGGTCGGTGGCCGAAACGGCACCGGCGTGGGGGTTGGAGTCGGGATAGGCGGAGGTACCACGAGCAATCCGTCCGGGCCTTCCAGTCCGCGCAATCCGATGAGCCCGGTCGCTCCAAGTGGTACGATCTTTGGCACCGCGACCAATACCGGAAAAGTCAATCCCAGCAATCCGGCCGTGCCGAGGGCCATTGCTCAGCTTTCGGACAGCAAGCTGATGAAGCTGAAGCGCCGCTGCGCCGAAGTGGTGAGCAGCGGTGCCTATGATAGCGATCTGCAGGCACTGTGCGCCCTGCTTGCCAAGGTCAATCGCTGATCCTTTCGCTCTCCGAAAAGAGACAGCCCGCTTCGGCGGGCTGTTTTCTTGCACGAGGACATTTGGGGGGACGCTGGTGCGCGGGCGGCGAACCTCACGGGTTCAGTTTTCCACCTGGCCCACAATTCCCAGCAGTGTCTTCCATTGCATGCGGTCGGCTTCAATGCGAAGCCGTAGGGCGTCGGTCGTCTGTCCGAGCCGACGGATGTGCTCTGAATGTCCATGAACAGCTATTCCGAAAAGACCGGGCGCATGATCGCCCTCCTGCTGATCGCCGGCTCCGGCGTCGTCGCTGTCGCCAAAGGCATGAGTCTGTCGTTTCTTGCGATTCGACTGCAGCAGGACTTTGGGCTCGGTCCGGCCGGAATCGGTGCGCTGATCGGTGTGGGGCCTCTGCTTGGTGCGATGGTCAGTCCACTTGCCGGAGCGATTTCGGATCGGCTCGGGCGCAGGACCGTACTGGCGATCGCCATATCCTTCGCCGGCCTCGGTATGGCTGGCCTTGGACTTGCCCAATCCGTCGCGGCCTTCACATTTGCCCACATCGTGGCCTCGATCGCTGGCGCCGTCTACGAGCCGGCTGCCCGCGCGATGATGAGCGATGCTGCGCCTGAAAGACTGCGCCTGAAGGTGTTTTCGTGGCGCTACCTCGCCATCAATGCCGGCTGGGCGATCGGTCCCATGATCGGCCTGGCTTTCGGCGCGACTTCCGACATTCTGTTCGTCGTGGCCGGCATGGTTCATCTGATGTTCGGGGTAATCATCTTCCTGCTTGTGCCGGAGATTGCCACAAGTGCAGCGAATACCGCCCAGCAGCATATCGGTGGTTGGCGGCGCCTTGTCGGTGCTTTCCGCGATCCCAGGCTGATGTTCTTTGCCGGTGGCGGCACGCTGTTGGTTGCCGTCTACGGGCAGTGGTCGGTGCCGCTGTCGCAGTACATCATCAAGGATTTCACCAAGGGCGTGGAAATATTCGCCTTGCTGGTCAGCACCAATGCGGCCGCCGTGCTGGTGGCCAGCACACCCGCGCGCTGGATGATCGAGCGGATCGGCGCGCTGCATGCTCTGGTCCTGGGCTGCGTGCTGTTTCTCCTGGGCAATCTGGGATTTGCGGCATCTTCCGGTGTCGAGATGCTGGTCGCTTCGATGATTGTCTTCACGATCGGCGAGGTTCTTGTCGTTCCGGCCGAATACATGCTGGTCGACGGCATTTCGACGGCCGCCAACAGAGGCACCTATTTCGGGGCGCATTCGCTGTCCACCATCGGCAACTTCTTTGGCCCACTGCTGGCTGGAATGGCTCTTGGAGCCTACGGCGGAACCGGAATGTTCCTGTTGTTTGCCGTGTTTTCGGCCGGCAGCGCACTGCTGTTCGCCATTGGTCATTCCCTGCCACCGCCGCGCCGGCTTGGCGCCGACGCTCCAGCGGAGGCTGTCGACACCGTGTTGAGCGACTTGATGCGGGCCGGCCGGCTGGCGCCTCTCAGGACAGCATAGCGGTTTCTGGCGGCGTCTGGTCGCCTTCGGGTTGAAACAGTCGGCCGCATCCCCTTGCCATTGTTGCCCATACGGGTCAAAACCGCGCCGCCATGCTTATCATCAACGACCTTTCGCTTCGCATCGCCGGGCGCCTGCTCCTCGACCATGCTTCGCTGACGCTGCCCACCGGCACGAAGGCAGGCCTCGTCGGCCGCAATGGCACGGGCAAGACCACGCTGTTCAAGGCGATCACCGGCGATCTCGCTTCCGAGACCGGCTCGATCAGCATTCCGAAGAACACGCGCATCGGCCAGGTGGCTCAGGAAGCTCCCGGCACGGAGGATTCGCTGCTGGAGATCGTGCTGGCCGCGGACAAGGAGCGTGCCGCGCTCATGGAAGAGGAAAAGACGGCGACCGATCCCAACCGCATTGCCGAGATCCATATCCGGCTGGCCGATATCGATGCGCATACCGCCGAATCCCGTGCCGCGACCATCCTCGCCGGCCTGGGCTTTGACGAGGCGGCGCAGGCGCGCCCCGCATCATCTTTTTCCGGCGGCTGGCGTATGCGGGTCGCACTGGCAGCGGTGCTGTTTTCCGAGCCCGACCTGCTGCTGCTCGACGAGCCGACCAACTATC
>VFQQ010005286.1_pt1 | contig 10794 bp, 7 predicted proteins | sample 3512341 | NCBI WGS metagenome assembly VFQQ01 (sample SAMN10412373, study PRJNA504923) | tailings metagenome | isolation source: Relicate 2 Philex TSF1 revegetated site | place: Philippines: Tuba, Benguet | collected 2017-08-29
TGATGAGGGGATTTGAAAATTTGAAGATGATAATGGCAAACACAGGGGAACAAAGGGAACAGAGAATAGCCGGATTGATTTGATGATGAGGGGATTTGAAAATTTGAAGATGATAAAGGGAAACACAGGGGAACAAAGGGAACAAAGAAAAAGCTGGATTAACCATTGCAGATGTGAGGAGGTGGGGATGTGGACTGAATGCTGAAAGCATTATTCTTGGGGTGAGCAATAGCCTTCGCCAAGAGGGGGAGAGAGTGATGATTGATTATTGATGAATGATTATTGAACAGCCGGGGAAAGATTTTAGATTTTAGATATGCGTTGATGTAATGCTGAAAGCATTATTCTTGGAATGACGAAGGCAATAGCCTTCGCCAAGAGGGAATGCCCAAGTGTTTAAGATTCTGTTGAAAACTTTCTCATTCATCAATAGCGACAAAAAGAATATATTTTGTAGTTTTGTCGCCAAGAGCGTTTTAATAAAGCAAACACAACATGGAAAATCTATTTGCAAACCGATTGAGTTCAGCCCGAAAAATGGCGGGAATGTCGTTGCAGGATTTGGAAGATAAATTGGAAAAATATGTAACCCGCCAAACGCTGCATAAATACGAACAGGGCAAAATGAAGCCCGACAGCAAAGCCCTTCATGCTATTGCAAAAGCTTTGGGTGTGGCAGTGGATTATTTTTTTTCGGAACCGACTTTGGATGTGAAGTTGGATAATGTGGACTACCGAAAGTATTCTACCAAGATTTCTAAAACCGAACAGGTTGCGATTGAAGAAAAGGCGAAAGAAAGTTGCTCGCGGTATTTGGAATTAGAGCAACTGATTAACCCTGCCGAAAAAGCCGAATACTTTAAATATGAAAAAGTGATTGCGACTGCTGAAGATGCGGAAGCGGCTGCTGTTGAGTTGCGGAAGCGTTGGAAGTTGGGCTATGACCCGATACCCGATGTGGTGGAAATGCTGGAAGATAAAGGATATAAGGTGATTGAATTGGATGCTCCCGATGGGTTTGACGGCATGAAAGCTGATGTGGGCGATAAGAAAGTGATAGTGCTGAAAAAATTTAAACAGGAGGGCGAAGATGTGGTGCGTAAGCGGTTGACTGCTTTGCATGAATTGGCTCATCATTCGCTAGAGTTTTCAAAAAAGCTGAGCGATAAGGAAATTGAAAAATTGTGTCATGCTTTTGCGAGTGCGGTTTTGTATCCTGCTGATATGGCAAAGCGTGAGTTGAGCAAAGACCGTTTTCATTTTTATCAAAACGAATTGAAGTTGATTAAGGAGCGTTGGGGAATCAGTTACACTGCTGTGTTTGCCAGGGCGTTGCAGTTGGGAATTATCAGCGATTATATCTACCGCAGGTTTAATGTGGGTTACAAAACCAAAAAGTTGCACCTGAACGAGCCGGGCAGATTTATGAGTAAAGAAAAACCTGTGCGAATGGAGCGATTGGTGTATGTGGGTTTATCGAAAGAAATTTTAACCGTTAATGAAGCTGCTTACTTTTTGGGTGTGTCGGCTTGGAAATTTAGAGAACAACTGCACCAGATAGTATGAAGCTGATTGTTACCGATTCCAGTGTGTGTTAACAGATAATAATTTACTGTGCCTATACATTGCGTTTTAGGTGTGTAAAATTGTATCCAAAGAGGAACATATTCTCTGTGTGTTTGGGGAAATGTTTCAGTGATTGTGCTTAAATTGCGAAACAAATTTACGTTTGCGGACTGATGGCGTTTACAGGATTTCAAGAATACCTTACAGAATATGGATTTAGCCCTAAAAAGGGCGAGGATAGTGGGGTATTGCTTGCTACTGACCTTGATAAACGAAAGAGAGAACTAAGCCCACAAGAACTATTTGCACTTGAACACGCCAAGCGCTTTGAAGCCACCGCAGTTTATTTCAGGCACTTTGATGATGGCAGAAACGCCATAGCACAAGCATATATTTTTGATAATACCCGCAAAAGAATTTCGGGAGAAAAGCTAACTGAATTACACAAAAAACTTTGGAGTTCCTGTGCTGTGCCGCTTTACATAATATTTGAGGAAACTCAAGTAAAGATTTTTGATGCACGAAAGCCTGTAGATGAATCTGATTTATCAACATCTCCTTTTCAGATTTTTAAAACGGCTGCTGAGGTGAAACGGCAATTAGCAGACCTGCTAAACACAGGGGTTTTTTGGGAAGCACAAGCAATTAAAAGTCGTTTTGATTATGCTTCATCTGCATATACCTACCTTATTTCGGGTTTAAAGAAGTTATATGTAGATTTTGAAAAAGAATCAGGCATACCCGGACACATCATTACACGATTGCTTGTTCAATGTTTACTCATAAAATATTTGGAGGAGCGGACTTACGAGGCAAATGATGAAGATGCAAAGTTGCTTGCAAAGGATTTTTTCAGAAAAAACGGTTGGGGTGCAGATGATTTTTGTGGTGTAATCAGAAATGGTTTTTTACTGCAACTTTTAGATAAACTGAAAATTCAGTTTAATGGAAAGGTGTTTGAATGGAGTGACGAAACCCCTGAGGATTTAAAAACAAGGAAGTATATCAGCAATCCAAAGATTAAACGCTTGGCTGATTATCTTGATGGTAATGTAAAAAATGACCAGTATGTAATTTGGCGGCTATATTCTTTCTCGTATTTGCCTGTCGAGTTAATCAGTTCCGTATATGAGGAATTGTTGAGTGGCGGTAAAAAAGATATGGTTTATACTCCTGATGTTGTGGCGGGAACATTGATAGATGAATGTATGCCTTTGGATGAGCCAAAAGCCAATTTTAAGCTGATTGATATAAGTTGCGGAAGCGGAATTTTTTTGGTCAAAGGATTTAAAAGAATTATACAATGGTGGCGACTTCAAAACAGGAAAGCAAACGGTGAGTTGCCTCATCCTGGCAGGGAACAATTAAAAGATTTGCTCTCTAACAGCATTTATGGAATTGACATACAACATGAAGCTACTTTGCTAACCATTTTTAGCTTGGCATTGGCATTGTGTGATGAACTAAACCCAACAGAGATTTGGACAAATCTGCGATTCAGGAATCTATCTACACATAATATTCTTTCAAAGGACTTTTTTCAATATCTGTCTGAAAAGCCAGTAACTGATTTTGACTTGGTGATAGGGAACCCTCCTTTTAATCCACCTAAACCTTTTGAAAGCAGTAACCACAAATATCTAAAACATATTGAAGAAAAATTTGGTTACAAGCCGTCAGTTAAAGTGCCTGACTACAATATTGCTTTAACCATGTTAGTTGAGTCGTTTAAGTTGTTAAAGCCAAACGGTCAGTTGTGTTTGATACAACCAGTTGGACCCTTATTGTATCAGCATGATTCAACATTTAAAACTGAAATCTTCGGTAAATATAACTTTCAGCAGGTTATTGATTTTACTTTTCTTGTAGATAAACTTTGGAATAAGGCAACAGTATCAACAGCAGCTGTTTTTATTCAGAAATCAGAACCCGATGATGCACAGGTTGCACATGTGATTTTACACAGAACTAAAACCAATCTCAATAAACTTTATTTTGAGATAGACCACTACGATTTTCATTATGTATCAAAACGTGAAGCGGTAAACAATCCTTTTGTTTGGAAAGCAAATCTGATAGGTGGTTCACGATTTGTCCCAATGGTAAAAAGGTTAGCCCAATTTAGAACTTTAGGCGATTTTATTCAGGAGAAAGAAAAGATAGGATGGCTTGCAGGAGAGGGTTTTATCGAAGTTGGTAAAAAGAATAAAGCGGATTTCATTACTGGCAAGAAATATGTTCCAACAGGTGCATTCACCGAGAGCGGAATTGATTGGACACAAGTAGAGAAATGCGATTTGGAATACTTTCATAATCCGAGAAACAAAAAGATTTACACTGCTCCACATATTTTGCTTAAAGAAAACATAGGGGACAAAAAATTAATTGTAGATTACTCTAACGAATATTTAGTTTTTAGGGATAAAATTATTGGTATTCACGCACCTAAAAGTGATGAAACCGAATTGCAAAAGATGTATGACTATTTGGTCAATTACTCAGATTTGATTCGTGCATATATTATTGCAACAAGCAGTCAATTGATTATTTCAATGAATACCGCTTTGCTAAAGAATGATTTCATGCAATGCCCTTACCCTGAAAATTTAAAGGACTTAAAGATTTCGGCATTAGAAAAGAAGTTGATTAAAGAAGTTTTGGAGCATTATAGGAATGCTACACAGAAGAATAAACTTGAAGAACGAATTGCCGATGAATTTCAAGTAAGAGGGGATTACGTAAAAACATTTTGTGGAGTATTAAACAGTGTTTACAACGATGGTAAGAAGCAATTTGCATTATCAAAATTTGTGGAAACTGATAATTACTATGCTATTCAGTTTGACTATACCAAGAAAGAATTAAAGCCCGTTTTAGAAAGGGACAACAACTGGGAAAAGCATTTTAAGGAACTTATTGAGGATAACCAGCAGCGTAACGGACACATAAAAACGCAAAGAATTTTGAAGCTGTATTCAAAGGACAAGATTGCTTTTGTTAAGCCAAAAAATATGCGTTACTGGCTTCACATCAATGCTGTGAGAGATGCAGACGAGGCAATTGATGATTACATAAAAGCGGGATTTTAATGCTTAGAAGTCAACAAGGAAAATCTTTTGGAAGCGGAGCTGATTTATCGGCAGAAAGCAAAACAGCTTTAAAAGTTTTGTTGTGGTTTATTTCTGATAATATTAAAGAGTTTAGAAACTACTACTATAGCATAGAGAGAAAGCCCATAGGGGAGGAAGCAATAAACACCTATTTAGCTTTGTATCTTACATCAAAACAGTTAGAGGTTAGGGAGGGGTATTTATCATTCGCATTTATTAAGCATCCTGCGATAGATGGTGACATTAGCGAACCTGATTTTGGAGTTTATGTTGCAAATGCAAGCAAACCTGAATCTATAATGTTTGAAATAGAAGCGAAACGTTTAAGTTCAGAAAGCACATACAATCATCAATACGTTTATGGGCAAAATAGGGGTGCTATTGAACGATTTAAGCAAAGGCGGCATGGGAAAAATGTAAATGAGTGCGGTATTGTCGGTTATGTTCAATCGCCTAATTGCTTAAAGTGGTTAGATAAAATTAATGAATGGATTGATGGCGAGATTACTACGCCACACGATAAAACGTTACAATGGGAAAGTAGCGACAAGCTGAATAACACCCATTATGACCCGAATGACACCTATGCCTTTTGCGTGTCTAAATCAAGAAGAATAGATTCAAGCTACATTACTATACATCACTATCTGTTAGATTTAAGCGAGCAGTAGATTAACTTTCTATGCTTTTTATTTCTTCCTCCGTTAACTCATACAACTGATAAACTAATTGATTGATGAGGTTTTCGCAGTAGTCAATTTTGTTTTGGAGTTGGTTGAGTTTGATTGAGAGCATTTTTACTTGCTTTTTGATGACTTTTTTGCTTTTTCATCACGAATCTCTTGAATAAAATCACTCATTTTTTTAACTATCCACTCATTTTTTTTGATACTAAATTTTGCATGTGCCATATTTCGTTTGTTGTCATCAGGTTGAATAGTTTCTACAGCTTTATTAAATGCATCTAAAGAGTTTTTAATGTCAGCTTCTGAAAGCACCCCCTCAAAATTGTAAGTAACTGATGCCTTTTCATGTGTATTGACCACTATGGATAATGAACCATACTTTTCCTCCGTTGAATGACTTGTTAGCTTGTAATATTTCCTGCTTGCAACTGTTTTAATAAGAGTAAATAAGTAATGTTTAAAGACATCATACGCCCCACTTTGAATAAGAGACCGAAACATTTCGGAATCACCATATAAGGCAACAACAGGGTTTAACCACTCAAAACATGCTACAGGTTCTGACTTAAAATAGTTGTATTCAAGTTTAATTCCTTTTTCTTTTAGTTCTGCAACAATTGGTTTGAGCTCATCTTCTGTGATAAGATTGTGAACTGCGATTCCAATTCCGAATCTTAAATTATTTGTTGTTTCCATTTTTATTTTCCCTCTATAATTTTCACTTCCTCCTCCGTCAATTCATACAACTGATACACTAATTGATTGATGCGATTTTCGCAGAAGTCAATTTTGCTTTGTAGCTGTTCGGCTTTGGTGGCCAATTTTGTTTCTTGTTTTTCTTGGTTGAGTTGGAGGAGTTGGTCAACAAGTTTTTCTAATTCGGTTGCAACTTTTCCGGGAATTATAGGAATGGGGAATTGAAGTATATCTCTAATCATTATTTGCGGAAAGGTATCATCATCGCTAATTTGAAATTTCTTCCTGAAATACCAACCGATAAGCGTTGAGTTGAGCAATGCCAAAACACTTTTGTATGAATACTGCTTGTCTTTCAGCTTCAATACAAAAAGCAATGTGTTGCAATAGGATGTTTCAGAAATGTAAGTGGCTATCAGTGTCTTTCCCGTAATTTTTCGGATTAGAATTTTTTCGCCTTCAAAATTTTCGGGTTGTCGTGGCGCTGCAAGCCACTCACCATATTTAATCCAGTTGTTTTCTCTCCAAAGCAATTCGTATCTGCCTATGTGTTTGCCATCATAAAATGGTTTCCAATTCTTGTCTAATCTTGTTTCAGATGTGTATGGTTTTTCATCACGTATTTTTTCTGTTTGAGCAGGTTTTCCTTTTCCTACTTCATACACTTTTATTCCCGAATACATTTCCGCAATGTCATTTACGGTTTTCTTTTGTTTTTCAACCTTGCTTAAAAGTTGCTTTTGCGAATTGTCAATTTGCAAGTTGAAAGCATTTTGTTCAAACCAATCTTTTGTTTTTACAGTGAACTCTTTTTGTGGGTTATCAATTGAGTTGATGCTTTGCTTTTTGCCAAAAGTTTTTACCCAAACATTTGAAGCGTGAAATGTGTTTTTAAATTCGGCTTTTTCAGTGGTCAGAATAATTGTGTCAACCGTTGCACCTGAAAATACATTAGAGGGCAGACCAACAATTTCATTGATTTTAGAATTACGCAAAAGTAATTCCCTCGTTGGTTGTGTGAAACTAAGATTGAGTAGTGTGTCGGGTATTATATAACCAAGATGTCCATTTTGCTTTAATAATTTCAGGGCTTGCTCAATGAATAACAAATAGCTCTCAACACGCCAAACGGCTGTTTGATAGCGGCTTTTTAAATAGGCAGTTTCACTATCAGAGAATAAAGCACCATAAGGCGGATTCCCAATTACAATATCAAAACCACCTTCTGAACCGTAGGGCACTCGTGATTCATTGACTAAATACTTACTAAGCAAATTATCCGTATCGTCTGATAGTTTTTTAACGTTCTGAAACTGTTTTTTAAAATCTAAATTTACTGATGGTCGCTTTAAATTAAATATTTCAGGAAATGCCTTTTTCCAATTAAAGGGTTTCACTTTTCTCTCAATACCAAAATCAAGTTCGCCTGAATAAAAATCAACATTCACCAAACTGTTTCCACTTTTAATGTTTTCGTCAAGGGTGGGCAATACCCTTTCGCTAAACATTTGCAACTGGTGAGCAATGGAAGCGGATGTTTCGCCCTCCATACATTTGAGCAACAAACTGAGTTTAGTTACTTCCACAGCGTTTACGTCAATATCCACCCCGAAAATGTTGTTGAGTAGAATTTGCTTTTTGATGGCAGTGGTTAATCTGCCATCGGGAGTTACAATGTCATTTTTCCCTTTTATTTTTTTGCCTGCAAAGCTTGCGGAGCCATCGAATGTTACTGCGCCATTAAAAAATGCGGACAAATGCCAATCGAGCAAAAACTGATAAGCGCCTAACAAAAAACTACCGCTTCCGCAGGCGGGGTCAACTATTTTAATTTTAGCTACTTCTTTAACTGCTTTTTCAAATGGCAAGCCAGCAGTTTTGGTTTCGATGATTTTTCCGATGGTGTTTTTTACGATGTAGTCCACTACATATTGAGGGGTGTAATACACGCCTCCTGCTTTTCGCACTTCGGGCTTTTCTTCAATCTTGGCACGGTGGGCTTTGTCAATGGTGATGGTTTTGCCCAAAAATTGTTCGTAGGCACTGCCTAAAATTTCAACCGATAAAACGGAAAACTCGTAGGGGCTTTCGGGATAGTAGAGTTCGTTTACAATGGTTTTCACCACCTTGTTGTCAATGGTGAGTGCTTTGCTGATTTTGTCTTTGCGGAAATCAAACAAGCCAGAATTGTATTTGTCGTCTGCCTGTTGAAACAGATGAAACAGGTTTTGATAAAGCCCCACCCCAGCCCTCCCCGAAGGGGAGGGAGCAACAGCCCCCTTTAAATTTCCGTAGGGTTCTACTCCTCGGTCTTCGGCAATGCGAAGGAAAATGATACGGTCAATGGTTTGCTGAACGGCAAAGTTTATTTCGTCTTCGTCAAGGTGTTTGTTGTTGATGGCAATGCTTGTAGCCAAGTAAGTTCGCCAACTGTCCAACGATTGCAGAAATTCTTTGTCAACGGTGGCAGTTCCTTTTTTGTGAAGGTTGCCTTCAATAAACTTGTCAAAACTGCCTTTCAGCACACGCTCTTTGCTGAAAGTGTCCCATAGAAAATCAAACTCTTTGAGGTAGTCCTTAAAGGTCAGGTATTTGATGCGGGCAACGGATGCTTTGTCGGTGGGTTTAGGTTTTTTGGTGCAGTCGTAAACGGAAAACTCCTCAAAGTCGGTAATGATGCTCACGGGAAGTTTGGCACTCCAACCGTATCTGCGGACTTGGTAAGCGGGTTGAATTTCGTCTTTTACTGCTACGCTCGGTTTCTTTGCTTCAACAAAGAAAAGTCGTTTGCCTCCAACAAGGCGAAATGAATAGTCGGGGGCTTTGGTCGCCTTGCCGATTTTTACTCTGTCCTCATGTATAACCTCCCGATATGCTTCGGCATAGCCGTTTTGGTTGTCAATATCCCAACCGAGTGCCTTGAAGAAAGGGTCAATAAAGTCGCGCCTTGTGAGGGTTTCGTTATAGTCGGCTTTTTTGTAGCTGTGGTATTGCTCGGTGAATCGCTCAACGAGTTCGGAAATTATGTTGTATGCGTGTTGCTTTGTTGGCATCCGGGTTAAAAGAAAAATGCTTTACAAAATGTGAAGGTAGCAAAGGTAAAATTTATGGTTCAGCGTTGTGTGTCATCTCTGAAGCCATGTTAACAGTATTGTTTTCTGATGCACTTTTTTAGGGGAGTATTGATTTTACACTTTCCAAGTTTAGGAAACTTGGAAAGAGGGGGCTTTGTCATTTTATTGTAAGGAATGGAGAAGGCGCGCAATTTTTTTTGTAGTGGTTGCGTTTTAGGTTTAATAAAATCAATTTTTATGAGACCGAGTTACAACTGCTCACAAGATGAGCTTTATACAGCGGGGTACTTGATTGCTAACAGCTTGGAGGAGGAGCTTGCTGCTTTTACGGCTTTGAAGGCGAAATACAATGCGGTGTTTGTGGCGGGGCTGCGAACGGAAATTGAGGCTGCGGAGGCGATTGCGGATAAGGAGCAGCGGGAGGCGGAGAGCCAGATTATGCGGATTGGGTTGGTGGAGCGGGTGGATGGTGAGGTGCAGAATGCGTTGGGGAGATTGCGGCTTTACATCCGCGATGCGTGGGAGAATGAGGCGGTGCGGGTGGTGCGGATGCAGGAGGCGGGGTTTGGGGATTATGATGAGGCGATGAATTTTGATTGGGAGAAGGTGAAGAGCATAATGAACACGGGGCGGACGTTTGTGGTTACGCACAGCGCAGTTTTGAGTGCGGGGGAAAACATGCCTGCGGGGTTTGTGGCGGAGTTTGAGACGATGGCTACGGAGGTGAACGGGGAGATTGATGCTTACCTGAATGCGAAGGAGAATGTGCGGCAGGTGACGCAAGAAAAGGTGGGGGCGAATAATGTGTTGTTTGATAAGTTGATGAAGATATGCGAGGATGGGCAGAAGATTTTCAGGGCTGATGCTGCGAAGCGGGTTCAGTTTGTGTGGACGAGTGTGCTGGCGGTGGTTACGCCTACGGGTGCTGCGGGTTTGAGGGGAACGGTGAAGGCGTTTGGCACGAATGTGCCGATTGGGGGTGCGGTGGTTTGGATGCAGCGGGAGGGTGATGTGGCGGTGGTGTTTGAAACGGATGTGAACGGGAGGTATTACAGCGGGGGTTTGCCTGCGGGGGCATATAAATTTAAACTGAACAAGGAGGGGTTTGGTGAGATTGAGGCTGAGATTGAATTGAAAACGGGTGTTACGAGCTACAGGAATTGGTTGATGAATGCGGGAGGCGGGAATGTGATTGTGCGGGAGGGTACATTGGTGCCGGGTGCCATAGGCAATGTGGACTTGAACGGTGTGATTGATGGTGAGGGTGAGGTGCAAGTGCGGTTGGAAGCAATGGGAGCGCAGATGAATTATTTTGCATCGAATACGGCTGGAAGCGGACCTGTGGGTGGGGTGATTAGTGTGATGCCCGGAATGCCGATGGACATGAGCGGTGAACAGTTTGCGATGCAAACAGGATTGGGACAAGGTGGTAACAATTTTATGAATGTGCAGCACCCGGGCATTTCGCCAATGACCGGGGGGTGGAAGGTGACGTTTACGATTGGGTGATTACTTTTTGATTACACGGATTGGGGGGATTACGCGGATTGGGTGATGGAGGTGAGGGGTGGGAGGTTTTTGATTACGCGGATTGAAGGATTAGTGAAAAGCCGATGTGAGGGGAATGGAAATGAAAGCGCGGGTGGTTGCCTGCGCTTTTTT
>VFQQ010005287.1_pt1 | contig 10790 bp, 14 predicted proteins | sample 3512341 | NCBI WGS metagenome assembly VFQQ01 (sample SAMN10412373, study PRJNA504923) | tailings metagenome | isolation source: Relicate 2 Philex TSF1 revegetated site | place: Philippines: Tuba, Benguet | collected 2017-08-29
TAAGCTCACAGGCTACCTCACGTTCTTAGCAGCGCTCATACCCGCAGTCACCTCCCCACTGCTCGTAGGCGTAGCCCGCGAAATACCCATATCCACGCTGCCTCCTGCGCTCATCCTGTGCTGCTCCGTGCTCCTGCGGCTAAGGTACCGCGCCGTGCGGCCGCCGGCACCTGACCCGCTCGAGCTGGGGATGCAGCCAGGGCTGCTGCCTAGGGCTGGGTGGGGCGAGTGCCAACGTTCGCCAATACTGCTGGCGCTTGAAGGGCTGCGAGAGTAGATACGAATGGTCCTGCACGCACGCACGCGCGCGCACACACACACACACACACACATGCAATCATCTTTCGATATCCTCCTGTGTGTACTTTGCGTGACTGCGCGAGTGTGTCTCTGTGTGTGTCTGTCTGTGTGTGTGTGCGTGTGTGTGTGTGTGCTTGTGTGTCTGTGTGAGAAAGTGTGACTCACTCTGGCGCTGCGACCTCAAAAGGAGTGATGCCCAGGTCCTTCATCGTGATGCCCTTGGCCTCTAGCTTAGTCTCAATGAGACGTATGCTGCTCAACACAGTCTCCAACTGACGCTGTAGCCTGTTCACAATGCTCTCCTCCTCCATCTATACAAGCACACACACACACACGCATGGGTACGCCGCTGGGGGCACATTGTCACACAACAGGCAGCACATACAGCAGCTCCACGCGTCATGTAGCTCTCCGCGTCACGTACCTAACCCTCATGTCCTGCGCTTGCCTCACTACCAACCTGACCCTAGTCTGACTAGTCTCACGTTTGAACAGGCATAACAGTGTCCGTAATGTGCACAGGTCGCACGTACCTCCATGTCCTGCTCTAGCCTCACTTTATCCTTGTTGAGCTTGTCAACAGACTGATGCAGCTCCGTACACTGTACACACACATGCACACCCACCCACACCCACACACGAGTCTACCTCAAGTGAAGTCCATTCCACATGCATGGCCAGGCACCCGATTTGAGGGCGGTGCAGAGAATGGCCGATCGATACACAGCGTTCACGCCCTGGCGGAGGGGCCAATTGGCCTGTCTCTGCCAAAGCCCAACCGCAGTCGACGCACCCATCTCGCCGCGTGTTTATGACACACAATGTACGCATGTCCTGATGCCTACCTGTCTTTGTAACTCTGTTTTCTCTCGCATGAGGCTCTTCTTCTCTGAGCCTAGCTTCTCCAACTGCAACACAAGACAACATCACAGCACGCTCGTCACATGCACGAACCCCCAATGCCGAGCCACAGCAAGCTTGCGCAGTGTTAGGCGGCCCAAGCAGCTTCTCAACTGAAGGCCGCTGTGCACATGCAGCTTGTGCGTGACCTGCGGCCACGTACCTGCACTTGCAACTTGTTTACAATGTACTCGCTCTCTGACTCAAGAGTCGCCTCTAGGTCAATCTTCTCCTTGACCAGACGTGACTTTTCGTCCTCGAGCTGCTCAGTCTGCGTTGACAAGCAAGCGAATGGGCAAATCCATGCATGTGACCAGCAGCTCAGTGTGTTCAGTCCCAATGCCAACGCAGATGCTGTGTTGCCGCTCAGCCTGCGGAAGTCACTGGAGCAGAGACATGCGTTTGACCACACATGTCCGCGCGCGCGCGTGTGTGTGTGCATATGTGGCTGTACACCCACATACCTGTTTCTTTAGCTCTAAGAGTCTAATCTCTAGTTGACTCTTCTCCATTGCGACCTGCAGACATCAACAGCGTTCATATGTGTGCACGAGCTAGGCACCGTGCGCTGTGTAGCTGCCACACGCTGTAGCTGTCACGCCTGCTGTGTGTGTCTGCCACTACCAAACCCGCCCACCTTTTCTAGTCGTTTCTGTAGCGTGTTGGTCAAGAACTCTGCAGCAGCAGTTGACACAATCCACTATGTTTGTAAGCTGTGGCTGAGAGAGAGTGATAGGCGCGTGGGTCTGAACTGCTAGGCCGGGCTGGGCTGCTTAGTTTGTTTGGCTCTCTGCTGAGACTGCGTGCTGGACTGAGGCTCTTGCATCATTCTGACGCGCCACGGACCTTCTTCTTGCTCGACCTGCAAGCAGAACAAACAGTCAAGCATGTTTTCTGCGTGCTCTGTGTGGCAAACCTGGTGCTGAGCGGGGTGTGCAGAGGTAGCAGGCTGCAGGTGGTAGGGTCAGGGTGTTGCAAAGCTGAGCCGCACCTCTCGTGCCAGCTGTGCCTTCTCGCGCTTGAGCTGCTCTAAGCGCCGCATCAGCTTGAGTGTGATGGCTTCCTCCTCGGCCTCTGCTTGCAATTGCTGCAAACACCGGGACACACACAATCCAGCTCCCTTTGCCTGCTCCCGGGGCCTTTCCCCATCCTTCCAAACCCATGGAAGACATGGCACTGTTCCACTATATCCGCCCAGGCACCTAAGAGCCTGGCAGCACAGTGGTAGGCACTGCTGACACATCCGTTGAGTGCGTGCTGATGTGCCCAGCAGCTGTGGGTCAAAAGAAGGGCACTGTCCGCTGTGGCTAAGGGCGGGCATCACTGATTACGTGCTCTGAATGCATAAGATGTGCGGCCATGGAAAGCCTGCGAGCTGCAGCGCTCCCGGCTGTCATTTGGGGATTGGCGCCAACACCTCTGGGCACGCACGCCCCCTCTTCTGGAACGATGCACCAGCGCAAGCGCTCAGTCTCTCCATCACCTGCTGATGCATCTGCATGCCGTGCTGTACTGGTCTGAACGGAAGCCTGGGTGCTTGTGAGCACACATGCCGACATGAAACCCAAAGCGATAGGGCACGCATCGCGGCTGCTTACCACATTGACCAGCTGTTGTTGCAGCTCCTCATTGCGCTTGCGTTCCAGGGCAAGTGACTGCTCGAGGTGCAAGACCTTCGCACGCAGGTCTCCTTCGGTACCGACGCCAGGCCCTGCAGGCGCTGCTGTCATGGTGCTAGCCATTGCATACGTGAGAGTCTGCTGCTGCGAATACGGAAGCAAAGCGAACGCTACCAGCCCACGAAACCCTAGCACACACAACGGACTGCCAGTTCGGTGTCCCATTTCCGGCCCAGGGGCCCAGGCACTCCTCGCCGTGTGCCCAACACACACCGACACCGTCACCATCCCATCCAGCAGGCGCGCCAGGCACAATGAGCGACCTCGCGCAGATTAGCCAGATGCCTGATCAGAAGGCGCGCGGTGACCACTACAGACAAGCCCTGTCTCAGGCCATCGCCGCGGGATCAGTGGACGCCCTTCGGAGCTTCGTAGATCACAGTAGGTGAAGCAGCAGTCTCGATCAGGCGCGCGCCAGTGAAGCGCTGGCGCCCGGGCAGGCCTGGGCGCGACCTTGCGCGTTCTTGCGTTCCTGTGCTGCAGTGATGCTGGACACCGTGCCGCTCGTCATCAGCAGACAGCTCATACAGGCCTTCGCTCAAGAGCTGCCCAAGACAGCTCCTGACGTCCACAAGCCCGTCGCCCTCTTGTACGCTCCATCTCCGCAGCACGCAGCGCAGGCCAACAGCACGCAAGACCCCGCGCCTGCCCAGTTGCAGCACGCAGAGACACCCCTAGGCGCAAGGCAAGCCTTCGGCGCTCACCGCAAGGTTATCCGCCGTGCGTTGTGCCTTCGCCTCTTTGCAGTGCTCTTGAGAAGATGCAGCCTCGCGCAGTCAGCTTCGAAGAGTCTATCACAGCGCTTAGAGAGGCCCTTGCGGACCTTCTAGAGAAGACCTTCAGTGACTACCAAAAGGCAGCGCAAGTGCTCTCAGGCATCGATCTAGACTCAGGTGAGCGCACCCAAGGACCTTCGCCCACTTCCTTGAATGCCTTCTTCTTCCCCCGCAGTACCATTCGTGGTTCCAGGCGCACATCTTGCAACGCCCTTGCGTACCTAAACAAGCGACTGTGTGTGTGTGTGTGTAGGCATGCGTACCATCGACCCCACCTACAAGCTCAACACCAACGTACGCATCGCTATGTTGTATCTTGAGGACGATGATCCAGTCAACGCAGAGTCATACATCAAGAAGGCATCTGCGCTCATATCACAGTGCAAGGTGTGCGATGCATAATGCACAGAGCAAGGTAGAGTGTGCGTTTCTGCGTGCTCCGTGCGCACTTGCGCTGGTGCCCTCCTTTGAGTAGTCGTGCGCACGTGCCTGTGTGTGAAGTTCACACTGTTGGTGTGTGTGTGTGTGTGCGCACAGGACGTGGCTGTCGAGCTTCAGTACAAGATGTGCTACGCACGCATCCTGGACTCCAAGCGACGCTTCTTAGAGGCAGCCATGAGGTGAGTCGAGCTACACATTACACACACGCACACACATGCACACGCACCAGAGTGCTTAGTCGGGGCCCGCTGTTGTGGGCTCCAAGGTACACGTGTGCGCGGACACCGCAGATGAGATGAGTGCATGTGTGTGTGTGTGTGTTTGTGTCATGCAGGTACTACGAGATGAGTTGTGTTGGCAGCCGTGCAGGCGTGAGCGATCGCATCGACAGGGACGACCTCACACACTGCCTCACACAGGCGATCACGTGCGCCATCCTCGCGCCGGCCGGCCCGCAGCGATCGCGCATGCTGTCGACACTGTACAAGGACGAGCGAGTGGCCTCACTGCCCGTACAGCCCTTACTAGAGAAAGTCTACTTGGAGAGAATCCTGAGCAGGTAAGGCCCTGATTGCATGACCAGCGTGTGTCATGATCATGCACACGGATTACTGTGGCACGGCCAGAGTTTGCCTAATACCCTGTGCCTGTTCTCCTGTGGGCGCTGCGAGTGAGCACTTCTGTGAATGTAGCCTATGCATCAGTGCGCCGCGCTGGTGTGATGGGTTGACACAATATTGTGGTTTCTTCCAGGCAGGAGCAAGGGCGGGGCTCAGTGTTTGTGTCTGTTCGCACTTGCAGAGCCGAGGTTCAGAGCTTCGCCCTGACTCTCAAGCCCCACCAGATGGCGCAGCTGGCTGACGGGTCAACAGTGCTGGAGCGGTCTGTCATGCAGCACAACCTGCTCAGCGCTAGCAAGCTCTACAACAACATATCCATACAGGTTGGTGACGTGCGCTCAAGCCCATACAGCCTTGTGTGTGCAGCCCAAAGAGGCTGATCTGGCACGCAAGCCAATCATCGCCAACGGGCACGCGGCGAGGCTGCCGCCGCATACATATACATAGACAACGGGCATGCATCAGACAGCCCGCCCTGAGGAAGCGCCGCTTTAAGCACACGTGCAAGGATCGCGTGGGGCTGTGTGTACCAGCAGTGTGTGCTGAGCATTTCTTAAGCGCTGGTGAAGGCTTCAAGCAGTGAGATGTGTCGGTACATGCTCTCTGTGTACACAGGAGCTTGGTAACCTGTTAGGTGTGGCACCTGAGAAGGCAGAGACCATAGCGGCAGACATGATCAACGACGGGCGGTTGGCAGGACTCATTGACCAGGTATGTGTGTGTATGTGTGTGTGTCTTGTAGCCTGTCCGTGCGTGTATACGCCCGCTGTCTTGCTCGTGAATTGCTTCCCATGAGCCTTGCTGGCGCGACTGCGCCTTGCTTGAGTTAGTAAGGTAGGCAGGTGTGTATGTCCTTTGTGTTGCCTGCAGGTGGACAGTTTCATTCGGTTTGACGACAAGGCAGAGACCCTTCACCAGTGGGACAAGCAGATACAGAACTCGTGTAACAAGCTCAATGAGATCATAGATGTGATGGCAGCATCGGGCATTAAGGTAGCGTTGTAGATAGGTTGTCGCATGAGTGATGGGATTTGATTTTCTCTCGTACATCAGGCATAGGCCGATCAAGTACGCCACCTCGGTATACTTGGCAGCATCAGGCATTAAGGTCGCGTTGTGAACGGGGTATCGCATGATCATGGATGCTGTGCTAGGAAGACCCATGTGCACTGAGTTGCATGTATGTGTAGTGGTACAGACTGTGTTATTCCAAACATGCAGTGTAACTCTCAGACTTGCTGGTTTTCTATGTCATCTCGCGTTGTCGGTGTGGAGGGAGTTGTTGGCATGATTGCAAACAAGGCGCTGACAAAACTGACAAGCGCACCAACACTGACCATTTCAGCGCAGCCTGAGTGAGCATCAGATGGCTTTCAGCTGGGCACACTCACTGGCTGTTCATCTGCCGCGTGCTTGAGCCCCTTCCCCTTGCTCACCAGCTTACCCGCACAAGAGAACAGCAGAGAAGACGCAACACACGAGCCCAGCTGAGGCGTCTCATCCAAACGGTTTCTTTCTCTCACTCTAGGACCTGAATCTTTGGGCCGAAAAGTCCCCTTTCCTGCACATTCGCAGCCTCTCGCGTCGTCCTTCTCTCTCACAGCACACACCAAACCCAGCGAAAATGCAGATGTCCATGAAGGTCGCTTCCACACGCGGGGCCACTCGCGGCTTCGCTGGGGGCCGCAAGGTCGCCAATGTCAGCAACGGCACCAAGGTCGTGATGCGCGCTGGCAACTGGTTCCCAGGCAGCGATGCCCCAGCTCATCTGCCGGATTCCATTCCTGGTGGGTGGGCGCAGGGGCAGGTTTCCAGCCGAGAAGCACATGCGTACAGCACAGAGAGGGGTGCAGGGCCTCTCAGCGAGCAAGCTGGGCGTGAAAAAGCACTAGTTTCAGATAAAGCTCAACGCGAGTGAGCGCATGGGCAAAGTGCAAGCCGCTCGGATCTCTCAGCCTTGGCTCCTCAGCGACGCACTCTCAGTGACGCGCAATGCATATTGCGCATTGAGTAGATCAGAGGAGGCCGCGCGCGAGCACCAGCTCAGCCTGCCATCCAATCACCTGCAGCGCTCAGCCTCCGACCCAAGCTACGGCACAGTGCTCCCTTGCAGCCCAGAATGCGGCACAGGGCTTGTGCTAGAGGCACAGAAAGCTGCTGCAGTGGACAGGGCGTAGCTCTGTCGGGCAGTCGAGAAATTGTGAGGGTGCACAGTCTCATACATCCCGCGTGCTGCCCCGTCTGTCCGTGTTTGCAGGCAACTTCGGCTTCGACCCACTTGGTCTGGCCAAGGAGCCATCCAGCTTGGCCCGCTTCCGTGAGTCAGAGCTCATCCACTGCCGCTGGGCTATGTTGGGTGTTGCTGGCTGCCTCGCCGTCGAGCTCCTCGGCTACGGCAACTGGTATGACGCCCCTCTCTGGGTGAGTCGCAGCTCTGTGCTCACAGCTCTAAGCTCCGCAGCTTCTGAAGCACTCCCAGCACAGTCTGAGTAGAGGTGTGGAGGGAATCAGAGCGCCGTGTGAGGGTGGAGTGCTTTTGTCTGCTGTCGCCCAGCAGTGCACCTGTGACCAACAGGGTGTGCCTGTGCTTCTGCTCTGCAGGCCGTGAACGGCGGCAAGGCCACCTGGTTCGGCATTGAGGTGCCTTTCGACATCACCACCCTGGTCGGCGTGGTGAGTGTCGCGCTGCAGGCTCCAGACCATCCTCCTCCCCCCATGTGCCGATTACGCCCGCCTCTGTGTGCGGCTGAGCTTCAACACTGCTACGCCGCCAGCAGAGCCCAGCCTGCAGTAACTACCCGCGACGGCCGGACTCCTCTCGGTCAGATCCTACTGGTGCTGGACACTTATTGTGCTGTGTGTGTGTGTGTGTGTGTCCACAGGAGTTCGTTGCTTTCGCTGTGTCCGAGGGTCTCCGCGCTGAGAACTCCGACGCCGAGCGCAAGCTCTACCCAGGCGGTGCCTTCGACCCCCTCGGCTTCTCCAAGGACGCCAAGAGCTTCGAGACATACAAGCTCAAGGAGATCAAGAACGGTCGCCTCGCCATGGTTGCCATGATCGGCTTCATCGGCCAGCACGCCGCCACCGGCAAGGGCCCTCTGGCCGCCCTGGGCGAGCACTTGGCGAACCCATGGGGCACAAACTTCGCCACCAACGGTGAGTTGAAATTCGTGTGCCTTGTCTTGCGAGGTCTTGTTGTTCTGTGTGCATGGCATGGGCTAGAAACCGTTGAGTATGATTGTAGTGATCAGCGCTGAAGGCTTGCATATGCGTATGTTCCTGAGCGCGCATGTTGCGAACTGGTCTTGCTTGAGATACTGACAGAGTGTGTGTGGTGCTGTCTGTCTGACCGCAGGCGTGTCCGTCCCAGGCCTGTAAATGCCTTCACCCATCCCCACTATATCTCTCTCTCTCTCTGTGTAGTTAACTGCTGATGGACTAGGACGTGGCCTGATGAAGGAGCGGGTTTTGTGTGCTTGCTGCGACTTTAGCTAGGCTGCATGCCGTCCATGCGAAGGGTGTGTGTGATGAGGGTAACAGACTGTGTTGAGAGCGCGTTTTCTTCAGTTTTGGATCAGCGAAATGACTGATGAATGACCCGAGGAGTCACACTTGGCTCAACTCGTTATATCGGTGTAGCGGCTGGGATCAGCCTGCGCCCACGCGTGTAAAGGCTGCTGGAGGATCCCATCCTGTTTGTGGTGTCAAGCCCCCTTTATCAGCCCAGCCTCAGCTAGTAGACTGCCATACTGACGTGTGTGTGTCAAGACTCCGAGCCCAGACTCATCAGGCAGCTCTCTTAGTACACTGTCGAAGTCCCATCGCTACAGCAAAGAAGACGAAGCACTGGACCACGCATGAGCATAGACAGCCCCGCGACGGAGTCGGGTGCTGCTATCGTAGACGCAGCCTATTGTACGCAGCGCTGATCGACCGTGCTTGTGTGTACATGCAGCATTAGGCGCAAGCAAGACTCAACGTAGCTAAGCGCTAACGAGCACTGGTAGCTGTCGCACACTGAGGCCCATGAATTTGCTCACCTTGGTAACACACTGTTCTGCCGCCGCTGTCATAACACACTGCCACAGTACACAGTGACAGTACAGACTAGCATGCTCAGTAGACTGTTACAGCAAGGAAGGTCGGTACAGAGCGTATGAGTGACAGCAAACACGGGACCACGCATGAGCATGCATGGAAGACACCCTCGCCACGCTATCATACGCAGCATGTACCTATCAGCATGCGTGCAGCAGTCAGCGCACATGCGGACGCAAAGGTCGGCGTTGGACCTGCCTGGGCTTGCACACTTTGCTCGCACAGTTGCCTGCCGCATTAACCTCACCAAGACCCACATGTGCATACAGGGCCCGTGCATGTTGTATGCATGGCTGTCCTTGACACCATGCGCAGTCGATGTAGACATGCAGCATGGCGCTTGCTAACACGGGCGCACTCTAGACGTGTCTTATCAATACCCTACCATGTCTTGCATAGGCATGTTGCGCGCAGGCCAGGGGCCAGCACCTCGCTCCAACCAATTGCTTTTGAGTGTCCCTGCATTCACCTGGGAGGCAGCAGCGGAGCGCAGGGTGGATGCCATGGTGTCTCTTCGCGTGAACGTGCTGCCAGCAGGCGCACAATTTCCAATGCAGGGGCATGCAAGATGTGTGACCCGCCGTTACCCGCGTGTGACCTTGCTTTGGACGTGTTTTGCTGGCTGCGTGGCAGGCAGGAGTGCATGTTTGTGCACTGGCGGCACGTAGGGGTGGGTGGGTGGGGCAGCGAGCGAGCTTACAGGGGCAGAAGTGGTGCCTGGCAATAATGGGGCACCAGGGGTCTACAGGCTGCTGTACAACGCATAGTGCCGTCCCAGAGGTGTTGCCTTTTGCTACTGTGACGATTATCCCTGGCTGAGGCGCATATCGCTTTTGTCCTTGCATACGTGCATACATACCTCTTGGAGGATGTGCCGTGTCATGAAGCGTGCTTACGCGTAAGGCATCTGAGGACAAGGTTCAACCCTGTGTCAAGACGGGTTCCTCGCACGCAGCATACCTATTTGCAGGCCAGCAAGGTATGCCCCAAGCGCATGTTAGGCTGGCAGCAGGAACATGCCTATGGCTGCACTTGCAAGCCCATGACGACATGGACCTACGCAGTGTACGGTCGCCTCACGCGTGTGCACAGGTGCATGTACATGTGTGTACATGTGTGTCTGTGTACATGCTGCTGCTGTCGATCATAGGTATGTATACTCATACATTAACAGGGGCCAGATTGGAGCCTGCAGAAAGGGGGGGCGTGTGCGTGTGTGTGTGTGTGTGTGTGTGTGTGTGTGTGTGACTGTGTGTGCATCAAGGGATGAGGCATGACCCGACATCACAATATGCATGTGACAGCACTTCTCCTTGTCCATGTGACACACTCCCACGGCCAACGCACGAAGTGATTGTAGGCCGCCTACTACGCGGCCGTTTACTACGCGGCGTACAATTGCAGTACGCATCAAGGCGTGCTGTTTACACAATGTCATCGCCACCAACCTGCAGGATGGTTGCAACCGTGCTTTAGCAGCCAAGGCATTTTAAAACCTCCAGTGTAGGTGTGTGTTGTGTGTGTGCATGATGCTGTAGCGCCCACAGGGTTTTGGACCCCTGAACTTTATCCCATGCTTTGTGTCTGGCATTCGTCAAGCACAGCATGGTGTTGAGGCCAAGACCTGGTGTCGGAGAAAGCTCGCATATGCCATGGCGCATGGTGAATTGCTGAGGCCTAGAGCCCGTCTGCGCAGTAAGGGTGTGCACGCGTCTGAGCGTGTTACAGGCTCAATCTGCGAGGCATGCCTATCATTGTCACATGCACGGCTTCTCGGGCTGCAACCTGTACTGCCCCCACGCATGTGGTGTGTTGCATAGCATAGCGTTCAAGCGCATGCTGTGAATGCCGGGGCAGCATAGCAGATGGGGCCACACAATGCATGTCAACAGGTTCACTTGTGTGTGTGGGTGTGTGTGTGAGAGAGAGAGAGAGAGCGTGTGTGTGTGTGTGGGGGGGGGGGGGCCTCGTACAAA
>VFQQ010005288.1_pt1 | contig 10786 bp, 14 predicted proteins | sample 3512341 | NCBI WGS metagenome assembly VFQQ01 (sample SAMN10412373, study PRJNA504923) | tailings metagenome | isolation source: Relicate 2 Philex TSF1 revegetated site | place: Philippines: Tuba, Benguet | collected 2017-08-29
ACCCACCCACCCACCCACCCACCCACCCACCCACCCACCCACCCACCCACCCACCTTGTGGTCGCTCTGCTCACGCGCTTTGTAGTCGGAATCGGTGGCATAGCCCTGGCAGGGTGCGGTTTGGGGGCGTGCATTTTGTGAAAGCTTGCCAGATCAGCAGCCTGAGCAAAATCAGCAGCGTGTCACTGGAGTGCTCCTACCACTCTCAATCCTACCTCTCTGAAGATCTTGTCGGCCCCAGGCGCATACTCGCCGCTGTGGGGGTGGCGGCAATGAGGGGCGGGCGAGTCTCAGCAGTTCCAGCCGCAGGCAATAGTGATGCTGGCGAACAACTGCGTGATTTGTGTTTGGCATGGCAGCTTTCACAACCATGATACCGACAAGGAGGCATGTGCGGTAAGAGGAACAGTTAGGAACATGATTTGCTGGCAAGCTTGCATGCCTGTCAGGATATTCGTCTGTTCCATACTTCTCCCGCTCCTCGGCGCTCACTGCAGGCAAAAAGCAGCAGAAACGCAGCCTCAATAAGCAGCCCAGCAGCTTACTGGGGAGGAGCACGGCTGCTTGCAGGGCCACTGCATCACTGCTCGGCCAAAGCCCTGCCCTCCGCCACAAGAAAACCACAAGTGCGCCCTACCGACCACCCCATCCCTGCGCTCCATTCACACTGCCCACTCGGCATGTGCAGGACAGCTGTGGCGCACCCGCGCGCAGGCCTCCAGCGGCCACAGCCTCCTCATCGCTGTCCCCTCCGTGCAGGGACACCTCTCCCTCATGAAGCACATCCTCCCCATGCTCCACAAACCGCCGCTCTCCGTACTCCTCGCCTGCTTCGCCGCCTCCCTCAGAGCCGCGCGCGCCCGCCTCGCCTGGTGGGGCAAGGAAGGATGACGGGCGTTGGGAGGATGGCAGGGGCAGGTGGAGCGGCGGACAGGCGGCAAACAGCGGCAGGAGCTGCCACTGAGCAATCAGTTGCAGGGTGGTGCGACTCATGGCAAGCAGTGCACATGGCAGCACTAAAGGCAGGGCAGGAATAGAGGGGCAGCAATTGCATGGTGTGTATCACCAGAGGCCAGGCCACGGGCGTAGATGGCCACACAGCCGGCTCCCAGCGCAGCAGGCAGCGCCTGCACCTAAGATGCAGATGGCACTATGATCAGGCGATGACTACGCGCACTGCGCCTCCACAACTGTGGCGCAGCGGCGGCGGTGGCGACAGTGCGCGGTGGTTGGGTAGCATACCGGCCACCCTGCGGGCGGCTCACCACAATGCCCGGCACTGCGGCTGCCCTGCCAAGGCGGCAGCCCCTCAGGAGCAGGCCAGCTGCCTGCAGCATGCTGGAGAGGCTCAAACCCGGGCGTTGGATGGCTGGCGACAGCTCCAAACAACTGTGAGGCGGCGCAGGATGATGCAAGAGGCGCTGCAGAGCTTCCAAGGCAGTCAAATGTGTCAGATGGGCTGCCGCCGCCGCCGCCCGCAGCGCCACACGGGCGGCAGCCAAGCAAACTACTTGCGGCCCTTAAATTGCGGTACCGCTGCGCTTGCGGAGAACCCACAACTCGTTACCTCATAATTGATCGACGGATGGCCGGCAATCGGTCTCTGCGCCCAAAGTCAGCTCACGGCCACCCGAGCTCGGAGCGCAATACCGGCGGCAGCCCGTCAGATCTCGAGAAATGACGCTATGGATGCTATTAGCAGTCGCGCTGCTCTCGGGAGGTAAGTCGCACGGCACCCACTTGACGCTCGGGCGGCCGCCCGCCTCGGTTCATCGCTATGCCGTTCCATAAATAATTCGATTGCTCTTCTGTGCCTTTAGCAGCGGTACGCGCTGGTTTACAGGCAGGCCAGCAACCGACTGCCGGCGCCGCCGCCCGCCGCTCTCCTTCCCGCACAGGAGTGGACGTGACAAGCCGTGAGCTGCTGCAGGCCAGATGCCCCATGTCAGGCTGTATGGCGGAATGCACGAAGTTTCGAGGCTGCAGCGCATGGTGGGTTGCAACAGTGGGATTGGCAAGCGCACCACTGCAGCAACTAACCCACCGCATGGATGCACTGCTGCCCGCTCGTCTGAGCTCTCATTTGTGCTGTGCCTGGTGCCCTCATGGGCCCTCCCTGCCCCCTTCCAACCTCTGCAGCCTGCCCAACTACACCAGGGCACGCATGCCCAGCGGCTTCTACATCTGCGTGGTGCGAAGCAGCGGTGGCGGCGGCGGCGGCAGCACACCCACAGTGCCACCCAGCCCTGTGCTGCCATCCAGCCCAGCGCCTCAGCTCAGCTCACCACCACCCCCAACCGTGAAGCCCAGCCCGCCTCCACCCCAACTGCTCAGCCCCCCTCCCCGAGCCAGCCCACCGCCGCCGGTGGTCGTTGCCTCCCCGCCGCCGGCGCAGCAGGGCGGAGGGGCGCCAAACGGGGCGGCCCCAGCATCCACCTGCCCAGACGCCGTGGATGGGTTGGACTTGTGGGGAGGCGACCTGGCAAACGGTATCCTGAGCAGCGTCGCCAGCTCAGCGGCCTGCTGTGCGGCCTGCCGTGCCCGCGGCGCCGAGTGCGGCGGCTTCACTTTTGTGCCCGCACTCAGCAGGTGCTTCCTGAAGGCACGGAGCGGGTGGGACATCCGCCCCGCGGCCGGCAAGCAGTCGGCTGTCATGCCTGCAGGCGGCGACAGCAGCGGTGGCGGCGGAGGTGGCAGCCCAGCGAGCCCCTCACCCAGCCAGCCTGTTCCGCCGGTTGTGTCGTCGCCGTCCCCTTCGCCCAAGCCATCCCCGCCTCCCCCAAGTTCCTCCCCACCACCCCCAACCAAGCTCTCGCCCTCACCTCCACCCACACGGTCACCTTCACCGCCGCCGCCACCTAGGGCATCACCGCCGCCACCCAGGGCCTCACCGCCACCGCCCAAAGCCTCGCCGCCTCCCCCAGTCGTTGTGCCGTCCCCACCACCCACCGTTGGCCCTCCCGGAGGCGCAACTGTGTTCACAGGAGACGCCACAGCATTCTCAGAGGCGGTGGCAGGCACGGGCCAAGACTTTGCATGTGCATACCCGTGGTGCGCTTTCAGGCAACAAGTCTTCGTTGCGTCGCGGCTGCTCCTGGCTGCTCGAGTGTCGCAGCTGTTTTGGGGTGTCCTGCCTGTGAGCTGACCCGCCTCTGCTCCAAGCCATGCACTGCCCACTGCGTACCTGCAGGCTGAGCCAGTGGCAGAGCACCTACTTTGCTGCCATCAACATTGGGCAGTGGTAAGCTCCCTGGGGCACAAGCAGCGGGTGCCTGCCCAGCGACTGAACAGTCCTGACTGCTGTGTTCAGCAGCACTACGCAGCACCAGTGTCCCTCGCTCTCCTGAAAGTCAACGTCTGCCCCCGCCACCCCCTCGGCCCACAGGGACGGCGGGCGGCAGTGCGGCCGCTGCGCCATGGCGCGCTGCGTGGACAACCGGTGCAGAGTCAAGAACAAATGGGTGCAGGTAGGTGCGGAGCAGGCGATATGAGCAGCTCCCAAGCAGGAGCAGGCGTCCCTATGCGCAGCCGCCAGGTTTGGCAATCGAGCAACCGAGAATGCCTTCTGAAACGTGAAACACCTGCACTCCTGTGCCGTGTACCCAGGTGTACCTCGTGGATCAGTGCCCCACCTGCCCTGGGAGGGACCTGGACTTTTCAAACCCGGCCTTCCGGGAGCTGACCGGCCTCTCGCCCGACCGCGTGAAAATCGAGTGGTGAGGCCGCCTGACGGGCTTGAGCATGCCTGCTACATGCTGAAGCATGTGAGCAAGCTGTGGATGTACGAGCATGGCGGGCATGCTGCCAGTGGGCCTGCCCTTGCTGCCAACAAGGAAGGTTGCACGCTTGCACCGCTGCTTGGCGACCAAACAAGCCTGCTTGCCACACAAAGCAGGTACTTCGCCTCGTGCGCCAACCGCATTACCGGCGGCATCCGGGTGAGGCAACCAGGAAGCGTATTAGACCATTGCAGCCTTGCCGAGCGGAGTAGACCCTTGCAGCACGTCTGCAGGCTACAGAGGAATGCTGGTGGCTGTGTGGCTGGCTGCTCTGCTGGGCGCCGCAATGCAACAGCCCCCTGCCATGCACATGCGACCCTTGCTTGCTTCCACCCCCGCAGCTGAGCCCCAAGGAGAGCGGCGTGAACGAATACTGGCAGGCCATCTTCCTGCACAACAGCGCCGAGCCCATCAGTGCGGTTGCCATCGACGGCAAGCCGCTCAAGCTGGAGACGTGAGGGCAGGGCTGGCATCAGTCGCTTGGCTGCTGTAGTTGGCGGCTGGACTGGGGAGGGTGGCTTGGTAGCTGATTGCGGGTCATGCTTTTGCCATGGAGTGGATGTTGAAAGTGCAGGCGGAAGCTTGTAGCAGGCTCCCATGCTGGCTGCTGCGGCGCTTGTCACGTCAGTTCTGCCCACCCTTGCACGTGCGCCTTTGGTGCACAATCTCACAAACTTGCCCACCTGAGCACCGCAGCTATGGATTCTGGGTGAACAGCGGCTACCTGAGGAATGGAGCGCCCCACGTGCTGACGATCACCAGCCGGGGAGGCACTCGGCTGCAAACCACAATCACAAGCGTGTGGCGGGCACAGGTGGGTGGAGGCAGCGAGGGAAAGGAGCTGTGTGGCGGACATGAGCAGGCTGCTTCTTCCCGACTGCATCAAGCCCTTGTCATGCTCGCGTTCTTAGCCGGGTGTACTTCTTCTGCTCCAATCCAATCGCAGGAGCTGCCCATCCAGTTTCCAGGGAGCAGTGCGGTTGCATGATGAGATGCGGCAGCAGTCGCCAACCCTCGTGTGTGAACATGGTGCATCACTGCATTTTCATATTCTTGATTCCGAATCCCTTCTGACTTGCGCAAGTGTACATGGATGGCTCAAATTTATAAATAGTCTGACTCACCTGTTCCCCGCTGTAAATTAATCGAGCGCTTCGCTTGCCCGGCACCGGCAGCGGCAGCAGGGTGGCGGCAGCATGCCATGTCCAGAGCGCCCAATCGCATATGCAAAGTGCGTACGACAGCTTCCACTATGACAGCCGATACGCCAATGGAGGCTGAGGGGCCTGGAGTTGCAGCCGCCGCGCCGGCAGCCGCGACAGGGGCGCCGGAGGGAGCGGTCGCAGCTGCCACAGGAGCGCAGCCCGATGCTCATGCCGATATCCAGCACCAGGTGCAAGCAGTGAGCGAGCGGCGCCGCATGTTCTTTGGGGCTTGCCTGTGCCCACGCATGGGCGCGCCTGCAGCCTCCAGCGCGCTTCTTGGGAACATGGGCTACCTGATGGTCCTCTGCACTGCCGCCCCGAATTGTCCGCTGCCAACCTGCCGCCGCCGCCGCTGCCGCCTGCAGGCGCCCGAGGCGCCGGGCGGCCAGCCAGAGAAGCAGCAGCAGCAGGCATTTAACCCCAACAAGAAACGCAAGGTGGCACTGTTCATGGCCTATGTGGGCCATGGCTACCAGGTAAGCTGAAACACCGGTGCTGCTGGCCATCGCTGTCATCCTGTTGCTGCTGACCTTCCCTTGTGGACACGCTTATTGCACACCTGCGCAAGCTGCTGCTGCTCAGCTGTTGGTGTCTCCCTATTGGCTTCCCCTTGTTGCCACCTGCAGGGCATGCAGCGCAACGCGGGGGCCAATAGCATTGAGGACGAGCTGTTTCGCACTTCAATTCTTACAGCTTTATTTTGTTGCTTCCTGATGCTCTTATTTGCAGGGCATGCAGCGCAACCCGGGGGCCAAGAGCATCGAGGACGAGCTGTTCCGCGCGCTGCACGAGGCGGGGGCCATCTCCGACGCAAATGCGGATGAGCACGGGTATATGAAGGTGGGCCTGCTGTGGCTCTTCTGCCCCTGTTCGAGTGCTGCCCATGCCTTAAATAATGCTTGCATGCACACCATGCACGCTGCGTGGCTTGGTAGTCCGGCTCATTCACCGCGCTGTGTTCAGTGTTGTGGTGCACCCTGCAACAAGCTTGCTGCCTCAACTCTATCCGGCCGCAGCTGCACTGGATGCGGGCGGCACGTACCGACAAGGGCGTCAGCGCCGTGGGACAGGTGCGTTGGGCAAGCAGGGGTGCTGCCCATAAGGTCATAAAAGCTGCATGGACGCTGACTGCTGGCGAAGGGCGGCCAGCACAGGACTTGGCAGCAGCATGTGCATGTTTAGCAAGCGGCGTCACCTGCATGACGTGCCGGTACCTCCCTTGCTTGCCGCAGGTGGTCAGCCTGAAGATGGTGCTGGAGCCGCCCGGGGTGATAGAGCGGGTCAACAAGGCGCTGCCCGACCAGGTGCGCTGTGCCTGCTGTGGTCTGTGCGTGGGCAGAAGCTCGGCATGCCGCGCCCGCTGCGACTTTCAGCATGTGGCCGTGGACGAGTGGTGATGCCTTGCTTGCATTGAGCCCGATGGCTGGCACACCTGACTCGTCTTCCTCTGTTTCCTGCCCTCCAGATCCGGGTGTTTGGCTTTGCACGCGCCACCAACGGCTTTGACTCGCGCAAGCACTGCGACAAGCGGCGGTGAGGGGACGGGGCTGCTGCTTAAGCGGCATGCGGTCGCTCATGTTTGCAGCCGGTACTCGCCTCCATATTGCCTTGGCAGAACAACCTTGGCAGAATGAGCGCCCAGGACGTGTCTTGGGTTGCGCGTGACTCTGCACAGGTCCAAACTGGCTTCGCTCTGCGCTTACTTTTGCCATACCCGCAGGTATGAGTATGTTCTGCCCGAGTGGGCGTTCGACCCACGGGTGGGCCTGGGCCGCAGCGCACTCGTGGCCCAGGCGGCAGCCGCAGCAGCCAACGCAGCAGAGCAGCAGCAGCAACAGCAGGCAGCAGGGGACAGCAGCGCAGACGCAGGCGGAGAAGCACAGGCAGCGACTGCAAACGGCGGGGCTGCTGCCGAGGCTATGGACGCTGCCCCAGCTGCAGGGGAGGCGGCCGCAGAGGCTGCAGCGGGAGAGGAGCAGCCGGCGGCGGGTGAGGCGCAGCCAGCAGCAGCAGCCGCTCAGGATGGCGCAGCAGCAGCAGCAGCAGCAGACGCGGTGGCAGACCCGGCGACAGCAGCGGCAGCAGCAAGCGCAGCAGCGACCCCAACCACCGGCGACCCCTTTGTGTTTGATGAGACGTGCGTGCGGCGGCTGAACGCGATGCTGAAGAATGTGAGGAGGGCTGGGGACTGCAGCTGGGCACATGGGCATGCATAGCTGTGGCGGGCGTGGCTGCTGATGCACACAGCCCAGCATGCCTTCTGGTGCTTTGCGCGTCCCTATGCTGCTCAGTACCAGCTGTCTTCTGGTGGCCCTGCTGTGCTGACTGGAACGCTGTATCAACCCCTGTTTCCTCAGTATGAGGGCACTCACAACTTCCACAGCTTCACCGTGCAGGTCTTTGCTCTTTACTGGCTACACCATCCTGAAACCTGCTGTGCTGATTGGAACGCTGTACATTTCCCCTCTAATGCAGTACGAGGGCACCCACAACTTCCACAACTTCACCGTGCGCAAGCCCGCCACCGCGCCCGACGCCAAGCGATACATGCTGTCCTTCCGGTGCGGGCGCAGGCAGGGGGCAGCTGCTGTGGGGGCATTGTTTGCGTATTGTGGTGCTGGTTTGTGGGGCTGCTGGTGTGTCACTCTGGCGTGGAGGCTGCCTGCTGCTGCCCAGCGTGCAGTGTGCTGCCCCAGCCAGCGATGCATATGGCGGTTGGCATCGCATGCAACCCCCCCCTCCACACCCCGCCGCAGCTGCCCCGGCGTGTTTGAGATTGCGGGGCAGCGCTGGGTGCGGCTGGTGGTCATTGGGCAGAGCTTCATGCTGCACCAGATTCGCAAGATGGTGGGTTGACTTGAGTCTCGTGGTGTGGGGGTGGGGAAGGCTGGATGGTGTGATTCGCTTCATAGTGGGCATGTGGGACCCGCCTTGCTGTGTGTCAACAGCTTGGCTGGACGATCCGGGGTTTGACGTTGCCTGGCTTGCTGCAAATCTCAGCCAGCCAGCGTCCCCTGTACTCCATCTGTGCCAGGTGGGCATGGCGGTGGCGGTGATGCGCGGCACCGCCCCCGAGTCGGCGCTGCAGCTGGCGTTGAAGACCAGTGCGGGTGGGTGGGTGTGCAGGGCAGGAGGGTGGGTTGGTGGATGGGCCACCAGTTTGGGGTGTGTGAATCGGCGGGCTCGGTGGCTGGGTGGGTGGCGAGAGTGGACAGAGCACGACGAGCAGTTTGGTTGCCTGCTGGCCCGCCGCCGTGCCCGCGCTCGTTCTGGCTCCCAACCCGCCCCTTTATACCACTTCCCCCCTGCAGACCTGAACACGCCCATGGCTCCGGAGCTGGGCCTGTTCCTGGACGAAGCCTACTTTGACGGGTACAACAAGCAGGTGAGAGGGGCAGGGAGCAGATAGGAAGGGAGCATACGGGCTTGAAGCAAAGCCTCCCACAGCAGCCGGGTTGAACAGAAACCCTTGATGACTCGCCTCCCGGCTGCTCACCTGACTGCAGCGGCTGGCGTTGCTGCCGGCTGGCTCGCCTCAGCTGCCATGCTCTCCTCGCCGCTCTTGTCATACCTCACCTGCGCCCTTGCCCCATGTTCCTTCCCACCGCCCCGCAGTGGGGCGAGCTGCACGGCAACCTGAGCCTGGCTCCATGGCAGGCCGATGCAGACGCCTTCAAGGTGCGCCCGCTCAGGCTTCGTATGCTAGGGGCTTAGAGCTGCCGAAAATCATATGCAGTGTGTTCAAAAAGCTGCCGATGCCTTCAAGGGTACTGCACATCGATGGCCGGCTGGCCGGCTGTAGTTGCCCTGCCGATCCGCATGTCTCCTGTTTGGACAAAGCAGTCCGATTCGGCTCCAGAGCAGCCAGCGGCTGGCTTGTCAACAAAATCTTGTGTGTTGCCACCCTTCCCACTGCCACAGATGGACAAGGTGTACCCCCACATTGCTGCTCGGGACGCAGAGGAGGGCGTGAATGCCAACTGGCTGCTGTCGCTGAACGAAGCCAACTACCGGTTCAGGTGGGGCTGCGGGGCCTGGGGGCTGATTTGGGGGTGGGCAAAGCGAGGCAGTGGAGGCGCACTAAGTGCATCTACACTGTCTTGCTTAGTGCGCCTCCACTGCCTTACTTCACTGCCTCACTCTGCTGTCTCATAGAATGCGCCTCCCCTTGCCACAGACCTGCAGCCGCAGCAAGCAGGGCAGGGGATGCACAGCATCACTGCGACACAATCTTGCCCTGTCCCACCGCATCTTCTCCTCCATTCTTGTTGTTCACCGCAGCCAGTGGGAGGAGCAGGTGGCGCGCATCCGGGCCGGCGGCGGGCGCAGCACCCCCAGCCGCCCCGGCGCAGGCAAGCCCGGGCGGTGTTTGAGATGTGCCCTGCTTCGTGCAGAAGCCTCAGCTGCTGAGATGGCAGTGCTGCTGGGCGCCCTGCCTGCATTGGCACATGTGAAACCGCATTCAGCCTCTCGTCGTGGCGTCCCGGCGCGGCCCTGATCCCTCCAACACTCCCTGCGGCGTATCCCGCTCCTGATACTGCAGGCGCGGCAGCAGTCATCGGAGGCATGGAGTCATACGGCCACAAGCGGCAGCACAGCAGCGGGGGGCGGGGCGGCCCGCCGCACAAGCGCGGCCGCGGCAGCTTTGGCGGCAAGCCAGGAGATGTGCTGCCACCGCCGGGCGAGCGGGCAGGCGGGCGCGGCGGCGGCGGCGATGGGCCCAGCGCAGACGATCTGGCGGCGGCTGACTACTCTGACTGACTTGGGTATATGTTACACATCCGTTGAACTGCGACTTGTAAGACTGCAGTATGCGCAACACGATAGTGGGCTTGTTGAGACAGCAATGCATGATCACGTGCAGTGCACGCAGGAGAGAAGAAAAGGCGGGGTTCTGGACTGGGGACCAACACGGCAGGTCGTATCAATAAATCAACGCAGCATGCAAGAGACACAAATAGACGGCGATCGTTCAGTGGGGGGCATAGGCTGCCAAGTAGAAACATGCATTTTTATTCCGCGTTAGACGTCCCTCCAGGCGCGCTGCACATAGCCTGAGGCACCCGCGGCAGCGAGCGGCACACGTGCCAGTGCAGCGCACTACGCCGCTGCCTGCTCCGAGAGGCGAGGAGAGATGGTCCTGGATGAGCCCCCGGCGCTGGGGGGCCCTCGCATGGCCGCCAGCTCCTCCAGCCTGGACAGCAGCTGCTGCGCGCTGGGGCGCTCAGAGGGGTCCAGGCTCATGCACTGGGAGATCAGGTCGGCCACCTCCTGCAGGAAATGAGCGGGCAGCAGGACAAATGAGCGGGCAGCAGGACGGAGCGCACCCGAGTTTGTGTGGGACCGAGTCAGGGTGGAGATGAGTTGCAACACGTGCGGCGGGGCATGCTCGTGCATATGATTGCAGGGGCGTGGCGGGAGGGGGTGGGCGCAAGGTGCAACGGCCCAGCAGGCTCAGCACAGGCTACCGCCACACCCCCAACTCCAGCTGGTCAACTCGCCTGCGGGCACTCCTGGGGGACCTGTGGCGGCCGCATCGACCCGCGCTGCGGCCGCTCGCCTGCAGGCACACATTGGGAAGGCACCGCCGCCACTCGGAATGGTCCTGCTCAGGGCAGCATTCGTGTCGAGGCATGCACACCCCAGCCAAGCTGCACCGGCGTCCTGCGGCGAACAGTGCAAGAAGCAATCCAGCGCAACCAAGAACAAGACGAGAAGCCGGAAGGAGAGCCGCGCCTGTGCAGATCTCCCACAGCAGGATGCCCATGCTGAACAGGTCCACCTTCTCGGTGCAGCGAGCGC
>VFQQ010005289.1_pt1 | contig 10786 bp, 22 predicted proteins | sample 3512341 | NCBI WGS metagenome assembly VFQQ01 (sample SAMN10412373, study PRJNA504923) | tailings metagenome | isolation source: Relicate 2 Philex TSF1 revegetated site | place: Philippines: Tuba, Benguet | collected 2017-08-29
TTCAGTCCAGCCCAGCTTCAGGGCTGCACAGTTTCGACCAATTCGTGCGACTGCTGGCCTAGGCGCGATGGGGCAATGGCGTTGTTCCCGGAGCAGCCCAGCGGCAAGGCAGCTGCCCTGCCTCCAACTGGCCTGCTTGCCAAGGCAGTGCCTCCCTGCCACATGCGCACGCCCCCGCCTCACCCTCGTCGATGACGCGGCAGCCCTCGTTGACCACCGGGAAGAAGATGAACTCCACAATGTCCTTTTCGCTGAACTTGGGCGGCGCCGCACCCTCCTTCATCAGCCCCGACAGCTGTGGCAGCGGTGGCGGGAGGTTGAGGTTGGCAGGTGATCGACAGCGTCAGCAACTGTCGATGAGAACAAAGAACGCCTGAAATATCTGCTGCACGCGGCTTGGCATGAACGAATGCAGGTCAAAAGAGTCGAGCCAGCCGGTCTGCCCTGGTGGCATCGCACAGGCGCACCGCACCTTGCGTGACTGCTGCACCAGCGGCAGCAGGTCCGGGTTGGGTGCGGGGCGACGGCGTGCATCGTACCTGCAGGGAACAGGGGTTTGGCGGCAGTTGAAGCATTGTGTCGCTGAGCAGGCGGGCAACTGCGAACAGCAGAGGCAAACGCGCAGCAGGGCAGCCGCCCAGTCCTCTCTACACGGCCCGTTTTGGTTGTGATGAGCGGCCACTCACTTGTAGAAGCCGCTGCCCGTCTTCTCACCCAGCGTCTTGCGCTCGTTCAGCAGCTGCAGGGCGAGAGATTTGGGGCGCAGGAGGACAAGCATGAGCGGTGGGGAAGGCACGGAACAGCAAATGCAATTTCGCGCTCGACCTGCACGCATCCTGGCCGCGCCCTCCCGCCGCCGCCGCTCTCCTGCATGGGGAGCACGCACGCAGCAAGAGCAGCTCAAGCAGATGCAGGCGGCGAAGACTTTAACACCCACCTGGATGATGCGGGCGGGGTAGCAGCGCTCGGGGAACGACTCCATGATGTTCATGCCCACGTGCAGCCCCACATCGGCGCCCACCAGGTCGCTCAGCCTGCGGGGAGAGGGAGAGTGGAGGGTGGGCGCACATACAGTAGGTACAGCAGGTGTAGGTTGACGGCGGGTGGGGTTGATGAGAGCCAGGGTGGGCGGGGGCAGCACGTGCGGGCAGCTGGACGGTTGACTAGCTCTGCTCCCTGTGCGCGCTGCCTGCCGCCCGGCACCTCGCATGCGTATGGCGAGCGACAGTCACTAGTCGCTGGGCTGGGCGCTCGCCCACCTGAAGGGCCCCATGGGCATGCCGAAGCTGGCAATGGCCTTATCCACTCGGTAGGGGTCCAGCCCAAGGTCCACCAGCATGCAGGCCGCCTGCGGGCAGAGCGGTGGTGATGGGGGACGGAAAGGGCACGCCGAGATGAGGCGGGGACTCGGAGGCAGTCAATACATGGCAGCCCTGATCTGACTGTTTTGCAATGCGCCTGAACCATGCATTGCCCCTCGTCCTTGCACATGCCTTAGCGCAGGGGGGGAGCACCCCCTGTCATGCCCAATTTTAACCGGAAAACCCTAGCTCACAAGCCTCCCACGCCTACCTGGGTGTATGGGAAGAAGACGCGGTTGACGGCAAAGCCGGTGCAGTTGCCCACCACCACGGGCGTCTTGCGGATGCGGCTGCCAAACTCCAGGGTGTCTAGGATGACCTGTAAGGGGGAAGGGCCATGGTGGGGCTGCTGCAAGTTTGCATCGACGCTGCGATGAGGTGAGTTCCTATTGGGAACAGCTGATGCAAGCAAGCATGCAGGTGCAGCACCTGAACGACACACAGAGGGCAAGCCTGCCCGGAACCAGCACGCGCCTGCTTGCTGGTGCGGTCGGTGCGCACAATCTCCAGCAGCGGCATCACGTGAGCGGGGCTGAAGAAGTGCGCGCCCACCACGCGGTCTGCGCAGGAGGATGAAGTGGGGAAGTGTAACTACCAAGTGGATCCGACAGCATGCCAAGCAGGATAGAACATCGAGCCAGCATGTCCTTGGTAAATTGGCCTAAGTGACCCAACCCGCTCAGCCCTGCTCCCTGGGCCCCCGGCCCAGCCCAGCTGCACACCTGCCGCGTGGGTCTTGGCTGAGACCAGGTCCAGAGAGATGGTGGAGGTGTTGCTGGCCAGGATGGCGTCCCTGCGGGCAAACAAATGTGAACCGTGCATTGCGGCAGCTTAGCTGGCATGTCCTTCGGCAGCTCAGCAGGCAGGTCGAAATGGGCAGCACACATCCAGGCAGCTCGCCCAGAATTGGGGCTCGGTCCGCCTGTTACCACCACTGCCCTCCACCCTCGGTTCCCGCCGCCCCCCTGTTCCGAGCGTCCTCCCTCCCTTGCGGCACGGCACACGCGCTCCAGGTCAGGTGGGCCTAGCCCCTCCATCCCATCCTGTTGCAAGCGCCCTCACTTGCGGCACGCGCGCTCCAGGTCGGCAAAGATGTTTTGCTTGAGGCCCACGTCCTCGATGGCCGCCTCAATCACCATGTCCACGCTCCCAAAGTCGGAGTAGTCCAGGGCGCCCTGCGGGAAAGGCAAAACAAATGGGAGCAGAACTTGCTTTGTGCCGGCAAGGAGCAGGTGCCAACGTCGGAAGTAGTTGACGGCACCCTGCGGCTGATAGCAGGCAATAAGTAGTGGCGTCACAGTCAATGAGCACAATGAGCAGTAGCACCACAACGAAGGCATCACAGCCTGCACAGCTGCAGCCTCCCCTGCACCACCCCCTGCCCCACCTTGACGCGCGCCATGGCCGCCTGTGCCGCCGCCTCGCTCATGCGCCCCTTCTTCACGCGGCTGGCCAGGTTGGCTTGGATGCGGCCCAGGCCCGCCTGCAGGTGGCAGGGCAGCAGTGAGGGTGGCGATGTGGGGCAAGCGGGCAGTGGTTATGTTGCAGGGTGCGGAGGGTTGCAGTCATATGAAGGGTTTTGCCGGGGAGGTCCCTGTTCACTCTCCAACCCCCCACTCACATCCAGGAACTTCTGGTTGATCTCCTTCAGCAGCACGTCGATGCCGTTGAGGACGCAGGCGGTGGCGATGCCGCTGCCCATCAGGCCGCCTGGCAAGGAGGGAGCAGGGACGCCAACAGGTGCAGGTGCCAGTTGGCTATGGCAAGGAGGGCTGGCACAATGCACGGTGCGAGCCAAAGCCAAGCAAAGCGGTGCAAGGCACAGCATGCAACACCTGACAGCAGCATCAGAACTACTCGGATCATCACCAATGGGCGCTGTGCTTGCTATATTATGCGAGGGGCACAGGCACTTGCATGTCCATTGCGGCCACCCCGCCTCACCTCCCAGCACAGCCACGCGCTTGATGGGGCGGGGCTTCAGCCCAGCGTCCGTCACGCCTGTACAATGAAGCAATGGATATGCCGAGCTCAGACACGCAGCCGCCACTTTCCAAGGCAGTTGCGCGGCCCAGCATGGACATGTAAAAGGCAGCCACACTTCAGCAGCAGACTGCCTGCGCTTGCACCTCCCCACCAGACAGTACAAAGAGAGTACAACCCCAGGCCCCGCCCCGCCCCGCCCCCAGGCCACCCTCACCCCGCCCCCAGGCCTCACCCACTACCCCAGGCCCCGCCCCGCCCCCAGGCCTCACCCCGGATCTTCTTGGTGGAGCGCTGCGCAAAGAAGATGTGCACCAGCGCCTTGTGCGTGTCCAGGGCGGCGGCCGCCTTGAAGCACTCGCCCTCCTGCAGGTTGGGTTGAGGGGGGCGGGCCGGGGCAGGACTGAGCAGGCAAGGGTCCCACCACTCGGCCACAAGCAAGCCAGCAAGCACGCCGGCATGCAAACATCGACACACAGCAACTGCTCAAGTGCAACCACCACAACACCAGTACAGGGCAGGCCAGGAACAAGGAGTGGGCACCTTGACAAGGCCTGCGCGGCCGCCATGCTCCACGCCGTACTGAATTGCGTCCAGGCACAGCTGCGGGTGCGTCAGGTGGCGCGCCTGCTTGGCCGCCTGCAATCGTGTTCAGGAAGGGGTGATTGCACTGTGCTGGGTTTGGGAGCATGGAGCATGGGCGGCACCTGCGCCGCCTGATACATCAGGATCAGGGCTGCATCCATGTGAGCACCAGCACCAGGGGCTTGATCCCAGCCCCATGCAAGGCACCCCAGCATAGTGCAGCAAATGCGCAGCAGCCCGCACCTGGGCGCGCGCAAACTGCAGCACCATGAGCGCCTCCCCAAGCGCCTCCAGCCGGTCGGTTCGGTACAGCGTCTCGCTGCGGGCGCGCTTGCCGCCTGTAGGCACATAGGGAGAGGGTTCGGAGGGGGGTGCAGATCACAGAAGGAGTGTCAGACGAGGCGCGTGCGTCACAGACAACAAGCCATGCCTTGCAGTGGCGTCGCAATGAGGGCCAGCCCACAGCCCAGCACCACCGGACCACTGCGCCTCACTTGCAATGTCCAGCGCCATACGCTTGGCGGCCGCCATCAGCTCTTGGGGCGGCACCACCTGGAGAGCGGGTGCAGCAGGGCGGGAGGCAGCAAGGGTGCTCAGGCGTGGCATAAAATAGCTCATGAGCGTAAACTTGCAATGCGGCCGACACGGGCCAGCTGGGCATGTGCAGCGGCAGCACAGGTGAACAGCACCAGCCCCGAAGCACGGTCTGGTCCAGCCTCACCTGGTCAGCCAGCCCCAGCTTCAGGGCGGCGGCATCCTTGATGGGGGCGCTGCATCCAGGAGGCAGGGAGGCAGCAGGAGTCAAAGACGCAGCTGGCCGGCAGTGCTGGCTGGATGTGTCGCAACCACTTGGAAGCCCGATTATTTAGGGTTTTTAGGGTTTTCACCCCAAAAACCCTAACCCTTGCCCCGCCGCACACACAAGCTCTCCCCCCTGCTGCTGCAGCGCATGCCCAGCTCCATCCCTTCTTCTTCTGCGCTGTTCCATCTGGGCCCCTTTGCTCGCCCGGTCAGCATCATCTCCACCGCCGGACGAGCACACCCTGCTGCTGCAGGGTTGCCTAGCTGCCCCTGCTGCTACAAGCCCTATTGTAACCGCCCCAATTCCTGCCCACCTGGTCAGCATCAACCGCCTGAACTGGCTCTCCCTGCCCTCCAGATCAGCATGAACGGCCGCAACCGCCAACACCTGTAGCCCACCTGGTCAGCATCATCTCCACCGCCTCCTTCAGCAACTGCCCCTTCTCCTCCAGCCTTTTTTAAACAGCCCCCACCCTGCTCACCTGGTCAGCATCATCTCCACCGCCTTCTTCAGCCCCACGGCACGCGGCAGGCGCTGCGTGCCGCCAAAACCGGGGATGATGCCCAGCTGCAGCTCCGGCAGGCCAAACGAGGTGCCTGCAAGCGTGCGCATTGTGGCACAGCAGGGTGAGTGGCAAACGCTCAGCAGAGCGGCGATGCATGCTGAGCACAGCCGGCTGCTATCGTGGGATCAGCGGCACAGCAGGCACGCAAGTGGGCAAACCGAGTTGCAAGGCACGCCACACCCGCCACAGCACAGCAGCTTGCCTGGGGTGCACACGCGGGCATTGCAGGCGAGCGCCAGCTCGCAGCCGCCACCCAGCGCCATGCCAGCCACCGCCGCCACGGTGGGCTTGGGGCCTGAGCAGGGGGTGCAGCGGTGAATGATGCGATTGGCTGTCCATGCCGGGTGCAGACATGGCCAGCGCTTCAGGTTAGTCGCTTGCTGACGTGATACGCCGTTGCGTTGCAGCACCAATCAGGGCTGAGGAAGCACTGCCTGGAGTTGCATTGCATTGTACAAGGGTGGTCGCACCTGACTCTACCAGGTCGCAAAAGGCATCGTTGATGCGGTCGTCGATGCCGCCGCCGCCGCTGGCCTGCACAAACTGGTTGATGTCAAACCCCGCGCAGAACCGGCCTGCAGCAGCGAGCAAGGGGAAGCGATGATGGGCAGCTGGTGGAGGGGCCGCAGTGGTTAGCGCCGGGTTACGCCTCAGCAGCTGGTGGTGGCAGCACGAGCAGCGGCGGCGGCCCAGTGCGCTCACCGCCGGCCCCCGTGATGACGATCGCCTTGACATCCTGCCTGGCGTGCGCCTCTCGCAGGTGGTTGAAGAGGCCTTGCAGCACTGCAGGCAGCAGGGGAGACGAGCTGAGTGGGCCTGGCCGGGAGCGTGTCGGAGGCAAGCGGCTACCGCCCAGTGGCCTCATCCAGCTTACCAGCAGGGTGCAGGGCGTTCACGGGAGGGTTGTGGAGCGTGACGACCGCCACGCCCTCGGCGACCTCCAGAGTGGTGTGGGGTGCCATCCTGGCGACGCAAATGGACACGAACCCTCCCACAATTGAGGTGAGGTTGGCGGGAGGGGACCGGAGAGCGCAGTCCTGGCCGGCGGGGCGGCTGACTTGGCACCTCCGGCGGCGGCCGGCGGCCTGCCATTCACTGTGAGAAATGCAGGAAGCATGCATTTGTCGTGCTTTATTGACGAACTCAGGATGTTGATGAAAACGAGGCATCATCTGCAGGAGCTCAGAATCGTCACCAGCCCAGCCCTGGTGCTGCAACCTTGGCCAGTGCTCCCGTCATTGCAACCCAGCGAGCATCTGCCGTCCGTCACTTTGCAGCAGCGCTTGTGCCATTTTACATAGGCAGACCAATCAGCAAGGTGTTGCAGGCTACCGATCACTGCATCCTGTATGCGGCGCTGCTGCTACAGTGACCGCTGCTCTAGTTTACAGCGACGAGACATGAAATGAAGCTGGTACAGGGAGCCAGCATGCAGTGCTGAGGCAGCGTTTGATGGCAGGATGCAGAAGGCAATCTAGCAGGCGGGCAGGCGAGGACATGCATAGCAGCGGGCACAGACCTAGGAAGCCAGGCCCTCACCACGTCCACCCGCCCTGCAATGAGCCATACAGCGGCTGCTCCTGCTGCGGCAGCGGGGGCGGCTGCCCCAGCAGTGGCTGCTGCTGCTGCGCCAGCTGGGCACGCAGGGCCCCCAACAGCGCATCCGATGCCGGCACCTGCGCTGGCTGCACAGCGCCATTCGTCCCAGACAGTGGCAGCGGCTCCCGGCTCCAGGTCTGCCCTGAGCCGCCCGCTACTGCGCCACCGCCTAGCCCGCCCCCTATTGCCGCTGCCGCTGCTGCTGCTGGGTCCAATTGAAGAGGTGGCAGCGGCGATTCTGCCGCACTCGGTGCCGCAGAACCCAGCAGCCAGGCGGTGCTGCCCTGGTGCGGGGCTGGCGGCGCCCCCGCGCTGCCGCTGCTGGTATATGATGCAGCCTGCTTCCGCAGGCAGTTGGGGCAAAACCAACTGGGCAGCGCCTCCACCGCCTGCAGCGTCGTGCCGCAGCACCTGTGTAGCAAGGAGCAGCCAGGTGAGGTGGGTCAGCATGCAGGCGCAGCGCGCAGGCAGAAGAGGCATGCCAGGGCCTGCCTGCCACGCAGCAGTGCATGCGGCGCAGGCGGTGCAGTCGAGCAGCTGCAAAGGTACATGCAGGGCGCTTACTCTGGGTGCAGCCACTCTGAGCAGCCGTCGCACTGGCACCTGCAAAAGCAGCAACGAGAGATGAGCAGGGCAGCACAGTAGGCCGGGCTGAGCATCAAAGCGTAACGCCAGCTGAACAACGAGAAAGGCAGCAGGCCGGGCAGGCAGTTGCAAATTGTAAGTTGTAGCATTTCGTGCACTGCTGAAGCACTGTGCTGCTAGGTCCAAATCGACACAAGCTGGCTCGGCCAGCGCTCACATGGATCGGTCTGGGTTCTCCGGCATCTGGCAGGTGCAGTACACAGTGACCGTGTCGGGGCCGAACTTCTGCAGGCAGGACATGGAGACAAAACCACCAGCATCGCCGTGAGCAGCTGGGCAGCAGGTGCGACGGCAGCCCCATACAACGTGCGGTTGCAGCGCAAAAAGCACACTAGTGGGAGGAAGGAGCATGCAAGGCTGCAACCCCGCACTGCGCCCAGCAGCACATGCAAGCAGGACACCTGCGGCGAGTGCGCCGCAGCAGGCACAGGGCCGTTGGCACATCACTTGCCTTGGTGCGCACAGAGAAGTGGAAGCGGCTGTAGTAGTCCTGCGGCCGGATCAGCTCCAGCTCCTGCGCAAACAAACGAGTGGCAGCCACATGAGGGGCGCAACGGCATGCAGTGTCTTGAAGGTCCAGGCCAAGCATCCTTGCTGGCCACTGCTTGCATGCGATGCGGACACATCCTGCTGCATTCAACCATACACCAAAGGATGGTGAGGGCGGCGCTTGTGTGGCCCACCACCACTAACCAGCACACAGCAGCAATCGCGCCCACCCGGTAATCGTCCAGCGTGTGCACCACGCAGCGGCCCAGGATGGTGGCACTGTGGATGTGGTCGCTGCGGTCGGAAAGAAGGGGTTGACAACCCTCAGAGCCGCCACCGATCTTATCTTTAACGTTGCACCACATCAGTGCAACCACAAACATGCGGCAAGCCAGGCAAGATGAGGGCCAAGTGCAGCTGCCATGCAAGCTGTCCTCTGCAGCAACAGCACCTGTGGTTGGGCAGGGGGAGAAAGGGAGAGGCTGCAGGGGAGAGGCAAAACATAATATAAAAATCACCTGTGGTCACTCATGTACAACTCGCGCTCCCCATGAAAGGCCCGCCGCCCGCCGGGGATGCCTGTGCAGGGGCGGCACGAGGTTGGGGCAGCGATGCTCGATTGCTGGGCAGTACGCAGGCTCTAGCTTGCCTGACGGCACGCAAGTACCAAGTGCAACTGCTCCCCACCGCTGCTTGCCTGGGTCCTCTGGCCGGTAGTACCACTGCACCAGCACATCCTGCCCGCCATTCAGCTCGTCTGGCGCGATGCGCTGGATGCGCGCTATGAAGGGCTTCCGATTGAGCGGGTCCCTGCGCCACGAAAGCAAGCCATGGCAGCGTCGGCGGCGAATGCAGCACCGCATGTCGGGGGCAGGCTGCAGGCAGGCAAGCGGCGGCTCTCACCCATCGGCACGGACGAAGCAGGAGTCACCAACTGCACGAACATGGGGCGAAGGACTGGGGTCGGGAGGCGAGGCAGAGGGAGGAACGGCGGCGGTCTGGCGGCGGCAGGGCTTTCAAGCGCCTACCTTCAAGCCGGTCGCCCGCAACCTCAATGGCCGACATGCTGCTGCTTCAGCCTTCTGCCGTATGCTGGGCGGCCAGGCGCGCAGCCAGGGGAGCAAACGCCGGTGGACCTGCTGCTGCGCGGCTTGCGGGCTGGGCTGCCGTCCTCACGAGTGTCACGCGCGTCCTCGCGACACTCGCCTCGCCATCGCAAATTTCCCGCCGTTTGGGCAGCCAGCTCAGCATGGTCCATGCAGCCTTGAGGTGCAAAACTTGCTTTGTCTGCACCGATCAGCGCGAGCAGCGTGCCTGCACCCGATCCCTGGCCGTTTGCCCCACGAGCAGCCGCAGACAGCTTCGAAGCTTGAACTGTGCAGCGCTCGCCGTGCCGCCGGCAGCTCGGGTGGAGGCCTCACACCATGACGGTGGAGCAGCAGACGGGTATGAGGGGCTGCCGGGACTGCTACCCTCCACCCCACTGCTCCTGGCAGAAGTGCCCACCTGCTGCCCGCTCTCTCCCCCGCTCCCTGGTGCAGCCGCGGGCCCCGCGACCGACTTCAACAATGTGGGCGTGCAGGAGATGATGAAGCTGTACTACTGTGAGCGCCGCCGGGGTGCCCGCTGCTGCCGCCGCCAGGGTGCCGCCACTGTTGTTTGCCACCTGCCTCACACTTCCATGCCCGCCTTGCCTCTGGTGCAGCGCGCCTGTTCCCGCACCAAGAGATGTTCAAGTGGCTAGCATACGGCAACGGTGCGCTGGCTGCACTGCGGCATGGGGCGCCTGCATTGCTGCCACGCCTGGCCGCCCATTTCCTCTGCACCAGGTGGCTGATGCCTGGCTGTTCCCTTGCTGCTGCCCTGCATGCGTAGATGGCAAGCATCCCAAGACGGACGCCGGCTTTTTCCAGCGCCGCGAGTTCTGCTTCACGCTGGACGGCGACATCTTTGTGCGGTACCAGTCGTTCAAGGTGCGGCGGCGGCCACCTGGGCCCAGGTTGGTCATTGTCCTAAGGGGCTTGGTTGGTCGTTGTCTTGGGCGGCTTGGTTCGTGGCGCTCTGCATGGCACGTGCAGCTGGAGGCCACACATGCCTGCAGCTAAGCCAGCTGTGTCATAAGAGCCCTCCCAACTCGTTGCCCGCAGGACGGCGGCGAGCTTGCGGCTGCACTCAAGGATCGCTGCCCCTCCAAGATCGACATCGGGCCGGTGTACAATGTCGACCCGCAGCGCCGCGCAGCGTACCAGGGTGCGCCACTGGGCCAAGCAGGAGTGTGCCAGGGGTGGTGCATAGTGCATTACCAAGGCGAAAACCCTATGCTGTCGCATGCCCACTTCAGCGGTTGGCATGACTCGGATGCCGAAGCATGCAGCCGCTTCCACCTCGCCTTCCTTCAGGTTCAGGCCAGGGCTTTGCCCCCGTGGAACGCGAGCTGGTGTTTGATATTGATTTGACCGACTATGATGATGTGCGCACGTGCGGCAAGGAGGGGCACATCTGCGCCAAGTGCTGGCCGCTCATGGCGGCAGCCATCAAGGTGTGGTGGGGCAGGAGGCAGGGCCGGTGCAGCAGGGCTGCAATGTGCGTGCTCTGCTGTGCTGCCCTGGGAGTGACAGCTGCAGTTGAGCAGCAGGCGAAGGGTGCGCTGTTGCCAGGTTCGCTGCCCGCCCCTGCAAACAGGACGAGCTCACCGGCATGCACCTGCTCTCCAGCTGCTGCCTGCACACGCCGCACCCTCTCCCTGCCGCCCTGCCT
>VFQQ010005290.1_pt1 | contig 10785 bp, 18 predicted proteins | sample 3512341 | NCBI WGS metagenome assembly VFQQ01 (sample SAMN10412373, study PRJNA504923) | tailings metagenome | isolation source: Relicate 2 Philex TSF1 revegetated site | place: Philippines: Tuba, Benguet | collected 2017-08-29
GTTGGCCCCTAACTGCCACACCGCAGGCGCGCCACGACGGCCAGAACTACGTGTTGTCTTCCGCCCCCTCAGCCCTGCCAATACTGCCCCTGATCTGCCACTGTGTTGGCCCCTAACTGCCACACCGCAGGCGCGCCACGACGGCCAGAACTACGTGTTGTCTTCCGCCCCCTCAGCCCTGCCAATACTGCCCCTGATCTGCCACTGTGTTGGCCCCTAACTGCCACACCGCAGGCGCGCCACGACGGCCAGAACTACGTGTTCTCCCTGCTGCTGGGCTACCGCGAGCCGCCCGCAGGCATCACGGTGCGCGCAAGGCTGCTGGTTGTTCATTTTGTGGCACCTGGATTGAGGTAGGTTGGGTTGAAGAAGCTGTGGGCTGCCACGAGCCGCCCGCAGGCATCACGGTGCGCGCTTGAACAAATGTGCCGTGATTCTAGCCATTGGACTGCATTTGGCGTAGTCTCTGCTGCGAGCCGGCATTACTAATTGCGGGCAGCCTTTCAGATTGCGTGCGTTACGCAGCCTGCGAGCGCGCCTGCTGCACGGAACATTTCTACCATTGGTCAGAACTTGCCAGTCATAAACCTGCCCCGCAGGTGCGCGAGGGCCTGCACTACAACCCCTACTTCCCCGGCGGCGCCATCGCCATGCCTAAGATGCTGAACGACGGGTGAGCACTTGGTGTCTCGTCTGTGTATGTACTGCTGTGTTGGTGCCGCTCACCGCTGCTGCCGCGGCCAGGGCATTGCTGTTGTGATGCCCATCAGTATGTGCCCTGCCGCAGATCCCGCGCCACCCTGCTTGCCTCACTCTCTAACCGCACATTTCGCTCTCGCTCCTCCTCTCTGCAGCGGCGTGGAGTATGATGATGGCACCCCCGCCACCGAGGCGCAGCAAGCCAAGGTGCGGGTGGCCGCCTGCAGGCCACTTGTCCAGCGTACTCGGGGTTTTGAATGCAGGGGACAGGTTGCTGGCCCAGTGTCACTCGGCTGCGCTTCTGCATCTTCTCAATCGGTCGCTGCACCTTCTTTATCTGCAGGACGTGGTGACCTTCCTGTCGTGGGCGGCAGAGCCTGAGATGGACGAGCGCAAGCTCATGGGCACCAAGTGGCTGGCCGTGCTGTCCCTGGTGCGCGCGGCTGGGTGGAGGGGTTTGGGCACCTTGTTTTTCTGGCTGGGCGTGCTGTCCCTGCTGCGCTGGGCGGGCAGCCTGTGCTGGCGTGGTGCTCAGTGCTGTGCTGCAGCCTTGCAGAAGCTTGCTCAGCGACGTGTGCCTAAAGGTGCTGGGTGTGCAACAGAGCCTGAGTCATGTGGGCGACGTGGACGTGGTGCCTGGGCGTTACAATCCCAGCTGCTCCTGCTGTCCTTTCTTTTGCACCCTCTCACCACCGTGCACTGCTGACGTTTTTCTTCCCACGCGCCTCCATCTCACCCAACCGCACCTGCTTCCCTCTTCCCATGCCCAGGTCTTCCTCACCACCGTGTACTACAAGCGCTGGAAGTGGTCCCCCCTCAAGTCCCGCCGCCTCATCGTGGATGTGGTCAACTAAGCCAAGCGGCCAGCACCCACAAACAGTCGCCGCCGGCGCGAGCACCCACCTGCCGGCGGCGGCAGATGCGGTGGCGCATGTGTGCACTGGCTTGCCACCTGGCACGCCGGCGGCTTGGTGTATGATGCAAGCAGCGGCGGGCGCTGCCCTGTGGGGGCATGCACCGCCCGCTAGCCAGGCATGAGTGCCTGAGCGGGCGGCCCTGCCGGGCCCGCCGCTGCGAGAGGGAACTGTGGGCTGCCGCCCCGCGCCGCACGCAGGCGCAGAGGCGCCGGGCCCTGCGCGCGCAGCCCGTGTTGTTTTTCGCTACACCTCTCCTGTGTTTCTCTTTGCACGCGTCCCTTTGGTAAATGATACCTGCCAGCTGCACTCAAATCAGGTGCCTGATGGTGCTGGGGTGGCGAGGGGCGCCAGGGGGGGCGCTGACATGCTGGCACCGCCGGCATGCCGCGGCAGTCCAGCAGGCAAGAAGCGCCTGGCCGCTACCCACCTGCCAGGCGGGCCAACTTACGCGTTAGCGAGGTCTGGCGGGCAGCGTCAGGCCACTGAAAACCCTGGCAACGAGCCTGTCGCTGGAGGGCCTTACAGCAGGAACTCGGCCGTCGTGGCAGCCACAAGCGGCGATCGATCGCCTTCCAGCACGCCGATGGCGGCCGAGATGGCGCACAAGGACCGGCAGCCCATCATTGTGACCCGAGAGAGGGTGCTGGCGCCCCCCGACCGGTTTATCCCAGTAGGCGAGTGCCTCCAATGAGTCTGGAGTCGAGCGGGGGCACAGCAAGCGCGCGGCTGTGCGCCGCCGCTGCCGCCGCCGCCGCTGCTCCCCGCCTTCTTTTGCCCCTGCGGCCACAACACCATGTTGGCTGGGCCGCTTGATCCAACGCGGTGCACCGCGCTCCTGCTGTGTAGTGGGACAAACTCCTCGGCTATGCAAAATGCCTGGCATCCGCTGCAGTCGCCGCCTCGTCTCCTAGGCCGCTGGGTAGCGGCGCCGTACATTAATTTTGCCGACTTGGCTGCCTTGCTCGTTTTTGCCGTGCAGGGGAGGACCAGCTGATCAACTACTTCAAAGGCAGGTTGAGAAGTCAGCCTGCTGCCACTGGTTTGTCAGCCAACCTCTGCTGTTGAGGCAATGCAGCAGCGCACAGCGGGACGCTGCCTGCAATACACGCTGCCATCGCTGCCGCCTCCACATGCCGCCGTGCCCCTCAGCTGTTTGCCTGATTGCGCCATGCACCTCACTCTCACTTTCTGCTGGCTGGCTGGATGTTGCGTGCAACTGGCTGGTCTGCAAAAAAAAACCTGCAAACCGCCTTATGCAGGCGTGTTTGGATCGGAGCTGGCACCAGCGGTGCCCGTCCTGCACCAGCTCATTGAGTCCTGCACATCCGCCGACTTCACAGCTCTGCGCCGGTGAGAGCTGCCATACGTTGTGTCTCATGTAGCGTTGAGTGCTGCATCAGCTGGACGAGCTGTGGGCCAGCGTGGAGTTGCCTTGGCTTGTGCAAAGTTGAGCGACCGTCTGGAAATTGTCTGCTTCTGCAACACAGGCGCCTGCTGGACAATTACGATTATTTTGGCAAGGCGGCGGAGGCGCGCACGGGCGTGGCGCTGCGTGAGTAGCTTGGGTGGTGCCGTGCCATGTGTTGTGCGCCTCGCCGGGCAATGAGCTAGACCATCAGGAGCTGCACCTGTCCTGTGTCGCGCCGCTCTTCATCTCTATCATGTGCCTGTGCCTGCTTCCTGCCTGTGCCTGCAGGGCCGGGCGAGGAGCTGGACAAGCAGGAGCTGGCCTTCCTGGCCGACTTTGTGCAGGTGGGGACTTTCTGGGTATGTGTACGCATCCATGTTTAATGACCTGAGTATAGCTGTTGCCCCATGCTTGCTGGTCGGCTTTCGTCCCCCGTGGTGCGCCTGCGGAGTGTCCCGCTGCCCCATGCCGCACCCAGCTGTTCCGCCGCTCGCCACGCTACCCTAAGCGCAGCTGATGGAGGCGGCTCAGTATCGCCAGCTGCACCGTGCGGAGCGAAAGTTGCCGCCCTTTGTCCTCAACCAAACAGACCTACATTTCTTGCCCTCCACCTCCTAAATGCAGCTGATGGAGGCGGCTCAGTACCGCCAGCTGCACAGCGCGGAGTGGGATGCCGCCCAGGCCGAGGACTTTCTGTTCACGCTGCCTTGCCACGTCAAGTGGAGCGCCATGGACACAAAGGTGATGCGCTGATGTGGAAGGTTTGCGAGGATGGCAAGGGCCACTCAAGTGGGACGGAACGCCGTCGGCAGAAGCGTGTGCGCCTGTCAACTTGCTGGGAAACCCAAATGGGAATTGGTTCCCACTCACGAGCCTTTGCTTCACCTGTCCACAGATGCTGCGCCGCTACTGGGCTGCCTATCCCGAGGAGCGGGCAGAGGCGCCCGAGGAGACCGCTGAGCGCATCATGGTGTTTCAGCGCGGCGCTGAGGTGGTGAGTGGGATTTGGGCCGCTGCCGGCTGCACATTGGGGAGCGCGCGCAGCGCGCAGTTGCTCCGAAGACGTAGGAAAGCTGTGAAATGCATTCAGCGGTCCTATTGCGGCTATCATGCTTTCCGGGTGCCTGCAGGCCACCATGCAGGGCAGCTACTTCCTGCTGAAAGTGAACCTGCTCATCAGGTGCGGAGGTGTGGTTGCCAGCCTTTCAACCCTGCTTATCTATCTGTTGAAAGTGAGACTGCTCATCAGGTGCGTGAGCGGGGGACCGCTTTTGTTGTGAACATGCGGTGGCCGCCCAGCTGTTGTATGTCTGTCCGCTAACACCCGGCCGGAATGAGTGCTGCCCAGCACTTCACAATGTTGCTCCTTCCTACGCCTTCGCGCTTCCCTTCTTCCTCACTCGAACTGCAGCATGTGGATCCTGCAGCCGCTGCACCGCCTGTTCTGCTGGCTGGCGCAGCAGGTGCACTGGGCTGCTGGGCCATGCACAACACAGCATCGCTCCAGCTCTGCTCAACCCAGCTGAAGAGGGCCACGCTGTGGTCACGCTGTGCTCGGTCTTCACTTTGCCATGACTCTGCCCTCTACCTGCAGATGAAGCTGCAGCACCTCATGCCACCACCTCCCAAGGGCGGCAGCGAGGACGACGCTGCAGCCCAGGTGGGGCTGCAGCGCTTTGTGACCCTGCGGCCTGGCAAAGGCTTTGTGGCCTGGCAAACGCCGGCGGCCACTTGCATTCCCCGGCCCGTGGTCAATCGTGCAGCAGAGGCGCCTGGCTGCTGCCGTGAGTTTGATGCATGGGTTGATCACAGCAGCCTGCCTCCCCTTTGGCAGGCTGCGATGGATCGGGCGGCGAAGCAGGAGCTGCACCCGGCGACCGTGGAGATTGAGCGGCGCACCTTTGCGCGGTGAGGCTTGTTCTGCTTTCTGACCCAGCTCTTGCTCTCTGTATCGTGGCAGAGTCGCACACGTAATCACGACATGTTTGCAGGTGTGGCTGCATTGAGAGTTGGCCCACATCGTGCCTGCGGACTCTAACAGCTCTTGCAAGTGGCGAAAAGTGGCACTTGCAACATGGGACCCCGGCCCACCCCACCCCTCATGCCCCCCTGTGTGTTGCAGCGTGTTCCCTGACGGCGCCTCAGTGCTGCGCCAGTTCTTCAAGACCGTGAAGCTGCGGGAGGCGTGCTTCAGGGACGTGATCGTGCTGTACCGCCTCGCGGTGCCCGACACGCCGGTGAGTTTCATGAAATGAAACCCGATTTGCTTGCATGGCTGCATGTCGCTTGCCACTTGTGTGGCATCCTGCAAGGCATGAAGCACACCCGCTGCCGGTGGCCGGTGTTGCACAAGTTGGCTGTGGGGGCTCCGGAGTTCAGGATGCTGACCCTCCTGAATGCTGCAGGCCCCCGCCAACGAGATTGAGATCATCAAGGAAGCAGACCCCAAGCTGATGCAGGCATGCTGCCGATACAGTGCACTTGCTTGGGGTCTCCGCCTATGGTCTGCATGCCTACTTTGGACTGCTTGGTACTCGATATTGCACAGCTGCCCGGCAGCTGTGTATATCTGTGTTGTGACTGCTGCCAATGATCACTCCTTGTCTTGCAGCGCAACATCGTGCTCAAGCAGTTCCGAGGCATCCCCCTGGCCGACCTGGAGATGGTCATGCCCGAGAAGCGGGTGGGCTCATTCACTATGGGCATTTGTTGCTGTCTGTTGTCAGCATGTTGGCCCATAAGCCCACCAACTGTTTTGGTTGGTCCCTTGTTGCTCCTGTGCACCGCCCGCTATGTTGCCCTTCCCTTTCCAGCTTGCAGCTCCACATGTGTGCACCTCCCCTCCCCCGCAGGTCTTTGTGCCCCCCAAGGTGTTTGTGGAAATGGCCATCACCCTGGTTGGCGGCTTGGTCGCGCTTGCCACCGCGCTGTGGAGCGGTGCCAAGGAGGGGCATGGCCTGGCGGCGGCCTGGACGGGCCTGTCGCTGCTGGCCGCTCGGGCAATGCAGGTTTGCAGGTGGCTTACGCGTTTGCTTGGAAGAGCTTACAAGATTCTCAGTGCGGCTGCTTGCACATTCCCGCTGGTGTTGGCATCAATTTTCATTCCACCCATGTGTCCATGTCTGTGCAAAATCAACAGGTCTACACCTCGGCGCTGGCACAGAAGAACCTGATTGAGAACACAATGGGCAAGGTGAGCGGGGCTTGTTGTCTGCTGGTGTGTGAGCATGTCCAATCGGCTGTGTCGGCAGTTTGCAGTTGTGACACGGTTGCCCAAGAGCACGAAAGGGATCAGAGCACGTCCAGTGTTTCCTTCTCACCCTGCGTCGTCTGGGCAGGCGCACCGTGGGCAGCCCCTCAACTGATTTACTGTGTGACGCAAATTGCAGAAGTTGCCTTCTGCCTGCCCCGCAGCTGCTGTACGAGCGCACCACGGGCAGCTCCTTTCTCTGTCGCCCCCGATCTGAGGTACTGATGAATCGCTGCATTGTCTCCCTCCTGCAGCTGCTGTACGAGCGCACCGTGGGCAGCGGCGTGGGCGTGCTGACCAACCTGGTGGACGGCATGAGCAGGTGGGGGAAGCAGCAGAGTTGGATTTGATACAGGCTTTGGTTGCTGCTGCTACTGCTGCTGCTACTGCTGCTGCGACTGCTGCTGCTGCTTAGACAGGAGAACCTGGACAACTCCCTCAAAACTTCGACATGCTGGCACTTCCCTCGTCACACACTTCTCATCGCAGGCAGCGGGTGCGCGAGATCCTCATCTGCTACTGCATCCTTCTGGATTCCCAGAAGCCGCTCACTGGTGCGCTGTGCTGCGCTGTGGCAGGCCATGCTGTGGTGGCCGAGCTGCTCGATTCACAGCTTGCATGAGGACGCAGGCAGGCAGAGAAGATTTTGCGGTACGGCCTACCAGCTGCCCAGTTCGTAGTGCCACCCAAACCATCTGCCCCAGTTTGCCACGCAACCCAACCAGTTCCTCATCATCCTGCACATTTTGCCTGCCCTGTGCAGCCAGCGAGCTGGACGCCGCCTGCGAGCGCTTCCTGGCCGCCCAGTTTGGCTGCAAGATCGACTTCTGCTGCGAGGAGGCAAGCCCCTGCTTAGGGTTTGTAGTTCCAGGGGCTGATGGCTGCTGTGCTGCTGCATGCTGGCTGCTATCAATGCTGCGCAGTGCTGCGCCGTTGCGGAGGCAGGTGGCGGTTGGGTGGAGTGTTGATTATTTGCACTGACTAGCTAGTTGCTATAGCAATTGAATTGAATCCCCCAAAACCCCTCTCTCACTCGCAGGCGCTGCCGGCCATCCTGAAGTGGGGCATGGCCTCTGAGGACAAGGCGGGCGCCCTGACCGCGGTGGCGCTGCCCAAGGCGCTGCAACGGTTGGACGACGTGTTTGACAACATCTATTCGTTCTCGGTGAGTGTGCCGTGCCGATGAGTGTGCCGAGCCGAGCGTCGATTGCAGAGCGCCGGGCATCACATGTGGAGCAGGTGTGCCCAACAATCTGCGCCGTATGCGATATTGTCATCGACGAATCATGATCACTCATGATCACTCACATTGTGACCCTGAAGTGACTGCTGTGCCTGCAGGGCTCCGCCAAGAACATCCTCGCCAAAGCAGCCTCTGGAACAGACTCCTCGGCCACGGCCGCAGCAGTGGGCGAGGCGGGCGGCGCCAGCAGCGCCGCAGCAGGCGGCGGCGGCGGCAGCGGCCGCGCTGGCGGGCACGCGCTGGGCAAGGTGCTGTCGCAGAAGCGGCAGCCGGTGACGGTGGCGCCGGTGCCGGGCAGCCCGGCCACGCCCTCCAAGAAATCCAAGAAGGGCATGTTTGGCCGGATCAGCCGGGTCTTTTCCTGATGACTGACGCTCCAATGCGGTATGCTGTCCCTATGCTGTCCCCCTGCTGTGCTGCCACTCGACAGCATGTTGCGCCGCTGCTCAGCTCCGACTATCTCTGTGTGTGCGCTCCAATGGTTGGCGGCTGCAAGCTGTTGTTCCATATTCCCTTCCTCCCGTGTGCTGTCGGGCGTGCCACTTGTAAATACAGATCAGGCGAGCGCACCGCCACCATGCGACAGGTTGCAGCGGACTGGCGGGGGATAGTTGCGCAGCAGATGGATAGTCTGATCCGGCTCCGGGGTGATTCCTGGCTTGAGCCCTCATGGTCAGCAAGCGTTGTGTTCTGGCGGCTTGGCGGAGCAGAAGGGATGCAAACGCGGCCGGACCACCGGCGGCACGATGGCGGCGGCGGCGGTGGCAGCAGCGGTATCGCGGGGAGGGATCGCCAAGCGCAGCCAAAACGCTAGCCTCGAGCTTCTGGTGCGCCCACCCGCTCTAATCATGTAGACGTGGAAATGAAACACCGGCGCATTTACACTTTATTTACACCACCTTCGCAGCCTCCATCTCGCGTGCTTTACGTCTTGTACCTTGCTGACGCCAGTAGAGCAGCGATCGCTGACAAAGCAGGTGACCAGCACCGAGCTGTGCCCGGGCCTCAGCCCACTCTGCCCTATCTTCTCTACTGCTGGCCAATTCCGCACGACTTAGTGCCGCAGGCAACATCAGAGGAGCGTGCCGAGCTATGCAGCAGGAGGCTGCCGGGCCGGCGCAGCCCGCACAGGTGGGCAAATACGAGCCCAGGGCTGCACTGAGAAGCCGCAGAGCCGGCTCGGGGCGTTGCAGGTGCCTGCCGCAGCGCGGGGTGCCGCCCTCCTCAGCCACAGGTGCAGGCCGCCCGCGGCGCCGCCTGCGGCAGGCGGCAGCCGCCGGCTGGTCGAGCCTTATCTGAGCCTGAGCCGTCAGCTCACACGCACACCACGCCTGTCATGGATCTGACCTTTCTATGCTTGTCCACTGCCATTCGTACCACGCGCAGACGCAGGCGACTGAGCGCGTGCTGGAGGCGGCAGTGGCGGGCGGTGGCGGGCCTCGCTTGCTGCGCTCGCTGTATTTGGAGGGTTGGAATGGCAAAGAGATCAGGTGAGAAGCGCCCAACCATGAGTGCAGCCTGTTTGGCGCCAACCTGTAGGTGTGAGAAGGCCTGGGGGGTTCCATGAGGCGCTGTCGCGCCTTGGCTGATCCTGTTGAGACAGGAGTGAGCGTGCTGTTGCATTCTACCGGTGTTGCCCCGTGCTTGGAATAGGATGCCCCATGGCTGCCTTCCAGGCATGCTGTGCTGTTGCGGGCTTCCGTGTGTGGATGGCAAGACTGGGGCGCCCGCCGGCAACTGCAGTGCCGCGTGCCATCACCGGTACCGCTCTGCCCTGCTTGCCACCCGGTGCAGGGCCGAGGTGCTCCGGATGGATGACTCACAGGGCACAGGAGATCTTGGGGGGCGCGTGACGAACCTTTACCGCAACAAGATCCGTGCGTCGCCTCTGCTGCCGGTCCCAGGCCTGCTTGCTCCCCCTGCTCTTCCGCACCTGCCCTTTACGATGTGCAATAGCGCCCGGCTGCCTCCTTTCACCCGCACCCATCGCACTCCAACTCATGCCGTGCAGGTGGGACGCTGGACATTGGTCGCGTCATGTATGGTGGTGCGAACAGCATGTTGCAACAGCCCTTGCTGCATGCGAAGTTGGGCAGGCCAAGCCTGACTGTTGTACCTGCAGATGAATGCGTGCTCGTTGTCTCCGCTTGTGCAAGCAAGCAGGCATGAGCTCACGAAGCACTCACACACTTTTGTGCGCCTGCTGCAGGCAACTATTTGCATATCACGGTCTCCGTGGGTCACGAGCTGGCCGCTGCGCAGTCGATCGGGATTGATGGCGACAAAGCGCTGACCACACTGGCTGCCACGGCAGACGAGTTTGAGGGGCGAGGCTTCATGCAGATGCTGGACGTGGTGAGGCGGGGCCTGCAGAGGCAACGCCAGCGAGTGCGTGCCAGCTGGGCAGCGCGCTGCACACATGCGCTGCATTGGCAATTGTGCAAGGTCCCACCTCTGGCATCTGCTGCTCAGCTTGTGGGGCTTTTCATGGCCCACCCGCCCTCCCCCAACCCAGCCCACCCCACCCACGTGAAAGCGCAGGAGGCAGACCTGTGCCTGGCTGGCGCAGGGGTCAAGCTGCGGGGCGTGGAGGCGGTGCAGGACGACGACACGCTTGACCTCTGGACCAGCCAGCCATTTGGCTACGGGACGCAGGGGTGAGCGCTGCCTTCCTGCGTGCGATCACTCTTGGCAAAGGACAGTTGCCTGTGGTATCGCAGGTGCTATTGCAGCAGGGCTGTTGCCTGGGGTGCGGGGCGTCGTAGTGCCGGGCTGGTGGCCAGAATGCACTGTGCATGCAGTTTAAGAGCGGGCAAGGCGGGCAGGAGCGTTGTCTGCCGGGCCCGCTGTCGTCTGTTGCCCGGCCTGCATGGGGCAGTTGTTGAGCAGCTGCGGGAGCATGCAACACAGCTGACTGTCTTCTGCCGCCCATGCTTGCAGTGGGGAGTCGTTTGAGCGGCTGCGCAACTGCAGAAATACTGAGGTGTTGGTGCGCCCAGTGCGCCGGGACGCCAAGCCATGCGTGCCGCTGACCGCAGGCAAGCAGCCTGCCAGCTTGGCTGTGTGGGCCGTGCGCTGCGCTTTGCTACATGCTGCCGTGCGATCTCTGCTACATGCTCTATGGGCGGGAACCGCTGTGCACCAGGCAGCTGCCTGTTGTCCTCACCTCACCTGTGCAACCACCCCATGTGTGCAGAGGCGGCTGCGGCAAAGGCTGCTGCTGCTGCTGCTGCTGCTGCTGCTGCTGCTGCTGCTGCTGCTGCTGCTG
>VFQQ010005291.1_pt1 | contig 10784 bp, 7 predicted proteins | sample 3512341 | NCBI WGS metagenome assembly VFQQ01 (sample SAMN10412373, study PRJNA504923) | tailings metagenome | isolation source: Relicate 2 Philex TSF1 revegetated site | place: Philippines: Tuba, Benguet | collected 2017-08-29
AGGCGCTGAAGGCGTCGGGCACGGCGAACTCCGCCGTTGCGACATCAGAAAGGTCCTGCTCCAGCACGAAGCCGAAGGCCGACAATCCTCCCGCCGACCTTGCGACGATGACCTTCCAGAATTTCACGGGGACCTGGACCATGCGTCGGTCGCCGCGCCCGAAATTGCCGAGGACGCGCGGATCCGCATCGTCCAGCACGGGGCCGCCAAAGACACACAGCTTCTCGCTCGCCGCGTTTTTCAGAACCACGTCCTCAAGATCGCCCCAGTTCTCACGTCCGAGCGTCGACCGGTTGAACACCGCGATCTGCGGGGAGCAGTTCGTGACATGGAAGGTGTCGCCGTTGGCGCGCTTCACCTCGGCCAGCGTGCGACCCCAGGCGACGTCCTCGCGCCTGACGATGTGGCCCTTGTCGAATGAGCCGTCGTCGCGCGTGTAGAACACGTCCGGAAGCTGGAACGCGGCGTCCATCCGCTCGTCGAGGAACCACTTCTCCTGGTCGTTCTTCCCGAGTTCGCCCAGCGCCTTGCGTGAATAGTCGGCGCCGCGCTGCGGCTCCTTCAACGCCTTCTCGGCGGTGACGTTGGCGGCCGTGACGAGCGCGAGCTTGCGGCGGGCGTGGATGACGAGCGAGAAGTTCTGGTAGTCGAGCCGATGCCCGCCTGACCGCGTCGGCGCCAGCAGGGAAGGGTCCGCCGGCTCCGGGAACGGCACGATCTTGCCCAGGAAGTTTTCGTTGTAGCCGAGACGATTGGCATAGTTCGTGTCATGCGCGGGCTCGACCAGACCCTCTATGCCAACACCGGCGTCTGTTGGTCCGGCCACAGCCACCACGGCCGGCGACGCCGGATCGCCGAGCCGGATGGTGATGTGCAGCGGCACGGTGACCTCGACACCGCCGACGGTGGCACGGACACCGGCCGGGACCGACGTCTTTCCCGACCTCACCGAAGGTGCAGCGTCGTCGGCCGTTGCCTTGCCACTTGTCGTGTTGGCATCGACGGCCCGGATGCGCCGCGGGGCCTCTCCGTTGTCGGTCCCGGTCCAGAACCCGGACCACGGCGGCAATCGCTCGGGTTTCGCTGAGTCGAACGTAACGCCGGCATCGAAAACACGCCCGTCCGCGCCCAGTTCGGATGCCGGCACGGCATAGTTTCGGGCGAGGTACTCGCCGCCGAAATGCAGTGCCAATACCTTGCCGGTCTTGATGTGAACCAGCGCCGAGCCGGAATTTCCCCCGAGTGTCGAGCAGTCGTGGGTGACCGCATTGACGATCTTGCTGAAGCTTTCCGTGTCGGCCCTCTCACGGAGGTAGCCGGGCTGGAGTTGCTTGATGCTGAAGCGATTGTCGAACACCGCCTTCTGCACGGCAATGTCATTGCGCGGATCGAAGCCGGGATAGCCGATCACGGCGATCTGTTCCCGGTCGAAGCCCGCAATGTCGCTGCCCGCGAGAGTCAGGGGGTCCATCTCGGCGGCAAGGCCTTCGACCTTGAGCAGCGCCATGTCCCAGTAGGGATGCACCATGACGACATCCACGACGGTCAGCACGGGCTGTTCGGAATTATCGGGTGCGAAGGCATTGCTGAAGCCCGGCGAGATGCCCGGAATGAAGGCAAGCTGACGCGTACCAACGCCCTCGGTAAAGATTTCCGCGACATGCCGGTTGGTCATCACCAGGCCCCGGCCGACGACGAAGCCGGTCCCGCCATAAGGATATTTCGATCCGGGAACTTCGATGCGTCCGATCGACTTCGCCAGCCGGGTGAGGCGGGCCTTGGTGTCGGCATCGTTGAGGTGAAGCCAGAGCTTATGCGTCGCCGTATAGGTGCCGGCTCGCAACGGCATGGCCGGTCGCTTGTCGGGAATGATGATCGCCTCGATCATTGCCGTCTGGTCGGGCGCAAGCGGCCGGTCGGTCATGACCGACTCGATCGCACTGTTGATCGTCGCTGCGTCGACATCGAGCGACATGCTCTCGATGCCCATCGTCGCCTCATGCTGGCGGCGCTGCTGGTTCAGCGCATCGGCGGCGGTCGCATCGACCCTCAGGCCGTCAAGACCGTCGTCCCCGGCAATGTCCTTGAGAAAGGCAGCTGCTCGATCCGCGCGTGTTTTCGGCATGGGTGTCCCCAACGGCCAGGTGGCAACAACGGGTAGGACATGAAAACGCAGCCAGCGTGATCGCTCCGTCATTTCATATTTCTGGGAGCCTTGCCGGGGTGAATGCTTCGAATTGTCCGCGATTCAGCCGGACTCTGCGCCAGATTCGGAAGGGCTGGCGCGAGCCGCGCCCTCTGTCGATACAAACCAGCAGTTGCATATGCGGTAGCGTTCCGGAATATTGGCTACCTGGGCCAGCGGACAGTGGCCCCACATTGCCGTCCGAGCCATGGCCGACCCGTTCAGACTCACGCCGGATCAGCTCAACGATCTGGCAAGGCTCCTGTCACGCTCGCTCGATCAGGCGCAGCTCGAGCGGTGCGTTTACCTGGCCACGGGCGACAAACTCTATGTTGCCTTCATCGACGATGAAGGACCGTTGTTCGAGCAGATCTTCAGGCTCCTGCAGAGGTTCGAGACCTATCCGATCACCGAGCGGTTCCTGAAGGTCGTCTACCGGGAGAAGCCGTTCCAGTTTGAGCTACGGGCGTTCATCGGGCAGCACTATCCAGGCATACCCTCTGGCGAGCCGTTCGCGCCGACCGCCTACAGCATCCAGGTCAACGGCCAGGCCAAGAGTGATCTTGCAACGATCGGTCCGCCGCTGGAGACGGTCCTGCGCCCGCGGCTCGGGATCATCGATCTCCGCCAATGGCTCGACCGTATCGAGCAGATCGAGCGCCAGGTTTGCCGGGTCGAGGCGAACGAGCAGCCGCTCGGCACAGGGTTCCTGGTGGGCGAGGGGACCGTGCTCACCAACTGGCACGTCGTGCAGAAGGCGCGCGACAGTGGCATGGGCTCGCGGCTCGCCTGCCGCTTTGACTTTCGCAAGCTGTCGAATGGCAGCAAGGATGCCGGGCAAGTCTTCATGGTCTCCGGCGTGCTCGACGAAAGCCCGTGCAGCCAGGCCGAGTTGACGACCAGCCCTGCCACGCCGCCGCCGACCAAGGACGAACTCGACTACGCACTGCTCGCCATCGACGGTGCCGGCGCGGACCGCAGGCACATCCGCCTGGCCCCGCCGCCTCCGGTGACGCCAGGGCAGCCGCTGATCATCGTCCAGCACCCGAATGGCGAGCCGATGCGCTTCGCCATCGATACCGATTCCGTCATCCGCTACGAGGCGAACATGCAGCGGCTGCGCTATCGCACCAACACCGAAAAGGGCTCCTCGGGATCGCCATGCTTCTCGATGGATTTCGACCTGGTGGCGCTCCATCACCTGGGGGAGAAGGGCAGCGCTGCGCAGGGCTACAATCAGGGCATTCCGATCGGCCTGGTCCGCGACAGGATCGTCGCCAACGGCCATGCAGCGCGACTGGGCGCCTGAGCCATGCCGTTTGATTTCGCACTCGATGCGGACCAGGCCAACGCCTTGCGAAAGGCGGTCATCGACTTCTGCGATCAGGACGACATCGAGGCTGCGCACCAGCGCTATCCGGGCGAGCGACCGCGCGGGGAGTTTCCGCCGCGCTCCCATGCCGTCAGCCACCTGATCGACGAGTTCAACCGCGTCATCGAGCTCGAGAACGCCTATTTCTCCAGCTCGTTCCTTCTGCGGGTGCTTGAACAGAAATGGATCGAGGTCGACCGTCCCGAGGCCGCGCAGCTACGGGCTGACGTGCTGCTCGGCGCCCCCGGTCTCGTCCGGCCATCGCTGGACATTGCCAGCCGGATCCAGACCATCACGGCAGCTCTCGCCGCCATGCTGGCCCGCATTCCTGACAGGCCCCAGCGAGGCAACATCGGCGATGTCGTCGTGTTTGACCGGTTCTGCCGGGGTCGTGATGCCATTCAGACGCTGGCGACTGTCCTTGCCGGCTTCTCCGCGCTGAAGTCGCTGCAGGATCACCTTGTCATGCTGAGGGTTCAGGGCGCGCCCTGGCTGGCGCCCGGAAGCCAGATGCCGCCGCCGGAGCCCCTCATCGCGCTGGTCGACCTGGCCGGCAAGGCGGCGACGGCTGCGCTCGCCGATCTACCCGCGACGGCGAAGCCGCTGGCGGACGACTGTATCGCGACCTGCGCGGTTGCGTGCGCGCAGCTGCGCCGCGCAGCTGCCGAACAGGTGCCGGCCATCGTCGACCTCCTGAACGGCCTCCTGGCGCGCGCACCGCGCCAGATCCAGAGCGCTATGTTCACGGTGTCGCGCGATCTTCCGCTTCGGGTGTTTCGCGGCCTGTTCGCCGGGCAGGATGAGGTGGTCTGCGCCGTCGTCGACCTGTGCGACGGGATGCGTCGCCGTCTCATGCAGTACTGGCTGTTTGAGCAAGTCGACGATCGCATCGAGCGGATGCGCGATATCATTGCCGAGCCCGACGCCGCGCTGCTGGCGGAACTGACCGGACACTACAAGATCGTCGATATCAACCTGCGCGGCCTCGTTGGCGACGGCACCGGGCAGACGCCGTTGTTCTCCGCCTTCGCGGAGGCCCTGGTCGCCTGGGATCTCCAGCCCGGCGTGCCGCAGACCGATGCCCAGCGGGATGCGCATGCCGCCGTGCTTGAGGCGCTCGATGACTTGCGTGATGGCGCCCGAGCCGCCGGGCTGAAGCTTGACCAGCAATTGCGGACCGAGATCGGCCACCTCGACAGCCTGCGTCCGCAACTCGTCGACATCCTTCGCCGCCTGCCCTTCTCCTGCATGGGAATGGTGCCGTCATGAGCCAACCCCCAGATACGATGGAAAGTGCCGCCGGAGCGCGGTCACCCGAGCGCCTGAGCGCCCGTCATCTCGAGCTGATGGCCCGGCTGCCGCGAGACGATGAAAGCGCCGCAGAATCGGAGGCCTTCATCAGCGAAATCCGCGCCTTCGCCGCCGAGGTGCAGGCAGCAGGCGCGCAGGCATCACGCCGTCGCGATCGTGACACGCTGCGCAACATGCTGCTGTTCTGGACGATGGAACTCGCCAAGCGGGACGGCGCGACGGCTGCAGGTGCCCTGCCTGCGCTCGAGTCCTTTCAGGAGGAGAAGGCGCCGCCCCCGCCTGCCCGGACGATCACGACTGTCACGGAGACCGCCACTGTCAGCTCCGCTGCTGGCGGTGGTTCGATGTATTCTGGCTATGTGGGCCCGATGGCCGGCGCGGAGGCCTTAGCCGGTCCGGTGGCATCGGGCGCGGCGGTGGCCATTTCCGCTCTCCAGAGGGCCGGGCGCCAGATCGCCGATATGGTCAGCGGCATTGCCGCACCAGCCGGCGGTCGTCCGACGCCTGTCGCGGCCTCCACGTCCGAGCTTTCCGTGCCGAAGCCCGGAGAGGTGACACTGGACCACTCGCGCCAGGCGATTCGCTTCGCGGCGCTGGCGCGAGCGTGGAAAGACGCCCGGCCGGAAGTGAAAGCCGGCCTGCTGCTCTCCGACAGCGCGATCGACGAGGCCAGCGCCTTCGTCAACGACGATCCCGACATCAAGGCCTTTGTCCAGGCAAGCCGGGATTGGCAGTCGAAGCGCGACCGGTTCAATCGCCGTGCCCGCTACTTCCTGTTCGGCCTGATCGGAGCGCTCGCTGTCTTCGCGTTTTTCATCGTCCATGTCAGGCGGCTGAACGACGACCTCGAGCGCCGCAACGCGCAACTGCGCTCCCTGACCGAGTCGCTTGAGACTGCCGAGCAGGACCGTCGGCGGACGAGCGCCGAGGCGCGGCGGGCGGTCGACGCCTTGAGCGTCGGTCGGATCGAACCGCTCAGGACCCTGCTGCAGCGGATCGCCAGAGCCGAGTCTTCCGAACTCGAACTGCTGCAGATCCGGACCAGCACCCGCGTTACCAGTGCGACCGCGGATAGCAATGCGGTGCGGGAAACGCAACGGCGTCCGGTCTCCGATGCCGTCCAGAATGTCGTGCGGCAGGCGCCCGCCTGCAGCGGGGCGCTGTGGTTGGGAAGCGCCGCCGATGGTGGAAGTCGCCTGCAGAATATTGCCGACCCCTCGACGGTGCGCGTCGGTGACCGGATCACCACGCTGGCGGGGTCCGACATCAGGCTGCGTGCCGCCCTTCCGGCGGGCGATTACGTCATGGCGTCACAGATTGGTCTCGTTCCTGGCGGTTCAACCGTCACGGTCGCCGACAAGCCCGAGCCCTACCAGCGCCGTGGCATCGACCAGTACTGGGCAAAGGTGACGGTTCCCCGTCAGTTCTGCACATCGGTCTTCGTCCAGTACGCCGGGGCGCCGGCAAGTCTCCCGGAGCTTGAGGCGGCGCTCAAGGGCCTTGGCGTTCAGGTTCCGCAATCCGAGGCCGTCGAGACAGCGCGAGGGCGCGCGGAGGTTCGCTACTTCTGGGACGAGGACTCGGTCGTCGCCTCCGCCGTCGCCCGCCAGTTGGCGTCGTTCAACAGCGGCAAGCCACTCGAATTGCGGGCGCTGACAAACTTTCCGAACCGGCCGGCCTCGGGGCGTGTTGAGGTCTGGATCAACCTTCCCTGATGGGGGGCGGAGCCGGGGTGCGGTCCCGGCTCTCGGGTCTCCGGAGCAAGGCCAGGCCAATCGTTCCGCATCGCGAAACGGCGTGACGCTGTCGGGACACGCGCGGCCGATCTGGAGCAGGGTTGTAGCCCGCGCTGTCACCAGAAGGCGATCCGTGACCCTGCCCCGCCCAGATCCAACGTCCTTCCGGATGCGTTTCGCCCGCAGTGAGCTGTTGCTCGGGACCTTCATCAAGACCCCGACGACCCATGCGATCGAGATCGTCGGCGACCTCGGTTTCGACTTCATCGTGATCGACGAGGAGCACGCACCCTTCGACCGCATCGCGACCGATACGGCACTGCTGGCCGCCCGGGCCTCGCGCACTGCCGGTCTGGTACGGGTGCCCTCCGCCGATCCGGCGGGGCTTCTGTCGGTCCTTGATTGCGGTGCCGCCGGTGTGCTCGTGCCGCATGTCGCCAGCGCCGGGATGGCGCGCGACATCGTCGCTGCCTGCCGATACCGCGGCGGGGCGCGGGGCTTCTCGGCCTCGGCACGCGCCGGCCGCTACGGCGCGATCAAGATGTGGGATCACGTTGCCGCGTCGGACGAAGCCGTCACCGTCATTGCCATGATCGAGGATCCGTCAGCACTCGACGAGATCGACGCGATCCTGGCCACCGACGGGCTGGACGGTGTCTTCATCGGCCGCGGCGACCTTACGGTCGCGCTTGGCGCGCCGACCCGCGATGCCCCGGTGGTCAGGGAGGCCGTCGCACGGATCCTGTCCGCTGCGAGGAGCGCCGGAAAGCCCGCCTGCATGATGGTCGATGGCCAGGCGGAAGCGGCATCCTTCCGTGGGGCCGGCGCAAGCGCCTTCATCGTCTCGTCGGACCAGGGATTTCTCAGGAAGGCTGCCGGCCAGGCGCTGACCGAATTCGCGGCTCTCAAGGACGCCGCAGCCGCTTGAGTTTGAAGGGCCACCGGCCAGGAGAATCGATGTTTCACGCCGCCGACCCCCGTGCCGCCCTGGCACCCAAGCCCAAGACCGGAGCCGGTCAGCCGGTGTCGCGCTTCGCAGCTGCGGAGTATGCCCGCTTCTACGACCAGCCACCGCAGGAGCAGGGGCCATCCTGGCGCACCTGGTATGCCCGCGGGCAGAACTTCGTTGTCGCCTATACCGAACTGTCAGGTGCCGGGCGCCTCGAACGTCGCGATCAGCAGGACGAGTACTGCGTCCTGCTGCCCGACATCGGAACTGCGGCCAGCATCGAAACAGCCGCGGGAACGGAAGCCGTTCCGGGTGCCTCCATTGCCTTTGTTCCGCCGGGCGATTCGGCGGTGGCCGTCGCTTCGGCCGGCCGGGTCATCCGCATCTTCTCCGCGCAATCGGCCGACCTCAATGCCATGTGCTCGAATGCGTCGTCCTTTGTGCAGCCGCAACCCAACATTCCGCCTTACCGGCCATGGCCGGCGCCGCGCGGCGGCTGGCGTGTCCGCCGCTACAGCCTCGACGTCCAGGGCGACGGCGGCAGGTTCGGACGGATATTCCGCTGCTCGACGCTGATGGTGAACATTCTCGATCCGCGCCTGGGTTTGCGCGACATCACCAAGCTGTCACCGCATCATCATGACGATTTCGAGCAGGGGTCGCTGGTGATCGATGGTGGCTATGTGCACGACATCCGCTGGCCATGGGTTCCCGACATGACGACCTGGCGCGAGGACGAGCACGAGTTTCTCGCCGCGCCGTCCCTGACCGTCATCCCGCCGCCGGCGGTGCACACGTCGCGTTCGGTGCTCCCCGGCCTCAACCAGATGATCGACATCTTCGCGCCGCCGCGCCGCGACTTTTCCGAGAAGGCAGGCTGGGTCCTGAATGCGGACGACTATCCGATGCCCGGCGAAGCTGACTGAGGAAACCGCCATGTCCGATGCTCCGCACACGTCCCCGGCGCAACATCCGCGCGCTGGCGAGATCAGCGATCTGCTGGTCGGCGCTGTCGACCTCCACTGCCACAGCGGCCCGGCCGCGATGCCGCGGATCCTTGACCATCACGAGGCCTTGATGGACTGCGCGGCGGCGCGATTCAGGGCGCTGCTCTACAAGGATCATTTTTATCTCGGCACGGCCCACGCGCTGATGCTGGAGAAGCTGCTGCCGGAGACTGGCGTTCGGTTGTTCTCGGGCCTTGCTCTCAACAACGCCTCGGGCGGGTTCAATCCGCACGCCGTGGACCACGCCATCAAGCTCGGTGGCAGAATCATCTGGATGCCGACGCTGTCGGCAAAGAACCACATCGAGGTCCTCGCCTCAGGACAGGTGAAAACCTTCCCGAAGACGGCGCAGAAGATGCTGGACGCCCTGCCGCTCTCTCCGTTCGATGCCAATGGCAGGCTTATCGACGATGTGAAGCAGATTCTCGACCTGATCGCCGAAGGGAACGTGATCCTGGCTGGTGGCCACCTGTCGGTTCCCGAGCTGTTCGCGGTGTTCGAGGAGGCGCGCGCGCGGGGAGTGACGAAGCTCCTGGTCAATCACCCGACCTACATCGTCGGCTGCACCGACGCGGACATCCGGGGTCTTGTCGCCCTTGGCGCAGTGATGGAACACTCCATCTGCATGTTCGTCGAGGGGCGCTCAAAGAAGTTCTCGCCGCAGCAGCTTGCTCATTTGATCGATGTCGCCGGGGTCGGGAACACCATCCTGTCGTCGGATCTCGGCCTCCTGGGCTCGCCCCGCCCCGTGGACGGATTTCGCGAGGTCGTTGGCATCCTGCTCGACCTGCAGGTGTCACAGACGGATATCCGGACCCTCGTGGGAGACAACGCGGCGCGGCTGCTCGATCTCCCCTGAGGAGGTTCGCCGCGCGCTATCCGTTGGCGTCTATTCGAGCGAGATGCCGGCGTCGCGGATGACGCCTGACCACTTGGCGATCTCCGCGGCCTGCGCCCTGCGAAGGTCGTCGGGGGATCCGCCCACGGCGCGCACGCCGATTTGTTCGAGCCGCGCCTTGATCTCGGGTCTGGCCAGGCTTTCGGTGATCGCCTGCGACAACTGCCGGACGATGGGCTGCGGAACTCCCTTCGGCCCCGCGAGCGCAAACCAGGATGTCACGTTGATCCCCGGCAGCCCGGCCTCCGCCAGGGTGGGTGTCTCCGGAATCTGCGGCGCGCGCCGATCGGAAGTCACGGCGATTGCCCTGATGGAGCCAGCCTTCACATGGGGGATGTAGGGCGGCAGAAAATCCACCGCGACATTGACGTTGCCGGCGACGAGGTCATTGGAGAGCGGCGCCGAGCCGCGATAGGGGACATGCGTCATCTGGAAACCGGCGGTACGCTGAATCAATTCGCCGGCTATGTGTCCCATCAGACCGTATCCCGGGCTGCCAAAAGTCAGCTTGCCGGGATTGGCCTTGCCATAGGCGATGAGTTCCCCAAGGGTCGCGACCGGAACGGAGCGATGCACGGCGACGACGCACTGGACGTCGCCGACCAGTGAGATCGGCTCGAAGTCGGTGAGCGGATCGTAGGTCAGGTTCCTGTACAGGAGCTTGTTGGTCGACAGCGGCCCGGACGACGACATGAACAGCGTGTAGCCGTCAGGTGTTGCGCGCGCGACGCCGGAGGCAGCGATGTTGCCGCCGGCGCCGACTTTGTTCTCGACGACAAAGCCCCGGCTGAACTTCGTCCGCAGGTCTTCGCCCAGCAGACGCGCGACGACATCGGTCGATGCGCCGGCGGGGAACGGAACGATCATGGTCACGGGCCGCTCGGGCCAGCCCTGCTGCGCATCTGCATGGCGCGTCGCTGGAAGGCTCGCCGCAAGGGCGGTCACTGCGGCGCTGAACGCGCGGCGCGACAGGATCGTCATGGACCGTTTCCTCGGACGTCGGCTCGGACCGGTCGTGCCGGCCTTCTGCGCGGGACGTTCGCAGCCCGCTCGTGGCAGCAGGGGAAATTCTGCTGCTATTTCACATCCCGAAACGGCTCGATCTTCTCCTTGAGCTCGGCCTCGATGCTGGCGGCGGTTTCCCGGAGCGGATAGACCAGCCCGGCCCGCGCCTCCGCGGTCGTTACGGCGGACCGGAAGTAGGTGACGCCGAACGTGCCAAGCACCCGCTCGCCAATCCGGATCGGCACCGCGACGCTGGCGGAGTTGCGCGGCTCGACACCCGGATCCCGTTCGGCAAAGCCCTTGCGGCGTGCCGTCTCCACC
>VFQQ010005292.1_pt1 | contig 10781 bp, 8 predicted proteins | sample 3512341 | NCBI WGS metagenome assembly VFQQ01 (sample SAMN10412373, study PRJNA504923) | tailings metagenome | isolation source: Relicate 2 Philex TSF1 revegetated site | place: Philippines: Tuba, Benguet | collected 2017-08-29
CTGTGCTTTCCGTCCGCCGAACATGGCGCGCCTCATTTCCTTGCAAAGATACTCTTGCCGCAAGTCGGTGACAAAGGCTTTGATGCAGATCAAATGCGATCTGCAGCATCCTGCCTCATAATGTCCTTGGCCGACTCGATACCGATGCGCGAGTCTCCCGGCTTATCCGCGTCTTTCCAACCCGACAGGTGGCAGCGTGACTCTCAAATTGAGTTTTCTTGGCGCCGCCGGGACCGTAACCGGCTCGAAATACGCGCTCAGTGACCGTAAGCAGACGCTTCTCATCGACTGCGGCCTGTTTCAAGGGTTCAAGGCGCTGCGCCTTCGCAACTGGGCGCCGTTGCCGATCGATCCGCACCAGATCGGCGCGGTCATCCTGACCCATGCGCATCTCGATCACTCCGGCTATTTGCCGCTCCTGATCAAGCGCGGCTTCAAGGGTCCGGTGCTGTGCTCGCGCGCGACCGCCGATCTGTGCGCCATCCTGCTTCCCGATGCCGGCCATTTGCAGGAGAAGGACGCTGAGTTCGCCAACCGTCACGACTTCTCCAAGCACAAACCCGCGCTGCCGCTTTTCACCGAAGCCGATGCCCGAGCGGCGCTCGCGCGCCTGAAACCTGTTTCCTTCGACGAAGCACTGCCCGTGCCGGGCGGCGCGACCCTTCGTTTCCGCCATGCCGGGCACATCCTGGGCGCCGCGACCGCGCAGCTTAACTGGAACGGAACGACCATCGTCTTTTCCGGCGATCTTGGCCGCTACGGCGATGCCACCATGCTTGACCCGGCGCCCGTCCCGCGCGCCGACTATCTCGTCGTGGAGTCCACCTACGGCAACCGTCACCATGACGCGCGCGATCCTGGGGAGGCGCTCGCCGAGGTCGTGGACAAGACAGCGGCGCGCGGTGGCACGGTGGTGATTCCGGCCTTCGCCGTCGGCCGCGCCCAGAGCCTGCTGTTTCACTTCGCCGAGCTCAAGGCCAAGGGACGCCTCACCAACATTCCGGTCTTTCTCGACAGCCCCATGGCGACCGATGCGAGCGCGATCTTCTGCAAGTATCTGCCCGATCACCGCCTGTCAGACGACGCCTGCCGCCGTGCCTGCGGCGTCGCGCATTACGTCCGCAGCGTCGAGGAGTCCAAGGCGCTGACCGTCAACCCGATGCCCAAGGTCATCATCTCGGCCAGTGGCATGGCCACGGGGGGCCGCGTGCTGCACCACCTCAAGCAATATGCGCCGGGCGACCGCAACACGATCCTGTTCGCGGGCTTTCAGGCAGGGGGAACCCGCGGCGCTGCCATGGTCGACGGCGCGGACGCGATCAAGATTCACGGCGCCTATATCCCGGTGCGCGCCGAGATCGCCAATCTCGCGATGCTCTCCGCGCATGCCGGCGCCGACGAAATCCTCCGCTGGCTGCAAGGTTTCGAGGCGCCGCCGCGCCAGACCTTCATCACGCATGGCGAACCGGCCGCCGCCGACGCCTTGCGTCTTCGCATCGAGGAACAGCTGCGCTGGCGCTGCACCGTTCCCGCGCATGGCGAGCAGGCGGACCTGACGTGACCGTTGCGCACGGCCAGCACGATGCTCTGCCCGAATTGCAGCCGCTGCACGCCCGCCGGTTAGGCATCGACACGCAACACGAAGCCGTCGTGTTCATGCACAAGGATTGCCATGTTTGCCGATCCGAGGGCTTTGTCGCCCATAACCGCGTCTTGCTGCGGGCCGGCGCGCGCGAGGTGATCGCGACGCTCTATCAGGTGACTGGCAACCTCATCACCCATGACGAGGCCGCGCTTTCGGAATCCGCGTGGGAGCGTCTTGGCTTGCAGGATGGCGCGACGCTGAGCGTGACGCATCCCGATCCGGTGGAATCGCTCGGCTACGTTCGCAGCCGCATCTACGGCAACGCCCTGAGCGAAGACGCACTCGCCAGCATCGTGCGCGATATCGTCGCCGGCCAATACTCCGACATTCATTTGAGCTCCTTCGTCACCGCCTGCGCCACCAGACCGCTCGACCGGCACGAAACGCTCGCGCTCACGAAGGCGATGGTCGAGGCCGGTGAGCGCATCGCCTGGAATCGGCCCGTCGTCGCCGACAAGCATTCCGTCGGCGGGCTCCCCGGCAACCGCACGACTCCGATCGTGGTCGCGATCGTGGCCGCCTGCGGGTTGACGATGCCCAAGACCTCATCGCGCGCGATCACCTCGCCGGCGGGCACCGCGGACACCATGGAAACGCTGGCGCCCGTTGAGCTCGATACCTACGCCATTCACCGGGTCGTGGAACGGGAGGGCGGATGCATTGTCTGGGGTGGCGCCGTCCGCCTCAGCCCCGCCGACGACATTATTATACGGGTCGAGCGCGCGCTCGATATCGATACCGAAGGGCAGATGATCGCTTCCGTCCTGTCGAAGAAGATCGCGGCGGGCGCCACACATCTCGTGCTGGACATGCCGGTCGGCGACACCGCCAAGGTGCGCAGCGTCGCGGCCGCCGAGATCCTTTCGCGCGGGCTGCTTGAGGTGGCCGAGGCCTTTGGCATCGAGGCGCGCGTCTTGATCGGCGAAGGACGGGAGCCGATCGGGCGCGGCATGGGCCCCGCGCTCGAAGCGCGCGATGTGCTGGCGGTGCTGCAAGGAAAGAAAGATGCTCCACGCGACCTCCGCGCCCGCGCCGTGACACTGGCGGGCGCTCTGCTCGAACTGGGCGGGGCCACGCACGCGGGCGCGGGCGAAGCCCGTGCCGCAGCAGCGCTCGATGATGGCAGCGCCTGGACGAAGTTTCAGAATATTTGCGAGGCGCAGGGCGGCATGCGCGTGCCGCCTGTTGCCAAGCACCAGCATCCGCTCAGCGCCACGCGCGCCGGACGGGTCACCGCGATCGACAACCGTAAGATCGCCAAACTCGCCAAGCTCGCGGGAGCGCCGGACGCGAAGGCGGCGGGCCTGTTGCTTGCGGTTCGCCTGGGTGACCACGTCGCACCGGGCACACCCTGGTGCACGTTGCACGCCGAGGCACCGGGCGAACTGGACTATGCGCTCGCTTACGCCGCCGCCAATCCCGGCATCATCACCATCGAGGATGCGTGATGACGCCGCTTCTCCTTCCCATGCCCGGGAACGAAGCGCTTGCTGCGGCGCTTGGGCGGGCGCGGGGATGGCCGGTCGGTGCGGTGGAGACGCGGCGCTTTCCCGATGGCGAGAGTTATCTGCGCATTGTCACCGATATTGAAGCGCGCGCGGTCGTGCTTGTGTGCACGCTTGCGCATCCCGATGAGAAATTTCTCCCGCTGCTGTTTGCCGCAGCGACGGTCCGCGAGCTCGGCGCGCCGCGCGTGGGGCTCGTGGCGCCGTACCTTGCCTATATGCGGCAGGACCGGCGGTTCAAGCCCGGCGAGGCTGTCACGTCGAAACATGTCGCCAGACTTTTCTCCGGCGTATTCGACTGGATGGTCACCGTCGATCCGCATCTGCACCGCTACCACGCGCTCGGCGAAATCTACACGACCCCGAGCCGCGTCCTGCATGCTGCGCCGCTGATCTCGGCCTGGGTCCGCGCCAACATCCCCAAACCGCTGATCATCGGTCCCGACAGTGAAAGCGAACAATGGGTGAGCGCTGTCGCGAAGGATGCAGGTGCGCCCTACTCGGTGCTGGAGAAGGTCCGTCACGGCGACCGCAACGTGACGATCACCCTCAAGGACATGCACGCGTGGGCTGGGCACACACCGGTGCTGGTCGATGACATCATCTCCAGCGGACGCACCATGATCGAGGCGGTGCGCCTCCTCACCGGCGAAGGCTGGCCACCGCCTGTCTGCCTCGCGGTCCACGGGATTTTCGCCGACCAATCCGATCGGCTGCTGGCGGAAGCAGGCGCGCGGGTTGTCACGGCCAACACGGTGCCGCATGCGAGCAACGCGCTCGATGTCAGTATGTTGATCGGCGGCGCGCTTGCTGAACTGGCTGACATGACGCGCACCCCGGCACCAGCACGCCTGGGCCGGGAGCAAGGTTCATGACCACGGACGCGCTGCTCACCGTCAACAGCGGCTCGTCCACTATCAAGTTCGGCCTGTTCGCGCTCGCGGAGGCGGGGCCGGTACGGCTCGGCACGGCCGCGATCCAGCGGGGCACGCAGCCCTTGGCGCTGCGCATCGCGCCGCTAAACGCGGGCGAGCGCGTTGTATCGATCGCGGCATCTCCTGATCAATTAAGTGATTTCGTTCCGGAGATTCTCGGCCATCTTGCACGCGCCTTTGCCGGCACCGCTTTGCGTGCGGTCGGTCATCGCATCGTTCATGGCGGCGAACACTTCGCCGCTCCCGTCCGGATCACGCCGCCCATTATCGATCAGATCGCTGCGCTCATCCCGCTGGCGCCGCTTCATCAACCGCAAAGCGTGCGGCTGATCCGGGCCTTGCTCCAGAGCGATCCGTCACTGCTCCAGACCGCGTCTTTCGACACCGCCTTCCATCGAACGCAGATCGCATCCGCGCAGCGTCTGCCGCTACCGCGCGCGCTGCACGATTCCGGCGTCCGCCGCTATGGCTTTCATGGCCTGTCCTATCGCCACGTCACGGAAACGCTTCCGGCGCTGGCGCCGGAGCTCGCCGGCAAACGCATCGTTGTGGCCCACCTTGGAAACGGGGCCAGCCTCTGCGCCATCGAGCACGGGCAAAGCCGCGACACCAGCATGGGTTTCTCGACGCTGGATGGGGTGCCGATGAGCACCCGGTGCGGCACACTCGATCCGGGCGTTCTTCTGTACCTCTTGAAGGAACGTCACATGGACGTCCAAGAACTCGAATTCCTTCTCTATGAGAAATCCGGCCTTCTTGGCATGTCCGCACTGAGCGGGGACACGCGCATCCTTTTGACGAGCGAGGCGCCGGAAGCGCACGATGCGCTGGATGCGTTCGTCTTCCACATTGCGCGCATGGTCGCGGCCTTGGCCACGACCCTGCAGGGCTTCGATGGACTAGTCTTCACCGGCGGTATCGGCGAGCATCAACCCGCGATCCGCGCCGCCATATGCGCGCGTCTCGGCTGGCTCGGCGTCAAGGTGGACGAGCGGTCAAACGCGCGCAACGCGCTGAATATCGAAGCCAGCGATAGCGCGGTGCCGGTGCTCATCATCCCCGCGGATGAAGAGCGCGTCATCGCCGAAGACGCAGCTCGGATATGGAAAGATTTACGCGACGGAGCAAGATAATGGGCCTCATCTGCACCACAGTGGAAGGACGGGATTAGCCCATGGCACCCGCTCCTCCGGCCAATCCGCTATCCACAACGGAAATCGAAAGCATCGATGCCTACTGGCGCGCGGCAAACTTCCTGTCCGTCGGACAGATCTATCTGCTCGACAATCCGCTGCTAAAGGAGCCGCTACGGGCCGAGCACGTCAAGCCGCGCCTCCTGGGCCACTGGGGAACCTCACCCGGTCTGAATTTCATCTACGCGCATCTCAACCGCATCATTCGCCAGCACGATCTGAACATGATCTTCGTCTGCGGTCCCGGCCATGGTGGTCCGGCGATGGTCGCCAACGCCTATCTGGAGGGAAGCTATTCCGAGATTTATCCGCACGTCTCGCTGGACGAGGCCGGGTTGAAGACTCTCTTTCGGCAGTTCTCCTTCCCCGGCGGAATCCCGAGTCACGCCGCGCCGGACGTTCCGGGTTCAATTCACGAGGGTGGCGAACTCGGCTATGCCCTGTCTCACGCCTACGGCGCGGCGTTCGACAACCCGGACCTGATCGTCGCGTGCGTGATCGGTGATGGCGAGGCCGAAACCGGTCCGCTTGCCGCCGCCTGGCACTCAAACAAGTTTCTCAACCCACGCCGTGACGGCGCAGTCCTGCCGATCCTGCATCTCAACGGCTACAAGATCGCCAATCCCACGATCCTTGCCCGTATTCCGCATGAGGAACTGCGCAGTCTTCTGCGCGGCTATGGCTATGAACCGCTCTTTGTCGAGGGTTCTGATCCGACGGCGATGCATCGCGACATGGCCGCGACCGTCATGGACGCCTGCCACCGGATTCGAGTCATCCAGCAAGACGCGCGCGCGCGCGGCGCGACGCCAAGGCCGATCTGGCCGATGATCGTCCTGCGCAGCCCGAAAGGCTGGACCGGGCCAAAGACCGTCGATGGGTTGAAGACCGAGGGTTTTTGGCGATCACACCAGGTGCCACTATCGGGTCTGGAGTCATCGCCGAGCCATTTGCAGGCGCTTGAGGAATGGCTGCACAGCTATCGCCCGCACGAACTCTTTGACGATGCGGGACGGCCATCGACTGCGGTGCGCGCGACCACGCCGTCCGGCATTCGCCGCATGGGCGCCAATCCCCACGCCAATGGCGGGCTGCTTTACAAGCCGCTCGATCTTCCCGCGGCGAAGGAATTTTCCGTGGCATGCACGTCACCCGGCGCGTCTCTTGCGGAGCCCACACGCGTCATGGGCGCGTATCTGGCGGCGGTGGTCCGGTCGCCAGCCAATCAAAGCAATTTCCGTCTCGTCGGGCCGGATGAGACCGCCTCGAACCGCCTCGACGCCGTAATCGAAGCCACGCAGCGCAGCTGGATGGGCGAGCGGTTGCCCGAAGACACGCTGCTTTCGCCCGATGGCCGCGTGCTCGAAATCCTTTCCGAACATACCTGCCAAGGATGGCTGGAAGGGTATCTTCTGACCGGGCGCCACGGATTGTTCTCCTGCTACGAGGCCTTCATCCACATCGTGGACTCGATGTTCAACCAACACGCCAAGTGGCTCGACGCGAGCCGCAAGCTGGCTTGGCGCAAACCCATCGCCTCGCTCAACTATCTGCTGACGAGCCATGTCTGGCGGCAGGATCACAACGGCTTCAGCCATCAAGACCCGGGCTTCATCGATGTCGCTCTCAACAAAAAGGCCGATATCGTGCGCGTCTATCTTCCGCCCGACGCCAACACGCTCCTTGCGGTCACGCAGCACATCCTGCGCACATGGAACCGGATCAACATCATCGTCGCCGGCAAGCAGCCCGGTCCGCAATGGCTTACATTTGATGAGGCGGAGGCTCACTGCCGGAGCGGGATCGGGCGATGGGCCTGGGCTTCAAACGATGAGCCGCAGGGCCCCGATATCGTCCTCGCCTGCGCGGGCGACGTGCCGACGCTGGAAATGGTGGCCGCGATCGCGCTCGTGAAACAGCATCTGCCGGAGATAAAAATCCGCATGGTCAATGTCGTCGACCTGATGACCTTGCAGCCCGGGAGCGTTCATCCCCACGGGCTCTCCGATGACGCGTTCGCCGAGCTCTTTACCCGCGACCGGCCGGTAATCTTTGCGTATCACGGGTATCCCGCCACGATCCACCGTCTAACCTATCGGCGTCCTAACCATGCGAATTTCCATGTGAGGGGTTTCATGGAAGAGGGGACGACCACGACCCCCTTTGACATGACCGTGCTGAACCGCCTCGACCGGTTTCATCTTGTCTGCGATGTGCTGGACTACCTTCCGCACCTCACGGCCAAGACGGAGGGCCTCCGATCGCTCATGCTGCAAAAGCTGGACGACCATCACCGCTATATCCGGCAGTTCGGGCAGGACATGCCCGACATACGTGACTGGCGCTGGCCGCTCTAGCGGCCCGCGCGCGCCTGGCCGTTTTTCATCCTTCAGGCCGCGGCTTCTCGGCGCAAACTGGCATTGTGCGGATCGGTGCGCGTGTCGCGAAAGACCAGATAGATAAGGTAGGCCGACATCAGCGCACCGCCAAAACAGAATACCGAAATGTGCGCCCAGCTAAAGAACAGATACGTGATCGTGGCGACCAAGGCGACAAGCACACCGAATATGTTGATGCTGCTTATCGACGAGGTGAGCAATGGGGCGAGAATGACGAAAAGATAGAGGGCGTAGGTCAAGTCGCGACGCATTACCAGATCGAAAAGGACAGTCCCTTCATAGCTGACCGCATATTTGAAGAATCTTACGATGAGCCAGCCTTCATGGGCGAAGTACGGAATGTATTGCAACGCGCCGACCATGCCGCCCAGGATCGCGAATACCAGATACACGTGGCGCCGCCGGCATGGCTCCAGGAAATAGGTCGCAAACGGCACCCAGACCGGCCAGGCCAGCCAGGAGAAGAACATATAGGCCAACGAGTACGTTTGAATCCGGTTGCCATCGCCCAGCCTGCCCGAGGTCCAGACCAGACCTTCGAAGAGTTGCTGTAGCCCGAACAAGAGAGGGAGGGTCGCAACCGCCAGGTATCGCGTATCGCGCCGTGCAGCTTGCGTCATCGCGAGCCCGCCCGCCGGAATGAGGAGCGCTGCTGCAGCGAAGCTGACTTCGGCGGAAAAGCACACGGGGGGGACGACGCCTTTCATGCGGATTGCTACGCGTCGGGCGATGGACGGACCCTTCGCATGTGAAGCGCGAATGCTAGCTTCCCTGAATCCCCTTGCCAATCCGTGCGCCGTGCCTGCGGGGCACACTTTCAACAGTACCATCACAGCTACGCCCGCGTGAACCCGGCACATACGACCGGCCAGACGCCATGACCGGCAAGCTGCTGGTTGGTCCCCCGATCGCGAAGAAGGTTACATCGATCTCAAGGTTCTGGAGGGTGGGCATGCTCCAGCGGCGCCGGGAATGGAGTGATGCGCTTCGTGAATGCACTTGCCATGATCGGCGAGCGCGTCGATGACGCGGCAACTGGAGACGATGCCGTCACAAGGTGTCTCGACCATCCGCGCGATCTCCTGCCGCAGTGCGGTAAGCTGGGCGATTTTCTGATCGATGTCGGAGAGATGCGTGCGCGTGATCGCATCGACATCGGCGCAGGCCTTCTGCGGCTGGTCCGCTAAGGCCAGCAGGTCACGTATCGCTGGCACTTCGAAACCGAGCGCACGCGCATGTCGGATGAAGCGTAGGCGCCGCTCCGCCTCCGGCCCGTACCTACGCCGATTGTTGGCAGCGCGCGGTGGCACTGGAAGCAGTCCGATCGCCTCATAGAAGCGAATTGTCGGAATCTTCACGCCAGTGTGACGAGCGAGAGCACCGATTGAGAGGTCCATGACGAAAATTCCGCTTGATCCTCCAGTCGCTAGAGCATGTAGCGTCCCGGTCGAAAAGGCAAGTCACCGCCGCTGCGGTGCTTCAGCGCCGCCGAGCGGCGTCAACCCATGAAGGAATGCAAAATGAACGACCGCCATCTCAAGGCGACCGCACTACTCGACTACGATCATCCGGCCATCCAACGGCTTCTGGCGAGCAAGAAGTGGGCGCAATTGCCCGCGAATGACGCCATCCGCGCGATCTACACTTATGTCAGAGACGAGATCGCGTTTGGTTATAACATTTCAGACGGTCTACCCGCGAGCTGCGTGCTGACTGACGGCTATGGTCAGTGCAACACCAAGACGACATTGCTGATGGCGCTGCTGCGTGGCGCCGGCATACCGTGCCGCTTCCATGGAGCAACGATTCACAAGCGTTTGCAGAAAGGTGTGGTGACGGGCCTCTTCTATGCGCTGGCGCCACGCGACATCATCCATAGCTGGGCGGAGGTTTTATTTAACGGCCGCTGGATCGCGCTCGAGGGGGTCATCCTCGATCAACCCTATCTCGATGGCCTGCGCGCGAGCCTGCCCGAAGAGACGACTGCGTTCGTCGGCTTCGGTGTGGGGATCGATGACATCCGCAACCCGCCGATCGAGTGGAGCGGTGCCGATACCTTCATCCAGATCAAGGGTGTCAACAACGATCTGGGCATCTTCGACGATCCCGATACTTTCTACGCCGCTCACGGCACGAACCTTACCGGAATCCGGCGCATCATGTTCGAAACTCTCATTCGCCATGTGATGAATCGCAAGGTTGCGCTCATCCGGATGCAGTGCCGCCTCGGCCCTCCGCGCGAGGTCGCGGAAGCGATCTCTGTCGCGGCATCGGCACAAGGGAGCACGCGGTGAACACGAAGGCAGCGGCGCAGGCGAGCGCCAGTCAAAGCCGATATCAGGTGGCGGGTATGGACTGCGCCTCCTGCGCTATCAAGATCGAGACAGCGCTGCGGCGGCTTGACGGTGTGAAGGATGTAAACGTTTCCGTCTCGGCCGGAACGCTCACGGTCAGCCACGACAATCACATCGCACCCGCGGCGATTGCCGATCAGGTGACAAAGCTGGGCTATCAAGTCAGGGCGAATGACCGCGAAGTAGCCGTCAACGGCTCCAGCGACGCGCACAACGGTGCGTCCGACCTCCATTCGCATATCGGTGACGCTGGCGGACACGACGGACCATGGTGGCGCAGCCCGAAGGCGCTGCTTGTCGGCGCCTGCGGTCTCGGGCTCGTCGTCGCGTTTCTGTTCGGCAAGCTGGTTCCTGCTGGCGAGCGCTGGGCCTTCATGGCCGCGATGGCGATTGGACTGGTTCCGATCGCCCGGCGCGCCTTTGTCGCTGCGCGATACGGGACGCCATTCTCGATCGAGACGCTGATGACGATCGCGGCGATCGGCGCTGTTGTGATTGGAGCAACGGAGGAAGCCGCCATCGTGGTCTTCCTCTTTCTCATCGGCGAATTGCTGGAGGGCGTCGCCGCCGGCCGCGCGCGCGCCAGTATCCGCGGCCTCGCCGCACTGGTCCCCAAGACCGCGCTGCTTGAGACCGACGGCGTCGCACGGGAGGTCGATGCGGAGAGTCTCGCAATCGGCTCGATCATTCTGGTCCGCCCGGGCGACCGGATTCCGGCGGACGGATTGATTGAATCCGGCGAGAGCGCGA
>VFQQ010005293.1_pt1 | contig 10777 bp, 9 predicted proteins | sample 3512341 | NCBI WGS metagenome assembly VFQQ01 (sample SAMN10412373, study PRJNA504923) | tailings metagenome | isolation source: Relicate 2 Philex TSF1 revegetated site | place: Philippines: Tuba, Benguet | collected 2017-08-29
TCGCGATCTGCTGCGCCAGCGCGCCGCCCCAGCTGAATCCCGCGATGTCGATCATGTCGTGACCCAGCCGGTCGGCGATTTCCATCACCACCGCCGCCATGGTCGGTGCGCCATAGGGCAGGATTGCGTCGGGTGATCCGCCGACGCCCGGCATGTCGAGCGTCCAGACCTCGCGGCCGTGGATCTGCGCGAGCAGCGGTGCCGCCGCGGCCAGGTCGGCGCCGATCCCGTTGAGAAACAGCAGCGGCGTGCCGTTCGTATCGGCACGCCAGCGGCCGACGCGCAGCCGCAGTCCGTAAACATGTTCGCTGCTGATGACGGGGCGGCCGCTGATCCTGCTCATGCTGCGCGCTGTCGCATATCTTCGTGACGCGCGAAAGGCCGACGGTCGATCAGTCCGCTTGCGCCGCCGCGGCCTGCTCGTATCGCAGGCAATCGAAAATCTTGGCCCCGGCCAGGAACACGGCGCCGCTGCACGCCAGCATCAGCAGCTTGCCGCCGATCCCCGGATATTGATCCAGATAGGCGGCGCCGCGTGCCATCGCGCCAACCGCAAGTGCGTAAATGATCAGGCACGCTTCAAAGCGTGTCTTGATGACGAACAGGCGCCCGACTTTTTTCAACATCGCAGTTTATCCAGCAAGAGCCGTGCCATTGGCGCAAAAGCGGGATTCGCTTCGCAGCGCATATGGTAAACTGTAAGTTAATCCGACAGCCGAGGGAAGGGGCGGCGAAGTTCCGGCTTGCGGGTCAGCGTGCCTCGGTCGCCAGCCGTTCGCGTAACCGTTGCAGTTCGCGCCCGGCCAGCGGCGGCAGTGGAGTTGCGGCCTTTCCTTTGCGCAGCCGTTCGCGGTCGCGCTCCGATGGCTCGACGCGGCGAACGCGCACGGGTGCGTCACCCTGTGCTTTCATGCCCAGTTGCTCGGCGGCGGCGCGCGACAGGTCGATCAGGCGGCCGCGCGCAAAGGGGCCGCGGTCGTTGACGCGCACGATGATCCGCCGCCCGCTGTCGAGGGCGGTCACCTCGACATAGGTCGGCAGCGGCAGGGTGGTGTGCGCGGCGGTGATCCAGCCGGGACGGAATTGCTCGCCATTGGCGGTGCGGTTGCCCGATTCGCTGCCGTACCAGCTGGCATAACCCACCGCGTCATAAGTGGACGCGGCGGCGGGCACATAGGTTGTCCCGCGGATCGTATATGCGGGGCCGATGCGCACCGGCGTATCGGAGACGGGACGATAATTTCCCCCGGCGCAGGCGCCGAGCGCCAGGGCCAGCGTCGCAGGCCACAACAGTCGCAGCGCATTGGTTCGCCGCATCGCGCCGCTATTCCAGCTCGCCCAGATCCATCGCGGCCAACAGCGCGCCGCGCGCGCGCCGCACGTCGCGCGCCAGACTGGCGGAGGTCAGGTCGGCAGGCGCGATCGCTTCGGGCCAGTGCGCCTCGACGACCGTAGCGATCCGATCGAGCTTCGCGGCGTCGGCCATGAAGCGGGGATCGACCGTCGCAGGATCGGCGACGACGCGCAGCCGCAGGCACGCGGGGCCGCCGCCGTTCGCCATCGACTGGCGCACATCCACCGGCAGCAGGCGGCGGATCGGGCCGTTTCCCGCGACATGCGCCTCCAGCCAGTTCCACACCGCGGGGGTGGCTTGTGCCTCGGTCGGCAGGACGAGACCCATGCCGCCGCCGTCGGGCAGGCTGACGAGCTGCGCGTTGAACAGATAGGATTTGATCGCGTCGGGCAGGCTTACCGCGCTCGCCGGCACCTCGACGATCTCGACCGCGGGAAAGGCGGCGCGGATTTCGGCGTGTGCCGCCTCGCGGTCCTCGAACGCGGTCTCATGCGTGAACAGCACATGCTCGTTTGCCACCGCGACGACGTCGTTGTGAAAGGCGCCACCCTGGATCGCGGTGTCCGACTGGCGAATGAACAGCGTGCGGGCCGGATCGAGCTGATGGTGACGGGCGATCGCCTTTGACGCATCGAGATGCTGGCGGGCGGGGAAACGGCCGCCGCCGACGCCATAGACGAAGATTTCGACACCGGCGCTGTCGTGCCCGCTGCACAGGCGCATGTGGTTTGCCGCGCCCTCGTCGCCAAACGGAGCAGGGATCGGCGCGTGGACCGCAAAGGCGGGGTTTGCGAAGGCCAGCCGCAACTGCGCCAGTGTGCCCGGCCATTCGTGGCTGCGATGCGGCATGGTGACCAGATTGGCGACGGTCAGGTGGCATTTGCCGTCGGCGCTGTCGGGGGCGGGCGAGACGGTTGCGGCATTGGCTGCCCACATCGACGAGGCGGACCAAGCCTGCGCGCGAAGGTGCCCCTCGGCGCTTTCTTCGGTGGTCCCGAGCGTGGCCAACCACGGCGCGTCGGGCCGATCGAGCGGCATGAAGAATCCCTGCGGCAGGCCGAGCGCCAGATTGTGGCGCATCTTGTCGATGCCCTGCAACGCCGCGGCGCGTGGCTGCGATACGTCGCCGGCGTGCGACGCCGAGGCGATATTGCCGCGGCTGAGGCCCGCATAATTGTGGCTGGGACCGATGATCCCGTCGAAGTTGATTTCGGTGAGCATGGTGTGGCTTTTCTGTCCTTTTCCTACGCCCTCCCCTTCAGGGGAGGGCAGCGAGACTTGTCAGCTTGCTGACTGGTCGCAGCGGGTGGGGTCCATCGGCCTTGCGCAACCTCGACAGCCCCCACCCCAACCCTCCCCTGAAGGGGAGGGGCTGCATTACCGCCCGATCCAGCTGATCTGATCGCCCTTGCCGACGCCCAGAATGCGCGCCGCGTCGGCATCGATGCTGCCGTCTGCGTCCACCTTGCCGAAACAGCAACGGAACGCGGCGAGACGGCCCGTCGCGATCAGCGCGTCCTCACCGCCCTCGCCGATGCCGGTAACCTCGACATGCTTCGCGTCGCGGATGCTCGCCACCTGGTCGGTGCGCGCGGTCATCGTCGGGCCGCCGTCGAAGATGTCGACATAATTTTCGAACGCGAAGCCTTCATTCTCCAGCATCCGCATCGCCGCGCGCCCGGTCGGGTGGGGGACGCCGATGACGCTGCGCGCATGTTCGCTGAGCATCGCGATATAGACCGGGTGCTTCGGCATCAGGTCGGCGATGAACTGGTTGCCGTGGACCGCGTTGAACTGGTCGGCCTCCTGAAAATTCATCCCGAAAAATTTGCCCGCGACCCCGTCCCAGAAGGGCGAGCCGCCGGCTTCGTCGATCACCCCGCGCAGCTCGGCCAGGATGCGGTCGGCAAAGCGGGCGCGGTGGCGGGCGATGAACAGATAGCGCGAGCGCGCAAGCAACAGACCCAGCCCGCCGGCGCGCGCCGCCGGGTGCAGGAACAGCCCGCCGACCTCGCTCGATCCATTAAGGTCGTTGCTCAGCATCAGCACCTGCGCGTGAAACGTCCGCCCCAGCTGTTCGCTGTGCTTGCTGTCGGTGCCGATGCGATAGGAATAAAATGGCCAGCGCTGGCCGACCTGTCCGAAAATCTGGCAGGTTCCGCGCACCTCGCCGCTGTCGAGGTCTTCGAGCACCATCAGATACAGGTCGTCGCCGGGATATTCGCGCTCCGAAGCGAACCCCGCCTCGGCGCGCTCCAGCTTGGCTCGCAGCGCCTTTTTGTCGGGAGGCAGGTTGGTGAAACCGCCGCCGGTGAGCTTCGCCATTTCGTAAATGCTCTGCAAATCGCCCGGCTTGGCCGCCCGGATCACATAATTCACACAATCCCCCGTTCCGCTATTCTCAACATGGTCAGCGCCGACAGCTGCGCCCGTTCGGCGAGGCTGTCGACGATCAGAAATTCGTCCGCCGAGTGGATCGCGCCGCCGCGCGGCCCCATCGTGTCGACCACCGGAATCCCGCACGCCGCGATGTTGTTGCCGTCGCAGACGCCGCCCGTCGCGTTCCAGCGGATCGGCGGCAGGCCGAGCGCGGCGCCGCAATCGCGCACCAGTTCGAACAATCGCGTCGCGGCGGGGTCGAGCGGCTTCGGCGGGCGGTTGAAGCCGCCGTGGAGATGGCAATGGACGTCATGGTCGCGCGATATCGCGGCGACCGCGCCGCGCAGCGCCGCCTCGGCCTCGACCATCGCGTCGGGGGTCGAAGGCCGCATATTGACGCGCAGGATCGCCTGGTCGGGGACGACATTGTTCGGGCTGCCGCCGTCGATTTTCGCCGGATTGACCTTGAGCTCGGGCGACTTCAGTGCCGCCAGGCGCAGCGCGAGATCGGCTGCGGCGAGTAGCGCGTTGCGTCCATCGTCGGGATTGCGCCCCGCGTGCGCCGACAGGCCGTGGATCGTGATCGAGAAATTGCCGCTGCCCGGCCGCGCCCCCGCCAACGTCCCGTCGGGCAGCGCAGGTTCGTATGTCAGCGCGGCGGTCTTGCCCTTCGCCAGTTCGGCGATCAACGCCGCCGAGGCGTGGCTGCCGGTTTCCTCGTCGCTGTTGATCATCACGTCATAGCCTACGCGGCTGGCGAGCGGCGAGGCTTCGAGCGCGGTGAGCGCCGCCAGGATCACCGAAATCCCCGCCTTCATGTCAGCGGTGCCGGGGCCGTTGAGGACGCCGGGTTCGAGCCATTGCAGCGTCTGGAACGGGTGATCGGCGGCAAAGACTGTGTCCATATGCCCGGTGAGCAGCAATTGTACCGGCGCCTCCGGTCGCACGCGCAGGTGCAGATGATCGCCGCGCTGTGTCGTCCGGATGTTGCCCGTGGCATCGACGCTCTCGACGGGATCGGGCGCGACGAGGCGGATGTCGCCCGGCAGCGCGGCAAAGCTGTCGGCGAGCATCCCCGCGACGGTCTTGAGCCCCGCGAGGTTCCCGGTGCCGCTGTTCACCGCTGCCCAGCGCTCGACCTGCGCCAGCATCGGCGCATCGGCAGCGCGTTCGAGCGTCGCGGTTTCGGTGGCCGAGATGGAAGTCATCGCACGGCTATAGCGAGCGGTGCGGCGCTTGCCACCCCTGCCGTAGCGGAATCATCGGTCCGTCATGACCCGCGGTTATGGCGCCGCAGTCAGACCGCGAGAAGCAGCGTGTCGTCGCTTTGCGGCGGCGCGGCCTCGAACGAGGGGAGGGGGTCGAACTCCGCATCGATGATCGCCGGTGCCACCAGTCCGTCGAGCTTGAAATGCCCGAGCCGCCGTTCGTCGTCGGACCGCCAGTTCTTGTCGAGGTTGAGAGCGCTGACGAACAGGTCGCCGCGGCGTTCGAACATCTGGTGCGGCGCGAGCTTCATGTGCTGGCCGTTATACTGCGCGGTCACAACGCGCTTGCGCGCGATCGCTTCCATCAGGGTCAGCCGGGTTTCGCTCATGATCTGGCCTTGGAGAGGGGAGGGGAGTTTTTGTTGTGCGTTGCAACATAATGCACATGCGCGGGGACACGGCAAGTCCCGAAAGGCAACCTGATCGCTGAAATCCTATGCGCTATATCGGCGGCATTGCCATATCGGGCCAATCGCGGCATAGGGCGGCGGCCCTTTCCTCCCCGGGTCCACTGGCGCAGCTGCGCCGACCAAAGGGTGCATAAATGACCGAATTTCTCGACCGTGCAGGCCTGTCCGTTGATTCGCGACTGGCGGAATTTATCGAGGAGCGCGCGCTGCCCGGTACCGGGATCGATGCCACCAAATTCTGGGCCGACTTTGCCGCCTTGCTAGGCAAATTTGCTCCTGAAAATGCCACCCTGCTTGCAAAGCGCGAGGATTTACAGGCGCAGATCGATGGCTGGCACGAAGCGCGGGCGGGGCAGGCGCATGATCCGGAGGCCTATCAGGCGTTCCTCCGCGACATCGGCTATCTGGTTCCCGAACCCGCGCCGTTCCAAATTGGCACCCGGAATGTCGATCCCGAAATCGCGACGATGGCGGGACCGCAGCTGGTTGTCCCCGCGCTCAACGCGCGTTTTGCGCTCAATGCCGCGAATGCGCGCTGGGGCAGCCTTTATGACGCGCTCTACGGCACCGACGCGCTCGACGCGCCGCCCGCCAAGCCCGGCGGCTATGATGCGACGCGTGGCGCAGCGGTGATCGCGCGCGCCAAGGCGTTTCTGGACGAAGCCGTTCCGCTGGCGTCGGGCAGCTGGGCCGACTGGCAGGGCGGGCAGCTGGTGCTGGCCGATCCCGCGCAATGGGTCGGCAGCAAGCCCGGCGGCATCCTGCTCCGCCACCATGGCCTGCACATCGAACTGGTGATCGATTCGGCGAGCGCGATCGGCAAGACCGACCCCGCGGGCATCGCCGACGTCGTGCTCGAAGCCGCGCTAACCACGATCATCGATCTGGAAGATAGCGTCGCCGCGGTCGACGGCGAGGACAAGACGCTCGGTTACGCCAACTGGCTGGGCCTGATGCGCGGCGACCTGACCGAAAGCTTCGACAAGGGCGGCAAGACCGTCACGCGCGCGATGGCGGCCGACCGTGAATGGACGTCGCCGTTCGGCGATCCGTTTATGCTCCATGGGCGCAGCGTGATGTTCGTGCGCAACGTCGGCCACCTGATGACGACGCCGATGATCCGGCTGCCCGGCGGCTCCGAAGCGCCCGAGGGGCTGTGCGATGCGGTGATCACCGCGCTATGCGCGCTCCACGACCTCAAAGGTCTTGGCCCGCTGACCAACAGCCGCGCGGGCAGCATCTATATCGTCAAGCCGAAGCAGCACGGCCCCGAGGAGTGCGGCTTTACCGATCGATTGTTCGACAAGGTCGAGGATATGCTGGGCCTGCCGCGCCACACGATGAAGGTCGGTGTGATGGACGAGGAGCGCCGCACCAGCGCCAACCTCGCCGCGTGCATCCATGCGGTGAAGGACCGCATCGTGTTCATCAACACCGGCTTCCTCGATCGCACCGGCGACGAGATCCACACGTCGATGCGCGCGGGGCCGATGATCCCGAAGGGCGAGATGAAGGCGAGCGACTGGATCGCGTCCTATGAGGATCGCAACGTCCGCATCGGGCTGGCGTGCGGATTGTCGGGCAAGGCACAGATCGGCAAGGGCATGTGGGCGATGCCCGATCTGATGCGCGCGATGCTGGAGGCAAAGATCGGCCATCCGAAATCGGGCGCGAACACCGCGTGGGTGCCGTCGCCGACCGCGGCGACGCTGCATGCGCTGCATTATCATCAGGTTGATGTTTTCGCGCGGCAAAAGGAAATCGCGGGGGAGGCGGTGCCGTCGCTCGACCGCCTGCTGAACATCCCCGTCGCCACCGGGCGCAACTGGAGCGAGGCCGAGATCACGCGCGAGCTCGACAATAATTGCCAGGGCATTTTGGGCTATGTCGTGCGCTGGATCGACCAGGGCGTCGGCTGTTCCAAGGTGCCCGACATCGACGACGTCGGGTTGATGGAAGACCGCGCGACGTTGCGCATCGCGTCGCAGGCGCTGGCCAACTGGCTATTGCATGGGGTTTGTTCTGCCGAACAGGTCGATGCGGCGCTGGCGCGGATGGCGGCGAAGGTGGACGCGCAGAATGCGGGCGATCCGCTGTACCAGAAACTGACCCCGGACGGCATCGCCTATCAGGCGGCGCGGGCGCTGATCTTTGACGGCGTGACCCAGCCGTCGGGTTATACCGAGCCGTTGCTGCACAAGTTCCGGCAGGCGAAGAAGGCAGAGTGAGGGGAAAGGCGGGAGCCGACCGGAAGTAGGCGTAGCCGAACCTCCCCATCGACTTGCGATGGGGAGGGGGACCGCTGCGAAGCGGTGGTGGAGGGGCCGCGAGCGTGAGCGAGCGCTGCGCGCTCGACCCCTCCGTCAGCCCTGCGGGCTGCCACCTCCCCATCGCAAGTCGATGGGGAGGATCTTATGGCAGCTCCCCACCCCGAAACGGACAAGCTCTTTTAAGCATTGCGAGATGTGCGTAGTCCTTCAAAGTCAATTCGATCCTTTAGGTGAGCGGCTATCGTGGCGAACCGAGCCTTTCGAAAGCGCCAGCAGAACGCGGGTAGTCCACAAATGAAGGCGTGTTCGCGCGCGTACCTCGCCGCAGGGGCGATGCTGCTGGTCAGTGCCAGTTTTGGCATATCACCCGTTGCCTCTGCTCACGACAAAGTCAGCACGGTCATGGAGGTTGGCGGCACCAAGCTGGCCGTGTCGCCGCAGGAACTGCGCGCGCTTTCGGCGCTTGGCAATCTGGCGCGCGGGACACAGTCGGCGCGGCAGGATCGCGCGCTGGCCGATGCTCGCCGGGTTGCGAACAGCCGTGATGCGCGTTTCGCGCTGGCGCTCTACGAACTGGAGATCGGCAATCGGCGCGGCGATGATGCGATGCGCGCTGCGGCACTGGATAAGCTGATCGCCAGCCCGTTGACGCGGCCCGAACGGCTGGCGGGGCATTTGGCGGTCCGCGGGCAGATTGCCTATCGCGTGGGCGATTTTGATACCGCGGCAGCGTTGTGGGGGCGGCTGGTCGAACTGACGCCAAACGATCCCGACGCGCTGGCGAATCTGGCGCAGGTCCGGCTGACGCAAAAAGATACGGCGGGCGCGATGGACCTGCTCACGCGCGCGATTGCGGCGCGGACGGCACTGGGGCAACCGGTGCCGGAGGACTGGTATCGGCAGCGACTGAGCATTGCGCAGCAGGGGCACCTGGTTGAGCCCGGGGTCGATGCCGCGCGGGCATTGGTCGCTGCTTATTCGACGCCTGAAAACTGGCGCATCGCGCTGGTGGTGTATCGGCAGCTGGTCGCTGCAGAAGGGGCGCTGGAAGTCGACCTGTTCCGGCTGACACGATATGCTGGAGTGCTGACGCAGGCGGCCGAATTTCAGCGGATGGCGCAGTTGCTCAGGGAGGCTGGAGAACCAAGCGAGGCGAAAGCTGTGCTGGAGGAAGGAATGACGCGCGGGTTGCTCGACGCGGCCACATCGCCAACCCGCGAGATCCTTGCCGAGGTCGAGCGGTCGATAGCACGAGCGCGGGCTGGCGCGGCGGTGCGAGCGCCGCCATCGAACGCGGCCGGGGGGCAGGTCCGCCTCGGCGTGGCGCGACTGAACGCCGGCCAGCGCGCGGAGGCGAAAGCGGCGTTTCAAGCGGCGGCAGGACATCCGGCGGGCGGGGATTACGCCGATCTGGGTTATTTCTGGCTGACGTTACTGGGGCAGGATTGAAAATGACCGCGATCCCGCGTTCGTTTCGCAGCGCACAGCAGGGTCGGCACGCTCTGAAATGGGGGCTGCGGAAATTCCGGCAAGCGAAGAGAAGGTTCGAACCGCTTGCGCCGGTCGGCCGTTCAGAAATCCGGGCGGTTGGTTGCCGACCGGGCCTGATTGGACGCAGCGCGGCGCTCCTTGACGAGTTTGGTGGTGTGGAACAACGCATCATGCCCCGCCTTGAAGTCGATCATGCGGATATGCAGGCGGTGCATATGACCGCGCGTTTGGCCGATCTCCACGCGCACTCCGCGTGCGCAATTGCCGCTGCGTGCGAGCACCAAAGGCTTGGGGTTGGTCGCGACGATGTTGTGAATGCCGCCCATGCCGTCACCCGGCGTGACTTTCGCCTGCGCCATGGCGGTCTGGCAATTGTTCCACGCTTCCGCCGCGGCACGCGGCCACAGATGCCGGGCCATGGCCGGCGGCCGGATAAGGCGCCCCGCCGAATCCCAGAACCAAACCATTTCCAGTCCTGAACCGCGGTTCGACATGTCGGCAAGTGTGCCCTCCTCATAGGATGAAGCACCGAAGCGGCTGCGGATCGCTGCCAGCGTGTCCTGTGCCAACGGCGCGGCAGCGCTCGGCCGAAACCAGTCGCCGAACCGCTGGTCGAGACCGGCCGACCATATACGGGGTTCGTTGGGTGGGGCGGTGAAATAGAAACGAAAACTCTCGACCCGCTGGTCGTCTTTCACAAACCCTTGCAGATCGGCCAGAAATTCTGTCCCCGGAAAATTTTCCACATTGGCCCGCCACAGGCAATATTCACCCGAATTGCAGTATTGCGGCCGTGCATGCGGGCGGTAACCGCGTGACCGCGCCATCGCTTCAACGTCCGCGAGCGTGCCGCCGAGCGGGACGCCGAAAATCGCCAAGGGCGATGGCTCGGCTGTAGGCTGCTGCTGGGCTGTGGCCGGGAAAGCAGCCAGCGCCAGTGCGAGGCCGGACATGGCATGGCAGGCAGCACGGACGCGGATGGCAAGATGGCGGTGCATGAAGGATTCCCCCTCGGAGTTTGAATAGCAACAGCGTCAGCTTACGATCGATGCGGCGGTAAATCCTGAAATTATTCTAAAGCTTTTCTAAAATCTCCAATGGCGACTATCGTGCCGGTCATCTCCGAGTCATAAGCGCGTTTCCGGGCAGGGGAGGGGGCGATGACGGCACCGTTTAATTTCGGGCAGCTCAAATTTCTGAAAGCATTGACCGAGGCGCTGTTCCACGGTGCCGAAATGGTCATCACCGCTGACCAGGTCGTCGCCAATGTCTGCGACCTGTTCGCCAAGGTTGGCGGGACCAAGCTCAAGGAAATCCGCCTGTCGCTCGATGCGACCGAACTGGTGCTGGCGCCGGTGTTTGTCGAACTCGACGTCGCGAGCCGCGCCGCGCGGCTGCGCAACCGGCTGCAGAACAGCCAGATCGATCTGTTCCAGGACATGGCGCGGCTGCGCGGGATTATCTACGCCTGCTATTACGGGCACTGGCTTCCGGGCGATCAGGACACGAACATCGGCAATCCGGTGCACCGGCAGATCGGGTTTACGTTGCCCAAGCACCGGGTCCGCGGCCACGGCGAGGTCGAGATCAAGCCCGTCGTCGGCC
>VFQQ010005295.1_pt1 | contig 10773 bp, 22 predicted proteins | sample 3512341 | NCBI WGS metagenome assembly VFQQ01 (sample SAMN10412373, study PRJNA504923) | tailings metagenome | isolation source: Relicate 2 Philex TSF1 revegetated site | place: Philippines: Tuba, Benguet | collected 2017-08-29
AGGCATGGGGTCGAGGAGGAGGGTCAGGGCAACTGGTACGGCGGCGGCGCCCAGGTGTGGGAGGAGTATGAGGCGCTGGCGGCACCTGGGGAGGAGGAGGCCAGCACCTGGTGAGCAGGGGTGGACGCTGGGGCAGGCGCTGAGGTGGGAGTGGTGCGCGCTCTGTGCGACTGTTGGCTGGGCTGTCATGCGCCAGCCTCCTGTTGATGCAGCTGCAAACCGCCATACGATCGTCCTCGTCCCCACTGTCATGCCTGCCTCCCTTCCTTGCCCCAGCTTTGGCTCCGCCAGCTTTGATTGCCTGGCGCTGCCGCCCGACCACCCCCAGCCGCTGCGCCGGCTCAGCCTGCGGGACATCAGCATCACTGTCACCCTGGCAGGTACGTGGGTGGTGGTGGTCAAGCTGGGCTGGGAGCACGTGTGAGCACAGTTGTTCACTTTGCTGGCATTGTGGTGTACCTTGGCAGGCAGGGACCATCAACAGCACCTTGCTGCTCACTCTCCTCTCTGTTTGGCTCCTTGCAGACACCTTCACAACCGTGCTGCTGCCCGAGGACCCGGCCGGCAGCAGCAGCGAGGAGGAGGAGTGGAGCATGGGGCAGCCAGGCTCCCCTGCCGCGGCTGCAGCTGGCCAGGTATTTGGGCAGGCGGCTGGGCGGCGCGAGGCATCCGAGGAGGAGGAGCTGGTGCCACTGAGTGCCCAGGTTCAAGCGCGGCTGGAAGGGCTGTGCTTGCAGCTAGACAGCTTTGCCGATGCAGGCAGCAGCAGCGGCGGGTCGCCCGAGTCTGGCTGCCCCACCCTCAAGCGCTGCGCCCTGGCAGTGCGCCACTTGGAGGTGCGCGATAGCTTCCAGCCGCGGCAAGGCGGTGGGGGCGGCGCTGCGGGCAGCAGCGTGCCTGCGGCGGCCGTGGCAGCTGCGGGCGCAGCGGCTACTGGCTGGGCCGACCTGCGCCGCTTGCTGGGCTACCATGCCTCGCTGCACCGTGCACGAGCGCCCAAGGCGGCCATGCTACAGCTGGTGGCGGAAGGCGTGTGTGCGGAGCCGGGGGCAGCAGGCGAGTAGTGGTGGTGGTGGAGAGGGGAGTGCTGTGGGGGAGATGGCGAGGCATGGATGCGCACAGAAGGAGCGCTTTGCAGTAAGGTGTGCCTCTCATTTTCACCCAAGTTTGTGCGTTCAGTGCAGCAGCACGGTCACATTCATGCGTTGCTCTGCCTGCCGTGCAGACCTGGAGTGGCGGCTGCAAGTGCAGGTACTGCCGCTGCTGGTGCACCTGGACCAGGCGGCGCTGGCCTTCCTGCAGCACTTCTTCGCGCCTGCTGAGGAGGAGGGGGAGGAGGAAGAGGCACAGCGCAGCGGAGCCGCTCCTGAGCAGGACCAAGCCGGCAGCGAGGCGGCGCAGCCAGCTGCAGGTGCGCTGCCTGGAGTGCAGGCAATGGCGCTGTACTGTGTTGCAGCAATGCCCAAACCAAAGCTTTAGCCCTCCTGTTTGCAATCCCTCCCTCCTGCCTGCTTGGGCTCCTGACCCCAGGGCTTCACTTCCCCTGTTTTACCTCCCTCCCCCCCGCCTGCCTGCAGGCCCCTTGCTGTACATCCAGCGGTGCGAGGTGCAGCCGTTCACGCTCACGCTGCACTACCGCCCGCACCACGTGGACCTTGCCGCGCTGACCAGGTAGGTGCCCATGGGTTGCAATGAATTGGTGTTGCGGTGGTGTGTGACGCTTGGAAACTGGAGTGCAGACACGTCAGATAAGTTCATTGCCCTCAACCAGACTCGAGCTGTACCGCCTCGATCCTCCCCTCTGCGCAGCGGCCAGCTCAGCGAGGTTCTCAACCTGGTGCCCTGGGGCGGCATCAGCCTGCAGTTCCGCCATCTGCGCCTGTTTGGCATGCCCGGCTTGGCAGGCCTGGGTGAGCCGCTGCTGTGGTGGCGATGCTTGTAAGGCAGATGGGTGTGCATCCGTATGCTCCTGCGCTCTGCTTGCTGCTGCTGCTCTTCGCCCGGCCAGCCCAACAGCCTCTGCATGCCTCATCGCCTCTCGCAGCCTGACCGCCAGCCTTATCCCGCACCCTTTCATGCCTTCCTCCAACCCCGCCAGGCACCGCGGCCGCCAGCGCTTACGTGGAGGACATTGCCCGGCACCAAGCGGGGGCTTTTGTCAACGGCATTGCGCCCATCGCCTCCATTTGCCGCGTGTCGGCTGCTGCGGCGCAGCTGCTGGCCATTCCCCGTGCGGCGCTGTACCAGCGCGCCAGCGGTGAGCGCGGGTTGCGTGCAACAGGGAGATCAGGCTGCTGGCACGTTGCTCAGGTTGCTGCTGTTTTGAAGCGTGCGGTAGCAGGCAATGTCGGCGCTGCTTGCTGGGCCAGCACACAGCCACATCCTGGCACCCTACCCATCCATTTCACCACCGCCAATCCACAGACGGCTCGGGCGGTCTGTCACTGGCGGCATTGGCGGACCAGGACTTCCGCCGCCAGATGCAGCGGGGGCTGGCGGGCCTGGTGCGCGCCGTGGCACTGGAGGCATGCAACCTGGGGGCCACGGTGGCGGCGGGCGCCGAGGTGGCGCTGGCGGGGGAGGCCTCCGCCTCGCACACCGCGGGCGTGAAGAAGGCGCTGCGACAGGTGGGTGGGTACCGAATAGTTGCCTGATTGGTGCTGCTGCTTTCATGCTGGAGCGGCTCCACCCTTGTGTCCCAAATCACTAGCAAAGTTGATAAGCCAGCCTGCCCTGCAGTCACAGCAACCCTAGCCAGTTCGCTCCTCCCTCTTCTTCGCAGGCCAGCGCGCACCTGCGCTCCTCCTCCACCGGTCCACGCACCGCGGCCTCGGCGGCCGCCACGGCAGTGCGCACCGCGCTGCTGGGCGTGCGCAACACGCTGGACCGCGAGCACACGCTGGAGCGGCGGCTCAATCAGTAGGCAGCCATGCAGCGGCGGGAAACCAGGCCGCCACGCCTGCTGCACTTTCACCCTTGTAGAACCATGCCCCTGTTACTGACTGTTTTACTTTTTGTGTCTGCCCGCCCCATGCCCTTGCATCTGCTCTATTGTTACAGGTACAGTACAGGGCAACTGTGCCGGTGCATGCCAGCGCCTTACAGCACGTAGCGCGACAGGTCCTGCTTCTTGAGCAGGTCGCCGATCTGTGCAGGGGGAGAGGCAGCAGACAGGGAGGGAGTGGAAACCGGCACAGGCCTGCAATGTGCCTTGAGGATGGACTTGCCCAAGTGCTGTTGTAGGAGCAGGAACAAGCAGCAAGGTGCTCCAAGTCTTGGCTGCCGGGCTTGCCCAGGACTGCCACCCACTCGACAACACGAAAAGAAAGCCCTGGCCCCAGCACACCTTAGTCAGCACATCCTCCTTGTCGATGACCACGTTGTACTGGCTGTCCTGCTGCTTGGCCTGCGGGACAGGGGTGGTAGCAGGGAGCATGCGGATTGATTTGATGCAAACGTTAAGGTGCATGTCTGGTAGCAGGCAATGAGAACTACTGCTCAGTCAAGGCACCTGCACGACAGTCTGCCTGATGCACTGGCTGCCACAGTGGCAAACCATGGTCTCCACCTCCCTGCCCACCTTCTCGGGCGCATCAAAGGACACGTCCTCCAGGATGCGCTCCAGGATGGTGTGCAGCCGCCGCGCGCCAATGTTGTCCACGTTGGTGTTCACCTCCTCCGCCACCCGCGCAATCTCGCGGATCGCGGCGTCTGGGGGCGAGCAGGGCGGTCAGTGCAGCAGTTGACATAAGTGTGGTGCACTTCGCTGGGGCCACACACCCTGGGGAGCAGGCCACAAGTGCAGCACAGCTCAACAGGCGCCCAGCCCCAGGCTCTCTATGTACCAAGCTCCCACGCACCCGTGAAGATGAGGTTGACGTTCTCGGTGGCCATCAGCGCCTGCTGCTGCTTCACCATGTTGCTCTCCGGCTCGGTGAGGATCTTGTAAAAGTCGTCGGCGCTGCGGAGCATGGGGCAGGCAGACAGCAGGCACGGTGGGCACAGGGCGTTGCAATGGCCAGCTGCCGCTGCAATGCTGCACCGAACTAGCACATCGCAGCCGCGCCAGCAACCAGCAGCAGGTCCCCACTCCAGCCCGCCACAAGTGCAGCCCAGTGCAACGCACGTGAGGCCCTTGAGCTCCACGCGGATGGGCAGTCGGCCCTGCAGCTCCGCCAGCATGTCGGAGGGCTTGCAGGAGTGGAAGGCGCCGCTGCAGATGAACAGGATGTAGTCGGTGTTCACGTTGCCGTGCTTGGTGGACACCGTGGAGCCTGTGAGGAGGGTGGGCCGGGGAGCAGGGGACGGTTGGGCATGCAGGTGCATTGTGGCGTGCACCGGGAGCAGCTGAAGGCAAGTGCGGCATTGACAGCACATGCGCTCTGATGTGCCCGCCGGTGCCAAGTCGACTGCTCACCCTTGATCAAGCCCCTCCCCTCCCCTCCCCGCCTCACCCTCGATGATGGGCAGCAGGTCGCGCTGCACGCCCTCCGCGCTCGCGTCGCCGCCGTACCGGTGCTCTGTTGACGTCACGATCTTGTCAATCTCATCGATGAACACGATGCCTGCGGGCAATGAAGTGGTGGGGAGGTGAGAAGCCTGAGCGCCACCAAGGCGGTGCGTGGGTGGCACAAGCGGTGGAGACAAGCCAGAGCACACACGCATCACAAGCCCCCTCAACATCTGCCAACGGTTCCCACCCTGCAAGCCCCAGCTTACCGTCCTGCTCCACCGCCTGTATCGCCTCGCGCGTCACGCTCTCGTTGTTCACGTACCGCTCCGCCTCCTGCTCCTCAATCAGCGGCCGCGCCTCGCTGACCTGCGCCAGGCAGCAGCCATGGAGAGAACGTCAGCGAGCGGAGTGGCATGGGCAGCCAGCATGAATGCAGGAGGTGCTCGAGAGAGCAGGCTCTCAACGGCAAGGGGGCTGATGGAAGCCACTGGCCGGAGCAAACCGTCGCTCCAGCACACACATCTGCAGCAGCCCAGCGCCCCGCCCACCTTCATCTTGCGCTTCTCCTTGCTGCGCCCGCCAAAGATCTTGTCCACGCGGATCACCATCTCCTGCAAGCATGATGAGGCAAGGGGCGAAGTGTGGAGCATACCACACACCTGGCACCTACATGGGGTGCCGAGGGCCCAACATCAGCGCAACCAGCGCTAGAGAGGAGGCATGCGAGCACGATGATAGGAGCTGCATGCTGCGCCTGCCTGCCAGCCCATCTGGCGGCGCACCTGCAGCCCAGCCGCCTCGGAGCCGCCAAAGGGCCCCATGACGCGGGGCGAGGAGGGCGGCACCTCCACATCCACCTCACGCTCATCCAGCTCGCCCTCCCTGCGGTAGCGAGTGAGCGAGGGCCGCCTCGTTGAGACGGCAAGCAGGCACAATGCAGCTGCCCTCGGCTAGAACTCAAAACAATCTAATCTGTGCAAGTGGCTCCTCCCTCGGCCTTCCGGCACAGATGCCAGCCCACAACAGGCGCACCTGTAGAGCATGCGGAACTGCCTGCGGGTGTCCGAGTCCACCGTCTCCCCCAGCAGCGCATTCAGGATGCGCTCCTCCACCGCCTCGTCAATCGCCTTCTTCATCTCCTTGCGCAGGCGCTGCGGCAGGTGTGATGGGCAGGGCAGGAGAGGGGGTTGGAGGCGCCTCCAGCCCGGCTGCGCGGCCGCCAACTTGCCCAGTGGTTGGAGAGCAGTGCATGAATCAACGGCAGCTGAAGGAACGGCAGCTGAAGGTTTAACCCAATACAAATTTCTGCGAACACCCCTCCCGTCCCATTCCCGCCACGCCTCTTCAGATGCCAAGCTCCCACCGATGTGCAGCCCCACCTGCCGCATCATGATGATGGCGTTGTCCACCAGGTCTCGGATGATCTGGTCCACGTCCCGGCCGTGGAAGCCCACCTCGGTGAACTTGGTGGCCTCCACCTGCGGTGGGGTGTGGGGGAGGGCGGGGGGAGACATGTGGATGGATGGGTGGCAGGGAAGCGAGTACAATGGCAGGCCGTCTGCAAGCCGCTGCAAGCCAAGGCATCTTGCCATGGCACACCATGCAGGCACATGGCAGGCCATGCCATGTCATGCCATGCCATGTCATGCCATGCCATGCCATGCCACGCCATGCCACCCTCAGCTGCCCATGCTCCCCGCAGCCTGCCATGTGCCCCGCCGCTGCCCCCAGCTGCACAGGCTCCCTTGCCTTGACAAACGGCGCATTGCTCAGCTTGGCCAGCCGGCGCGCGATCTCCGTCTTGCCGCAGCCGGTGGGCCCAATCATGAGCAGGTTCTTGGGGTGGATCTCCTCCTGTGGCGGGCGGAAGCAGCAGAGTGGGGCGGTGGGTGGGGCAAGACAGAGGACAGCAAAGCAGGCCCAGCACCACCAAGCATCAGCCAGCCTCACACCAATCACCAGCACATTGATGGCATGCGGTAGAGGAGCAAATGTACCGACAGCGCATTGACCCCGCCCACCCACGCCAGCGCACCCGCAGCGGGCTGGGGACCTTGTGCCGCCGCCAGCGGTTGCGCAGCGCATTGGCCACCGCCTTCTTGGCTGCCCCCTGCCCCACGATGTAGCGGTCCAGCATCTCCACCACCTGGCGCGGCGTCAGCTGTGCCGACGTCAGCTCCCCCTCCTCCCACACCGCATGTGGCACGGGCTCTGGCTCCGCCGCCGCCGCCGCCGCCGCCTGCAGGCCGCCCGCGCTGGCGTGCAGCTGGCGCAGGCAGGCGGGCAGGGAGCTGGGCAGCAGCGGTGTTCCTAGTGCCGAGCTGCCGCCTTGCTGCTGTGTTGCGGCCTGTTGGGGTTGGCAAGTGCGGGGAGGGCTGTCGGAGGGTGCAGGCGGCAGTGGCGGCGGCAGCGACGGCGGCAGCCTCTTCTAAGCCGCCCATCCCAGTCCCCGAGACCAGGGCGCAGGGCATCCAGCCAACATCGGCACCAGGACACTCACCAGCAGGCGGGAGAGGCCCGTGAGGGCCCTCAGGCGCCCTGCCATGGCTGCTCGCTGCCTGTGGCTTGCCGGCCGGGTTCTGGGCCACCCCGACAGGTGCGATGTGGCGATCCTGCGACAACCCAAGGCAGGACGGGGGCACAGACAACCAGGAAGGGAGAACCCCCATGCAGCTCCCCATGCAAGCCGTCCCGCTGCCCAGCGGCCCTGCAGGCGCTGGTGCACATTTGTAGCATAGCACATTTTGGTCGCAGCTGCTTGTGGCAGGCCCAGCGGCTCAAAATGGCCTCCTGCACTCGAGTGCTCTCTGTCCAGCCAGCCCTCACGGCTGGCTCTGCCATCCACAGGAAGGTCAGGCAAACCGAGTTCATGCATGCACCCGCTGGCGTGCGGCAAGGCCCTCTGCCGGCCTGCTCGCTCCGCCTCTCCAGCCGCCTGCCTCAAACTGGGGAAAGGGCGCCACTGACAAGCTGCTCATGCTCCTCACTGTCGTGCAGCCATGCGCCAGGGCGGCTTTGCTGCAGCGGCCACAGTGCCCGCGGCAGCAGCGGCGGGCAGCAGTGGCGGCAGCGCTGTCAGAGGAGCAGCAGGGCGGCAGGGCGCAGGACGTGCAGCAGCCAGCAGTCGCTGCAAGCAGCAACGGCGCGGAGGCTGAGGACGACAGCCGCGACTTTGCTGTGGCCATGGCCAAGGTGCGTCGGGAGCCGGATGGGCAGACCCCTCGATGTGTCCACATGCGCGCCTTGCAGCAGGGCTGCACATGCTTTTAGAGAGAATTGTTGAGCGCTGAACTTTGCTCGAGGGGCGGTGGACCGCATGCCGCCAGGTCCCAGTCCCTCACCCACCCGCCCGCCGGCTGCCGTTGCCTGCAGATTGCATGGGAGACCAAGGCTGAGGACATCCTGCTGCTGCACGTGGCGCCCGTGGTGTACTGGACGCGCTAGTGCGTGGGGCCCAGGGGCTGGCTGGGCAAGCTGCTGGCTGGGGATGCGAGATTGCTGCAGCATCCAGCCTGCTTGCTCCTGTCGGCACCCTGCCCCGCCACAAGAGACAGCGCACCCCAAGCAGCTGACCCTGCATCTGCCGCTCACCCTGGCCTGCAGCATGCTCATCTGCTCCGTGTTTTCGCGGCCACAGCTGAATGCGGTGCTGGGCAAGATGACGAAGGAGGCGGCCGAGGTGCACGGCCGGCGCCTGAGCGTCAACCCAACCGGAACGTGAGCAGGGTTACGGAAAGGTCTGCTGCACATCCCCAGCTGCTGCTGCCGCAGCAGTTGTGGGCCAGTGCGGCACCTCATTCACACCACATGAGCGAGGATGCTGTGCATCGATGCGGTGCGACCGTCTGTGTGTGCCTGCTTCACCAACTGCACCGCCTTCGCTGCTGCTCTGCTCCGCAGCGCGGGCGGCTGGGAGCTGATGGACTGGGGCGACGTCGTGGTGCATGTCATGACCACAGAGCAGCGCGAGTACTACGCACTGGAAGGTGGGCGGCCCGGTGGGTAGTGCCTCAGAGTTGCAGGCTGGGGCAACGATTAACGCAAGCGCTGGGCTGCCGCTGCTGCACTCTGTGCTGAGCCTCCCACCTGCCCTGGCCTGTGCAGACTTCTATGGCGCAGCGGAGGAGGTGTCTCTGCCATTCGACCAGAGTGATGAGGCGGCCGCAGTGGACAGCTGGTCCAAAAAGCTGTGATTAGCCTTGGTCGTGATGAAAGGCGGCAGCCACTCGGTGCAGCACGGAACAGTGCAGTGCGGCACACCCGTGCGATGCATGCCCTCCTGGTACCATTTTTTAGCATTGCCAAGGAAGCTGCAACTTAGCTGTAGACCTGTAAATCATCGCAATGCTAGAATGCCACCACAGGAGCTACCACAACCTTGCACGACGATGAGCTCGCCGGCCGCTGAGGGCGCTGCTGCCAATGCTCAAAGCTGACCGCAGGGTGGTGCATGCGCGCTGCTGAACGTTCTGACAGATTCTGATCGCATTTCTGAGTTGTAGCACGGCACGCAGCACCCCTGCAAGCGCCTGCTCGAGAAGCCACGATGACCGGCGGCCTGGCCGCCTACCTGCAGGAGCTCCGGCTGTCTTGTCTGCAACCCCCGGGCGAGGTTGAGCCCGATGTGGACCAGCGCGACCTGGGGCTGGACGACGCCGCAAAGTTTAGGTGAGGCTCAGCCCGTGCTGGCCTGACGGCCGCCGCCGCCCTTGCAATTTGTAGGAAACAGTTATTGGTGCAGTAAATCAACGTGGGAAGCCCAGCCGCCTTGGTTGCTGCCGCCGCCGCCACGTACCGCCACCACCGCACTGCCGCCGATGGTCGATTTGCTTGGCCTGCCACTGCTGCCTGGTTGGCAGGGAGGAGGAGGACTTGAAGGCGGGCGCTGTGATGAAGGGCACCCTGGAGCCCGGGGAGGGCGAGGAGCGGCCGCAGGAGGGCGACCTGGTGCGTCGGGCGGCGCAGAGTTGCCGTAGGGCAGCAGGCCAGCTGGTGGACTCCTCCAAAGTGGGCCTCACCTCACACCCCAGGGCCATCTGCTTGCGGCATGCTGCCTGCAGGTCTTCCTGCACTACACCGTGATGAGCGAGCACAAGGACGTGCTGGCCTCCACCCACACGGCACACGGCGGCAGCGGCCACCCCCAGCCCTTTGTGCTGGGCAAGGGCCGCCGCATGCTGCGGGGCATGGAGCTGGGAGTCATGGGTGAGCGTGGTAGCAGCGGGCATGCAAGCGGTACGGTGAGGTTGGGTGATGTTGTATGGCAACCAATATGATTGCTGTAGGAGTGCAGTGGGCAGAGGAAGGTGGCTAGTCCAACCCGCCGGCTGAGCTGCACGTTTGTCTTGCTTTCTTGGCCGATGCACAGAGATGGTGCGAGGCGAGCGTGCACTGCTGGACATCCAGCCCTCGTACGCCTTCCTGCACAAGGACAGCGGGCTGCCGCTGCCAGAGGGCCTGCGCCGTGAGGCGCCCGTGGTGGTTGATGTCACGGTGCGTGGTGGGCGGGGCTGGGCGGGGCGAGGGAGGAGAGGCAATGCATCTGGTGTGAGTGCACTCCTGGTGTCTTGCTTCTGCCATGCTGCCTCATGTCGTATTGCCGCTACTCATGCACACTGCTCACCACCCCACCCATGCCAACAGCTGGCCAGCTGGCTGCCCGGCGCTGGCGTGCGCTGCGTGGGCGCCGCCTCGGACGTCTTCCTGCGCACGCTGCAGCCGGGGCAGGGCTGGGAGACGCCACGGCCGCCGTTTGAGGTGCAGCTGCACATGGAGGCACGCGCTGCCTCCACCACGGGGCGGGTGGGCGAGGGCCAGCCCTACTTCAGCACCAGCAGTGGCGAGCCGCTGGCGTGCGCGCTGGGTGCGGGGCAGCTGCCGCCAGGTGGGCCGCCCTGGCAGATTGAAGCTGCTACTGCTGTGGAGGGGACATGGATGATGCACATATACCGCATACAGCGGCAGTGGGTGAGCGACAGGCGCCATGGTCACTCACATTTTTAAAATCCTGCCACCTGTGCTGTGCAGCGGTGGAGGCGGCGCTGCAGGCCATGCAGCGTCAGCAGGAGGCGGTGGCATACTGCCCTGCCAGCCAGCTGCGTGGCGGCTCGCTGGTGCCCGACCCTCCAGAAGCGGCGGGTACCAGCGGCAAGGCAGCCGAGGATTACGCCGAGGTCAAGCTGCAGCTGCTGGACTTCTCGCAGGTGGGGGCTCTTGGCTCATTTGGGTGTTGTTAACTTGCAAGCCTTCACACCCTCCTGGCACCCTGCCCGTCTTGTTTCCTGGCGTGTGCACTGCATCTGCCTGTGCACTGCAAGCGC
>VFQQ010005296.1_pt1 | contig 10772 bp, 10 predicted proteins | sample 3512341 | NCBI WGS metagenome assembly VFQQ01 (sample SAMN10412373, study PRJNA504923) | tailings metagenome | isolation source: Relicate 2 Philex TSF1 revegetated site | place: Philippines: Tuba, Benguet | collected 2017-08-29
TCATGTGTCTCATGCTTTAAAAAAGTGCATGAGATTATGCGCAACCTGCATTTCGTGACGCAAAACGCCCTGTTTTGGCGCGCGAGGTGACCGGCAGCCCCTCGTTTACCCGAGGAGGGTCGCCTGTTTTTGGTGCGAAAAAGCGGGCGCGCTTCAGCGGCCGCGCAAAAACAGGGCGTCCAGTTCCTTCATGCCCATCTGCCGCCAGGTGGGGCGGCCGTGGTTGCACTGGTCGGAGCGCTCGGTCACTTCCATCTGGCGCAGCAGCGCGTTCATCTCGTCCAGCGTGAGGCGGCGGTTGGCGCGCACCGCGCCGTGGCAGGCCATGGTGGCCAGCAACTCGTTGCGGGCGCGCTGCACCACCGTGCTGGCGTCGTGCTGGCCCAGCTCGGCCAGCACGCTGCGCGCGAGTTCCACCGGGTCGCCCTGGGCCAGGGTGGTGGGCACGGCGCGCACCGCGAGGGTCCGGGGCGAGAGCGGGTTCACTTCGAGGCCGAGCGTGGCCAGCACCTCGGCGCAGGACTCGGCGGTGGCGACCTCCTCGGGCGTGGCGGCGAAGGTGGCCGGGATCAGCAGCGGCTGGCTGGCCACCTGCCGGTCGTCGAGCTGCTGCTTGAGGCGTTCGTAGACGATGCGTTCGTGGGCGGCGTGCATGTCCACCACCACCAGGCCGTGGCTGTTCTCGGCCAGGATGTAGACGCCCTGCAGCTGCGCGATGGCACGGCCCAGGGGCCAGTCGCCCGAGGGGAGGGGCTTCGATGGCTCGGGCGCTTCGACCGGTTCGACCCGCACCGGGGCAGGAGCGGGGGCGTTGGCCCACAGGGCGCCGACATCGCTCACCCGGTAACCCACTTCCGGTTCGCGCGGCGCAAACGCCAGCCCGGTCTGCTGCGCGGGCGGCGTCCACACGGGTGCGGGCTCGGCGCTCACGGCCTCTGCCGTGGTGGTGGACCGTGGCACCGCCAGCGCACCTTCCACCGCCTGCCGCACCGCGTGGTGCACCTCGCGGCTGTCGCGAAAGCGCACCTCGATCTTGGTGGGGTGCACGTTCACGTCCACGCGCGCCGGGTCCAGCGAGGCGAAGAGCGCATAGACCGGCTGGCGCTGGCCGTGCAGCACGTCTTCGTAGGCGCTGCGCGCGGCGTGCATGATGACCTTGTCGCGCACGTAGCGACCGTTGACATAGGCGAACTGCCAGTCGGCGCGTGAGCGAGCGGCATCGGGCACGCCGGCAAAGCCCCACACGCGCAGGCGCTGCAGGCCCTCGTCGGGCACGTCCACCGGCCAGTCCACCGCCACGGCCTGTTGCACGAAGTCCTCGCCCAGCACATCGGCCAGGCGCTGGCGCAGCGCTTCAAGGCCGCCGCCGGGCACGGCGCGCCACTGCGCCACCAGCTTGCCGTCGTGCCAGATCGCAAAGCCCACATCGGGCCGGGCCAGCGCGTGGCGGCGCACGGCCTCGATGCAGTGGGCGAGTTCGGTGGCGTCGGTCTTGAGGAACTTGCGCCGCGCCGGCGTGGCGAAGAACAGCTCGCGCACCTCCACGGTGGTGCCGGGTGCGCGGGCCGTGGGGCGCAGCTCGCCGCTGCGGCCATCCAGCAGCCAGCCGTGCGGCTCCTCGGCGGCGTCCACGCGCGTGAGCAGCGAGACCTCGGCGATCGAGCAGATGGCCGCGAGCGCCTCGCCGCGAAAACCCATCGTGCCCACCGACTCCAGGTCGGCGAGGCTGGCGATCTTGCTGGTGGCGTGGCGCTTCAGGGCGTTGGGCAGTTCGCTGCGCAGGATGCCGCAGCCGTTGTCTTCCACGCCGATGAGGCGCACCCCACCGGCCTGCAGGCGCACCGTGATCTGCGTGGCGCCGGCGTCCAGCGCGTTGTCCACCAGTTCGCGCACCACCGAGGCCGGCCGTTCCACCACCTCGCCCGCAGCGATCTGGCTCACCAGCTCGTCAGGGAGTTCACGGATGGGGCGGCGGGGGGCGATGGGGAGGGGCGGAAGGCTTGTCACGGGCAAATTGTAGGTGGCAGGGATAATGCCCCTCTTATGGAAATCGTTACCTTTCTCATCGACTTCATCCTCAACGTCGACCAGCACCTGCAGACCTTCGTGCAGAACTACGGCGCCTGGGTGTACGCCTTGCTCTTCCTCATCATCTTCACCGAGACCGGTGTCGTGGTGATGCCGTTCCTGCCGGGCGACTCGCTGCTGTTCGTGGTGGGCGCGCTGTGCGGCGCCGGGCTCATGAGCCTGCCCCTGGTGATGCTGCTGCTGGTGATCGCCGCGATCCTGGGCGACCAGACGAACTACTCCATCGGCCGCTATTTCGGCCCCAAGGTGTTCCAGTGGGAGAACTCGCGCCTGTTCAACCGCAACGCGTTCAACCAGGCCCATGCCTTCTACGAGAAGTACGGCGGCATCACCATCATCCTCGCGCGCTTCATGCCCTTCATCCGCACCTTCGCGCCCTTCGTGGCCGGCGTGGCCGAGATGACCCGCTCCCGATTCACCGCCTACAACGTGATCGGCGCGCTGATCTGGGTGCTGGGCCTGACCACCGCGGGCTACCTGTTCGGCAACCTGCCCTGGGTGCAGGAGAACCTGAGCATCATCATCTGGGCGCTGATCATCATCCCCGGCCTCATCGCGATCTACGGCGGCTGGAAGGCCAGCCGGGAGGCCAAGCGCAATCCGGTCTAGGCCGGTGCACCGTCGGCGTGCAGGTCGAAGACGAGGTTGCGCAGCCACTGGTTCGCCGGGTCCTTGTGGTACTTCGCGTGCCAGAACTGGTTGATGGCGATGCGGGGCAGGTCCACCGGGTGCGGCAGGTGGCGCAAGGCAAACGGCTCGACCATGCGTTCGGCCAGGCGCTCGGGCACGGTGGCGATCAGGTCGGTGGTCTGCAGAATGTGGCCGATGGCCACGAAGTGCGGCACCTTGAGCTTCACGCGGCGCCGGGGCGTGTGGTTGTCCAGGATCTCGTCGACCTGGCCATGGCCGGTGCCGGCCGAGACGATGGCCACGTGGTCGGCGGCGAAGAAGTCGGCTGAGCGCAGGCGCTTCTGATCGAGCTTGTGCCCGCGCCGGAACAGGCAGACGTACTTCTGCTCGAACATGCGCCGCTGGAAGAAGCCGGCCTTGAGCTGCGGCAGTAGGCCGATGGCCAGGTCGATCTGGCCCGCCTCCATCGCGTCCTTCAGGTTCAGGCTCGTGTGCCGCACCGTGCTGATCGTGACCGAGGGCGCCAGCGCCTGCACGCGCTGCATCAGGCGTGGCAGGAAGTAGATCTCGCCGATGTCGGTCATGCCGATGGTGAAGCCGCGCTGGCTGCTGGCCGGGTCGAACGAGGTGCGGGCGTTCACCGCGCCGTGGATCATGCCCAGCGCATAGCCGATCGATTCGGCCAGGTGCTCCGCGAACGGCGTGGGCTGCATGCCCTGGGCGGTGCGCAGGAAGAGCTCGTCGTCGAACAGCTTGCGCAGCCGCGCCAGCGAGTTGCTCACGGCCGGCTGGCCCAGGCCCAGGTTCTCCGCCACCCGGGAAACGCTGCGCTCGACGAGCAACTGGTTGAACACCACCAGCAGGTTGAGGTCGATGTCTTCGAGTTCCATATTGATATGGATGATATCGACCATTCATGCCATTGCGTTGACTGATTTTGATGCGCCGGGGATCATCGCCCGATGGAGATCCACATCAAGCCGCTCGACCGCACGTTCAGCGTCACGGCAGGCACGAACCTGCTGGAGGCCCTGCGAGCCAACGGCGTGCCGGTGTCCTACAGCTGCATGGCGGGGCGCTGCGGCACCTGCCGGTGCAAGGTGGTGTCGGGCCATGTGCTGGAGTCGGGCCGCGAGGTGCGGCAGGCGCAGGCCGGCGACGACCCGAACTCGGTGCTGGCCTGCCAGACCTTCCTCACCGAGCCCTGCACCGTGGAGATTCCCGAGCCCGACGAGGTGGTGGTGCACACCGCGCGCATCGTCAAGGCCACCGTGGTGTCGATCGAAGACGCCACGCACGACATCAAGCGGCTGCGCCTGCGGCCGGCCAAGCCGATCGAGTTCTCGCCCGGGCAGTACGCGCAACTGCAGTTCACGCCGGCGCACATCCGGCCCTATTCGATGGCCGGCCTGTGCGCCGATGGCGAGCTGGAGTTCCATGTGCGCCTGGTGCCCGACGGCCGTGTGACCGGCTACATCGCAGAGACGTTGAAGGTGGGCGATGCGGTGCGCGTGAGCGGCCCGCTGGGCTCGGCCTACCTGCGCCGCAAGCACGCCGGCCCCGTGCTCTGCGTGGCCGGCGGCACCGGGCTCGCGCCCATCCTTTCCATCCTGCGCGGCGCAGTGGCTGCCGACATGCGCAACCCGGTCCACCTGTATTTCGGCGTGCGTTCCGAGCGCGACGTCTACGGACTGGAATGGCTCGCCGAGTTGCAGCGGCAGCACCCGGGCCTGCAGGTGCACACCGTGCTGGCCTCGGGCCGCGCGCCGGGCTGCCGCACCGGCCTGGTGACCGACGCGATCCGCCACGACTGGCCGCGGCTCGACGGCTTTCGCGCCTACCTCTGCGGCGCACCGCCCATGGTGGAAGCCACCTCGCTGCTGATCCGCCAGATGGGTGTGTTACCCGAGCACATCCATGCCGACGCCTTCTACGCCAGCAGCACCTGATCACCACAACAAGGAGACCCCATGAACACCCCCACCGAAGGGACTTTTCCCGACCGCATCCGCTGGGAGTCCGACGGCACCAGCCGCATTCCCTTCATGGCCTACACCGAGCCGGAGCAGCACCGCAAGGAGCTCGAGCGCTTCTTCTACACCCGGCACTGGAACTACGTGGGCCTGGAAGCGGAGGTGCCGAACCCCGGCGACTTCAAGCGCACGGTGATCGGTGAGCGGTCGGTGATCCTGGTGCGCGACACCGAGGGCGAGGTCCGCGTGGTGGAGAACGTGTGCGCCCACCGGGGCATGCAGTTCTGCCGCGAGCGCCACGGCAACCGCAAGGAATTCGTCTGCCCCTACCACCAGTGGAGCTACACCTTGAAGGGCGACCTGCAGGGTGTGCCGTTTCGCCGCGGTGTGAAGCAGGACGGCAAGGTCAACGGTGGCATGCCGGCCGATTTCAAGACCACCGACCACGGGCTCAACCAGCTCAAGGTGGCCACGCGCGGTGGCGTGGTGTTCGCCAGTTTCGATCACGGCGTCGAGTCGCTCGAAGACTTCCTCGGCCCCGTCATCCTGGGCTACTTCGACCGCCTCTTCAATGGCCGCAAGCTCACCATCCTGGGCTACAACCGCCAGCGCATCCCGGGCAACTGGAAGCTGATGCAGGAGAACATCAAGGACCCGTACCACCCGGGCCTGCTGCACACCTGGTTCGTCACCTTCGGCCTCTGGCGCGCCGACAACAAGAGCGAGCTGAAGATGGATGCGCACCACCGCCACGCGGCCATGATCTCCACGCGCGGCCAGTCGGGCAAGGCCGATCAGGTCACGCAGGTCTCCAGCTTCAAGGAGAGCATGCAACTGCACGACCCGCGCTTCCTGGACATCGTGCCCGAGCCCTGGTGGGGTGGGCCCACGGCGGTGATGACCACGCTCTTTCCGAGCGTGATCCTGCAGCAGCAGGTCAACAGCGTCTCCACCCGCCACATCCAGCCCGACGGCCACGGCGCCTTCGAGTTCGTGTGGACGCATTTCGGTTTCGAGGACGACACCCCCGAGATGACGCAACGCCGCCTGCGCCAGGCCAACCTGTTCGGCCCGGCCGGCTTCGTCTCGGCCGACGACGGCGAGGTGATCGAGTTCTCGCAGCAGGGCTTCGAGCAGAAGCCCTACCACCGCACGCTGGCCGAACTCGGCGGGCGCGAGGTGGGCGACACCGACCACATGGTCACCGAGACGCTGATCCGCGGCATGTACAAGTACTGGCGCGAAGTGATGGAGGACAAGGCATGAGCACCCGCACGGCCGTTCCGAAGGTGGCTCGCACCGCAGTGCGAAGCACGGAGGTATTCCTATGAGTGCAGCTCCAGAACTTCGTTTCGAGGATCACCTCGCGATCACGCGCCTCTACGCCGACTACGCCCAGGCGGTGGACTCGGGCGACTGGGACCTGTGGCCCGAGTTCTTCATCGAGGAGGGCGTCTACAAGCTGATTCCGCGCGAGAACCACGAGCGCGGCTTCCCGCTGGCCACGCTGTCCTTCGAGAGCAAGGGCATGCTCAAGGACCGCGCCTACGGCATCAAGGAAACGCTGTTCCACGACCCCTACTACCAGCGCCACGTGGTGGGCGCGCCCCTGGTCCACAAGGCCGAGGCCGATCGCTTCGAGGCCGAAGCCAACTACGCCGTGTTCCGCACCAAGCTCTCGAAGGAGAGCACGGTCTTCAACGTCGGGCGCTACATCGACGTGATCGTCCGCACACCGCAGGGACTCAAGTTCGCGTCGCGCCTGTGCGTGTACGACAGCGAGATGATCCCCAACTCCATCATCTACCCCATCTGACCGCGAAGAGGACATGGCCATGAACCACCCGAACCCCGAAGCCTGGGTCGATGCCAGCGCGGTCGACGACGTGCCGGACGACGACGTCGCCGGCGTGGAGGTCGAGGGGCGCGACATCGCGCTCTACAAGGTCGATGGCGAGGTCTACGCCACCGACAACACCTGCACCCACGGCCAGGCCCGCCTGTGCGACGGCTTCCTGGAGGGCCACGAGATCGAGTGCCCGCTGCACCAGGGCAAGTTCGACGTGCGCGACGGCAGCCCGACCTGCGCGCCGGTCACGGAAGCCTTGCGCAGCTACCCGGTGCGCATCGAGGGCGGCCGGGTCTTCCTGCAACTGCCCGTCTGAGCCCGGCCCTCGGGCCTCAGATCTGGCGGTTGCGCGCCAGCGGTGGGTTCTTCGAGAAGTAGGCGACGATGCCGCGCACCAGCGCGTCGGCCAGGTCGTCCTGGTACTTCGGGTCGTTCAGGCGTTTCTCTTCGTCCGGGTTGCTGATGAACGCCGTTTCCACCAGCACGCTGGGGATGTCGGGGGCGCGCAGCACGGCGAAGTTGGCCTGTTCCACCTGGGGTTTGTGCAGCCTGCCGACGCGCTTGACGTGGCCGAGCATGGCCGTGCCGAGCTTGAGGCTGTCGTTGATCTGCGCCGTGGTGCTCATGTCGAACAGCACGCGCCGCACGTTCGCATCGGCCGTCTTGGTGTTGAGCCCGCCCACGAGGTCGGCCGCGTTCTCCTTGTCGGCGATCCAGCGCGCCGCCGCGCTGCTGGCGCCCCGTGTGCTCAGCGCATACACGCTCGCGCCCTGCGGTCGCGCGGTCATGAAGGCGTCGGCGTGGATGCTGATGAACAGGTCGGCCTGCACGCTCTGCGCCTTCTGCACGCGCACCTGCAGCGGCACGAAGAAGTCCTTGTCGCGCGTCATGAAGGCGCGCATGGGGTTGCCGTTGACACGGGTGTCGTTGATGCGGTCGCGCAGCTTCTGGGCGATCTGCAGCACCACCTTTTTCTCGTGCGTGCCGCCGGGGCCGATGGCACCCGGGTCTTCCCCGCCGTGGCCGGGATCCAGCGCCACGATGATCAGGCGCTCGGTCTTTCCCTTCGTGGGCGGCCGCTTGAGGCCCCCCACCGAGCCCGGCGTGGCACCGGCCACGGCCTTGTCGTCACCGGTCGCCGGCGGTTGCGCCGGCACGTTGCCGGGGGCCACCGGCCCGGTGACGCCGGGCGGGAGTTCGCGTTTGGCGATCAGCGCCCCCAGCGGGTCGTTTTCGGGCACGGCCGGCCGGGTGACCTTGTCGGCCTCGAGGCCCAGCATTTGCGCGGCGCGCGCACTGGCCTCGTCCATCTCCTTCATGCGCTGGGCGATCAGCTGTTCGAGCGGATCGGGGGCGTGCAGGGGGTAGAGGTCAAACACCAGCCGGTGCTGGTAAGCGGCCACCGGCGCCAGGTTGAACACCTGCGGCTTGATCGGTTGCTTGAGGTCGATCACCAGGCGCACCACGTTGGGCGCGTTCTGCGCCACGCGGATGCCGGCGATGTTGGGGTCGTCCGATTTGAGCTTGCCCACCAGCTCGCGCAGGCCCGGCAGCAGGTCGATGCCTTCGATGTCCACCGCCAGGCGCGGCGGTTCGTTGACGAAGAACTGGCGCGCCTGCAGGACCGCATCGGACTCGATCGTGACCCGGGTGTAGTCCTCGGCCGGCCAGATGCGCACGGCCAGCACGCTGGCACCGCGCGCGATCTGCTGTGCGCCGAGCAGCAGCACCAGCGAACCGGTGCGCAGGATCTGGCGGCGGGAGATCGTCATGCCAGGGCCTCCAGCAGCAGGTGGCCGGTGTGGGAGAGGGCGATGAGGTCGACGCGGCGATGCGTGTCCTGGTCCAGGTCGATGTGGTCTTGAGGTGTCATCTCGTCGGGTTGGATGTGAATGCGAAGATCGACGGAAGGCAGAAAGTCGCCGGCGCGTTCAGGCCACTCCACCAGCTTGAGACCCGGGCTGGCGAAAAGTTCGCGAAAGCCGGCATCTTCCCATTCGCGGGGATCGTTGAAGCGGTAGAAGTCGAAGTGCCAGACCTGCAGTGGCTCACCGGCGGGCATGACCGCGCAATCGATCGCGGTGTGCGGCTCCACCACCGCGTAGGTGGGGCTCTTGATGCGCCCGCGCACGCCCAGTGCCCGCAGCAAGTGGCGCACCAGCGTGGTCTTGCCCGCACCGAGGTCGCCTTCCAGGGCGATGATGGCGTGGGCGATGGCGGGGGAGGTGGCGAGCTGGCGCGCGAAGGCCTGCGTCTCTTCTTCGGTTTCCCAGCGCCCTTGCCAGCGCGCGGCGGCGGACACCGTGGCCGCAGGGACCGCATCGGTTCCTACAATGGGCTGCACATGAAGATCGCTGTGGATACCGCTCAACTCGTCTCGCAGATACAGGCCTGGGGCCAGGAGCTCGCATTTTCGCAAATTGGCGTGGCCGATGTGGATTTGTCGTCTGCCGAGCCCGGCCTGCAGGCCTGGTTGTCGGCTGGATGTCACGGCGACATGGCCTACATGGCCACCCATGGCATGAAGCGTGCCCGCCCGGCCGAGCTGGTGCCGGGCACGCTCAGCGTGATCACCGCGCGCATGGACTACCTGCCGCGCGACACGCCCGAGGGCTGGCAGACCCGGGAACTCGCGCGCCTGGAGCACCCTGGCGAAGCGGTGGTCTCGATGTACGCGCGGGGTCGTGACTACCACAAGGTGTTGCGCAACCGTCTGCAGGCGCTGGCCGAGCGCATCCAGGCCGCCGTGGGGCCGCTCGGTCACCGCGTGTTCACCGACTCCGCCCCGGTGCTCGAGGCCGAGCTCGCGCAGCGCAGCGGGCAGGGCTGGCGCGGCAAGCACACGCTGCTGCTGCACCGCGAAGCCGGTTCCATGTTCTTCCTCGGCGAGATCTACGTGGACCTGGAACTGCCGCCGACCGAACCGATCAGCGAGCACTGCGGTGCCTGCCGCGCCTGCATCGACGTCTGCCCCACGCAGGCCATCACCGCACCGCACCGCCTCGACGCGCGCCGCTGCATCAGCTACCTCACCATCGAACACGCCGGGCCGGTTCCATTGGAGTTGCGCGCGCTCATGGGCAACCGCATCTACGGCTGCGACGATTGCCAGTTGGTCTGTCCCTGGAACAAGTTCGCGCGGCGCAGCCCGCTGGCCGACTTCGACGCGCGCGAAGGCCTGAGTGGCGCCACGCTGATCGAACTGTTCGCCTGGAGCGAGGCCGAGTTCCTGCGCCGCACCGAAGGCAGCCCGATCCGCCGCATCGGGCATGAACGCTGGCTGCGCAACATCGCGGTGGCGCTGGGCAATGCGCTGCGCACGGCGGCGGATGAAGACCTGCGGGGCGCCCTGCAGGCCCGCGCCAACCACCCGAGTGAGCTGGTGCGCGAGCACGTGGCCTGGGCCATGGCTCAGGCCGCGTAGCGCTGGCGCAGTTCGCGCTTGAGCAGCTTGCCGCTCGGGTTCTTGGGCAGGCTGTCGGTGAACACCACGCGCTTCGGGCTCTTGAAGCTGGCCATGTGCTGGTTGCAATGGGCCAGCACCTCGGCCTCGGTGAGCTGCTGGCCGGCCTTGACCACGATCACGGCTGTCACGGCCTCGACCCATTTCGGATCGGGCAGGCCGATCACCGCGACCTCGCTCACGGCCGGCAGGCGGTAGACCATTTCCTCCACCTCGCGGCTGGCCACGTTCTCGCCGCCGGTCTTGATCATGTCCTTCTTGCGGTCCACCACGGTGATGTAGCCCTCGTCGTCGATGGTGGCGAGGTCGCCGCTGTGGAACCACTCGCCCTCGAAGGCGGCCTTGGTGCGCTCGGGGTCGTTGAAATAGCCCAGCATGAGGTGCGGCGAGCGGTGCACGATCTCGCCGACCTCGCCCACGGCCACGTCCTGCAGGGCATCGTCCACCACCCGCGTCTCCACGTTGAGCACCGCCTTGCCGCACGAGCCGGGTTTGCGCAGCTGGTCCTCGGGCGGCAGCATGGTCGCCAGGGGCGCGATCTCGGTCTGGCCGTAGAGGTTCCACAGCCGCACCGCGGGCAGGCGTGAAGCCAGTTCCTTCAGCACCTCCACCGGCATGATGGACGCGCCGTAGTAGCCCTTGGCCAGGCTCTTGAGCTTCCCGGCGTCGAACAGCGGCGAGCGCAGCAGCGCGATCCACACCGTGGGCGGCGCGAAGAAGCTGGTGATGCGGTGCTGCTCCAGCAGGTTGAGCAGGTGGTCGGGCACCG
>VFQQ010005297.1_pt1 | contig 10771 bp, 16 predicted proteins | sample 3512341 | NCBI WGS metagenome assembly VFQQ01 (sample SAMN10412373, study PRJNA504923) | tailings metagenome | isolation source: Relicate 2 Philex TSF1 revegetated site | place: Philippines: Tuba, Benguet | collected 2017-08-29
GCAGCAGCAGCAGCAGCAGCAGCAGCAGCAGCAGCAGCAGCAGCAGCAGCAGCAGTGTAAAAAGCAGCAGCAGCAATAGCAATCGCAGCAGCAGCAGCGATGGCAGCAATAGCAGCAGCGCCAGCAATCACAGCAGCAGGAGCAGCAGAAGCAGCAGCAAAAGCGGCATGCGCAGCAGAATCATTGCTGACGGCGGTCAAGGCGACCATGCCAGCAGTGGCAGCACTGAGAGCAGCCCATCTGTAGCAGCAGCAGGTGACAGGCTGGACGAGGACAGTCCGCCGCCGCTGCAGCTGCAGGCGGCGCTACCGCCAGGCTTCCGGTTTCACCGTGTGGTGGCCATTGTGGCGTTTGACCGCTTTGAGTACTTCCGCCAGGTACGGATAAATGCTTATGGTTTGGGGCTGCTCCCAGCTGCTGGGACGAAAAAGGTTGTCCCGCATTCCTGCCAACACTTGCATTGCCATTCCTTGCCGTCCGGCCCGCCTACATCACCCTTGCGGCCGCCATTGCACAGGTGGTCGATGCACTCCGGCGGGCGTGGGGCAGCAAAGAGTACACCGTCGTCATCGCCATTGACGGCCCACCGCAGGATGAGCAGCAACAGCAGCAGCATTTCAGCCGCCAGGGTAGGTGACATAGGACAGGCATCTTGGCACCTTGAGAGAGCACTCGGGAGGGATTCGTGGTTGGGGCGCATCGTCTGCCGTGCTGCTTGACAGTCCGGTTTGCTAGCCACTCTCCTGACGTTGCCCGCTCCCTGTCCCCTGCAGGCTGGGCCGACACCGTTGCCTACTCAGAGCAGTTGGCTTGGCTGGCGGAGCGGGGCCATGGCTTTGCGGCGGTGCACGTCCACGCCTCGCCCACCAACCTGGGGCTGTGGGCCAACAAGAAGCGGGCGGTGGCAGCCGCCTTCCAGCTGTCCGACTTTGTGGTGGTGCTGGAGGACGATGTGACGCTGGAGCGAGACGCGCTGCGCTGGTTTGAGTGGCACGTCACCTCGGGCCTCATCTTTGCCCAGCCCGACCTGGCGCTGGCCACCTGCTGGAGCGCCAGCTTCCCCTACTGGCCAGCCGCGGTGGAGGGCAGGGATGCGCTGGCGGTGCGGGAGCTGGGACTGCTGGACAAGTACTGGGTGAGTGGCCCTGGGCGTGCATGGGTGCATGGGTGTAGTGCATGGAGCAAGACAGCCAATGAAGTGGGCGAGTCAGGGCTTGCGCTGGCGCACCATTGCTTGCACGACAGCGCAAGCTTTGCAAGCGGCCACACTGGCCTCCTCAGCCACCACCCATGTTCCCCCTGCCTCCCGCAGTCCGACCACTGGGCGGTGCCGTGGGGGTGGGCCACCTGGCGGCGCACCTGGGACGCACTGGGCGCCAACTGGACGGGGCAAGACGCAGACCTGGGGCAGGCGGTGCTGTCACGCGGCTGGCTGGAGAACATCCCGCTGGTGGCGCGCTGTAACAACATTGGCAGCGTGGGCGCGCACCGCGCGGGGCAGGTGGACATGCACATCCACCAACGCGCCCTGACCAGCGGGTCCTTCACCGGCCTGGCGGCCTGCCGGTACCACGACATGCGCCGTGCCAACACCAGCCTGCACACCACCTTTGAGCCGCTGTATGGCATGGTGCGGCAGGGCATTGAGGGCGATGCACGAGCCACCGCCTGGTCTGACAAGGGCATGGGGGAATACCAGGATGCGCTGCGTGCCTGGGTGGCCGCCCAGCCCGACCCCGCGCTGTATCGTTCCTCCTGCTGAGCATGCCTGCCTGCACTTATAAGTCAGTTTTCAGCCCCATTCAGTTTGCCCATTGACCTTCATTTTTCGTGCTGACCAACCATTTGCTGCAACACAAAGCCCTGCAGATCTGTTACAATGTGACGCAAGCTATGTACGAAACGAAATGAGCTGCCTGGGGATGGTCGCCAGGTACAAATGCAACTGCTGGCACATGGTCGCTGAGCGGCTTGCTTGCGCTGCTGAGCTGGTGCAGAGCGGCAGCAGTGCCGCGCCCACAGCAGTCTGTGGCTCAGCTGCGGATGCGCAGCGCCTTTTCCTGGCCCTGCCACACCTGCAGCCGCTGATTGAGGTGTGCGTGCGTGCGCCGCTGGTTCTTGTTTTCGTGCACAAATCTGCAGGCGGGCGGGCGAGAGTGGGGAGACAAAATGCTGCTGATGGCTGGCGGGCCAAAAAGTGCACAGACCAAAATCACCCACACCTCACCATGGACACGCAAACTGGGACGGCACACGGCTCAAGCTTGCAAAGAAAACTGGCCATGCCACGTGGGGTCGCTCACCCGATGCAGTTGCGCTCCTGGTGGCCGTACAGCCGCTGGCTGTCCAGGCGCGGCGCCACCACCACATCGTTGGCCAGCGCCTCGCTCCCGCCAAACCTGCGCCAGGCGGGAGGTGGTCAGGGTTGCAGGCAGGCTTAGAGCTCATACGAAGACTGCACATGCAGATGCAGATGGTGAATCCCATGCGCGACAACCCCAACCCTCTACAAAATCCCTGACTCCCAGGCCCACTCCTCTTCGCTCACGTGACCAGCACCGGCTTCCAGCTGTCCTGGAACTCCTCAACGGGTATGCCCAGCTTGGCCTGCAGGGCACACGCAGGGGCAGAGGCGGCAGAAGGCGGCCGCCTGTAAATGGCGCGGTGCAAGGGCATCTTCATTCGCTGCGCAATTTTGCAGGCTGTTCAGTTGCCCCTGCATGCGTGCCATTGCCAGCAGCCCAGGAAAGCACCCGAGTCAAATATGACTCTCACCTGCACGCGCTGCCGCAGCTGGCCCACTGTCTCCTCAGGCCCCACCCGCATGATGAAGGGGTCGCTAAACGCAAACGGCCGCTGCTGCGTGGCAGGAAGGAAAGATGCACGCCAACGGCCAGGGCATGAGGTGGGTAGTGCAGGCACCATTTGGGCTAGGCGCACAGCCATGGCAGGCACTCCACCACCTGACCCAACATGTACAGACTAATCCCTCCTCCCCCACTACTTGCGAAACCCCACCCGCAGCACCCCAACCGGCCTTGACGCCTCACGTTGTTGGGCTCCTCCGCCACCTGCAGGCAGTGCGCGTGCAGCGCGCCCGCCTGGTCCAACTCGCGCTGGTCCTCGGGCACCACCTCCACCTGGACAGAGCAGCAGGAACAGAGGGCCATGAGCAAGCAGCGCTTGAGCCTGTGTTCCCTCGCACAGCGACGGGATGTCTAAACCAACTTGGAAGACAGGTTCGGTGAAGCCAGGGTCAGCGGTGGCGGCCGCAGCTTGCTGACTGCCTGCTGCACGGCCATCCATTCCCCCATAAGCACAGCAGACCCACCCGCAGGTGCCACGTGTTGTCGCCAATGGTCTCCACTCGGGCCCGAGGGTCAAAGAGCTGGCGGGAGGGCAGGATGGCAGGTGGGAGCTTCAGGTGCAGCGGACTCAGCAGGTTGTGGGAGAGCAGCTGCGGCTTCCGTTGTCCACCACAACAGAACACAGGGTGCCAGCTGCTTGATGACGCTCAATCCCCACTTAACTGCCACCTGAGCGGGCGGCCTGGCGTGGATGCACAGCGAGCAAAGGGCAGCAGCGGCACCAACAGCTGCAACTGCAGCCCTCCTTGCCTGCCAGATCTTCCACTGGTACACCTCCATCAGCCGCAGCGGCACCTCGCCCTGCGCCTCCGCCGGCAGCTGCCGCCGCACCTGCACAGGGTTGCAAGGGTGCGAGGGCTGGTGGGCGCACGGCTGAGCAGCAGCGGTGAACAGCACGATGTCCTACACGTGGCAACCTCCAAGGGGGCAGCCTTGGCGGCAGTGCAACGTGTGCTGCATGGAGCGCTGCTTACTTGCTAATCCACACCGGGGCGCGTGGCCCACCGCTGGCTCTCCTACCGCACAGCGCGCCCCACCAGCTCCGTCTCTTAACCCTCTGCACAGTGCGCCCCGCTGCCCGCCCTCACCTCCTCCAGCAGGTCTGCAATGGTGGCCTGCTTGGGCATGCGCACGCTGTGCTGGCTGACCTCCTCCAGCTTGTTGTTGTGGTACGCAATCTGTGGGCAGTAGTGCCGGCGAGTGCGCACGGTGGGTGGCAGGAGGGCCAGCCGGCGGTGCAGGGCAGCCAGGCGCCTCAAGCAAACCGCCGCTGGTGGGCTGCACTCTGCGCTGCTCTCGGTCACAACAGTGCAGATTGCCAGCTGCCCACCTTGAAGGACATCAGGTTCTCGTACTCGGGCAGAGGCAGGTCGATGACCTCATAGTAGAGCGTGGATGTCTGTGGAGGTGGGGCCGGTGGGGACAATGACGGTGTGATGCGCGCACAGCAGAACCTCATCAAACGGAGACATTCCAAGCCTCCTCTTTCCAAGCAAACACTCCTGCGCGCACCTGGCCGCCAAAGCCGTACTTGAGCATGTCCTGCAGGCTCTCGCACTGCCGGTACCGCAGCGGGTGCGGCCGCGGCATGTGCGTCAGGTTGTTCTGGCCTGCGCGGGTGGGGAGTGGCGCAGGAGCACAGGGGAGTCAGTGTGTTGCGGCAGGACGCACTGTGGGCGTCACCCAGCAGGCATGGAGCACAGGCAGCTGGCCCGCCAGCCAGCAAATGACCAGCCACCCTCGCTCTCAACCGCAGGCACGCCCCTGCCCACCCGTGAGGCGCAGCTTGAGGGGGTGGTCCAGCCCCAGGCGGCCCGCCAGCGCCTTGCTGACGTCATCGTAGCTGTCGCTCTTCAGCAGCTCCAGCTCCAACACGCCCTCCTCGCCCTGCCGGCGGGTGTAACGGGTGCGAGTGCAGGTGCAGGTGGGTGCATGGCTGAGCATGCGGTGGCCGGCTGCTCATGGCTAAGTGCCACGTGCAGCGCAGGGTGCAGCCATGCGAAACCCATGTCACCCCTGGCCGGCCTGCCACCTGCAATCCAGGGCCCAGGCGCACCTCGCCCTCCAGCGACCTGAAGGTGACCAGCTGGCGGTTGCGCACAAACTCCAGGTAGTCCTTGGCGGTGGGGCACTGCACCGACGCCGCCTCCGCCTGCAGGGGTGTTGCGGGCAGCTGTTGAGCATCGTTCCTGAACAATACTGCCTGAGCCAACAGTTGCGCAGAGCATCGCAGTATGGTGCGCCAGCAATCGCGTTGTGCTACCCGCGTCGTGTGATGCGTGCTCCAGCATGGGAACGGCAACATCGCTTGACTGCAACACTGCTGTGACCCTCTGTTAGCCCCTGTGACAGCCCTGCTTGCCTGCGACAGCTGGCGCTGGAACACCACAATGTCTCCGTCCTCCAGCTGCGCGCCGCCCAGCGTCATGGTGGGCGCCAGCCGGTCCACCATCACCGTCGGCTCAAACTTGATCTGGGGGGCGCAATTGGTGGGCAGCAAAGGGTGGGTAAGACCGTGGAACAGGCAAGAGGTGGGGAGGGGGTTCCAGGTTGCTTGATGTTGATCAGCTGGAAGGCCGGGCAGGGCACCAGACTGCTGCACACCCAGCAGCGCACATCCAACAGCTCCCAACAGCACCGAACAGCTGCACACCTCCCCCTCACCTCCTCAAACAGCTCCACAGCCTCGCTGTCCAGCAGGCCGCCCAGCGACCGCACCAGCGGATACAGCTCCTGTGAAGGAAGGGCAAGCGGGAGCGGGGGATGATCTGAGGGCAGCTGTAGTGCAGCATTTCGCACTGCAGCAAGCGGCCCTGTGTGACCCCCAGCATCAGCTGACTAGCACGCGCAGCAGCGGCGTGTGGTGGGGCAGCCACCACCCAGCCACCCACGCTCTCTGCAGGCACGTGCCTTGGTTTTGGCGTCCTTGGGCACCAGGCGGTGGCCCGCATACTTGAGGCTGGGCTGCTGTGGGTCGGGAGAATACTGCTTGAAAAACAGCAGCAGGTCCGACTGCAGGGGCAGGGCAGGAGGGGTGCTGGTGGGTTCACACGGTGCAACCGAATACGCCGACTGAATGCATGTGCACAACAGCCAGCTAGAGCGGCCTCAGCGGGAGCATTGGGACATGGCGCCAGGCAGAGGAAAGCTGCACAGCCCCCTTGACAGGCGTGCCTTGGAGCGGATGGGCGGCAGCTTGCCATCTGGCGTGTCGGGCGCCTCCAGGAAGAGGTTGAGGGTGGCCATCACACCCGGCTTCTGCATGCGGTTGGGCACCACCTCACGGATGGACTGCAAGGGCGGAGAGGGGTGTGGGAGCGGGCAGGTGAGATGTGAGGGACGGAAGGGCAGGCGCATGATGAGCATGTGCTGGCCGGAATGGGCATCGTGCCAGGTGCATGTGGCACAGTGCTCCCCTTGTACCTCTGCATGCATGCATGTGAGCAGGTGCAGCTGTGGCTCGCAAGGCAGCCTGGCGCTGCACAGAAACGGTGCATGATGAACGGCCCAGCCGTATTTGATGCCTCACCGAGATGGGCGGGTCCTCCCCGGGCTCCAGGTGCAGCACTTGTGCGGGGCGGTACGTGCTGTTCTGGCGCCCAGCCCACTTCCAGAACCGCTGCTTCTCGGGCGGCACCTGTGAGAGAGAGAGCATGGGGCTTGGTGTTGTGGGCGGATGGTGGGGAGTTGGGCGCAGGCAGGCAGTATGTAGCGTGCAGGGTATGGGCATGGAAGGGAGCCTTGCTGCTCACAAGCGCCGTTGCCGCAGGTCAGCACGCATGCTCTTTGCAAAGAGGTTCCAGGCGTGCTCACCCCCATCTCATCGTGCACCCGCTTCTGCAGCTCGCTGAAGGGCGCCTTGCGGGACATCTTGAAGGTCTTGACCTGCAACAGCAGACGGAGACCAGCGGCCGGCAGAGGATGGCTCAGTGCCAAGCCGGGACCCTTAACCAGTCCTACTTGTGCAGTTCCGCACTGGCTGTGCCATGGTGCCACCGAACCACCTTTCAATCAATCAAAAGTCACCTTGTCGTGATCCACCAAGTCGAAGAAGCGGTCGTGCCCAATCTGCTTGGCCAGGTCGGCATCGGTGGACACGCGCACCTGCGGAAACAGTGGCAGGAGGGGGCAGGACGCGGCACTCATTGACTTGCCCAGCCAGGCACGGCAGGTGGGTGGCAGGCACGTGCGGCCAGCATGCCAGCCAGGTGCAAGTGTCTGAACTTTTTTAGATGCCCATGCCGCAGCTGGTAATCAGAGTGCGCACCAGCGTGTACAGGTGCGCCTCCGCCTTCTCCTTCTTCCGCCGCTCCTTGTCCTCCTGCTCAGCCTGCAGCCAGCCGAGGCAATGGGGCAAGCATGCAGGATGAGGACTGGTTTTGTGAGGCGGCCCCTGGCTGCCGCGTAGTTGCGGCCCACTCCAAGCCGGGTGCAAGACGGCGTGCCATGTGCGCCAGCATGGGCCACAGCGCACCTTGAGCCGAGCCCGCACGTGCTGCGAAATGTCCTGCTCTGTGACCTGCGAGCAGGTGGGTTGCAGGTGGGAGGGTGTCCATTACTCGATTGGCACGTGTCCAAGATGGCAATGGCTGTGCAGGCAGCCCTGCATGGCATGCCTAAGCCTGCGTGACAGGGCAAGCAGCACGCACCTGGCACATGACGGCATCCCACTCGCTCTCCCGCACATACACCAGCATGTAGGCATTGGCGTGCCGCGTGAAGCGCAGCGGGTTGCCAAACCCTGCGGCGTGTGGTGGCAGCGTGGATGATGCGAGTGAGGTATGCTGCATATTGCAAAGCAGATGGGAGTTCCTGCAGTGCAAACCAATTGCCAAGCGCAAGGCCAGCTGGGCTGCTGCAGGGCGCAAGAGCAGCAGGTGCCGCACCTCCTGGCGGCGCCTCTCCCTCGCCGCCCCAGTTGTCGTCAATGGCCTTCTGGTCATCCGCCTTCTCCACCCGCTCATCATCAAACTTCAGCCACTGCTTGCCGTCAGGCCTGGTTGTGTGGGAAGGGAGGGAGGGAGGTGGGATAAGCCGGGCGGGGTGTTAGGGTGATGCAGGCATGGGTCATGTGCGTCACATGGGCACAGCCAGCAAGAAATCGGGCAGCCCTTCGAGCAAAGTGAGCCGCACAGCCTTGGGCGACCTGCAGCTATTCAGCCACGCTGCCTGCCACCCACACTGCCCCAGCCCGCACCTGACGTAGGCAAAGTAGTGGCCGCCGTGCACGCCGCCCGAGTGCACCAGCACCGCCAGCAGCTTGTATGTGTTGCGCACCGCGCGGTCAGCGCTGGCAGACAGGTACTGCGGGGTGGGGGGTGGAGAGGTTGCAAGCAGGTGGGCAGGCGGGCAGGCCAGGGGCAGGGTGGTGGTTGGGTGCCAGGAAGTGGATAGCTCAAGGTTGACAGGGAAGCAGGACCCTCTAGCGCTGGTGTTTTCCATGCACACGACGGCATGTGGGTAGCAGGCATGGCTCGACAGCAGGCTCATCACAGCGCTGTGCCCACCTTGCCGCCCTCGCGGTCGAGGTCGATGGTGTCGTGGAACTCGTAGCGGTCGTTCACCTGCGCCCAGACGAAATGAATCGATTATTAGATTTGGCCGGTCAGTGAGTCCACTGCTCGACCGAGTGCTTGCTGGGCAGCCAGCCTCAGCCGGCATGATGCATTACAGTCACCCCCCCTCTTGTATTTTAGGGTTAGGGTTTAGGGTTGGCCAGGGCCCCCCACCTTGACCATCATGTCCTTCATGAAGTCGTACTCAAAGCGCTTGAGCTGCAGCTGCAGCACCGGCGGGAAGCCCTCAAACAGGATGCCCTTGCGCGCGTCCTGAGGAGGGGGTAAGGCGAAGGATAGGGTAGGAATGTAGAAGGGCTAAGTTGCGCATCACTGCCCATGGTGCTACATGAGCTGATGCGCCCTGGTGAAGCGAGGATAGAAACCCAGAACAGCAGCGTTGCCCCTCACCTGCATGCCGTGCTGCTCCGCGTTGTACTGGTTGTCGCCCTCCAGCACCTCCACCTGCGGCAAAGTGCACGAGTTGCAATCCAGAAGGCATCCAGTTGGGGTACGTGCAGTCAGCAAGGCCAGCTGGAGTCAAACACATGGATGTTGATATTGCCAGCATGCTGGGGGCAGGGCGCCGCACCTCGCAGTACTTGTCGAACGAGGCGTAGATGTCCTTGCAGTTCTTGACATCCAGCTGCGGCGGCGTTACATAACACGGGAGGCAGGTTGCAGGGACATACAAGATGATCCGCACACCTCCTGCCGCCGCAATAGGAAAGCCTTGCCGCGCTGGAAATTGCGGTCCCCGCAGAGCCCTGGATGCACTTGCACACCAGCGCTACATGCACGATTCCCTGGCCCTGCGCGCGGACCTGCACGTCCATGAAGGGCTCGCGCCGCGTCGACTTGTAGTCCACGTTGATGCACTCGATGTAGTTGATGGTGTGCCCCTCAAACAGCTTGTTCACCATGCCCTCCACCCGCGTGCCCTGCAAGCACCCAGGCGCAGGAAGGAGTGTGGCGAGGGTTGCACTGAGCCGGGGACGGTGAGGTGATGCAGAGTTGTGCAGGGCAGGCTGAGAAGCTCAAGTGGTGTCAACCTTCACTAGTGCAACCTTCAGGGCACATACTGCTGCCCGCTGCCTTCTACTGCGGCAGACCACACCCATGCTCGCCAAAAACGATGCAGGGTCCCCATTCCGGCCGCCCACCTTCATCTTCTCCTCCAGCCGGTCGCATAGAATGCGGTTCAGCTCCTGCAAAGGAGGCGATGCATGGGAAACAATCGTGGCTGCCCAGAGAGAAGCGAGAAGCCCAGCTGTGCGGTGCGATGTGGAGCAGCATGGCGCGCGTGCTCTGCGCCCGGCCAGCCTCTGCGCTGCCACAGCACTTCAGGACGCCAGGACGCTAGTCATTGACCATAGCCAACCGGCTTGGCCTTGGACCCACCTGCACATCGTGCTGCTGGAAGGCATCCGCGGTGTCCCACCCAAACGAGCGGGTGAGGTCCTTTGTTGACACCGGCCCCGCCGTGAATTGCAGCTGCAGGGGGGCAGCAGGGGCACGGGATATGCAGTTGGGAAGAGGCTTTGGCATGCCCGCAAAACAGGACGTGATGACGGCAACAGACAGAGCCAGCCAGGGCCGCCCAATCAGACCACAGACGTCCAGAGCCAAAGGGGTGGCTGCTGAGCGCAAGGCGGCTGCTCAGCGCCTGCCCACCTTGTAGAACACCGACTGCAGCGCCAGCGGCATGGAGGTGGCGGGGTCGGCGTCCTCGCTGGTGGGCATGTGGTACACTGCCTGCCAGAGGGCGACACAGGGGGAGGACGCATTCGAAAACGCCGGCCCAGCTGCCCCAAACTTTGCAACCGCCAGCAGCCAAGCAAACCGCCGCTTGGGCTGCCGTTCCCAACGCTGCCCGCTGCCTGGCCACCCGGCCACATTCCCCCATGCCCCGCCCCCAGCCGCCGCTTGCCTTGCGGAACTGGTTGATGTTGAAGAGCGTCTGCAGCAGGCTGTTCATGTAGCACGTGGCGCCCTGGTTCTTCAGCCCCACATAACCGGTCTCCTTGCGCGAGTCATAGCTGAGGTCCTCGGGCACACGCACCTCGATCGACACCTGCAGCAGGGGCAGCAGGGGTGGTGGGCAGCCGCAAGTGAGATGGACATTTGATAGACACCATGAAGGAAAGCCAAGATGCAAGGCAACATAGAGCAGGGGCCAGCGGACATGAGCAGCAGCGAGTCGGCAGGAGCAGTGCGGGTGGGAACAGCAAGCCAGGAGCAGCAGCAGCAGCAGCAGCAGCAGCAGCAGCAGCAGCAGCAGCAGCAGCAGCAGAAGCAGCAGCAGCAGCAGCAGCAGCAGCAGCAGCAGCAGCAGCAGCAGCAGCAGCA
>VFQQ010005298.1_pt1 | contig 10770 bp, 16 predicted proteins | sample 3512341 | NCBI WGS metagenome assembly VFQQ01 (sample SAMN10412373, study PRJNA504923) | tailings metagenome | isolation source: Relicate 2 Philex TSF1 revegetated site | place: Philippines: Tuba, Benguet | collected 2017-08-29
TTGTATAGCTGTCTGATGAGTGTTTTATGTTTTATCGACGTCTATGCGTGGCAAAATGCATGCCCTCTACCCTGTGCGCGCGGGCAGTGTACAGGGCAGTGAAGACCCCGTTTTTCAGCTTCACTTTGCATGCGTATTTCTCGTACACAGGAGGCCTATAACACATGCTCTTATGGACGCTTACGCTGAAGATAGATGAGGTGTAGGCACACAGACACTCAAATGCTGAGTTATGTCTCTTATCTGCCGTTCCTCAGGTAGCATTGGAGGTTGACGTGTCAGCGCGTACCCCCACCCTAGAAACCAGTCTGGCAGCAGGGTTTAGTGATGAACAGCTGGACGAGGACAACAAGTACAAGTGTGACCGATGCAAGCAAGCGGTGAGTGAGACGAGTGTGAGCGTGAGTGTGAGAGTGTCATCAGCGAGTGTCATCAGCGCTCCTCTGCGCACACATACGTGCTTCCTTTGCACGCGCGATCGTGCGTCGTGTGCTGCGTGTATGCGGATGGTGAGGAAAAACAGAGCGAAAAACTGGGTTGAAAACTCCGTGTGCGCGCGTATGTGTGTGTGTTTGTGTTCCTTCAGGTGTGTGCGACGCGTCACAGCTGTGTGGAGGTCGCCCCAAACATCCTGGTACTGTGCCTCAAGCGCTTTGGCCTAGGCAGACACGCTAAGAACAATCGTAGAGTCGAGTACAGGGAAACACTAGACATGGACATGTTCAAGGTAAGCGTATGGATGTGTGTGTGTGTGTGTGTGTGTGTGTGTGTGTGTGTGTGTGAAAACTGGGTGTGTACTGGCGGGTGTGTGTGACGCTGCAAGCTTGGACATGGATATGTTGAAGGTCAGCGCATGTTTGCATATGGTACCTTGTACATGTGCCTGTGGAGCATGGGCATGTGTGTGAAGAGACATGGATCTGCTCAAGGTAACAAGACAGCATCTTTTCCCCGCACAATCTGTGCATGTGAGTCTCTGGACACGCCCATGTGCGTGTGTGAGGGCTAAGCATATGCCTCAAACGTCTCGTGTGTGTGTGTGTGTGTGTGTGTTCACACAGTCCGAGGAGTCCATGGACCAGAGGCCTGCCCGCTACCGTCTGTACGGCGTGCTCGTACACGTGGACGTTATGAACAGTACGGCATTCGGACACTACGTGGCATTCGTACGGGTACCGGACGGGCGTTGGTTCCTGTGTGATGACGACAGGATTACTCAGGTGTGTGTGTGTGTGCAATCATGCATGCGCCCTTGCTTCTGCACGTGTCAGCGCGTTCGCATATAGCGCGCATGTGGCATCGCGCGGATTTCAGGGCATAGAAAGTGGACAGAACGGTGTGTATGTGTGTGTCTGTGTGCGTGTGTGTGTGTGTCACAGGTCGAAGAGCGCTCTGCCATGTCTCAGAACGCCTACATGCTCTTCTACCAACGCGAGGAGCCCCACGCCCCGCCCGACACATCCCGCTGGCCCGCGCGCCAGCCCCCCGGCAAACACACCCCGCCCGCACAGCGCCTCTGCCGCATCTGGCAGCAGCTGCAGCAGCAGCAAGCCGCACACACAGACGCAGCCGTCACAAACGGCCACATGCACACAAACGGCTACCATGCAACCACCAACGGCTACCACGCAACCGGCGAAAATGGGCATGGGGCCGCCGCTAACGGCCATTGTAACGGCCATAACGGCGCTGGCACGTCACGCAGTAGTGACGATGGGTGTGATGTGAGTGAGAATGGGGGCGGGTCACACAGGGCTAGTTTGGGCCAGCGTGAAGAAAACGGGTATGGAAACGGGCACGTGGGTGGTGGTAGTGTGAGTGGGCACGAGGGGGGTATGAGTGGGGATGTGGCGTCACAGCTCAGCCAGCTGCAGATCAGCAGGCCTGCTCAGCAGGGCTCAGGGGTGGTACCCGCCACGGCAGACGGCCATGTAACGGCCGTGCAACAGCCATCGGCGGGTGGGTTAGTGCTAGAGGACAAACGGTACCCGTACGTGCACCGTTTGTCACCACAGACAGGCGGTAGTGAGCATACAGCGCAGCATGCAGGGGGTACACAAGACGGGTCAGCAAGTGGGCAAGCAGCAGCACAGTCTACACAGCAACAAGGTGGTGGGCATGCACCAGCAGAAGGGGTGGTAGAATTCGCCAGCGTGCAGCTACCAGCAGACCAAGCAGCTCTGCCCGTGCCCAACTGGCGGGTGACCAACAAATCGTCCACCAACGGCGCAGTAGCAGAAACGGGTGGCGACAGTGACGCTGCCGCCGCGGCCCCTCTCACTCTGTACGTGAGCCTGCCGGGTGTGACCTCCGCGGCCGACGTCCGTTTCGCGGTGTACGGTAATCAGTTGTTGGTATGGGTGGCAGACAAGTACCTATTACCGTTGGTGCTCCCTGCACTGCCCCAGGAGGTGCAGGGCGGGGACGTCGCAGGTGCCGCTGACGCCGCGGGGCCCGATGTGCGGCCTGCTGCGGCAGGCTGGCGGCGGGTGAGCTACGCGCCGGCCGGCGCGCACTCGTTCCGTGCGCGTAGCAGTCAGTTGAAGGTGAGTTTGTGTGTGTCAGATGTGTGTGAATTGTTTGAGGCTGGCGAGTGGGGGGTGGGCTCTTCTGCGTCTTCTGTGGCGTCAGAGGCATCGGTCCGAGCACGCATGTAGGCTGCGCAGGTTTTGTGGTCGCAAGCTCTGCAATTATCAGTGAGTTTGCATCAGCTCAGAAGACGCACACAGCTTGCATGCAACCTTACGTGCTGTGCGAGGTCAGCATAGCCACGGCCAGTATTAGCTTCGCCAACTTGCTTGAGTCAGCTAAGTCGCACTTTCGTCGAGGCATGCATGCGATGCAGAGGCAGCGAGGACTGCACAGCAGCAGCAGCGTGTCAGGCAAGCACCGCAGTCAGTCAAAGCAGATAGAGAAGGTATGTGCATTCAGATTGAGTAGCACGGTCCCAGCCCTGGCGATGCCGTTTTCAATCTCGAGTTTGTATTCCCTTTGGTAGACTTGTTTCAGCTGACAGGGACATGGGCATGGGTTATCAGCGGCCCTCAGTGTCTTTCCACGAGCTCCGAGACAGCATCAGGCCAGTGTGTTATTCAGTGTAGGCTGTGGCGTGTAGCAGGTGTATGCTTAGTCTTGCGCCTGTGACCTGCGTGCCCTGGCTTACATGCAAGGGACATGCAAGGGACATTCATTTGCTGGCTTGTTGGGAAGACTAGTCAGGGACGCGCTTGCTAGCCCAGCATTACCGGCTCACTCTCTGACAAATTACCGGATTACTCTCTGACAAATTGCCGGCTCACTCTCTGACAAATATGAGCAGCGAGGCCTCTTGGCATTTCTGAGCAGCAAAGTTGAAACAGCGACGAGGCTGGTACGAAGCAGGATAGGGTGGTGATATATGAGGCGCTGAACAGGAGTCTCGATACATGCCTGGTGCCTTTCCTACAGCATGGGTGCTAGCGTTTTGCTTGCTTCAGAACGACCTTGAAGTGAGATACGGCCCGTGGTAAGACAGCACTGTAATCTGTGACACGTTCTGAGCCTCCAGTGTGTGCTGCCAGCTCAACGCATGTTGACATGAGTAGCCAAGCTCCGTGTGCTGACATCAGTAGCAAACATAAGCAGCGTTGTTTTACAGGGGACGCGACACAGCCCATCATCCTGCGCTACCTAGGTGAACAGCTTGACCTACACTTCCCATACACCCTGCACATGCTTAGAGGGGTCCGATGTTCTGCATGTGAGCCACGTGCCCACACCAGCTATAATAAGAACACTGGCACAGGGATAAGAGTCCCTGCCATCGCATCAGACAGCGTCTAAGAGCCAATGTACGAACGTCTAACCGACATGTGCTATAGTACTGGCACAGGGATAAGATTCCCTAGGGCTGGAACATGTCCGCTATTCTATACAGAGAAGAAAATAATGCACGACAATGCCGCTATGCAGCAACGAAGTCTCGCATCGGTGACGTCCATGATGCAGCAGTTGCTGGGTCGTGCTACACAAGGGTATGTGTGTGTGTGTGCACGGGCAAATCCCAGGGGCTGTGCCGGGCAGGAACAGGAACTCTTGCGAACACTTGGGTCAGATCCACAGGCTGCGGCCACGTGGGTCAGTGTTTAGGCCACCTCGGTTCGTAGTGCATAACAGCGGCGTGTGGCTACGTTATCGCTAGGAAGCCGTGGCCTGCACCGTAGCAAGGCCCTACTGCCCGTGGCCCACGCGGTGAAGTAAGGCCCCCCCTTACGTTTGGAAAGCCAGCCACATCGGGCCGGGGTCTACGTTGTGGCTCTCTTGCCCAACCACCCCGCAATCGCGGTGTACGGAACTCTGAAGCTGCCACAGCGGAAGAATATCGTCCCAACCTGTCCCACCATTCGTCCTGGTTCTCGTCACGTACGTATGTATGTTGCATAGGCGCCCAGGCTTTGGTTCGTAAAGCCAAAGGCCTGTAACCGCAATACGTCCCGCGTCAGGTTACAAGACCAGCGTACGCCCCATGCTCAACACGGTGCGCCTATAGTCACGGTAGCGTGCGGCCGATGAGGCCAAACAAACTGAGCAACTGCAAACAACAATAAACAACACGCACTGGACAAAAGGTCTGTTTGTATGCATTTAGCGCTCTTACTGGCCCTGTCCATGTATCATGTATCTTACATGGTCTGCTAGCTGATGTCAGGCCGAATTCATGCATGTCCTTGCGCAGCCGCTACCTTGTGTGTGCTCTGTGTGTCCTTGTGCAAGCGTCCTTTTGACAACGTATGAGTGCAAGCCGTGGTGCATGCGTAGGCAGACGTGCCAAGATGCTGGCTGCGTGAATGCAGTGCCTTACTGACCTGGAACAACATGAGCACGCAGTCGACCCCTAACAACCAGATAACAATGTACTCGAGTCGCGATGCGTGTTCGTTGTTTTGGTGGGAGCGGAGCATGTCAAGCATCTCTTGCAGGACCTATGGACACACACACACATGCACACACGCACTCTACTGCGTAATGACCTGCCAGCCCTGCAGACACCAGAGGAAGCCCTCTACACACACCCTCTAAGACTTTCTTAGATTTGCAGTGAGCTATCTCTGTGTGTGCATGACTGCGTGTGTGTGTGGGGGGGGGGGGCGCACCTGGAAGCGTCCGTTGAGGATCTCTATCCGGGTTTGCAACTCTGCACACATGCACACACACAAACACAAACACACATGGATCAGCTCATATGCCACACTCACATGTCCCGCAACTGTGTTCCGCGCGCAAATGCTGGCAGAGGCTGACGCAGTGAAGGAACAGGTGGTCGAGGTGCAGGTACGTGTGTGTGTGTGTGTGTTCACAGAATCCGACGAGTCCATGGACCAGAGGCCTGCCAAGCAGCCCCAAGACAGCTATGGATCAGCAACATATGGATCATCAGTGACCCGTGCAGCAGGTGTGTGTGTGTGTGTGTGTGTGTGTGTGTGTGTACGCGCATTGTGCACCGCCCTACACTGGCGCATGCACTGCAGCCCAGATACTGTATGTGGCGATCATAGTGTGTGTGTATATGCGCATTGCTTACCTAGGTACTCGCACGCTCTCTCATACAGCGAACGTTTGCTCGTGTGGGCGCGTGTCTCTGTGTGTGTATGTATGCCAGACAGACTAAGCAATTACCAAGCAGTCTCAGACTGAACTGTGTGTGCGCATGTGTGTCTGTCTGTCTGTGTGTGTGTGTGTGAACGTACCTAGATACTCGCACGCTCTCTCATACAGCGAGTGCAGGGAGTCAGGTGCCGATGAGAAGAACTCAGGTGTGTCGAGTACACTGGACAACAGGTTGACGTTGGCGTTTTGAAGGAACACCTGTGTGCAACAACAACAACAACAACAATGACAACAACAACAAAAGACAGCTCATGCATATGGTTGTCTAGATACAGGCGGAGAGTGTCTATGCTAATATGACAACAGCTTGACACTGGCATTCTGTAGGAACGCCTGTACAGCACAACAGCAGCACGAGGCAGCGTGCCAGCACGCCCGTCATGCCGTGTGCCTGCGCTGAAATGCATCATTTCATATGTGTGCTTGCAACTTTGCACAGTGTACACTGCTGTGCGTGTCTCTGTCTCTGTGTAACACACGAGAAACCTACACAGGGTGTGGGCATGTGCGTACGCGAGCGTATGCAACAGGGAGGGTTGGCAGTGTGTGACTGTGTGGCTGTGTGTGGGAGACAGTATGTCTGTGTGCTTGCTTTTGTGCAGGCCTTGTGCCTCTTTGTGCGTGGGTGCGTGTGTCTGGAGGGGCTGTACACTCTGACTCACCCTTCCTATGAGCTTGGCTACTTGTTTAGTGGACACAGGCACTCGTCCTGTCTTGGCAAGACTCATAGGGAGGGGCTTGGTGGCCTCTACTAGGCCCCACACCTGTGTGGGACATACACACACACACACACACACGGCTTAGTGAAGGTACACACACACACACACAAACACACACACACATGAACATGCAAGCGCGCAAGGGAAGGTGTGCATACACACACATGTAAATCAAGGTGCACAATGAGGCACACAGATGTACACCAGCGCATGAGCCCCTCGGACTATGTCAATGTGCAACAGCATATCTAACGCATATCTACCGCATATCTACGCCAGCACATGGGCCCTGACAACGACTGCAAGCGCGTGTCCCATACCTGTTGCTCGTACACACTGAGTTTGCTGCTCTGTGCGAGCGCGTGAGCGATGGCTAGCCTGACAGTGTGTGTCTGCGCCTGACGCTTGTTGACGGTGAAGCAGTCGTTCTGTAGGGGTACACACACACACACACACACACACACACAGACACAGATGGTCACGGATATGACACTCACACAGACACAAGAGCACCGGACCACGCACGTTCATATTAACTTGTGTGTGTCTGTGCGCGTGTGCTGCTGCTGTACACACTGCACGGTGCGCGATGCGTAACTTTCTATGCAGTGGCTCTGTGTGCACGTATTTTGTCACTGGTTCCGTGTGCACATGCGTATGCATGTAAGCTGCATACCTTGATATGTGGTGGCTCTGTGGATGTGGCCAGTTTAAAATTATCGACCTCACTCTTTGGATGAGGGTTGATCTTGACTGGTGTAACGTACTGTGTACACACACACACACACACACACACACACACACACACACACACACCATGCATAAACACATCCACATGCATGCTACTGGCCCCATCTTCTACTCTCGTACTGCTGTGCACCTGTGCCTATGTGCTCCGTACGCATGTGCGCGCGTGTGAGTGTTTCTATCTGCGTTTGCCTGCCTGTGTGCGTGTGTGTGTGTGTGTGTATGTATGTGTGTGTCTGGCTGTGCCTGTCTGCGCCTGTGTGTTCATGTGTGTGTGTGTGTGTGTGTGTGTGTGTGTCTCTCACATCGTCCATCAGCGTCTTTTGCTGCTTCTGATCCAGACCAAAGGTGATGAACACACCGAAGTCTGCAAACACACACACACACACACACACACACACATCGGTCTGTTCCTGCGACATGCCATGCTTGTGTGCTGGTTCATAGGGTACAAAGTAGGCTGCCAAGTCAGCACTCGTACGCGGGCGCATGTGTGTGGCAGTGCCTTGCGTGTGCGTGTGTGTGTGTGTGTGTGCGTGTGTGTGCGCTCACCAAAGAAAAACGCATCCTGTGCGTTTCTGCCAGTAGAGAGTGAGAGCTCAATCACATCATCATAAAGTGTGATGTCCTGGGGAGTGTAGGACTGCACACACACACACACACACATGCGCACACACTGTCTGATGCTGCAAGGCAGATGAAACGCGTCGCTAGTTGGTGTGTGTGTGTGTGTGTGTGTGCATGCTGTACACACCTTGTTCAGCAGAGCTTCGAGTTGCTTGCGATTGAAACGCTCAGCCAGACTGCATGCACACACACACACACACATACGGTCATACGCACGCACACACACACACACACGCACGCACACATGCGCGTAGCTGTGCATGAAAGTTCGCGGATGAGTAAATCAGGTACACACAGTACACGCGCACATGTAGACACGCACGCATACACATGAAAGCACACAACACACACATTTGTCTCACACGCACACACGCACCCACACGCACGCGCGCACACAGACACACACACACGCCCGCACATACACACATGAAAGCACACAGCTCACAAGTCTCACCAGTACACAGTGATGCGCAGGGGCTCCTCGACCTCTGCGATGACAGCGCCACTGTCACTGTCAGCTTCCTCAGATGTCTCTAGGGCCTTGGGCAACGGGACGAACCTGCACAGCCGCACGGGGTAATCACGCACACCGTGCAGGGAGGCTGGCAGCCAGTGCTGGCCACTGCTGTGCACACGGACAGGCGGACATGGCTAGGCGGACAGGCGGACATGTCTAGGGCTAGGCTGCTGACCGCCTGAGACACCTGGCTGTGCGCACTCGTGCTCTGCTGCGCTGCTTCTGCGAGGTCCGACAATTAATCCTCTTTGCTGCTCCCTTTGCACCTGTCCCTGCGCCTGAGTAGGCTGGACGTGTCGGGTGCGTGTCTGTCCTGTACCCCGTATCCTGTCCCTCGCTTACTTGTCGCGCTGTCGCGCCTGCGCAGTAGCTGACAGCTGCGCAGCCGCAGGGATCTTGTTGAGCGGGCCCGATGGCCGCTTTGTGAGCGTTGAGGGCAGTAGCACATCCGACAGACCGAGCACGCCTGATGCGCTGGTCTTGCGCCTGCGCGCACACCGTTGCCGCACGGGCGCTGCCTGAGACACTATCTATGCGTGCTGACAGGGCTCATCGCTGTAGGCAGAGTGCGGAGTGCTATCGGCAATGCGTAGGACGGGGTCTGAGAGTGCGAGACTGCTCCGGCAAGTGCACACCTAAGCACAGGCGCGTCCGTGTCGAGCAACAGCTCATAGGGCTGATTGGTCTTCTTAGCTGCCATTATCTAGGTCCAAACGGGGCCTCCGAGTGGCGGAGCGCAGTGCGGGCCATCAGGGCGCCAAACCCTACCGCGTCCGCCACATCGGGACAGCACAACTAGCTCATCTTGACTGGCACTGTGGCAGTAGGCGTTCAGTGGACCATACAGGCATCGCAATTTCACTGTGCTGGGCCCATCTGGGACCACAGCCCATCACGCTTTGTACTGCCTGTAGTGCCTTACGTAGTGTAGCGTACGAGCCTACTTTGATATCGCCCAGGCATTGACGTAAGGGACGACGTGTAGACGTACGCATGCTGATGGGAGTGCGTGGAGCGGCTGTGCTAGATGTAAGGGATAGCGCGGCTATGGCTCACGTAGCATAGCGTACGTGGGGTTCGGCTACGACACGGGACTGCACACACAACAATCCTTACAAGCGCAGACACCAAGGCACACACAGCGCAGCCAAGAAGTCCGTCAGTACCCTGAAGGCAGTGCCAATGAACAACACAGCCCATGAGCACAGCATGGAGGACCTAGCCGCAAGGACTAATAGCTGAATCAGTGCACCCCAAGTGCCGCCCTTGCACAAAAAGCCTACCCACAATGATAAAACGTACTAGGCACCCTTAAAAAGCAGCCCCGATAACCATGACGTGTATCATACAAGATTCACCACAGTACTGCCTAGTACCCAGAAACGTGCGCGACACAGGTGAAACATGCCGCGACACTCAAGCGGTGGAAGAGTGCAGTGGTGTGGAAGCAAAGCAAAGGGCGAAGAGCGAACCAAGGCGTGTACTACTACGCAGCAGCCAGTCAATGTGTACTGCCTTTTGAATTTCAAGTCGGCTAAGCAGCCAGAGCCGAGGTAAGACGAGGTTCTGTCAAGCGTCAACGCACGTGCACCAAGCCAGAGTACTTCTTCTCAACGCAAACATATGATGTATAAAGGACTACAGCCCTTCTATCCAAACACACACAGCTCGCGCTGCCGCGCGCAACAAGCTCGCAGGGCGCACGCATACAAGCATACTCACAAACATACGTCCATTCCTTGCTTACTCAGGCTTACGGTGCGATGGGTGAAGGTTACAGTTGTGCACAAATGACGGGACAAAACTGTGCAAGGGGTGGTCAGGGGACACATGCAGAATGACAACGAAAGAGAAGCACGCGGGGATGAGGGGGCCTTTGGCGCAAAGGAAAGCGGGGTGACGGAGAGGGTGGCGTCGCAGGAGTGAAGGAAATGCGCGAGAGGGAAAACATGCAGGGGCAGAAAAGGTTCCTTACGAGTGGCGGCTTTTGCATGCTTGAAGATGTTTTACACTGTCCAAACGGCCTATTGCAACAAGAGAATGCTTCACTGTGAGGTGGATCATGAGTACCGAAGTCGATCATGCGTGCATGACTGCTGGGCATGTGTGGACGCATGGTGCCGCATGACAATGGCGGGCGGGAAGGGGGAGGGCGAGGTGATGTGTGCATGAGATGGGGTGAAGAACTTCCTTCCTTCTCGGGATGTGTACTGAATGTTGAAATTGCATGTTGTGGTGATACCTTACTTCTTTACTTCCTTTCTCTCTTCAGGCTTGCAAAAACACGTGCTTTGGACTTGCATCACGCTACCGACATCAACCTTGTACCTTATTTCGCATCACACAGCACACGTCATGTGTAAGACACATCGCACATGCGTGTGTGTGGGTTTACATCATCATTTTGTAGGCCATGCGGCGGCCCGCAGCGGCGGGGGCGGGCAGGGACGGGAAGGTGATCTGGTATGCGATCTGCTGCACGGAGGTTGTACCGGCTGCCACACTGAGGTAGGA
>VFQQ010005299.1_pt1 | contig 10768 bp, 12 predicted proteins | sample 3512341 | NCBI WGS metagenome assembly VFQQ01 (sample SAMN10412373, study PRJNA504923) | tailings metagenome | isolation source: Relicate 2 Philex TSF1 revegetated site | place: Philippines: Tuba, Benguet | collected 2017-08-29
CCCGAATGCTCGCATCTTCTGTTCTTCAGGTCCTCGGCCCCCTCTTCTTTGTGCTCGGCGCACCACCGTCCACATGTGTCCCTTCCTCGGACGCCAAAGCATGCATTGCGGTCACAATGCACGTCTTCACATCTCGTCATACTGGCCGTGGCTGGGACAAGAGTGGTGCCCGAGGACGAGCAGATCCCTTAAGTCCTTCCGCCGAGGCTTAGCGAGCAGGCCGTCGTCCTCGACCCCCCGGATAATTCTGTCACGCTAGCGGCATGACAGGGTGGCTGTCGAGGCATCTCGCAAACATGAAGAAGAAGAACAAGGAAGAACGACCGCCCAGCCCCCGACGGCCACCGCGCAACAACACCACCAACAACTACATGAAGGAGCTGTCGTGGCTCCAGTACACGCTGCTGTTCCCCATCGCGCAGGAGAACGAGGAGCGGAAGAGGCATCTTGCCATGATCCTAGGGGACCAACGGCCACCAAGCCCCCCGCGTCAGCCCCCGCGTCAGTCCAGCCCGGCACGGCCGCCTTCGAACCGCACCAACTCGATCAACTCGACCAACTCCCGCACCAACTCCCGCACCAACCCACGCCTGCTCCGCAAGGCCGACTTCACAAAGTTGGTCGTGCCCGGGGACGGCGACTGCATGTTCTCGTCGGCCGCCGCCGCGCAGCTGATCGAGGACGGGTTGGGGGGCGTGTGGAGGCAGTTGTTCCCCGGGATGGCCGCGGAGATGCGGGCTGTGGTCGCCGACTACATCGCCAAGCACCCCGCCGACTTCTCGGGGTTCATGACGTACAACCCGCGCACCCTGAACGGCTACTCCAACTCCATGCCCGCCGCCCGCAAAGTGAAAAACTACGTCAACGCGATTCGGCGGCCAGGGGTGTACGGCGGGGACGTGGAGCTGCGGGCCCTGGCCATCTGGCTGGAGCGGGATGTGGCGGTGTACCGGGAGGTGACGGGCGACGGCGCGCACTACCACCTGTACACCGTGCACAAGCCGTTGCGCCCCCCGCGCGAGCCCACCCCTCCGCTGCGCCTTCTGTACAACCAGGTGAGGCTCCCCTCCGGCATGGAGTCGGGGCACTTCGACCCGCTGATCCGCCGCGGCCTGCTGTGACCTGCTCCCACCTACGCGCGAGGCTTCAGCCCGCGGTGACCTACGGCCGCGGCTTCAGCCCGCGGTGACCTACGGCCGCGGCTTCAGCCCGCGGTGGCACTGGAACGCCGCCTTTTTGGACGCCTTGTCCCCCGGCGCGCACCTGGCCTGGCACCCGTTGGCGAACCCGCACGGCTGCCACGTGGGATCGACGTCGGCGGGGCAGGCGGCGCAGTCAACATGCTTCCGCTTGCCGCCGCCGCGGTGCCGTCCCTTCTTCTCCCCGCCGCTGCCGCCGCCCTGGCTCATCCAGACGACGGCGACGAGGAGCAGGACGAGGAGCACGCCCCCGCCCACCATGGCCATCGTCGTCGTGTCCATGGTGTTGTTGTCAGCCACCGCAGATTTAATTCTGGCAGGTGAGGTAACGATGGAAGTCGCGATCCTGGGCGCCATCGGGCTGCTGGGGTACATCACGAGCGGCAAGGAGTCTCGCGCGGCCGGCCCGGAGGCGCCCGCCCAGCCGCTGCCGTCGCACCGCCACGCCTACCCCTTTGGCCCCGGCACCGAGGTGCAGCGCGTGCTGGAGGCGGACCGGGAGGCGACCAAGCGGCGGTGGGAGCAGGCGATGCAGCCGCAGCTGACGGGGGTGGTGACGCCCAACACCAAGCCGGACGCGGGGCCCCTGCCCTTCTTCCGCAGCGCCAAGACGCAGCACACCAACGACGGCGTGAAGCAGCGGCGCATGGAGCTGTTCACGGGGGCGGTGGACCTGCGCACCTCGCAGACGGGCACGTACTCGCGCAAGCAGGAGGTGCCGGGCATGTTTGCGCCCGAGCTGTCGGCCACGCGGCTGACGTCGGGGGGGCGGAGCGCGGGCACGCCGTTCGGCATCGACCAGGGCGCGCGGTACAAGCCGTCGGTGCTGCAGAACAACGTGGTGCCCACCGAGCAGCAGCGGGTGGGGCCGGGGCTGGGCGTGGGCGTGGAGGTGGCGGCCCGGGACGGCTTCCACCCCATGATGCGCATCCTTCCTAAAAATGTGGGGGAGTACAGGAAGCACACGCTGCCAGGGGGGCTGGTGGTGGGGTCGGCCCACGTGACCAGCCGCCCCTCGGAGCCGGCGTTCGTGCAGGCGGGGCCGCCGCGGTTCTGGGAGCAGCGCCGCCTGCCCACCGCGCCCACCAAGGCGGCCGTCAACGGCGCGACGGAGCGGCCGACGCAGACGATCGGCGCGTGCGGCGGGCGCATGACGGGCGAGGAGTACTACGGCGGCGCGGGCCGGTCCAGCGCGTACGTGGGCGCCTTCCAGCCCACCCGCGACCGCTTCGACAACCACACCGCCGAGAACGAGACCAACGTGACGGCCGCGCGGCACGGCACCGGCGCCTTCGCCAAGGCCTCCCACGACCGGACGCGCATCGCCTCGCAGCACCGGGAGCAGGAGCAGCAGTACGACGGCATGGTGACGGGGGCGCGCACGCACACCGCGGAGCAGATGTACCTGCTGCCCCAGACCAACCGGTCGATCCACGTGACGGACGTGGCGGGCAACCCGGCGTCGGCGGTGGACACGGGGGAGGTGCGCCCGCAGGACCGCGTGGACCGCACGCTGCGTGAGCACCTGCACCCCGACTCGCAGCCGGGCGTGGCGACCCCCTACATCCGCGGCCACAGCGTGACGGCGACGCAGAAGTGGCTGGACCGCGACGCCAAGCGGTACCAGCACCACCTGGTGGGGTGGATGCCGCCCGCGCACCTGCCCACCGACGTGCGGGTGCCGGGCATGGTGCAGGTCACGCCCCGTCTGGAGATGCCCGACATGCCCTCCCTGCCCACGACGGCCACCCCGCTGGCCATCGCGCCCCTGGGCAAGAGCGCGGGCAACCTGGTCAAGCTGCCCACCGAGAACCGGCGGCTGGACCTGTCGCTGGCGTCCGACCAGCTCAAGGACAACCCGCTGCACCTCAAGGTCACGTACCCGTGAAGAAAAAAAGTCGGCGCACCGTGTACTCCCATGACCACGGCCAAGCCCAGCAACACCTCCCAAGCACCCAAGAAGAAGCCCCGGCGGCCGATCAGCTACTGGAAGGCCGGCGCGTTCGCCCTGCTGGCCCCCGCCGCGACCGGGTACGCCGCCCGCGGTGCCGCAACGGGGAGCTACCGGCTGGCGATGGCGGGCCCCCGGGCGGTGCACAGGTGGTACACGCAGCCGTCGCAGCAGCCGAAGCAGCCGTCGCAGCCGTCGCAGCCGTCGCAGCAGAAGCAGTGGAGGTCGCCAAACCAGCCGTACGCCTACGAAGGGCTGGAGGCGTTTGATCGGCAGCGGACGAAGCGGCGCCTGAACGCGCGCCCCAACGCCGGCAAGCCCAACAACTTCTGGTGGCCGCCGCTGAACGCGGGGACGGCAAAGAAGAACAAGAACACCGCGCAGAACACCGCAAAGAACGGCGGCGCGAAAAAGGGGTCGTCGGGGTCGTCGGGCTCTCGGTCGCTCAAGTCGTCCTATCTGTGGCACTGGGCGGGTGGCGCCCCCCTCCTGGTGGCCGGCGCGGATCATGTGATCAAGGCGACACGCGCGGCGTCCAAGGCGAAGCGTACGTACGTGGACCCCGCAGTGACGAGGATGCGGCGCGGCTACCATACCGTGGTGCTCCCCCGGATGAAGCGCGGGTACAACGCGTACAAACGCTGGCGCACCCCCGCCACCACCGCCCCCAAACGCAAACAACGCTGAACCCGCCCCCACCCACTCCAGCGCGCACCTTCAGCGCACCTGCAGCGCACCTCCAGCGCGCACCTTCAGCGCACCTGCAGCGCACCTCCAGCGCATGACCCGCGCGCTCCACCCTGCGGCGCATGAAAGGGCGGGGCGCACACCCTTCCCCACCATTTCACCCATCCTTCAAGGGGTCTGCAGGCCGGCGAGAGCGATTATGGGTGCGCCCACTCCCCGCCGCCGCCGGCCCGCGCTGTACGCCGCCGCTCTGGCCGACAAGCCCGACCGCGTGCGCCGCTGCCTGCGGGACAACCCAGCAGAGGCGTTGGTGGCCGACCCGCACGGCAACGTGGCCATCCACCTGGCGGCGGGCTGCGCGGGCGCCGCGGTGATCGACGCGCTGCTGGACGCCGCGCCCGACACCGCCGCCGCCGTCAACGCGCTGGGCGACACCCCGCTGCACTGCGCGGCCTACAGCGGCAACGCCAAGGCGGCGCGCAGGCTGGCGGTGCGGGCCGCGGAGACGCTGGTGGCCACCAACCTGGCGGGAGACACGCCGTTGATGGCCGCCACCCGCGCCGGCCACCCCGCGGCGGCCCGGCTGCTGCTGGACGCCGCCCCCAGCGCCATCCTGCTGCCCGACGCCCAGAAGCGCACGCCCCTCCAGGTGTGTTTCGTCTGTCTGTCACGTGTGTGTGTGTGAGTGTTTGCGGGTCAACCACAGTTCGACCGGCCCCCGTGTGCGCGCAGGTGGCGGTGGGCCTGTACGCGTCGGCCCCGCACCTGCCCGCCCGCGCCGAGTTGGTGCTGGCGCTGCTGGAGCGGACGCACCCCGACCCCGACGACGCCGCGCAGCACGGCCTGCTTCGAGCCCTGCTGGGCGGCGCGGCGCTGTACGACAGCCCCCGCATCGTGCGCCGCGTGCTGGAGCTGGACCCCGCCACCGCCTCTCCGGACGGCCCCGCGCCCCACCCCGTGCAGCACGCGGCCTGCAAGGGGCACGCCGAGGTGCTGGAGGCGCTGCTTTCCGTCTGCCCCGAGCTGGCCACGCTGGAGAACGAGCGCGGGCGGCTTCTGGTGCACGAGGTGACGGGCAGCTTCAGCGCCGCGGCGATGCAGGTGGTGCTGCGCGCGGCCCCGTCCACCGCCACCCGCCTGGCCCGGGACGGCATGTCCCCGCTGGCGTACGCGGCGCTGGCGGGGGACGCGGGCGCGGTGGCGGCGCTGCTGCATGCGGCTCCGGGCATGGCGGAGGTGGCCGAGGCCAGCAACCGGCTGCCGCTGCACATGGCCATGTTCGCCGACTGCGCCGCCTGCGTCGACCTGCTGCTGGCCGCGGCGCCCCACACGGCCGGCGCCCCCGACGCGTACGGCCTGGCCCCGGTTCACCACGCGGCGGCGTTGCGGTCTGCCCGCGCGGCCCAGGCCTTGCTGGCGCACTCGCCCCACCTGGCGTCGTCCACCACGGCTGAGGGCCGCACGAGCGTGCAGCTGGTGCTGGGCGACGGGCTGGGCGACGACGCGGCGACGGCGGCGGTGCTGCGCGTGGTGCTGGCCGCCGCCCCGCAGCTGGCCACGGTGGAGTGCCTGCACCTGGCGACGCGGCGTGGCATGGTGGCGAGCGCCCTGGAGCTGCTGGCGGTGGCGCCCGGCCTCGTGCAGACGCCCGACGAGCTGGGCATGACGGCGATCGACGTGGCGCTGCACGCGGCGCAGGCTGACGCGGCGCTGGCCCTGGCCGGCACCCGGCACGCCGACCCGCTGCTGCTGTTCATGCAGCTGGCGGTGTTTGGCGCGCCGGCCGAGGCGTTTGTGCGGGCGATCGAGGCGCACGTGCCGCTGGAGCCCAAGTGCTGGCGCGTGGTGCCGGCCTCGCTGCCGGGCCTGCTGCGCGTGCTGCCGGCGGTGCTGGAGCGGGGCAGCGAGACGGACGTGGGCGAGGCGGTGGCGCACATGCAGGCGAGGGACCGCGAGTTTTTGAAGAGCAGCATCCGCACGCTGCACCGCGCCGCCCGCGCCCTGCCCCCCGACCTGACCCGCCACATCATGGGCCTGGCCTGCTGATGATGAGTTGGTTGTTGTTGAACAAACGTCTCCATTGTAAGAAGAGCGCGTGAAGCCCGTGAAACAGGCTTAAGGGGGGCGGCTGGGGCGGGAGGGGCATGCTGCGCCGACTGCTGGTTCTGGCTGTGGGGCTGCTGGTGGCGGTGGCGCCCGCGACGGTGGCCTCGGGTCCGTCATGCCGCTGCACGTGCGGCAGCCTGCCCACCACCACCACGGTGGTCAGGAACTCGACCGCGTGCGCGCCTGTCCTCCCGTCCAAGCCCCCCAAGCCTCCCAAGTCCCCCAAGCCTCCTTCACCCACTCCCGCTCCAACCCCTGCACCTGCGCCCACACCTGCCCCGTCCGTCCTGCCCAAGCCCCCCAAATCCCCCAAGCCTCCTTCACCCACTCCCGCACCGACCCCCGCTCCCGCACCCGCGCCCACCCAGCCAACCGTGCCTGACGCGTACGCCGACGTGCTGGAGCGCACCAACCTGCTGAGGGCCCTGCACGACGCGCCCGACCTGTCGTGGAGCCCCGAGGCCGCGCGGTCCGCCGACGCCTGGCTGGCCCGGTGCGAGTTCGAGCACGAGAATCAGACGCGGTGGGGCGAGAACCTGTACGCGCTGTGGGGCACGTCCGACGAGGCCGCCGCGCTGATCGCCGCCGTCGACTCGTGGTACGGCGAGGGCGAGGACTACCGCTTCGACGCCCCCGGGTTCACTCGCGCGACGGGCCACTTCAGCGCGCTGGTGTGGCGTGGGACGCGCGAGGTGGGGTGCGGCGCTCGGTCGTGCGGTCCCGTCGTGCTGGTGGCGTGCCGGTACGACCCCCCCGGCAACCTGGTGGGCGCGTTCGGCGAAAACGTGCTGCCCGCCATCGCCCCCTGACGCCCCCTGACCCGACGCGCCTTGACCTGACTGACGGGGGCTGACCCGACGCGCCCTGACCTGACGGGGGCTGACCCGACGCGCCCGTGCCTGAGTATAAACTGTCAGGCGGCGACAGCCCGGGCACCTGTCCCCCGATTCGAAAACAACCAAACAATGGCGCGCACCAAGAAGGCCCCCTCCCGCTCCACCGTCGTGGGCGGCATCGGCATGGGCAAGAGCGTGCGCACGCCCACCAAGACCCCCTCCCACGCCCCGGCGCGCGACACCCCCGCCCCCGCGCGCCGCCCCCACCGCGTGCGCCCCGGCACCAAGGCCCTGCGCGAGATCCGCAAGTACCAGAAGTCCACGGAGCTGCTGATCCGCAAGCTGCCCTTCCAGCGCCTGGTGCGCGAGATCGCCCAGGACTTCAAGACCGACCTGCGCTTCCAGTCCAGCGCGGTGCTGGCGCTGCAGGAGGCCGCCGAGGCCTACCTGGTGGGCCTGTTTGAGGACACCAACCTGTGCGCCATCCACTCGGGCCGCGTGACCATCCTGGCCAAGGACATGCAGCTGGCGCGGCGGCTGCGCGGCGAGCGGCAGTAGGCGGTGGCGATGTGAATGCCTTGAACGACTTGAACGACTTGATCATGTAACACAGAACTCAACCAAGCGCCACGGTGCCAGGGGGAGGGGGGGTGGGGACTGCTGCGATGGTGCCGGACTTGCGCTTGTTGGTCTTGTGTCTGCCCTTCTTGCCGCCCTTCTTGCCGCCCTTCCTGCCGCCCCAGCCGCCCTTCTTGCCGCCACCCCAGCCGGTGCACTTGGCGTCGCGCGTGTACAGCATGGGGGGCCAGGAGGTGCCGGTGACGGTGGCGTCCGCCATCCAGCCCATGGTGGGCACCTTTTTGAAGCCGGCGCACTGCTGGAAGGCGGTTGCCCCGCTGCCGGCCGCGGGGGGCTTGCAGCACACCGCCTGGTCGCGCGTGGTGTTCATGGCCTTGAGGTGCGTGTGCCCCCCGTTGGACGCGGCCGGCACCGGGCACGCGCACTGGTGCTTGAAGTAGTGGTGCATCTCCTCGGCGTTGAACCACACCTTGCCTGCGGGCGGGGTGGCGCCAAACGTGGAGACGACGGGCAGGGGCACCAGGGGCGCTTGCTGCCCGTACTGCCCGTACTGCTGCTGGTACCACGCCTGGTAGTGCTGCGCGTACCACGCCTGGTAGGCCGGGTCGGTGACGGGCGGGGGCGGGGGCACTGGTACGACGGGCGGGGCGGGTGGCGGGGGCAGGGGCGCGGGCGTGCCGGGCGCCAGGGTCCACTCCAGCGTCACGGGCCGGCTGGTCAGCATGGGCGACATGGTGGCGGTCTGGGAGGGGTACACCGACCTGCCGGACCCGACGCCGCTGGGCTCCGGCTCTGTGACAGGGGGTTCGGGATACTGTTCTTCATCCTGTTCCTGCGCCTTGTTGTTGTTCTGCTGCTGCATCATCCACCACACGCACGCCACCCCGACGCACACCAGCACGAGCCCCCCGCCAACCAGTGCGATCGTGGTGGTGTTCATCCCTCCACCGCCGCCTGCGTTCATCGTCAGTGGTTCGTTACACCAGGGCTCACAAAAAATGTTCAGGCAAAGCGCAGCAGGTGGCTGAGCGCGGACAGGTCGGTGCGCTGCCGCTTGGGTGGCTGCTGGGGCTGCTGGGGCTGCTGGGGCTGCTGGGGCTGCTGGGGCTGCTGGGGCACGGCTGCCCCCATCCGGTGCACCTTCTCCAGCATCTCCAGCTCGCTGACGCCAAACAGGTCCGCCAGCTTGCACACGTTGCGGCGGTAGCAGAAGTTGCGCACAAACTTGCGGTAGGTGGGGCGCGCCATCTGCCGCACCGACCGCTCGATCATGCGCAGCGCCGAGTTGTACTGCTCCGCCGACTGCGAGTTGAACGCCTGCGTGCCGTTTGCGCCGCCGATGGTGATGGGCCGCGCGTTCTTGGGGAAGGGGAGGCCCGCCGCCGCCGCCCGCTGCGCCGCCTGCCGCAGCTGCTCCTCGCTGACGACGGGGTAGTCGGCGGGCTTGTCGTCCAGGGAGTAGCCGCGCGGGCAGACGGTGTGCGTGGGCTCGTGCATGCGGTCGATGGAGAAGCACACGTCGCGGAAGAGGGCGGGCTCCCGCGCCATGCAGACCTTGTGCAGCGCGCAGCCGTTGTCGTACACCACCATGGCGGGCGGCTTCTCGAACCGGCGCCACAGCATCTCGAAGAGCACCAGCGGGCCCTCGTGGCGGTTGAGGATGATGATGACCACCGCGATGTCGTGGGGGCAGTATCCCACCACCATGCCCTCCGTCAGCGTGTGCGTGCGGACGACATTCTTGGTGCAGCGCTGCTCGTCGTCGCTGAGGCCCGCGTAGCGCTTCTTGGGCCGGCCGGGCTGCGGCGGGAACATGGGCGCCCACGTGTCCTCGTCGTCCTCGCCGGGCGCCAGCAGCTCCGGCAGCTCCGGCAGCTCTGTGTCGCCCGCCGCCGCCGCAAAGGTGGGCGCGCACGTCCGCAGCCGCTCCAGCAGCTCGCACACCGCCGGGCCCAGCTCGCGCCAGCCCACCGCGCCGCACAGCCTGCTGAGCGCCGGGAAGTGCATGCGCAGGGGCTGCACCAGCTGGGGCGGCAGGGCTGCGTCGCCCGCCCGCGCGCTGGCGATGAGGCTGTCCAGCGCCGAGGCCGTCGTGGCTGTGCTGCCCGCCGCCAGCTGGTACGACACCACGCTGCCAAAGGTGGGGGCGTCGCGCACGACGGCGTCCAGGAAGGCGGCGTACGGGCTGGGGTGGGGGGTGGCCGTCAGGTCCTGCCGCGCCAGCTCCAGCAGCGGCACCAGGAAGCCGCAGCCCGCGTCCTCCGCCGCGCGCTTGGCCGCCGCCGCCGCCGCCTCGCCCTCGCGCAGGAAGCGCAGCACGGCGGTGCGGCAGGGCGCGGAGGCCACCAGCTTCAGCCGGGCCAGCGAGCTGCGGGGTTGGAGCGGGGCATGGCGGTTGGTTGGTTTGGTTTGCGCCGCTGATCAGACCCGGCCAACAGCAAGTCACTCCGCCGCCCAACTCACATGGGGCGGGTCTGCAGCAGCGCGGGGGGCGGCACGGGGCGGTGGCCTCCCAGCGCCCGCCTGTGCCCCTCCACGATGCCGTCCCCCACGAGCGCGGGCAGGCGGTCCAGGTGCATGCAGATGGGGCACATGCCCGCGGCCGCCGACCCGATGTCCAGGAGGTCTTGGTGGGCCCACAGCGCGTTCCTGCAGAAAAAGTGGCGCGTGACAGCATGTCGGTGCAGCGGGAGATTGCAGACATGCGCAACAGCCTGGCGTCCGCCAAGTCGAGGCATCGGCGGCGCGGGGGGCAGATGGGGGAGGCCATCGCGGCGGGCGAGCGCTCCCACGGCAACGCGGCCGCCCCGCTGCCCGGCTATCTGGACGTGCGGCCCTCGTCCATCCCCGGCGCGGGCAGGGGCGTGTTTGCGCAGACCGCCTTCCGCGCCGGGGCCCCCGTCCTCATGGCGACCGGCTCGTTCGTGCCCACCGCCGGCCAGCCCCTGCCGCTGCAGCACTACAGCTTCGACATCCCCGGGCACCCCCGGGTCGCGCTGCAGTGCTTCGACGACGCCCACACCAACATGATCAAGTACATCAACTCCGCGCACAACACCCGCCGCGCCCCCAACGCCACCCTGCTGTGGCACGGGTGCATGCTGGTGGTGTACGCCGTGGCCAACATCCGGCCAGGCACAGAGCTGCTGCTGGACTACGAGTTCTAGGGAGCACTCACGAGAAGGCTTCTTGGCTGGGGGCCTTGATGGGGCGGCCGCGCCTGGCGTACTTGAACTGCAGCTCCTTGTAGTACGCCTCGGCCGTCTTGCCGTGCTGGCGGAAGAAGTTGTCCTGGAAGTCGCGGAACACCTCCTCGCGGTACAGCGACGCCTCCCTGCAGGCATGGGGCGGGCAGTGGGTGGCGGGGAGGTGGGGGCGGTGATGCGAGCTGGTGCTGGTGCATGGCTGGC